>Ga0209013_10000956_pt1 | contig 26631 bp, 21 predicted proteins | sample Cruoilmetagenom2_FD_187291 | JGI IMG/M metagenome (GOLD analysis project Ga0209013, IMG submission 187291) | Oil polluted marine microbial communities from Coal Oil Point, Santa Barbara, California, USA - Sample 2 (SPAdes) (version 2) | ecosystem: Environmental > Aquatic > Marine > Oil seeps ...
TCTGCTCATTCTCGGCGGCATCGTCTGGGCCGGCGTCGCGCTCGTGACCTGAGGTCACGAGCGCAGCATCATCCACAGATAGGCATACGAGAGCGCATCCGTGTAGGCCCGTTCGTTGAGGTTGGCGCCGCCGCCATGGCCGCCCTCGGTGTTCTCGAAGTAGTAGACCTTCTTGCCCATGTCGGTCATTTTGGCGACCATCTTGCGCGCGTGAGCTGGGTGGACCCGGTCGTCGCGGGTGTTGGTCCAGAAGAAGACCTCCGGGTAGTCCGCCTTCGGATCGAGGTTCTGGTAGGGCGACCACAGCTTGATGTACTCCCAGTCGGCTGTGTCGGGGTTGCCGTACTCGGCCATCCAGCTCGCCCCGGCGAGGAGCTTGTTGTAGCGCTTCATGTCCAGAAGCGGCACCGCGCAAACGACAGCCTCGAAGAGATCGGGCCGCTGGACGAAGCTGCCGCCGACCAGCAGACCGCCCTGGGAGCCACCCATGATCCCGAGGTGGTCGGGCGAGGTGATCTTGCGCCGGATGAGATCTTCGCCGACCGCGATGAAGTCGTCGAAGTTATTCTGGTGCTTCTCCTGCATTGCCGCCTGGTGCCACCTCGGTCCGAACTCGCCGCCGCCGCGAATGTTGGCAAGGACGTAGACGCCCCCCCGAGTCAGCCACGAGGATCCGAGCGTTCCCGAATAACGCGGCAGCCGGGGAACCTCGAAGCCGCCGTAAGCGGTGAGCAGGGTCGGGTTCGAGCCGTTCGCCTCGAAACCCTTGGGCATGACCACGAAGTACGGGATCTTCGTGCCGTCGGCCGACGTCGCCTCATACTGGGCCGCCGTCATCCCGGTTGCGTCGAACCACTCAGGTGAGGACTTGACGCGCTCCGGCCCGGTGTCGTCACGGACCAGATAGAGACCGGATGGCGTCAGGAAGTCGGTGTAGGTGAAAAAGAAGGAATCATCGACGTCACCGGTGCTGCCGATGGCGACGTTTCCGATGCCAGGGAGATCGATCTCTTCGCTGATCCAACCCTCATCCCCGAGTGTCAGCCGGTAGAGGCGGCCGCGAACGTTGTCGAGAGTGGACATCAGCAGATGGTTGAGACTGTGGGTGACGCCGCCGAGCGATATGCGTTCGGACGGTTCGAAGAGAACCTGGAACGAGCGACCGCCCTTCAGGAAGTCGTCGAGATCGATGGCGAGCAGGGCGTCCTGCGGGTAGGTCGTGCCGCCGACTGTCCACTCCGATCGCAGATGGACCAACATTTGGTCCTTGAAGATTGCTTGCAGTTCCGCATCGTCCGGAATCTCGATCTTGACCATCCGTCCGCCGAGCACCAGGTAGCTCGTGCCACGGAAGAACTCGGGCGTCTTGTACACGATGTCGTAGCGGCCCTCGGGTGTGTGGACCGAGTACGCTCCCACCGCCACGTCTTCCACCGAGCCCTCGAAGATGGTCGTCGCCTCATCGAGCGGCGTACAGCGCTGCCACTCCTTGACGAATCGTGGGTAGCCCGAGGTTGTCAATGATCCTTCGCCGAAGTCGGTTCCGATCCACAGAGTGTTCTCATCCTTCCAACCGACCCGAGCCTTGGCCTCGGGGACGAAAAACCCGTTTTTGACGAAGGTCTTGGCGTCGGCGTCGAACTCCCGCTCCACCGACGCATCACTGCCGCCGCGCGACAGCGCCACCATGCAATGGCGGTACTCGGGCTCGAGGCAGGTAGCGCCCTTCCACACCCAGTTCTCACCCTCGGCCTCGGCCAGGGCGTCGAGATCGAGCACGATTTCCCAGGCCGGCGACTCCTTGACGTACTCTGAAAGGAAGGTGCGCCGCCAGATTCCCCGAACGTGCTCGGCGTCCCTCCAGAAGTTGTAGATCCAGGCGCCGCGGATTCCCGGCATCGGGATGCGGTCGCGCGAGTTGTAGATCTCTAGCAATCGGGCGTGGATCGGCGCGAACTCCGGCACGGCCTCGATCTCGGCGGTGTCGGCGGCGCTCTTCTCCTTCGCCCAGCTGAGGGCCTTCTCACCCTCCACCTCCTCGAGCCAAAGATAGGGATCCACGTCCGCCGCGATGCAGATCGTCGCCGAAAACAACGCAATCAGAATGGCGATCAACGACTTGTTGTGCATGATGGTCCTCCTCCCGGAACAAGATACGGCCGAAATCGCAAGCGGTTCGCGTTATGGTAGCAGAGGAGCAGGGGGTGTTCACCGGAGGTGCCTGGCATCCCGATTCGCCGCGAATCGGCGTGCCAGGCATCCTCTCGGGAAACGTGATGAGAGATGGGTCGCTTCGAAGTCGGAAGCGCCTCGCCGGATCGAGAGCGCGGAAGATCCGAAATCCGAAATCCGAAATCCGAAATTATCGAGCGTAGGTTCCCATCAGCTCGGCTGCCGAAACGACATGTCCTTCCATTGCGCGCTCGAGTGCCGCTTTGTCGGCTGTCGGCGGAAGATCGAGCACTGTGTCGAGAGCATAGAGCTTGAAAAAGTAACGGTGGGTTCCCGACGGCGGCGCCGGACCGCCGTAGCCGGTCCGGCTCCAGCTGTTGCGGCCGCCACCAGAGCCGATGGGTTCGGACCCCTCCTCGATCACGGAGGTGTCTGCGGGGATATTCCACACCACCCAGTGCACCCAGGTGCCCATCGGGGCGTCCGGGTCGTCCATGACGAGGGCCAGGCTCACGGCCCCGCCGGGCACTCCGGCGATCGTCAACTCGGGGCTGACGTCGACGCCATCGGCTGTGAAGTGGGACGGGATCGGCCGGCCATGCTCGAAGGCGGGTGACGAGATGCTCAAGGTCATGGGGTCCTCCTTGGCAACCGGCGGCGGCGCCTGCGGCCCGCGGGCGCACGCAGGCGAGGCGGCAAGCGCCGCCGCGAGAACGATTGCTGTCATCCGAACCGAAAACATGAGCGTAGTATAGCTCAACGTCGGACCGGGCGCGTTCAGCGGAGGTGCCTGGCATCCCGATTCGCCGCGAATCGGCGTGCCCGGCATCCTCTCGGGAAGCGTGATGGGAAACGGGTCGCCTTGAAGAAGGAAACACCTCGGTGGATCGAGGGCCGGTGTCATTAAAAACTCAAAACTCAAAACTCAAAACTAGCGCCGGTTGTCGGGTTCTGCTAAACACGAGCGGGGAGATCATCCATGGACAGTGAGCCGACCTCTCGTCGGGTGGTCGTCATCGACGGCTGCCGAACCCCTTTCTGTCGCTCGGGGACCGCGTTCACCGATCTGCGTTCGTACGACCTCGGTCGGCTGGCGGTGGCCGGTCTCCTGCAACGGACACAGATCGATCCCGAGGCGGTCGATCTCCTGGTCATGGGTACGGTGATTGCCGATCCCGCGACCTCTAATCTCGGCCGGGAGGTGGTGTTGGGGACGCAGCTCCCGGAGAGCTGCCCCGCCTATACCTGTACGGTCGCCTGCGTCTCCTCGCTCCAGTCCTTCCTCGACTGCGCGCGGGCGATCGCGGTCGGTGACGCCGACGTCGCGATTGCGGCCGGCGCCGAAACCCTGTCGGATGCTCCGATCCGCTACCGGCGGAGCGTCCGCAAGCGGCTGATCGCCGCCCAGAAGGCGCGCGGCTTCGGCGACTACGTGAAATTGCTGAAAGGGCTGGGGCTCCGCGATCTCTCCCCCGAGCCGGTGGCCCTGGCCGAGTTCTCGACCGGCGAGATCATGGGCGAAAACGGGGACCGCCTCGCCAAACGGCTCGGCATCACCCGCGAGGCGCAGGACGAGTACGCCTTGTTGTCCCATCACCGTGCAGCGGCGGCCACCGAGAACGGGCGTTTGCGAAGGCAAATCGTATCGACCTTTCCGCCGCCGAAATTCAAACCCGTGAGCGCCGACAACGGGATTCGCGGCGACTCCACGATGGAGAAGCTCAGCACGCTCCGACCCGCATTCGACCGCCGCTTCGGCACCATTACCGCCGGCAATGCCTCCTACCTCACCGACGGCGGGGCGGCGGTGCTGCTGGCATCGGAGGAGGCGGCCGAACGGCTCGGGCTGCGGCCCATGGCGGCGCTCGCGTCTTCGGCGGTGGCCGCCCTCGACCCCCTCGAGGAGCTCCTCCTGGGGCCGGCCTTGACCATTCCGCGGGCCCTCGATGCGGCCGGACTCGAGCTCGATGAGATCGGGGTCGTCGAGCTCCACGAGGCCTTCGCCGCTCAGGTGCTGGCGGTGCTCAAGCTCCTCGACAACGAGGAGTTCTGCCGCGCCCGCCTCGGTCGCGGGCGCCCGGTGGGGAGGATCGACTCCGATCGTCTCAACGCCTGGGGCGGATCGCTGTCGCTGGGCCACCCCTTCGGCGCCACCGGCGCCCGCCTCATCACCAACTGCTGCCACCGGCTCCAGGCTGAGGATGCGCGCCACGGCCTGGTGGCTGCGTGCGCCGCCGGCGCCATCGGAATCGGCTTGGTGCTTGAGAAGATCTGACGATGGATTCAACCTTTTCCATGTTCTTTTTTTGGCCGTGGAATCCGCCGTTGCGTGGTGCCCGCTTCAAGGTTTTTGGATCGGATTCCCCGGCCAAAAAAAGAAAATATGGAAAGGTAGTAGTGGGGAGTTGCAGATGCCGATGATTTCATTGGAGCATCGGGACGACGGGGTTGTTCTTGTTTGGCTGGACCACCCCACGAAACCCGTGAACACGCTTTCACCATCCGTCGTCGAGGAGTTTAGCGACACGGTGGCGCCGCTGCTCGACGACAGGGACGTTCGCGCCCTGGTCGTCGTATCGGCCAAGCCCGACACCTTCATCGCTGGCGCCGATCTCGAGGTGATCGAGGGTCTCGGGAAGGCCGAGATCAGCGCCATGTCGCGCGACGGCAATGCGCTGCTGGAGCGCATCTTCACCTCGTCGAAACCGGTGGTGGCGGCGGTTCATGGCGCGGCCCTCGGCGGCGGGCTCGAGGTCGCCCTGGCCTGCCACTACATCCTCGCCTCCGATGACCCCAAGACGGTGCTCGCCCAGTCCGAGGTGATGCTCGGGCTGCTGCCGGCGGGCGGTGGCACCCAGCGGCTTGTGGAGCGGGTCGGGCTGGTCGCGGCCCTGCCCATGCTGCTCACCGGCAAGCGGGTGCGGGCCCGACGTGCGAAGCGGATGGGCCTGGTCGATGCGATCACGACCCCGGGCGGGATTGCCGAGACCGGGGCGCGGGCGGCCCTCGCGCTGGCCGACGGCAAGCTGAAGCGACGACCCCGGAAGAAGAGTCTGATGGACCGGCTCGCGGCGACTCCGCCGGGGCGGGCCTTCGTGCTGCGCGCGGCGCACAAACAGGTGGCAAGGAGAACCCGAGGCCTCTACCCGGCGCCGCCGGCGATCCTCGACTGCGTCAAGACCGGGCTCGTTAAGGGCCGGGTAGCCGGTCTCGCACGTGAGAGCGAGTACTTCGGCAAGCTCGCGGTGGGCCCGGAGAGCCGCAACCTGGTGCGTCTCTTCCACGCTATGAACGAGGCCAAGAAACCATCCGGCGACGAGCAGGCGCGCGAGGTCGCTCGCCTCGCGGTCCTCGGCGGCGGTTTCATGGGCGCGGGCGTGGCCTCGGTTTCGCTCGGGCTGTGCCCGGTGGTGGTGCGGGACCTGTCGGAGGAGGTCCTTGGCACGGCCGCTAAGGTGATCGATGACAGTCTCAATCGCCAGGTACGGTCGGGCGCCATCCGTCCGGTCGAGGCCGACCGGCGCCGATCGCGCCTCCTGCTGACCACCGCGGCCGACGACATCGAAGGCGCCGATCTGGTGATCGAGGCGGTCTTCGAGGACCTCGAGCTCAAGCGCCGGGTGCTGGCCGAGGTCGAGGATCGGGTGGCCGATGACGCGGTCTTCGCCTCAAACACCTCGGCCCTGCCGATCGCCGATATCGCAGCCGGGGCCCGCCACCCCGAGCGGGTGCTCGGCATGCACTACTTCTCGCCAGTGCCCAAGATGCCGCTCCTCGAGATCGTGGTCGCCGAGCGCACAGCCCCGTGGGCCACCGCGGTCGCGCATGAATTTGGTACCCGGCAGGGCAAGACCTGCATCGTGGTCGCCGACGGCCCGGGCTTCTACACAACCCGCATCCTCGCCCCCTTCCTCAACGAGGCGGTGCTGCTGGTCGAAGAAGGCGCCCGGGTCGAGGACGTGGACCGAATGATGAAGGACTACGGCTATCCGGTGGGTCCGCTGGCGCTGGTCGACGAGGTCGGCATCGACGTCGCTGCCCACGTCGCGGACGAGCTCGGTCGCGCGTTTGCCGACCGCGGTCTCGAGGGTTCGGGGGCGTTGCCGCGACTCTATGAGGCCGGCCTCCACGGACGCAAGAATAGGCGCGGCTTTTACCTCTACCCGGCCAAAAAGAAAAAGGGCCCGAAACCGGTCAACCATGAGGTGTACAGGCTGTTGGGTGGCGCCGAACGGCGCACCGTTGACGCATCGGAGATTCAGGACCGGCTCGCGCTGCTGATGGTCAACGAGGCCGTTCACTGTCTGCAGGAGGGAGTGATCTCGTCGCCGCGGGGCGGCGACCTCGGCGCCATCCTCGGCCTCGGCTTCCCACCCTTTCGCGGCGGCCCCTTCCGCTACGTCGACGCCGTCGGCGCCGAGAGTGTGGCCTCGCGGTTGCAGACCCTGGCCGGCAGGTACGGCAAACGCTTCGAACCGGCGGCCATGCTCACCGAAATGGCACAGAACAGTGGGGATTTCTATGGATAGGTGCCGACGAATTCTCAATTTTGAATTCTCAATTCTCAATTGGCATACACCCCCGTGGTTGGCCGCCAGCGGGCGGCAATTAAGAATTGAGAATTGAGAATTGAGAATTAAAAAGTCAAGGAGAGCGCCGATGAACCCTGAGCAGTCGAATCCACCCCTGGCTGAGATTCTCGTGCTCGATCTGAGCCGCATGTTGCCGGGCGCCGTCCTGGCGCGACAGCTCATCGACCTCGGCGCGCGGCTCATCAAGGTCGAGGCGCCGGGGGAGGGCGATCCCATGCGCCTAGTGCCGCCGCAAGTGAACGGGATCGGGGTCGGGTTCGCCTCTTTTTACCGTGGCGCCGAGTCGATCACTCTCGATCTGCGTGACGACGAGGACGCCCAGAGTCTGCGCCGGCTGGCGGCCTCGGCCGAGGTCGTGGTCGAGAGCTTTCGTCCCGGCACCCTCGAGGACTGGGGGCTGGGCTTTGACGAGCTGTCGGCGGAGAACCCGCGCCTCGTGTGGTGCTCGCTGTCGTCGTTCGGCCCCGCGCCCGAGACCCGCGACCGCGTCGCACATGATCTCAACCTCAGTGCCCAGGCGGGCGTCCTCGACCTGGTCGGTGGCCGGGTGCCGCGGCTCCAGCTCGCCGACATCACCTCGGGCGTTCTCGCCTCGTCGGCGATCCTGGCGGCGCTTCTCGTCCGCGAGAGAACGGGCGTTGGGATGCGGCTCGACCAGCCGCTGGCCGCCGGGCCCCTGCCGTTTCTGACCTGGGGTTGGGCGGAGCTGGCTGTGGGTGGGGGAGGGGTGCTTGACACGCTGCTCGGCGGCGCCTGCCCCTGCTACCGGATCTACCGCTGCGGCGACGGCAAGAGCTTGTCGTTGGCGGCGCTGGAGCCCAAGTTTTGGGCCGCCTTCGTCGACCTCATCGGCGCCGAGGAGCTGGCCGAGGCGGCCTTTACGTTCGGTGCCGACGGCGAGCGGGCGGCGGCCGCGGTCGAGAAAAAGCTCGCCGAGCACCCGTGCGAGCACTGGCTGCGCCTGGCCGAGGAGCGCGGTCTGCCGGTGGGACCGGTGCACGGCTTCGACGAGGCGCCCTCGGATCCGTCGTTCGCGGCTGCGGGCCTGATCGAAGAGACGCCGATGCCGGATGGCACATCGCAACCCGGCGTTGGCCCCCTCCTGCTCGCTCTCGGCAGGACGCCCGCCCGCCCGGCTCCCCGACTCGGCGAGCACACAGAGGCCATCTTGGACGAATTCGGAATTAGGAATTAGGAATTCCAACCCGGCCCCTCGGTATCGGGAAGGCGCGTTCACCGGAGGTGCCTGGCATCCTCACGGGAAGCGCGTGCGGATACGGCCCGTGTGCGGCGGAGGTGCCACTTGAGCCTCCTGCACTGCGTGCGACGAAGGCGCTACAGCCTCCTCCGGTCGGGAGCCGATCCGGACAGAGTGATGCCACCTCGAAGGGCGTCGAGAGGATGCGAGGGTCGGTAGCCCGGCTCGTCAGAACGCCAGTTCAAACGAAACGTACCACGAGCGTGGGAACCGCGGGCCGTAGACATACCCCGAGTCGCGGTCGGGGCCCTGGTCCAGATCCTGCTGGAACTCGTCGGTGATGTTGCGCCCGCCGATGGCGACCCGAAAGCTGGTCGTCGGCTCGGAGAGTAGTGGGAACTCCCGAGCGACCCGGAGGTCGAGGGTCAGGAACTGATCGGTCGTCTCCAGGCGGTCCTCGGGGATATAGCCCGCGTAGTGCGGCACTTCCATGGTCCCCGTGTACTTGGCGCCGATCCACAGCTCGAGATCCCAGGGCACTTTCCATATGATCGACGCCACGCCGTACTGGTCCGGAGTGCGGAAGAACGTCACGCTACCGAAGTCCGGGTCCGCGGTGTTACGCTCCGATCGTTGCCACACGTACCCGAGCTGTAGCTGCAACGTGTCGCTAAACGCCCAGCCGAGGTTGAACTCGAGGCCGCGGACAAAGGCGCTGCCGTAGTTGACGCGTGTGAACTCGGCCTCGGGGGTGGTCGGGTCGTCGTCTTCGATGACCAGGAAGAGGTCGTCGATTTCAGTGTTGAAGAGATTCGTCTCCAGGAGACCGACGCCGCCCCACAGCAACGGCGTCCACTCCAGACCCAGGCTCGTGCTCAGCGAACTCTCCTCCTTCAGGTTGGGATCGTTGCGGATCACCTGACCCTCACCGCCGACCTGGGTGATATGGAGGTCCTCGTCGAAGACCTGCGGCCCGCGAAAGCCCGATGAGATGGACAGACGACTGGTGAGGTTCGGCCGTACGGCGAACTTCACCGCAACCCGAGGCGACACGATGGTGCCGTCGATTTCGGAGAAGTCGTCCAAGCGCGCACCGTACACCAACTCCCAGCCGCGACCCAGTATCCAGTCGTCCTGGAGAAACAAACCGAGGTTGGTGTACGTCTCCGCGATGTAGCGGTCGTACGCCGGTTGCGTGTCTGTCAGCTTGTCGCGGTTGTACTGGACGCCTGCCGAAAGGTAGTGGGGCCCGAACCGGCGGTTGACCTGGGAATCGAACACCAACAGCGGGTTTTCGGTCGATCCGTAGGCGTTAGGGTCCATACCGGAACCGTAGTAGGTGTCACGTTCGGTGTCGGCGTAGGACAACGTGAGACGATAGTCGAAGCTGGAACTCACCGTGTGCAGCCAAGTCGCCGACGCGATGTTGAGAGTACTATCGATGCTCTCCGCGACGTCGGCCATGAACTCGGGCAGATCCAGGTTGTTTCCGCCGCGCCGGTCCTCGTTAATGTGGGCGTAGTCTAGTGACAGCCGGGCGTCGCCATCGAACAGGAAAAAGCCCGCGCGAACGCCGGCCGACATGAGCGTGCGCCACGCCACCTCGGTGAAACCATCGCCGTCGACATCCACTGGGTTGAGGTTGTCCGCCTGTCCGAAGCCGCTCACGAACATGTTCCTGTCAGGTGCAACCCAGTCCAATGCGCCGCTGTACGACGACGCCTTTTCACCGCTGATGCTTTCCGGCCGAAACTCCAGTGAGCCGCCCGAGCGCACTGGGAGCCGCGGGATCACGTTCACCACGCCACCCACTGAACCCGCGCCATACAACGCCGAGCCGCCACCCTTGACCACCTCAATGCGGTCAATCATCCGTTCTGGAATCTGCTCGATGCCGTAGACCTGAGCAAGCGAAGAGATGATGGGTTGGCTGTCGACCAGGATCTGGGTGTAGGCGCCCCCGAGGCCAAGCAGCCGGATCTGCGAGAAGTTGCAGTTCTGGCAGTTGGACTCGACCCGCACGCCGGTGGTGAACTCTATCGCGTCGGCGAGGGTGCGAGCTTCGGTACGTTCGATCGCTTCCCGCCGCACGATCTCGGTGCGCACCGGCACCTCGGAAAGCCGCCGCTCGGTACGTGTCGCGGTCACCACTGTCTCTGCCCGGAAGGTGGGCTGCAACACCAAATCGACGGTGACTTGAATTCCGTCCACCGCGATCGGGTGCGAGTGTTGCAGCTGATACCCGTCTGCCGTCACCACCAGGTGATAGGTGCCGGCCTCGAGATCGTTGAAGCAATACCGTCCGTCGCCGTCGGTCTTCTCGGTGACCCCGAGTTGTTCCACCAGCACCACCGCTCCGGCGATCGCCTGGTTGGACGGATTCCTCACGACACCCGAGACCTGGCACTCCTGCGCCGCCCCAACGGCGGCGGTTCCCACAAGCAGGCAGAGCACGCCCACGATAAACGGCCGTTTGAATCGAGATCCGCGACTCATTTCACGCCCTCCTCCCATCATGCCGACCGGCCGGCTGCCCCGGTGACGGCGGCAGCCTTCCTTGCGTTCGACCGTTATCCCCGGGTAGTTGCCCACGAGCTGGTGGGCGCCGGTGAGGGCGTTGAAGAGCGAGGTCTTGCCGCTGTTGGGGTTGCCGGCGAGAGTCACAAATCGCGACTGGGTCTCGACAGCTGACGGCGCGGGCTCGATGGTTTTGGGGTGTGTCGGCACGGTGGATGCTCCTCGAAAAAACGGGTGAGATCAGCTCACTCGATGACGTCAACCTGCACTGCCGATGCCTCCTGGTGACGCAGCGACAGGTGGGATCCCTTGACCAGGATCTCGAGCGGGTCGCCCAATGGCGCCTCGCGTTCCATGGTCACGATGGTGCCGGCGATGAGCCCGAGGTCCATGAGCCGGCGCCGGAGCGTGCCCTCGCCCTGAACCCTCGCAACCCTCGCCCGCTGCCCCGGTTGCAGATCGGCCACGGTCGTGATCTCACAACTCAGATCGGGATGACCGGTTCTGACGGGCCGCGAGGATTCGATGAGGCACTCGTCGAAGCAGGTCGGCCGGCACCCCTTCTCGAGGTGGGTGCGGAACCCTTCGAGCAGCCCCGGCTTGCCCTTTGGGCACATCTCCACAAACCCGACGAAGGAAATGAAACGGTCGACAAGCTCGGGCGGGATCGCGTGCTCCATGCGGCAGGCGGCCTCGTCGGCGAGCTCAGAATCGGCAGCCAGCACTTTGATAAAGAACTCGCGCAGCGACTCGTGGCGGTGGACCACGTCGCGTGCGGCCCGTTCGCCGGCGGGGGTGAGGGTGACGACGTCGTAGGGCGCGTAGTTGACCAATTCACGTTCTGCCAGCGCCTTGAGGGCGCCGGTGACCGAGGAGCTGCCGACCTCCAAACGTTTCGAGATGTCTTTCGGCCGCGCGGCTCGTTTGTCCCGAACGATGTGAAAAATCGCCTCCAGATAGTCTTCGAGGCTGGCGCTCAACGCGATGTCGGTCATGGGTTGATTCCAAAAATCTTCGGCATGGCAAAAAATGTACGGCGCGCCGAAAAATTTGTCAAGACAATTGTGAAAAGATTCTCAATCAGCCGCCCGGGTACAGGCACCGGTTGCAAGGAGCAGAACCCCCAACCACGTCATTTTTGAGTTCTCAGTTTTGAGTTACGGGCCTCCGCCCGCCCTTCGATTGCAGCCGTCGGCCACACATCGCTAGCGGGTGTGAGTTCCCACTCACGCTCACCGATCCTCGGACGGGTGGGCGGAAACTCAAAACCAAGAACTCAAAACTAAGAACTTGAGTCTCGTATACTCCGTGCGATGAAGGTCCTGCTTCCCTGGATTCTCGCGGCCGCCTCCGGTCTCGCGCTCGCGCTCGCCATGCCGGGACCCGGCCTCGGGCCACTGGCCCTCCTGTTCCCGATCTTTCTTCTCGAGGCCGTCGAGCGGGGTCCGGGCCGCTGGCGGCCGTGGTTGTTGGGCTGGCTCGCGGGCATGGTGTTTTGGGTCGTCTCGACCAACTGGGTGGTACCGGTGATGCACGACTTTGGCGGCTTGCCGCTGGTGCTGGCCGTCGGCTGTCTCGTCGGCATGGGGGCGTATCTCGGGCTGCTGTGGGCGATCGCGGCCGGGATCGCATCAATGGTGCCTCAGGGATGGAGAACCTGGGTCTTCCCGCCGGCGTTGGTTTCGATGACCGTCCTGCAGCGCTTTCCCCCATACGGTTTCACCTGGACCGGCCCCGCGTCGGCATTTGTCGACTGGCCGTGGCTGATGGCGTCGCTGCCGGTGTGGGGGGCGACCGGTCTCGGGTGGTGGGCGGTCGCCACCGGCACCGGTCTGTGGGGGCTCGCACGGCCGGCCACCCGCCGAAGCAGCGGGGCTGCTCTCATCGTCGCAGCCGGTTTGTTGACCGCCGCAGCGCTCGTGGCGCCGGCGCCCTCACCCTCAGGCGAGGGCTTGACGTTGGCTGCGCTCCAACCGGGGACCTCGCTCGAGGAAAAGTGGGATCCCTCGCAGTCGCAGGAGATCGCCGAGCGGGTGTGGGCGATGACCGCCGAGGCCGCGGAGCGGGGCGCCGACATCGTCCTGTGGCCGGAGGGCGCGGTGCCCTACCGCCTTGATTCCGATCCGGCGTACCGCGAGGCGGTAGAACGGATGGCCCGCGAGCTCGAGATCGAAATTGTCCTCAACTCGGTGGGGGCGCTCGATGGCGGCGGCTATGCCAACTCGGCGTATCTGGTCACGCCGGGGGGCGTCTCGCCGACTCGCTACGACAAGGTCCACCTCGTACCGTTCGGTGAGTTCGTCCCGAGGTGGGCGCGCCTCGCCTTCACCGAATCGCTGGTACGAGAGGTCGGCGCCTTCACGCCGGGAACGACGCCGTTGGTTCTGCCGGCTATCGCCCCCCTCGGGGTGGCGATCTGCTTCGAGGTTGTCTTCCCAGATCTACCGGCGGCCGAGGTTCGCGCCGGCGCTGAGATTCTGACCACCCTCACCAACGACGGTTGGTACGGTTTCTCGTGGGCGCCGAAGCAGCACTTCGCCCAGGTACGGCTGCGCGCCGCCGAGACCCGGCGCTGGTTCGTGCGGGCCGCGCTGACCGGGATCTCCGGCTTCATCGATCCTTCGGGACGGGTGGTTTCCCGGCTCGAGGTGGGCGAGCGCGGCATATTGGTCGATGAGGCGCAGCCGATGACGGGCCTTACGCCGCGGACGCGGTGGGGGGACTGGTGGGCGGTGCTGTGTGCCGCAGCGTCGGTGGCGATGTTCCTCGCATCTCGGCTGAGAGGAAGAGTGCGACCGAAAAAACGTTCTAACGTATGAACGTTAAACGTTTTAACGTTGGAAGATGGCGGCGACAATGATTGTTGGGTAGAATGGCCGCCTGGCGCGATGGAGGCGAACCCCTGCGAGGCAACCATGATTGAAGAACTGATCCAGACCGGTGAAGCGGAAATGGAGCGCATCCAGCGCTTGCGGGGGTACCTTTGACGAGGACGCGCTGAAAGAGGAGCTGGCCGAGGTCGACGTCGAAGCCCAGGATCCTGATATCTGGTCCGACCAGGACCGCGCGCGCCAGGTCATGAGTCGGCGCTCTCATCTCCAACAGCAGGTGTCGACCTCCGAGTCGTTGAAAGAGGCGCACGAGGAGTTCGAGGTGTTGCTCGAAATGGTGCGCGACGGTGAGGAGGGCGCCGAGGCCGAGCTCGGTGGGGCGCTCAAAAAGATCACACCGCTTCTCGATCGGGTTGAGCTGACGGCCAAGATGACCGGCGACCACGACCAGTCGAACGCCTTTGTCGAGATCCACCCCGGCGCCGGCGGCACCGAGTCGCAGGACTGGGCGCAGATGCTGGAACGGCTCTACCTGCGCTGGGCCGAGCGGCGCGGCTTTGACGTGGAGCTGATCGACGAGCAGCCGGGCGACGAGGCCGGGATCAAGAGCGCCACCCTGCTGGTCAAGGGGCCATACGCCTACGGCAACCTGCGATCGGAAAACGGAGTCCACCGGCTGGTGCGGATCTCTCCCTTCGATTCCCAGTCCCGCCGCCACACCTCCTTCGCCTCCGCCCACGTTTACCCCGAGGTCGACGATGCGGTCGATCTCGAGATCCCCGAAAAGGACATACGGGTCGACCGCTACTGCTCCTCGGGCCCCGGTGGGCAGGGCGTCAACACCACTTACTCCGCAGTGCGGGTGGTACACGAGCCGTCGGGGGTCATCGTCACCTGCCAGAATGAGCGCTCGCAGATCAAGAACCTGGCGAGCGCCATGAAGGTCCTGAAGGCGCGGCTGTACGAGCTCGAGATGGCCAAGCGCGAGGAGGCGCTCGACAAGCTCAAGGGGCCCAAGAAGGAGATCTCGTGGGGCAGCCAGATCCGCTCCTACGTTCTCCAGCCCTACCGCATGGTCAAGGACCTGCGCACCGAACACGAGGTCGGCAACGCCGACCGCGTCCTCGACGGCGACATCGACGACTTCATCGAGGCCTTCCTGCACTGGAACGCGCAACAGCAGTAGTTCTTAGTTTTGAGTTTTTAGTTATGAGTTCCGCCCATCCCAGTTTTGAAATTGGGGCGTGCGATGAACTCAAAACTGAAAACCAAGAACTCAATCTTTGGTCTCGATCGAGGTTCCTCGTTGCAACGTGCAGACCCGTGTGGAGTGTTGCGTAGCGTTGACCATGCGTGTACCGTGCATGCTGCGGGAGGCAGATCGACCTGGTCTCTGCCAAGGACCCCCAAAAAACCGAAATGGAGGATCTCGCCATGAAGCAGACGGCTGAGCTGACTGGATCTGCCAGGTTCATCGAGCTCGAGGAGCGCTACGGGGCGCACAACTACCACCCACTGGACGTGGTGATCGCGCGCGCCGAGGGCGCCTGGGTGTGGGACGTCGAGGGCAAGAGGTACATGGACTTCCTGGCCGCCTACTCGGCGGTCAACCAGGGGCACTGCCACCCGCGGTTGGTTAAGGTGATGCAGGAGCAGGTGCACAAGGTGACCCTGACCTCGCGCGCCTTCCGCAACGACCAGCTCGGACCGTTCTGCGACGAGCTCGCCAAGCTCACCGGGTTTCAGCGCGTGCTGCCGATGAACACCGGCGCCGAGGCGGTCGAGACCGCGATCAAGGCGGCCCGCAAGTGGGGCTACACCGTCAAGGGGATCCCCGCCGACGAGGCCGAGATCCTGGTGTTTGACGGCAACTTCCACGGCCGCACGACGACCATCGTCGGCTTTTCTTCCGACGAGGAGTACCGTTACGGCTTTGGCCCCTTCACCCCCGGCTTTCGCCTCCTGCCCTACGGTGACGCCGAGGCCGTGGCTGAGGCCATGAACGACAAGGTGGCGGCGGTGCTGGTGGAGCCGATCCAGGGTGAGGCCGGGATCGTGATTCCACCCGAGGGTTTCCTGCACCGGTTGCGCGAGATCACCGACGAGCACAACGCGCTGCTGGTGGTCGACGAGATCCAATCGGGGCTCGGTCGCACCGGCAAGCTCTTCGCCTATGAGCACGAGGGCATCCGCCCCGACATCGTGATCATCGGCAAGGCGCTCTCCGGCGGCATGTACCCGGTGTCGGCGATTCTTGCCGACGAAGAGGTGATGGGCGTTTTTCACCCCGGCGAGCACGGCTCCACCTATGGCGGCAATCCGCTCGGGGCGGCGGTCGCCCGGGAGGCAATGAGAGTCCTGGTAGACGAGGACATGATCCAAAGATCGGCTGAATACGGGACCTACTTCCTCGAGCGCCTGCAGGCCATTGAGTCGGAGCACGTCATGGAGATCCGCGGGAAAGGGCTGTGGATCGCCATTGAGCTCAACGACGAGGCGGGCGGCGCCAGGCGGTTTTGCGAGGCCCTCCAGGACGAGGGACTCCTGTGCAAGGAGACCCATGCCACAGTGATTCGCGTCGCCCCGCCGCTGACCATCGCCCGCGATGAGATCGACTGGGCAGCCGAGCGCATCGAGAAAGTGCTGACGACGCTGTAGGACCGACTCTGTGGCCGCTCGCCGTCCGCGATACGCCGCAATCTGGCGCGCGTAACGGTGCGTTCCGGAACGGATGTTCCGGCTTGAACATCCCGATTCTCCATGGTGGCATTGCCCGTGAGTGCCCCCTTTGACGATGTTTGGGCCAGAATCATCTTCTCGCAACAAACCCCATGCTCCCAAAATCGTCAAAGACGGCACGTCCGGTCAGCATTCGCGACAGTGCCACGCCGATTGGGGCTTTCCGGCGTCGGTTTTTTGTTGGGGGACGTCAAATCCGAAATCCGAAATCCGAAATTCAAGATCCCCCAGGAGTGCATCGAGCATCGGGCACGGAGACGGGCACGGGTCTGGATCGCTATACTGATCCCCATGCGCCGCCAAGGCCCCATCACCGTCCGCCATCTGATCGTGGCGGTGCTCGTGGTGGTGGTGGTCAACGCGCAGCTCACGTGGTGGGTGATTTTTGTTCTCCGCCTGAGCCGGGAGAATCTGGATCTGGAACGGGAGCGTCTGCTGGCGGCCGCGCGGGTTGAGGCCGTTCGAGTGGAGACCGAGCTGGCGATCGCGCGCACAACTCTGGAATCCGCTCTACTGATGGGGGACGAGCCGGGTCGCAACACGGTTCCAAGACCGTTTGTCGGATGGCGGACCTCGGAGGCCTCGGATGGCTGTCCATCGGCGTGTCTCAACCGGTCCGGGATGATCGAGCTCGGGGTCGCGGTCGGCGATCGATGCGTCAGCGCGGTGGTGAGCTCCGAGTGGCGGCAGCGGGTCCTGGAGGTCGACAGTTCTCTCGAGGTCGTTTCCACCGGAACCGAGGGGCCCGCGGGCATCACCCTCGCCGATCCATGTGGCGGTCTGACAATTCGACCGAAGATCGAGATCTGGGAGGAGCTTCTCGGGCAGTACCGGCGTCGGATCGTGATGATGGTCTCCGAGGGGGCGTTCTTCGCCGTGCTCCTCCTGGTGCTCATTGGGCTGCTGTGGAGAAGCGTGCGCCGCGAGGTCGAGCTCGAACGCCAGCATCGCAACTTCCTGTCCGCGATCACCCATGAACTCAAATCGCCGCTCGCAGCCATGCGCCTGGCTCTCGAAACGTTGCTCGGGGGGCGCGCCACCGGAGAGACCGCAAAGCGATTCCTCACCAACGCCCTCGAGGACACCGAGCGGCTCGAGAATCTGGTGCAAAAAGTGCTCGAAGCGACGCGATTCGGGGAGGGCTGGTCGGAGATCGACCTGCGCGATACCGACCTCAGCGGACTCGTCGAGGAATCGATCGGGGTCTTCCGCCGCCGGACCGTTGCCGCCGGAGTCCAGCTCGAAGCCCAGATCGCGAGCGACATCCGTGCCGATGTCGATCATGAGGCGATGGTGATCGCGATTTCGAATCTGCTCGAGAATGCGGTGAAGTACGGTGGCGATCCTCCGATAGTCCGGGTGGATCTGCATTTCGATGGCGATGCCGCCATACTCGAGGTGAGCGACAACGGCGGGGGAGTCCCAGAGGAGGATCTGGAGCTCATCTTCGGCCTCTTTTACCGCAGTGGGGACGAGATGACCCGGACCACCGGGGGCACCGGTCTCGGTCTGTATCTGGTAAAACAGATAGCCACGGCGCACCTGGGAACGGTGGAGGTGGTGGCCACAGGGCCGGAAGGGTCGATTTTTCGAGTGAGATTTCCGGCGCGCGAAATCTGAGGTGTTATGAAGAAACACATTCTCATCGTAGATGACGAGGAGCATCTTGCGGATGCCCTCGCCCACAATCTGCAGTTCGAAGGGTTCGCCACTACCACCGCCTACGACGGCGAGGAGGGTCTTCAGCTCGCCCGTACCATTCAGTTCGATCTGGTGATCCTCGACATCATGATGCCGAAGCTGGACGGACTCGAGGTGTGCAAGCGGCTCCGCGCCACCGGCAGCAGGGTGCCCATCCTGTTTCTGACCGCCAAGTCGGCCGATGCCGACCGGCTCCTCGGCCTCAAGGTCGGCGCCGACGACTATGTGGCCAAGCCCTTTCTCCTCGAGGAGCTGATCCTCCGCATCCACGGCATCTTTCGCCGCCAGGAATGGTACAGCAGCGCACCCGAGGAGCAGGAGGTCTTCCGCTTTGGTGGCAACGAGGTGAACTTCCTGACCTACGAGGCGAAAACCGGCGACCGAACCGTGCATCTGACCGAGAAGGAGTGCATGCTGATGAAGCTTCTGGTGGAACGCCGCAACCAGGTCGTGTCCCGGGAGGAGATCCTGGAGCGCGTCTGGGGTTACCGATTCACCACCTCGTCGCGAACCATCGACAACTTCATCGTCCGTCTGCGCCGCTATTTCGAAAAAGATCCCAAGGACCCGCAGTACATCTTCTCGGTACGCGGCGTGGGATATCGTTTCACCAGCCCGGAGTAGCAGCCCTCACTTCTCACCGGGTTTCGTAACGAGGACGGCGAAGGGTAGCCAGATGTTGGGATTTTCGCGGATAGGGCGACGCAGGCGTAGTCACACTACGTTGAGGAGCACGATTTGCGAAAAGCACGGCAGATGGCTGCCATTCGCCGTCCGCAGTAGACACCCGGTGAGAAATGAGGGCTAACGTGGTTGCTCTACACCGGGCGGTGCTCGCGGCGCTCCTGGTGGGCAACGCCATCGCCTTTGCGGGCGTGGATCCGGTCACCAGGTTGGTCAGTGCCGTGCTCGTGCTCATACTGGTCTTCGATCTTAGAACCATCCCCGTGGTGCCGAAAACGGCTCGCCTGGCTGCATGGGGGTTCTTTGGCCTCGCCGTGTGCCAGCTCGCGCCGTTGCCCGAAGCTCTGCGGCGGCTGCTCCAGCCGGGTTTTGCCGAGGTTTTCGCACCGGGTTGGGACTCTCTGTCACTCGCGCCCTGGCCAACCGTCCAGGTGGTTGCCTCGGTAGTGATCATGGCCGGAGTCACGCTCGCCGCCGCGAGGATGGCGACCACCCGCAGCGGATTACCGACCCTGCTGGGTATTCTGGTCGTGACCTGCGGGGTGCTGGCGGTCCTCGGTCTTGCAGGTGAGAGCGGCGCGCCTGAGAAGGTGCTGCTGATTCGTGCCAACACCGGGGGCGGTGGCGCCTACGGCCCATTTGTCAACTCGAATCACTTCGCCGCTGCGATCGAGCTCAGCCTGCCGGCGGCGCTGGTGCTGCTGGCGGCGGCGGTGCGGAATCTCCACAGGGCGGGAGCGGCGCGGCAACGAGCCGCAGTTGTCGCGCTGGCGTCGGCGGTGGTGGCCGTAGTTGCGGTGGCCGCGGTCCTACGATCGTCTTCGCGTGGAGGGGTGCTGTTTCTCATCATTGCTCTCGTTCTCACCCTGCCGCTGTGGCTGCGACCGGTCCGGGCGCGGCGGTGGACGTGGGCGGCCGGGATTGCGGCGCTGTGTGCCGGGTCGATCCTCCTCGCGTGGACACGGATGCAGGAGCTGGCAGATGGGTTCGTTGCCCTGCTCGTGGTGGAGGGCGTCGAGGGAAACACTCGCTGGGATCTGTGGGCCGGCACCGTCCGCTCGTTCGCGAGATCACCGCTCTTCGGGTCCGGTCTCGGGAGCTATCGCCATGTGATCGGCCTCGACAAACCGGCCACCGGCGCCGCGGTTCTCGAGCAGGCCCACAACGATTGGCTCGAGTGGGCCTCGACCTCGGGCATGGTCGGAGTCGTGGTGCTGATTCTGGCCTTGGTTGCCGTGGCGGCGTCTCTGCGGCCCGGCCGCGTGCGCCGGCTCCGCTTCGAGCTTCGGTATCCGCTGGCGGGCGCCGCGGTCGCGCTTGTCGCAACCGCCCTTCACGAGGCCGTCGGGTTCGGGCTGCAAACGCCGCTCAACCGCTACCTGCTGGCAGCCTGGGTGGGGTTGGTGTGGGGGGTGTGGAGAAGGGTTGAGGCGGGGAGGAAACGAGGTCGAAACCGTGGAGCCGAGGGGACTGGCGATGTCGCGGACGGACCGGCTGTGGCTGATCAAGTTGTTGGAGATGGAGACGGAGACGGAGTGCGGGCATGATTCAGGAAAATCCGGACTGGGTGAGGGTCAACCGGCATCTCCGGCGGATGCGGGTGAGCATGGGGCTTTTTCTTGCGACGGTGCCGGCGGCGATCGCCGTGGCCTTCCTCACCAAATATCGCGGGTCGTCGGTGGCGTCACCGCTGACCGTGACCCTAGTGGCGGCGGCGGCGACCCTGTGGATCAGCTTTTCGGCCAACCGGGATGCCGGGAACCGGCTCGAGAAGATCAGACGAGCCTTCGCCGTCCACGGAGACGAGAACCGACTGCTGCGCGACCACTGGCTGATCTACCTCGTCGTCCTGGTACGGCTCGAGATGATGGTGGTGTGCGGGCTGATCGTGTCGCTGTGGGGCTTGGGGCCAGGGATCGGGGTCTGGCTGCTGGTTCTTGGCGCGTTGATGATGGTGCTGACCTGGCCGACTGCCCGCAAGACAAAGCTCCTTCTCGGCAGGGCCCGGGCGCTGCGGGACGGTGATTGAACCCTGGAGCGTTCAGGTTTTGAACGACGCGGCAGGGAAAGATGCCGGGAGGCATCCGAAAATAAAAGAGGCGCAACCTTTTCCGAGGTGTTTCGTACAATGAACACGAGAGGCGCACATCTGCGCCCTTTGTGGGTTGTGCGTCGCGACTGACAGGCCAGGAGGCAGAATGAAGCGTTGGATGTGGTTGACGTTGGCAGCGGTTGTCGTGGTCGGGATTGGTGTGACCCTTGTCGCCCTGCCCAGAGGGCAGGATTGGACGACTGATTCGCCCGAGGCCCTGGCCGAGTTCCAGGCTGCCATGGACGCGGAGATGAAGCTCTACTACGACGAAGCCAGGGAGCATTTCCGACGCGCCTACGAGCTCGACCCGGACTTCCACATGGCCAAGCTCATGTACTCGAACCAGGTGCGCTGGGAGGGCAAGGACGAGGATCGTGCGAAGCAAATGGTAGAGGAGGTGCTGGCGAGCGACACCTCGAAGCTCACCCCGCGCGAGCGCTTCTTCATTGAGCAAAGGCGTGCGTACCACGAGGAGCGACCGGACGACGCCGTTGCCATCCTCGACAAGTACGTGGCGAAGTACCCGAACGACCCCTACATCCTGAATCAGAAGGCCCTTCGGACGTGGCACCTGGGCGAGCTCGAGGAAGCCGAGCGCCTCTACCAGCACCTGGTCGAGATCAGCCCCAACTGGGTCATCGCTTACAACCAACTCGGTTACATCACGATGATGCAGGGCCGCTTCGCCGAGGCCGAGGAGTACTTCAAAAGCTACCGTTTCATCGCCCCCGACCAGGCCAACCCGTACGACTCGTTGGGCGAGCTCTTCATCACCGTCGGCCGCTACGACGAGGCCGAGGAGACGCTCGAGCGGGCGCTCGAGATCAAGCCTGATTTCTGGGCCTCGTATCAGCATCTTGTCCTCATGAAATCCTTCAACGGCGACCTCGAGGGCGCCCGCGAGGTCATCGAGCGCGCCAGGATGGCCGAGATGCCGGAGGAAATGCTCTTCGGGATGGACTGCCTCGAGCGCTACACGGCGCTGCGCAACGCCGAGGCCTGGCAGCAGATCATGGATGAGTCCGACTCCAAGTGTGTCGAGGGCTTCAAGGAAGGGTTCTCGACGGTCACGACCCATTTTGCCGCCTGCAAGCTGGGCGACTGGGAGACGGCCATGGCGATGGAGGTCGAAACCGCCAACCTCCTCGAGAAGGTGAATGAGAGCGGCGCCGAGAAGGATGTCATGACGCTGCGGGGCGCCTTCCTCCATATGCAGGGTGTGCGGCTGGCGCTCCAGGGCGAGTACGAGGAGGCCGAGCAAAAGCTGCGCGCCGCCGACAAGGGGCTGACCTACGTCGAGGCCGGGGTCGGCATGTACAAGCTCTTCAATCGCATGATCCTCGCCGAGGTCCTGCTTGCCGACGGCCAGGATGCGGAAGCCCACGGTTTGCTGACCAAGGTGCGCGCGGTTAACCCAGTGATGGTGGCGGACTTCGAGGACTCCGGTCTCAAGACGATCGGTCTCGATCGGGGATAATCGGACTCAGGAGGCTGATGGCCCGTTGGAGATCACTGACCAACGGGTGATCTCCGGGTCGGTTCGAGACCGCCTCGACGCCTCCGGTGAAGTACCACAGCTGCATTTCCGGTCCGGCGTTGAATAAGCCCGGTCTTCTCATGAATGTTCTTTTTCGCATCCAGCATCCAGCATCGAGCACACAGGTGACTGGCTTTCGCATGGCACTGTCACTCAATGTAAACTGGTGGCCGGAGGTGACGATGCGAAGGACGTGGTTATTGGTGTTGACACTCGTGATCTGGGCCGCACCGGCGGCGGCGCAGTTCGTGGCGCCGGGCGGCGCCATACCAGCGGTCGCCAACATTCGCGGCGACAACGACACGTTCTGGCTGTCGGACGTGAGCATACTCAACGTCAGCTCTGCCGCAACCTCGGTGCAGCTGTTTCTCTTTCCCGAGCTGAAGAACTCGGGCCCTGCGTTCGAACCCCAGGTCAGCGACCCGATCCCGATTCCCGGAAACGGCCAGCTCACCCTCGCGAATGTCGTCACCGGAGTCTTCGGCCTGCGTAATGTCAAGGGCGGGATACAGATCGTCTCCGACGGGGCGTCGGTTGTGCTGGCCTCCCGCACCTACACCAACGGCTCGGAGGGAGGCAGCTACGGCCTCAACGTGTACGGCGCCCTTATCGTCTCCGACACGGCGTGGGTGGCCAACGTCGAGCACGACAGCTCTTTCCGGACCAATATAGGTGTCTTCGTTCCTGCCGGCGCCGCGCCGGGGAACCCCGTCACCTTCACAGTCACCGTCAACGATGATGAGGGCGCCGAAGTGGCCTCTGGGTCGATTCTCTTCGACCAGGTCGGGCTCATCCAAAAGAGCCTGGAGTTTTTCGGGGTGGAAGACAATCTCCGCGATGGCTCGGTCACCATCGTCACCAGCGATCCGACCGCCATCTGGTACGCCTATGCGACGGTGATCGACAATGTCACGGGGGACTCGGTTTACCGCCCCGCGATAGGACGACAGTAGAATTCTTAATTCTCAATTCTTAATTCTCAATTCCCACACAGACACCGCGGTTCGATTGGGGCGACATTGAGAATTAAGAATTCAAAATTGAGAATTGTGTGGGTGGGTGGTCAGAGAAATCCCCGCTCCTTCATCCACTCGTCGTTGAAGATCGTGCTCATATAGCGGGTTCCCGAGTCGGGGAAGATGGTGACGATGCGCGCCGGCGCAGCCACCTTCGCGGCCAGTTTTCGGACACCCCAAAGCGCCGCACCGGACGACCCACCGCCAAGAATCGCCTCGCGTCGGGCAAGGGCGCGGGTGGCGCGGAAGGCCTCACGATCGCTCACCCGGTACATGTCGTCAATGAGCTCGAAATCGGGGCAACCGATGATCTCCTCGTCGCCGAGCCCCTCAATCAAATAGGGCTTCGCATCGCCGTGGCTGCCGCTGTGGAAGTAATCGAAAAAAACCGAACCTTCGGGATCCACCGCCACCACCTGGATCGCAGGGTCCTGTTCCTTGAGATAGCGTGCAACCCCGCAGATGGTGCCGCCGGTGCCGATCCCCGCCACAAGGTAGTCGATGCTGCCCTCCATCTGTGCCCAGATCTCAGGCCCGGTTGTTTCGTAGTGGGCCTCGTTGTTGTCGCGGTTGTTGTGCTGGTCCGGGAAGAAAGCGCCCGGAGTTTCCGCCACAATCTTCCGCGCCTTGCGGTTGTAGCTCTCGGGGTCGTCCGGCGGCAGGTCGCCATCCACCAGCACCAGGTCGATACCCATGGCGCGCAGACAGTCGAGCTTTTCTTTCGAGGTCTGGCGCCGCACGACCATGGTGCACCGCAGGTCCTCGAGGACCGACATCATCGCCAACCCCATGGCGGTGTTGCCGGAGGAGTTCTCGACAACCAAATCGCCGGCCTTGAGACGGCCGTCTGTGATCGCCTTGTCAATCATGTGGCGGGCGATGCGGTCCTTGACACTGCCCATCGGATTGAGGAACTCAATCTTGGCGAAGACCTCGCAACTGAAATCGTTCACCGTGGGTCCGAGACGCACCAGCGGCGTCCAACCAACGGCGTCCGAGATGCGGTCGAAAACCCGAAGTTTGTTCATGGGAGGGGATTATAACCGCCTCGGTAAGTTCTCAATTTTGAATTTTGAATTTTGAATTTCCCCAGCCGTTAGCAGTCTTCAGGGGAGGATGGGGAAATTGAGAATTAAGATTTAAGAATTGAGAATTCAGCGATGAATGCAGATGCCCGCGTAGCCGACCACCGCCGAGCGGTCGCCGGAAACGTCGCCCGAGGTCGCGTAGGCGACCAGGTGGGCGTGTGCGGCGCCGAGCCGGTTGGCCGCCTCGATGGCGATTGTCGCCGGGACCACTCCGCACATGGTGATGCCCTCTGAGTGGACGGTGTCGTACAACCTCGCCGGATCGAGGGTGAGGGCGGCGTCGATGGCGAGACGGTCGAAAACCCGGGCCTGATCGTCGGGGAGATAGTGGCTCATGTCGGAGGAAGCGACGATCCCGACCGGTTCGCCGAGGTCAGTGATCAGTTGCGCCAAGACCCGGCCGAGGTCGAGGCACTGCTCGAGAGGCAGATGGCCGAGGCACAGCGCCGACAACTCGACCTCGGGGTTCCGGGCCATCAGGAAAGGTAGCTGTACCTCCAGAGAATGCTCCCGCCAATGGGCGCTGGCATCGAATACGGCGGCTGGAAACCGCCCCACCAATTGTCGTGCGAAAGCCGTGTCCAGCGGCTGCTCACCAAAAGGCGTCCGCCAGCGCTCGTGCGGCGCCACCGCAACCTGAGCGCCGGCGCCGGTGTGGTTGGGGCCGAGAACGACGACCCGTCGTGGAATATCGAGGTGGCCGTAGAGCTTTCCCGCGATTGCTCCGGAGTAGACATAGCCGGCGTGGGGGGCGATGCAGGCGAGCAGCTCGTGGCGATCTTCCTGGACCTCGATCAGCTGATCGAGCTCGTGTTGCAGCGCAGAGGCTGTGCCGGGATAGAAGGCGCCGGCGACCGCAGGTTCGCGCAGTGTGGCTTCCATGATGCCTCCTGTCCTCAAGATAGGGTCCGGGCAGGGTGATGGTCAAGTGGTGAGGCGGCGGATGAGCTCGGCGTCTGCCGGCGGGGTGGGGAAGGATGCGAGCTCGGCCACCGGCACCCAGGCCACTGCCTGACCCTCGGCGCCCGTGGGCTGGCCGTTGAGAATACGAGCGGCAAAAAAGAGCAGCAGGATCCGCAGTCCCCGCTCCTCGTGGACTGCAAAGGTGATCGGATGCTCGACGTCCGCCGCCACCCCGAGCTCCTCGTGCAGCTCGCGCACCAGCGCCTCGGCTGGCCCTTCGTCGTCATCCACTTTGCCCCCCGGGAACTCCCACAGCCCACCCATGTGACTCTCATCTGGACGACGGGTCAGCAGCACCCGCCCCTCGGCATCACGGATCACCGCCGCAACGACGGTCACATTCTGTGTTGATTCATCGTGAGCAGCCATCGCCAGAGTGTACCGCGCCGACCGAGGCTTCCCGGCGGAGCATTCAAGCGAGGGGGGGGTGAGTGGGAATTAAGAATTAAGAATTAAGAATTGAGAATTGAGCCGGGGGTTGGGCGGGAACTCAAAACTCAAAACCAAGAACTCAAAACTGGGCAGGGTGGGCGGGCGGCATTCCGAATTCCGAATTCCGAATTCGCGCGGCGCCGGCACCTGTAGAATGGCACCCTATGTCATCGAGCTTCGATCGCCTTATCGGAATCATGGATCGCCTGCGCGATCCGGGGGGATGTCCCTGGGATCGCGAGCAGACGCTCGACACCCTCGCTCCATACTTTCTCGAGGAAGCCTACGAGGTGGTTGACGCCATCGCCGCCGGCAACCCGGACAAGCTCTGCGAGGAGCTTGGCGATCTCCTCTTGCAGATCGTCTTCGTGGCGCGAATCGCCCGCGAGGAAGGGGACTTCGACATCGACGCCGTGTGCGAGACGATCTCGGACAAGATGATCCGCCGCCACCCCCATGTCTTTGGTGATCGCGAGGTCGAGGATTCGGACGAGGTGATGCGGAACTGGGAGGACATCAAGAAGATCGAACGCGGCGAGGACCCGGGTTCTTCGGTGCTTGACGGCGTCCCCGGGTCGTTGCCGGCTCTGCTCAAGGCGTACCGAATGACCGAAAAGGCGGCGGCCGTGGGCTTCGACTGGCGAAAGCCGGCGGACGTGATGGCCAAGATGCGCGAGGAGATGGCGGAGCTCGAGGCCGAGCTTGCGGTAGGCGACGAAGCTTCCGCCGACCGCGTGCGCGCCGAGATGGGCGACATTCTCTTTGTGATGGCCAATCTTGCTCGCCACCTCGGCGTCGAGCCCGAGACCGCGCTGCAAGGAACCAATGCGACCTTTCTGCGGCGTTTTCAGGGGATGGAGGAGCGCTCGCGGGAGATGGGTCGCGATTTCAGGGCGATGGACCTTGCCGAGCAGGATGCTCTGTGGGATGAGGTCAAGAGCCGAACGACCTCATCAGAGGCCCTGCATCCGGGGAAGGAGCCGCGATGAGCGATTTTTATCAGCAGCACCTCTTCACGACCCTGCACCGGCTCGAGCGGCTGCCCCTCGAAGAGCTGGAAGCGGGACTG
>Ga0209013_10000957_pt1 | contig 26627 bp, 26 predicted proteins | sample Cruoilmetagenom2_FD_187291 | JGI IMG/M metagenome (GOLD analysis project Ga0209013, IMG submission 187291) | Oil polluted marine microbial communities from Coal Oil Point, Santa Barbara, California, USA - Sample 2 (SPAdes) (version 2) | ecosystem: Environmental > Aquatic > Marine > Oil seeps ...
TAGTTTTGAGCAAAGGAGTACGTGACCATGATTTTGGAACAAATGATGAATAAAGATGTCCAGACACTTCTGCCTTCAAATACAATTAAAGAGGCCATCACCCTGCTTCGCGAGAAAAAAATCCGTCACTTGCCTATCACGAATGAAGATGGGAATGTCGTAGGTGTGGTCACAGACAGGGATATAAAAGATGCGACCCCTTCAAATTTACTGGATAGCCACAACCATGATATTTTTGATACACCCATCGAGGAAATCATGACAAAAAATCCGGTTATCGGGCACCCTCTGGATTTCGTGGAAGAAGTAGCCACCATTTTTTATGAACAGCAAATTGGATGTCTGCCAATTGTAAGTGGCGGCAAACTTGTAGGTATCGTGACAGAAACCGACTTGTTGTATAAATACATTGAATTGACTGGGTCACTCCAGCCAGGATCCCAAATTGAGGTCCGCGTGCCGAACAGACCTGGAATATTATTTGAAGTATCCAAAGTTTTTCATGATCACCATGCGAATGTCTTGAGCGTTCTTGTTTATCCAGACGTACAGCATGATACAAACAAAATCTTAGTGTTTCGAGTGAAAACAATGAATCCCCTCGGAATAATTGAAGATATACGCAAAGAAGGTTTCGATGTGCTATGGCCGAACATGCCGGGAATGACAACTTAAAAAAACATGCCGTTTATGTGTATTCGGAAGATCAATTGGGATATAAATTTTCTGATACCCACCCATTCAACCAAAAAAGACTTACATTGACGACTGATTTACTGCGGAAAATGAATGCGCTTTCAAACGCTGATGTTGTGCCACCACGTATTGCGACTGATGAAGAGCTATTGCTTGCTCACGACGCCCGCTATATAGATATCGTTAAAAAGGCAAGCAATGGTCTCGTTAACGTTTCACAGACCGAAAGTTTCGGAATTGGCACGGAGGATACCCCCATCTTCCCAAATATGCATGAAGCCAGTGCACGTTTGGTAGGGGGGACATTGACTGCGGTCGATTATGTAATGGAAAATAAAGCGCTGCATGCCCTTAATCTCGGCGGTGGGCTCCATCATGGTTTTCGTGGCCGTGCTTCGGGTTTTTGCGTTTATAATGATAGTTCAGTCGCAATCAAGTACATACAGGAAAAATACAATGCGCGAGTGCTGTATATAGATACAGATGCACACCATGGGGATGGTGTGCAATGGAGCTTCTATGATGATCCGAATGTCTGTACCGTTTCAATTCATGAGACTGGTCGTTATTTGTTTCCTGGAACTGGAAATGTGGCGGAACGCGGCACAGGTCAAGGATACGGTACTTCATTCAATCTTCCAATCGATGCATTCACGGAAGATGACTCATTTTTGGAGCTATATACGACTGCATTCCGTGAGATTTGTGAATTTTTCAAACCGGATATCATCATAAGTCAGAATGGAGCGGATGCGCATTATTTCGATCCCCTGACCCATTTATATGGGACCATGAAAATCTATCAGGAAATACCTAAACTGGCACACCAGCTTGCTCATGAGTTTTGTGATGGAAAATGGATTGCTGTCGGTGGTGGTGGCTATGATATTTGGCGAGTCGTACCTAGAGCATGGTCCTTATTATGGATGGAAATGAATGATATTGAACTTACTCAAGAACATCTACCAAAGGAATGGATGGAGCGTTGGCAAAAAGAGTCCCCTGTTCCACTGATTCCAACATGGATGGACCCGCCGAACCTCTATGAACCAATCCCGAGAAAAGCTGAAATAACCGAGAAAAATAAACAAGTACTTGAAAAAGCACTATACAGCATTCGCTCACATTAAAAGAGTGGTCTACTAATTAAAGTAGACCACTCTTTTCTTATTATTTTACTGAATCTCTTTCTTCAATACGATGTGGCAAGATTACCGTATTTTCTTCAATCACTTCTTTATTCATGTATTTAGTCAACAACCTCATTGAAACTGCCCCGATATCATATAGAGGCAGTACCACACTCGTTAATTCCGGTCGTACCATTCGAGCAAGTTTTGAGTTTTCGAAACTGATGACTTCCACATCATTCGGCACGTTTAGGCCTGCATCTTGGGCTCCATGAATCAATCCGATTGCGAGTTCATCATTTCCTGCAAAGTATGCAGTCGGTGCATCACTGATACCGTTCAATTTATTGAAGGCTGCCAGTCCCTCTTCATAAATTGCATTGCTCTCAACGACTAATTCATTATCAAGTTGGAGACCCGCATCCGCCAGGGCTTTTTCATACCCAGTGAATTTAAACGCACGATTGATGGTCGACGATAATGAACCTGAAACATAGGCAATGCGTTTATGTTTATTCTGGATAAGTCGACTAACCGCCTCATAGGCAGCTTGATGGTAATTAATGTTAACAGAAGGCATTTTTTCAGTGGCATCAATAGTACCTGCCAAAACAATCGGAACAGGCGACCGTTCCATGGTATTGAGAAGCTCTGTGGATACATGCTCACTCATGAATACAATGCCATCAACTTGTTTTCCAAACATTGTTTCAAGGAGTTGAAGTTCTTTGTCTTCACGCTGATCGGAATTTGATAGTAAGATATTGTAGCGGTACATAGTTGCTATATCTTCAATTCCACGCGCAAGTTCCGCATAGAAAACATTTGAAATATCAGGGATGATAACCCCGACAGTAGTGGTCTTTTTGCTTGCTAGCCCTCTCGCTACTGCATTTGGACGATATTCCAATCGTTCAATTACATCCAGAACCTTCTTCCGGGTCGCTGGTTTAACATTAGGGTTTCCGTTGACGACACGAGATACGGTGGCCATTGATACATTGGCTTCTCGTGCAACGTCATAAATTGTAATTGTCATATGTATACACTCCCTGCACGTTCCTTATCTATTATCAATCATATAACAGATTTCTGACATTTTCCATCTATCACACCCAAAGAAATAAAAATACCGGTTCATTAATTGAACCGGCAGAAAAATTATTCATGAATTGCGTATGATTTCATGAATTTTTGAAGAGAATCGTAAAACTCATCAAATTGTTGTAAATTCATTTGCTGTGCTGCATCTGATAAAGCGACTGCTGGATCTGGATGAACTTCAGCCATAACCCCGTCCGCTCCGATTGCGATTGCTGCTTTCGCTGCAGGAAGCAATAGATCACGACGTCCTGTAGAATGCGTCACATCTACAAATACCGGTAAATGTGTTTCTTGTTTCAAGATTGGTACAGCTGAAATGTCCAGTGTGTTCCGTGTGGCTTTTTCGTAAGTTCGTATACCACGTTCACATAAAATGATTTGGTCATTCCCTTGTGAAATAATGTATTCCGCAGCGTGAATGAATTCATCAATTGTTGCAGCCATACCACGTTTCAATAATATTGGTTTATTAATTGAACCTGCAGCTTTTAGCAATTCGAAGTTTTGCATGTTGCGGGCACCGATTTGTACTACATCGATATAATCCAATGCTTCTTCCAGATGATGTGGAGTTACAATTTCAGAAACAACAGCCAAATTGTATTGCTGTGCTGCACGTTTAAGAATTTTCAATCCTTCCAATCCAAGCCCTTGGAAGTCATATGGTGACGTACGAGGCTTATATGCTCCCCCACGTATCATTTTTAATCCTTTGGAGTTAATAGCTCCTGCAACTGTCTGCACTTGTTCAAAAGATTCAACTGCACAAGGTCCAAAAACAAACGATGGTTTGCCTTCTCCAATACGCTCTCCATTTACAACTACTACAGTATCTTCTGCTTTCTTTTTGCGTGAAACAAGAAGGGCTTTACGTTGATCATCTTCTTGGAATTCTAACGCAGTTTTAAAGATTTCTTTAAAAATATGGTCAACTGTCGATTGCGGAAGTGGGCCAATATTGTTTTCTTTAATTAAGTTCAACATATGACGTTCACGTAGAGGATCATATCGGTTGACACCTTGTTTTTCTTTTACTTTTCCAATTTCTTGCACGACTGCCGCACGCTCACTGACTAAGCGAAGAATTTCCAAGTTCAATTCATCTACTGTTGTGCGCAAGCTTTCCAATCCTTGATGGCTCATACCTCAATCTCCTCTCTTGCTCATACACATTTCACTTATTGAAAAAGCAAAATATATGAAGTTTTCTTGTTGATAGACTTATTATAGTACTTGTCTCTCCGAAAGTCACGTATTTATTTTAACGCTTCAACGCGCGAAAGTGCTGTTGATTGAATTTTAAACTAATTCCAATTAAAAAACCCACAAAAATGATGTGGGTTCCTCAGAATTAAGCGTTATTTCTTTTCTGTTACTGCCTCTTTTAATGCTTCAGCAGTTGAAGTCGTATCAAGGTTGGTTTCATTCTCAACTTCTTGAACTGTATTAGATAATGTTTCCATAAAATCGATAGGTTCTTCACCTTCAGAGGACGCTGTTCCATCATCCATCAATGTTGGTGTCTTGGATTTGATTGATTTTACTTTATCGACCAACGGACCTGATTTTTCTTTTAACTGGTTGGATAATTGAGAAGTTTTTTCTCTGGCAGAAGATGAAAGATCAACAGTTTTTTCTTTTAACTGAGTTGCTTGAGTTGAAACATCACCTCGAAGCTCGGCTCCGGATTTTGGAGCAAGGAATAGTGCTGCTGCTGCTCCAATTATTCCTCCAACCAGTGCGCCGATCAGAAAATCTTTGGAATTCACTTCATCGGATGAATAAATCGGGTCATGCGGATAACCATTCGAGTATTCATATGCTTGTGGAAGGTACGCTTCCGTTTGCTTGGGATTATTCGTATAGAATTCGTGATTATACTTCGCTTCATTATAGTTCGGTTTATTTAGATTTGATGTCATCTTGTTTCCTCCTTATAATTTGGTTTCTCTATATGATTCAACAGGTTCGCCTTGATAAATTGTGTAACCTGCACGTGCTTCCTCAATTGCTTTGCGCTCTTTCCATTTATCGCGAATGCCCAACGCGATATTGCTCCATTGGACGACTTGTGCGATTTTATCTTCATTACGTTCAACTTCAGTTGAAATCGAAGTTGTAATCCGTCGAACTGAAGTATTCAAACCGTTTACTGATTCTCCTACATTTTTCACTGCATCCACTACCGTATTTAACTTCTCTGACTTGTTTTGGATGTCTGCAGCCAAACCGTTCGTTTTATGCAATAAATCTGTTGTCTCTCTTGTAACACCTTGCAATTGGCCTTCTAAGCCCGCCATAGTTTTTGATACTTCGTTCAATGTATTCTTGAGTGATTTTAAAGTCATCGCAAGCGCTACACATAAGACAAGAAAGCCGATAGCTGCAACCAATGCTGCTATGTATAATATTATCTCCATTTATTTTCCTCCTCCAAATTGTTCATATTACCTATGTTCCCACTCACAGGGGCAAATAAACGTCCATGTTGTCTGTATTCAACAAAAACATTCATTTTCCTGCATAAAAAGAAAAACTCTAGTACTATGCAACTAGAGTTTACCATGTTTTATATTTTTTGTTCAAATGCTGCCTGAAATTTTTGCACATCTCCTGCACCCATAAATAAATAAACCGCATTTTTATGTAGAAGCAGAACTTCAATCTCTTCGGTTTTCAGTATTGTACAGTCCTCGATTAAATCACAGAGATCCTGAATGCTCAAATCCCCTGCATTCTCTCGCGCAGAGCCAAAAATCTCACATAAATAAACCTTATCCGCCGTTTTTAAACTATCGGCAAATTCATTTAGGAATGTGCGTGTCCGCGTAAATGTATGAGGTTGGAAAATGGCAATGATTTCACGATCTGGATGCTTTTGACGAGCTGATTGAATCGTTGCACTGATCTCGGTAGGATGATGAGCATAATCATCAATCAAAATGTGGTCACCTTTTCTGCTCTCTGTAAAACGACGTTTGACACCACCAAATGAAAGCAATTGCTGTTTGATTAACTCAGCGGGAATTCCTTCATAATTACAAAGGGAAATCACGGCAAGGGAATTCAATACTGCATGATCGCCAAACATCGGGATTTCGAAAGTGTCATAAAATTCATTACGTACAAAAACATCAAAAGTAGAACCTGTTGTCGTTTTTGTCACATTGCGAGCTTCGAAATCATTTTCCGCACCAAAACCGTAAAAGACGACTGGCACATTGGCCTGAATCTTTTGAAGGTGTTCGTCATCTCCACATGCAATAATTGCTTTGTTCACTTGAAGAGCCATAGATTGAAATGCATCGACAACGTCGTCTATGCCACCGAAATAGTCAGGATGATCAAAGTCGATATTCGTCATGATCATATAATCGGGATGATAAGCCAAAAAGTGTCGTCGGTATTCACACGCTTCAAAAGCAAAGAATTCGGCTTGTGATTCACCATGGCCCGTGCCATCACCAATTAAATAAGAAGTTGGTGCATAACCGCTTAACACATGTGAAACCAACCCTGTTGTAGACGTTTTGCCGTGTGAACCAGTAATGCCGACTGATATATACTGACCCATCAGATTCCCAAGGAACGTGTGGTAACGGATTACTTCCACTCCCAACTCGTTCGCACGAACCAACTCTTCATGGTCATCCCGATAAGCATTGCCGGCAATGATCGTCATGCCTACCTCAATGTTATTTGCATCGAAGGGCAAAATTGTGATGTCGCGTTTACGTAGTGGATCTTCGGTGAAAAAATGTTTATCTATATCGGAGCCCTGGACCTGGTTTCCTGCGTCATGTAATATCTGCGCAAGTGAACTCATTCCGGACCCTTTAATACCTGTAAAATGAAACACTGTCATTTGTTTTAACCTCCTGGGAAAGGTGCCCGTACTTTTAACCATACTTGTTTACCCTATTATATCACCAATTAATCTTGTCTAGAAATGAACGATTTTTCCCACAATTCGAATGGATTTCCCTTGCATTATGTACCAGTTAGTATAGGTTATTACCCAAAGAGTAAAAGTAAATCATTTTCTGTAATAAATACTTCACGCGCCTTACTTCCTCTTTGCTCAGAAACGTATCCATGCTGTTCCATTAAGTCCACAAGTCTTGCCGCACGATTGTAGCCGATATGGAATTTTCGTTGCAATAAAGATGTCGATGCTGATCCTTGCTCCAAAATAAATCGGCAAGCTTCCTCAAATAATTCATCCTGATCTTCAGCCACTTCCAAACGTCGAACCAACTCTTCCTGTTCAAATAAATAGGATGGTTCACCCTGACTCCGGGCATGTTCAATAATTTCTTCCATTTCTTCATCGGTGACATAAGTTCCCTGCAAACGAATAGGTGCAGACATTCCGTTTCCTAAATACAACATATCACCACGTCCCAATAATCTTTCCGCCCCTTGCACGTCAAGGATTGTACGGGAGTCAATTTGTGAGGAAACCGAGAACGCGATACGTGTCGGGATATTTGCCTTGATTAATCCGGTTATCACGTCTACAGATGGCCGTTGAGTTGCAACAACCAAGTGGATTCCGCAAGCTCGTGCTTTTTGAGCAATTCGGCAAATGGACTCCTCAACTTCAGTAGGGGCCATCATCATCAAGTCTGCTAATTCATCAATAACAATTAATAAATACGGTAATTTTTGAGCGAATTGTCTCTTTTCAACTGCCATCGAGTTGTAACGTGTTATATCACGAACACCTGTATGAGCAAACAGCTGATAGCGGCGTTCCATTTCCTCGACTGCCCACTTAAGCGCGGCCGTTGCAGCTTTTACATCCGTTATGACTGGGCTGACCAAGTGTGGGATGTGATTGAATGGAGCCAATTCCACCATTTTTGGATCGATCAACAATAAATTCAATTCTTTTGGAGTCGCTTTGTAAAGCAAACTGATCAATAACGAATTAATACACACGGATTTTCCGGAACCTGTTGCTCCCGCAATTAAACCATGAGGCATTTTGCGCAAATCTATCGTCACTGGTTTTCCTGTCAAGTCCAGTCCTAACGCCGCTTCAAGCGGAGAGTCGGAATCCGTGAAGTTCGGACTTCCCACCACTTCCGACAAACGTACAGGTCTGGAAGTGCGATTTGGAATTTCAATACCAATCGAACTCTTCCCTGGTATTGGTGCCTGGATACGAATATCTTTTGCCGCCAAGGCCAGTTTCAAGTCATCCGCCAAGTTCCGAATTTTGCTCACTTTCGTCCCCTGTCCGACTGTCATTTCAAACTGGGTAACTGCAGGTCCCTGAACCATCTGAACAATATCGGCTTTTACCTGGAAATAAGACAGCGACTCGATTAAGCGGTCTGCCTGCATTTGCATCCATTCATAATCCTGCGTCTTTTGTTCAGGCGGTACAAGATAACGTTCTTTAGGGAAGATATATCCACTGAATTGTTCATCCGTTTCCGATTCAACGACAGGCGCCTGATCTGCAGAAGGTCTTTCCGTAGCAGGTTTTTCTAGTGACTGCACAAATCCAGTAGAATATTCCTTCTTGAATGAGGGCTTTGGAATCTCCTGGATTTTCTTTTGCTGGATCTTTTCTTTGTCGGAATTCAACATCAGGACGTTAAATGGGAGAGATTTTTTCTTCTTTTCAATAATAGGTGTTACTTCCAATGGCTTGGAAGAGGTACTTTCAATCTCATTTAAAGGCTGGATTGTGACATGAGGCTCATCCACAATGATCGGCGTCTCTTCAACCGCTTGTTCTACTGATTTTGATTGTTCGGTAATCTCCTCTTCAATGGGAGTAAGCACAGTAACTGCCACTTCTTCGACTACATTTTCAACCACATCTTCCCTGCTCTTTTGGGATAATAATTCTTCAATCGGCTTTACCTTTGGGCGATTGTATCCGTGAATGGGGGAAGGAACATCCGTCGGTGTAAATGTTCTGGATTGTACTGGCACCTTCGTGATTCTTGGCTTCACCTCAGTGATAATTTCACTAGGCGTCATTTGCTGTTCCATTCTAGGTTTTGTAGCTTGATGAACAATCGTGTTTTGACGATTTTGTTGCCATAGCTTATGCATATATAAGGGTTTTGGCTCATCTTCGGACTCGATGCTATCCTCCGACTCCCCGTTAATGAAGTGATCTTTTTCATCATCGGGTATTAATGGAAAACGAAATGGAGTTTTTGACTGTTTATATGTAGGAAGCTCATTTTCATCAACATATTCTTCTTTATCCTGTACTTCATCTGAAAATACTTTTTTTAATGCTTTGGTCAACCAATTCAATGCAAACCCTCTTTTCATATCAATGTTTCCATTTTAGCAGGTTTGCTAAGCAAATCAAATTGCTTTAAAAAAACTCCGTGCACCAAAATACTTGAGTACACAGAGTTTTACCTAGTTTATGCTTGAAAAGCTAATCCTATTTCAGCAGATTCTTCTAATACTAATATCCCTTTTTCGACAGGCGCATCCGGTAAGGCAAGTTCTTTTGCAGAGCAGATCATGCCACTTGATGGAACTCCACGGAGTTCAGCATCACGAATGACCAAACCTGATGGCATTACTGCACCAACCTTTGCTACCACTACTTTTTGACCTTCCTCAACATTCGGCGCGCCACATACAATTTGAAGTGTTTCTGTGCCAACATCTACCTGACATACATTCAATTTATCTGCATTTGGATGTTTTTCTTTCGAAGCAACAAATCCAACAACAAATTTAGGCGTAAAGTCTACGTCCAATTGCAGGTCAAAATCGTTTTGATGAATCAATTGCTGGAGAGTTTCCACCAATTCTTTTGTCACTTCAACTGACCCTTGCTCTTCCAATTGGATATACTTACTTGCATTGAAGACGTTGAATGCACACACTTCATTTGTTTTTGCATCCTTAATAAGGGTAATATCCCCTTTTGATTCAGCAGTCAGTTCTTCAAACGTATTTGTTGTAAGCTGCACCATCAGCACATCGCCGACACCTTTTGTGTTATAAAAAATGTTCATTTGTCTTTATTCTCCTTTTGCACTCGATTTTTTGCCATGATAAATATGGGTTCCAGCTCTCCATTTTCGTATATAAAAGATAAAGAAGTAATCGGGACCTTACCGACCGTAAAGAAGTGCATCGTTAACTGAGCGAGAACATCATAGCCCGCTTCATTTCGGATATCACCAACGATCAAGACATCCTGGTGAGGAACGGATAACGTCATATCCCCTTCAACTTTGGCTTCCATATCCTTCAGGAACTGTTCATTTAGAATCCGGCTCGCATCGTACCCGTCATTTGCATTCACAAAGTAAAAGATATTGCCCGCCACATGATCTTCCTTGACTTCAGTTGAAAGTTTTCTCACTTGGAATCTCGCAGCTTCTTTCACTTCCGAATCAGAAACCTTCAATGTATCCAACATATTTACATCCAGTAATCGATACGTGTTGCCTAAATCCAATGCATAGAAAATACGTGTTTCTGCAGTGTGGTCAGATACGACAAAATCATGTCCTTCATTCGATTTCACCGGGAATGAAGTCGATCGGATCACCGGATAAATATGTGAAGTCGACCGTTCCAATCCTTTTGTTTCACGCTCCATCGCTTCGAATGTCTGGCTAATGGTATAAACCACTTCGTCAATTGCCTTATCTTTCTTCGTTTCATATTTAGACAATATTTCCGGAAGTGATATCTCGATTCCCTTATCCAGTTTCGTGTGATGAAGTCGAAGACGATCCGTTTTCTGGTCATGCTGCCAAGTGAAAGAAAGATTCGAAAGCTCCTGTTTTAAACGCTCGACTAATTGTTCTGTCTTCATTATTTTCACGTCCTTAACAAAAGGAAACGGTCCACACCGTTTGGGCGGAACCGCTCCTTTCTTAATATTGCGTGCAAATCAATAGGTGTTCCGTATCCAGAAACGAGCAAATTTCGAGCATTTTTCTATAGAAGTTCCGATAAGAATCGTTCAATCTCATCCTGGGTTTTGCGATCTTTACTGACAAAACGACCCGCTTCCAGACCGTTCTTATAAACGAGAAAACTTGGAATTCCATAAATGTCATGTTCAATGCATGTATCGATAAACTGATCGCGATTTACGGAGACGAAAGTAAAGGAATTAAATTTTTCTTCAACTTCCGGCATGAATGGATCGATAAAATGACAGTCCGGACACCATCCTGCTGTAAACAAAAACACCACATCTTCTGTTACCTTTAGCGCTTGAAACTCCTCTACTGATTGCAAGTCCCTCATTTGAACCTCTCCTTTATGCTTCTACTTGTACAGACCGGACAATTTTCATCATTTGTTCCATACTATCAGAAATATTGGCTTCGTCCGTGATTGTCGTCATCTTCACCCCGCCAATGCTGGAGATGATTTCATACTTATCTTCACTTGATGGGTAGACTGCAATAAATCCAAAGCGACCATTCTGCTCAAACGTTTCTTGTGCAATGATGCTATCTTTTTTATCAGCCTGCACTAAATCAAAAAATAATTGACTGTCTGCTTTTTCATTCGGATTTATGAACAATATGTAGGAATCATTATTTGCGGTTAACACAATGTTATGGTCATCCGACTCATCTAATATTGAAAAACCACTCGGAACAAAAAGTTCAATATTGTCTATTTGCTCATTTGGTTCAACTATTTCGCCTTGAAAAATTTCTTTGGCTGCTGTAATCCCGTTGCCGGTCTGTTCTTCTGCAGAAGCAGAACAAGCTGACAAGCTTAGAAGCAGCAAGGGTGCAATTGCCATTCGCATCCAATTTCGGCCCATGTTTTTCCCTCCATTCCATGTAAGCACTATCTTTTATTTTAATATGGTTCGAACATCGTTGCAACCCAAGGGTCTTATCGGTCGGAGTTCGCTCTGAAGTATTGGCCCATCAATAGATTTACGACATGTTCAAACATTTCTCCACGCTTAACCATTCCATTTGTGAATACACCAACGGCACCTTCATGTTGGCGAATTCCCAGTTGGTTTGTGTATCGTTCCATAACAGGACCAAGTTCTTCCCCGCTTCGGATTGCAACCGCCACTTCTTCGGGTAAAGGAATTTGCGCACCGCCAGCAATATATTGTTGGCCGTCTTTTGTAGATAAAACTCCCCAATTACAAATGTAAAGGTGACCATCAAGCTCTTTGACACCACCTTCGAGACCGAAAGCAAGGTCACTTTGTACTTTCTTAATGGCCAGGGAAGCACGATTTTTTGCTCCTCGCATCGTCTCCTCATCACCGATCGGTTGTTCAGACACCAAGGACGGAACTTCCAGCATAGTGAATTCGACATTCTCTATCAGCGAAGTGCAAATCTTTTCCACAGCATGTACTTTTGCCTTATTTTTAGTACCGATTGCAATTTTCATATGTTCCTCCCGAGCCTACACAAAAAAAGCGCCTTTTCAGGCACTTCTTTAGACGTTTTGATGAATGGTTTCTAGTGTTGTTTTATCAGCTGCACGAACCAGTTTGACGATCAGCTCTTTTGCTGCAGCGTAGTCATCTGTATGGATGATGGATCCAGATGTGTGAATGTAACGAGAACAAATACCGACAACTGCACTTGGTACTCCTTCGTTAGCCATGTGTACGCGTCCTGCGTCGGTTCCACCTTGGGAAATGAAGTATTGATATGGAATTTTATGCGTTTCTGCAGTATCCAATACAAACTCACGCATTCCACGATGTGTAATCATCGAGCGGTCAAAGATTCTAAGTAAAGTTCCTTTTCCGAGCTGCCCGAATTCTGTTTTTGAACCTGACATATCGTTGGCGGGGCTCGCATCCAAAGCGAAGAACAAATCCGGTTTGATCATAGTAGCAGCTGCTTGTGCTCCACGCAGGCCAACTTCTTCCATTACATTGGCACCCGAATATAAAGTATTCGGTAATTTTTCATCTTTTAGCTCTTTGAGTAATTCAATAGCCAATCCACATCCATAACGGTTATCCCAAGCTTTTGCCAGGATTTTCTTGTCATTTGCCATTGGCGTGAATGGGCAGGTCGGTACGATTTGCTGACCTGGTCGAATGCCGATTTTCTTGGCATCTTCTAAATCGTCAGCTCCTATATCGATTAACATGTTCTTGATATCCATTGGCTTGTTACGTACTTCATCACTTAGTAAATGAGGAGGAATGGAACCAATGACTCCAACTACAGGTCCTTTATCGGTAATGATTTCTACTCGTTGAGCAAGTAACACCTGGCTCCACCAACCACCTAGTGGCTGAAAGCGGATCATGCCATTTTTAGTGATTTGCGTCACCATGAAACCGACTTCATCCATATGGCCTGCTACCATAATTGTGGGACCTTGATCGTCACCTTTTTTTAATCCAAAAATACCTCCCAGATTATCTTGAACAAGTTCATCTGAGTATTTTTCCAGTTCGCTTTTCATAAACTTTCTGATGGCATGTTCATTACCTGGTGCACCTGGAAGTTCAGTTAATGTCTTAAATAATTGTAGTGTTTCTGAGTTCAATGTCATGTCCCCCTATGTACGTACATTAATACATATTGTAGTCGATTAATCAGAACATTTCCACCCTTTTTCTTTCGGAATTCGAATTATTCAGTCGGCAATTACACGATGTTAGTCTGCCCTACTTATGTTAAAATGGACAAAACGGTTCCATTTGGAGGTTTACTTATGAGATTGAGAGATTTATTGCTGGGGTTTTCTACAGGCATTGCTGCAGGTTTTTTAATACGTGAAGTCGCACATCGAATCGACCCTGCCAAACCTGCTGAATTGATTCTTCACGGAATCAAACAGTCATTTAAAGCTGAAGGACCGATTGACGGTTCATGGATTTATATGAAGACGGAACCTTTTAAACGTCAATCGATTACAACAGATGTCTACCGTGGTGGAATTTCACGTGTGCGAGATGGTGAGATTGAACAATTTGAGTTTTTCGCAGATGCTCGGACAGGTACAGTTGTTGATTTAATTAAGATATAAAGCGAAAGCGATCCCGATTTCTCGGGATCGCTTTATTTATGTCTATGAAATGCTATTTTTTATCGTAAATTTCCGCTCGCTGTGTGAGGCAGCAAGCAAGAAATCACTCTCTTGTATGTTCCAACTTTTCTATTATTTCTTTACCGGTTTTGTCCCACTTGATCAAGCGGTAATACGCATCGTGATAAAAAATGAACGCATATCCGTTTTTCAATGCTTCGGCCATGATTTTCTCCTTGGCATAAATAGATGTCATTGGATAGTCATCATATGCCAGGACCCAAAGTGGATTTTGATGGGCATGAGTGGGCATGATATCCGCCATATGGACAATCGTTTCCCCATTTTGCTCCAGCTTGATAATGCTATGCCCGTCGCTATGCCCGCCTGTGTGGATCATGCGGACTCCCGGCAACACTTCCAGTTCCTCTTCAAATGTTGCGACCTGATTCTGGATGGCTTCCCAGTTTTCTTTCCAATATGTATTTCTTGAACGAATGTTCGGATTTCGCATTTCATTCCATTCCGTATCAGACACAAAAATTCGGGCATTTGGAAATGCAGACACCAGTTCATTGTTCTCGCGTCTCGACAACCCACTGGCATGGTCTGCATGCATATGTGTCATGAGAATGAAGTCCACTTCCTCAGGCAATAGCCCGACAGAAGCCAATGAATCCTCCAGGCGTGATTGCTCCGCTACCCCATTGTTTCGCAACTGTTTTTCAGTCATCTTATTGAATCCTACACCTGCATCGATCATAATATTTTTCCCTAGGTATTGTATCAAGATGGGATGTGTGCTCAGCTCAATTTGATTAAGTTCATTCACAGGATACCTTTTTGACCATAGAGCTTTCGGTACAACACCAAACATCGTACCACCATCCAAATAAGTGAGTCCTCCATTCAACCAAGTAATTGTCATATCGTGAAATTTATATTGATCCACTTTTTCCCCTCCTAAATCCTTATGAATCCAGTGTACCAAAAAACACCTTCAGTGCGGGAGCACTAAAGGTGTTTCTTCGTGATGAATTGGGATTCCAATCGATAAATCGGTTGACCTTTTGCGGAAAATTTTTCTTCGTATTCGGTCATGATGTTATCTTCAGGCATGTTTGCATGTAAATCCAGTGATACAAACTTTAATAACATGCCATATGAAGACATGCTCATCAAAGAAAATTCAAAGAGACCTCGATTATCCGTTTTGAAATGGACTTCCCCATTATCGATCAGGATTGATTCGTATAATTTCAAGAAAATTTCGTGGGACAGCCTTCTTTTGGCATGACGAATTTTTGGCCACGGATCCGAGAAGTTCAAGTAAACCCTGCTTACGTCATTTTTCTCAAAGAATTTCGCCAAATGTGCTCCATTTACCTTAAGAAGTCTTAAGTTCGGCAATGTTCCAGCCTCAATCGCATTTTCAAGGGCAGATACGATCACACTGTCATATAATTCAATTCCGATGTAATTGGTATCAGGATTAGCTTTCGCCATCCCAGTTACAAATTGACCCTTGCCTGTTCCCACTTCAATGTGAAGAGGATTGCTATTGTTGAAGACTGATTTCCAATTCCCTTTATGGTCTTCAGGATTTGGAATCACAATATGTGGATGAGCAGCGATGAATTCTTCCGCCCATGGTTTGTTACGTAATCTCATTTATTTTTTCCTACTTTCATTCTCTCATTTCGCGTTACCATTATCATAGATGTTTACGGAAACGTCAAGGGGAATTCAAGTTGGTAATATTCCACTTTCCTTCTTGGACACTGAAATGATCCTTGATGTCCGGTGAAGTCCGTCCCGCAAATTCACCGTCCGTATGCCTAAAAACAATCTTGTCAGTAACTAAAGTGAAAGATTCAGACTGGTGCTGGTGAACTTCCTTGAACTTTGTATGTGCTCCAAAAAACACGGTTACAAACACTAATAATAACTTCAGTCTTGATAAGTCGTGTGCAACTGTTACTTCAATCAATCCGTCCGATGGTATGGATTTTGGAGATATTTTCATTCCTCCTCCAAAAAAAGGCTGGTTGCTGACTGTGGCGAACCAGACGTTTTGGAATTTATGTACTTGATTATTCGACTCAACAATAAGCTGGAATCGTTTAAATGTAACAAGCGTTTGAACGAGATAATATGTATAAGCTAATTTCCCCAAACCGAATTTGTTCAGAAATTTTTTAATTGAGGATTTATTCACTTGATATGCTACATAGGCATCAAAGCCAATCCCTGAATTGTTGACAAAATAGTAATCTTGTTGGATCGTCTGTAAAAATCCAATATCCATTTTCTTACTTCCGGATAATTCCCTTACATATCGATTTAACTCAGAAGGGGTCTTGAACGAGTTAAAACCCCTACCGAAATCGTTGCCTGATCCAGCTCCAATTACCCCTACAATGCAATCCTTACTATCCATTGCCCCTTCAATAACTTCATGAGCAGTACCATCTCCACCAAAGGCAATGATCAATTTTTGTCCTTTATTTTTTGTAAGTTCCCTTGTTAGTTCTGTCGCCTCTTTTGCTTTTGATGTGATTTTAAGGTCAAACGAAAAGTCCAGCCCCTTTTTGAAACCTTTCCAACGTTTGAGCGCTTTTCCATTACCTGCGGCAGGGTTCACAATTATCGTTATCTCCATATTCATTCATCCTTCAATTGAATTGTCTTGACTGCTATATATGATGGTATCTTTTGTGGATGAATAGAAAAAATCGAAAATTGTTTGATTTCCACAATCAATGGTTCTATCTTCAGTTCATGCATATTGAGTTCTTTTTGGCCGATCCATTTCTTTGCTAATGTGATGTGCGGTACATAAGGTTTTTTATCTAATTTAAATGGAATGGATTCAGCAATCGTTTTCACGTTTTTTTGCAACAGCTTTAATTTCGGTTCTTTCTCAAGAGAAGCGAAGACTACTCGCGGGTTTTTAGGACTTCCAAAACTGGAGAAACCTGTTATTGTCAAGTTGAGCGAAGGTAAATCATCTTGAAGTTTTTCCAATCGCTCAGTTAATGTCTTCATATCCTTGTCTTCAACCGGACCTAAATAAAGAAGAGTCACATGAAGATCACTGGCGTGAGGTATGACTTTATGAGTTGTTTGCAAATTCCAAGTACTGCGGATTTCATCCAGTTGTGTTGCTTGCTTTTCAGGAATTTTAAAACCGATAAAATAATGTTGGACCATGATTGTCACCACCCAATTTGATATCATCAGTTTACAGCAGAAAAAGTCAAAAAAATACCCCTCTACTGATGTAGAGGAGCATGAATTATACATTTACGGATTGATTGATTTTAGCTTCAAAAGCAGTCTGCAACTTTTTGGTCCAAGTTCCAGGTAATCCTGTGCCAACCTGCTGGCCGTCGATCATGACGATTGGGGTAATTTCCGATGTTGTCGATGACATGAAGAACTCATCGTTTGCCAGGACCGATGCAAGGGACATAGGCTGCTCGACAACGGGCAAACCTATTTCTTCACAGCATTGCAGAATGACTCGACGGGTAATTCCATTCAGAATCAGGTTAGTTGCTGGATGTGTATACAATACTCCGCCTTTAATGCCGTACATATTGGAAGAAGATCCTTCTGTAATGGTATCCCCTCTATGCAATAGAGCTTCGTAGCAACCGGCTTCATGGGCTTCTTGTTTCGCCATCACATTGCCCAATAAATTCAAGCTCTTGATATCGCACCGCAACCATCGTATATCTTCTACCGTTTTAGCCGAAACGCCATTTGCCAATTGGGTAACTGGGCGTGGCACTTCTTTCGTGTAAGCTGTAATTACGGGTTCCACTGGAGTCGTCGGAAAATGATGCTGGCGGGATGATGTTCCACGCGTAATTTGAACATATACCTGACCGGTAGACACTTCATTCGCTTCAATCAAATCGTACATCATCTTGTGAAAGACGTCTTTAGTGAAAGGTATGACCATCTTGATTTTGTCCGCACTTTCATAAAGCCGATCGATATGTTCCTTTGCAGTGAACATATTTCCTTCATAAATACGAATCACTTCGTAAATCCCGTCTCCAAATTGGTATCCACGGTCTTCTTTTGATAATTGAATTTCTTCATCCTTAACCAGTCGATCATTCCACAATACCCAAGTCATATGTAAATCCTTCTTTCTGTTTAATGTTTTGAAGCCAGTTCACATATTGCATCCGCATAAATGGCAACGGATTTTATCAAATTCGGGATATCAACAAATTCGTCCACTTGATGGGCAACATCTTTTTCACCGGGGAATAGCATGCCGAATGCGACTCCTTTTTGAAGCACACGTGCGTAAGTTCCCCCGCCAATAGCCAACAATGTAGCTTTTTCTCCAGTTTGTCTTTCATACACGCGAGACAGACTTTGAATTAGCTCATCCGATTCCTCTACGTAATGAGGATTGGAATTGGACAGGACATCGACTGAAATTCCCTTTTCTCCGCAAACCGACTGGCACTCCGTCAGTTTTTCCTCGAATGGATAGGACACAGAATAACGTAAACTTACATCTATTGTTCCACCATTTGCAGAACTGAATTCAAGAATTCCAGCATTTAATGTGGTGTCTCCAGACATATCATCATGGAATTGCAAACCAAATGCATGCCCGCTTGAATCCTCGAAAAAGGATGTAGTAACAAATTCAACGAATTCCTTCGAACCACCAGTAGTCACGAAATCCGATAAAAACTTGGCCAAATATACGCCTGCATTAATTCCTTCATTCGGTTCCATCGCGTGAGCGGATTTCCCTTCCAGCGTAATGCGCACTTCAGACTGATTGCTTTCAAGCTCGCCTTGCAATTTGTGCTTTATTTTGAACTGGTCAAATTCAGATTTGATTGTATCGTTTTCCAATTGCAGTGTTGCAGTCGCCAAATCAGGTACCATATTCGTTCGTTTACCTGCGTGGAAAGACAATAGCTGTTCGTTCTTTTCGAACTTTGCAGTTGAAAATCTAAGAGTCGCAATCCCTTTTTCAGCATTGATAATCGGGAAATCCGCATCAGGAGCAAATCCGATATGAGGCATTTCTTCTTTTTCGAAGTAGCGTTTTACACAGCGGAAACCACTTTCTTCGTCAGTTCCAATAATCAAACGTACTCTTTTGTTTAATGGGATACCCGCATCTTTGACCATTTTCATAGCCATCCAGGCAGCCATAGTCGGACCCTTGTCATCAATGGCACCGCGACCATATATCCGGTCATTTTCTATATGCCCTTCAAAAGCTGGATATGTCCAACCTTTACCTGCCGGCACCACATCAACGTGGCCTAATATACCGAGAAGCTCATCTCCTTCACCCATTTCGATGTGACCAGCCATATTGTCCACATTTCTTATGATCATGCCCGCTTGTTGCCCCTTTTGAAGCATCCATTCCAACGCCTTGAGCGGTTCAGGTCCAAAAGGCTGGGCACTCGTTGCCTGAGTCTCATCCAATACACTAGGAATTTGTATTAATTGCTGTAATTCTGTCAGTAATTCATTCTGTCTTTTCTTCGCTTCTTCCATCCAATTAATCACGAATACATACCTCCTGCCACATACTTAAAGCTATTTTACACCTTTCAAAGAAAAATCATAGTATGTGTATACATTTTCTTGATAAACGAACGATTGTCCTATTGTTCATGAATTTATTCGCCTTTTATTGTTACATTTTTATTAAATCTATGTAAAAATATGAAAAAATGCTAGAAAAAAAGGTCAGAATATTTTATAATTTAATTGTCAGACTTCAGTAGTTTGACGAACTAAGATAAAAGGGGCTGTCTACGGCACTTTAATCACACACTTGAGATATAACCTACTCATAGTCGTCCGCTAGTCTTTTGCCAAGAGAACATAAGATGAAGGAGTGGTTCTACAATGAAGCCAACTACTGATCGGATGCTCAATCGAATTAAAGACGTGTATATGTACATCCGAGATCACGGAATTGTCACAACACAAGATTTAGTCGATGAATTCGGCATCACTCCTCGCACCGTTCAAAGAGATTTGAATGTGTTAGCCTTTAATGATTTGGTCAGCAGTCCAAGTCGAGGCAGTTGGACAACGACGAACAAACGTGTAAAAATGACATCCTAGACGAGCGTTTTATGTAAAAAAGAATGACCGAGAGTGTCTCGGTCATTCTTTTTTTTGTAAAGCTTCCAATTCCTCTTCCGTTAAAGGACGGGTATCACCAAGCTCCAAAGTCTCATCCAATTGTAGTGACCCCATCCGCATCCGCTTCAGGTAAGTCACTTTTTTCCCGACAGCTTCAAACATTCGTTTCACTTGATGAAACTTGCCTTCCATGATTGTCAGCTCGATTTCAGATATATCTCCACTTGATAAAATGGTCAATTCACCAGGCTTAGTCAAATATCCATCTTCGAGAGTGACACCTTCTCTAAATTTAGTGATGTCTTCTTCCGTCACTCGGCCATCGATCACCGCAAAATAAAGTTTAGGAACATGTTTTTTCGGAGACAGCAATTGATGTGTCAATTGACCGTCGTTCGTCAAGATGAGAAGACCTTCAGTATCTTTATCCAAACGTCCCACGGGGAAAGGTTTAAAGTGCTGCGCCAATGGATCCAGTAAATCGATCACCGTCTTGTCCTTTTTATCTTCCGTTGCGGAAATGACACCCTGTGGTTTATTCATCATTAAATAAATGAACTCCGTGTATATTACCTGTTCCCCGAAAACGACAACGCGGTCCTTATCTGTATCAACTTGCATGGACACATCTTTTGCAGGGACTCCATTGACTTCGACCGCTTTTGTTTTCAATAATACTTTGACTTCTCTCCTGGAACCATATCCCATATTGGAGAGTAATTTATCCAACCTCATAAAAGAACCACCTTAAAAACCAAATTTCTTCGTATACTTAGTCAGTCTTTCGCCAAATAATTTTTGGGCGATTCCCAATCGAAGCCCGATAAAGCCATATACAACTCCACCTATTGCGCCGACAATAAGGATAACGAACAGTGCCCCGAATTTTGATTCAGCTGGGATAAATTGCAGCAAGGTCAATCTAGCAAAAATAATTACTACAAACATCACCAGATTCATGATGGCAATAAGCACGATTCTTCGTATCAATAACTTCGACCGATAATTCATTGTGACTACCAGGACAGCAAAATTCATAAAAATAGCAACACTGTAACCGATAACGGTTGCAGCAATTGCACCGTTTGTTTCCCATAATTTGATTAACGGGATATTCAATGCCAACTTTATCAATAATCCCACTAGCAAATTCAGGATGATCCACTTTTGTTGATTGATTCCCTGTAAAATAGCAGCTGTTACCGGGAATAAACTGAACAAGATTGCAACCGGCAAATAATGTGCAAGGATATCAGAACCAATTCTACTCGGTTCATAGAACAAATAGTATAACTCATTCGCTAAAACAGTCATTCCAATTACTGCTGGCACTGTTAAAAATGACAGTACCTGGAATGTTTGATCAAGAGTCCGAGATAATTGATTCTCCTCATTCATCGTGTAATATTTTGTGATCAAAGGAATCAAGGCCATTGAAAATCCAGTCGCTAGCATTACGGGAATCATGACCAACTTATGAGTCTGGAAATTCAGCATCCCTAAATAAATATCAGATGCGGCAGCATTTTCGGATCCGCTCATCGCACGATTGAATGTCAGCATATCAACAAATTGGAATAAAGGATTGGCAATACCCACAAAGACGACAGGAACCGCATAAATCATGATTTCTTTATACATGTCCTTCAGATTCACATTATGGGAAGCAGTGGACTCTTCAAGCAATAAATTGTATTCAGGTTGTTTTTTGCGCCAATAATAATAGAGTACAGCCAACCCGCCAATCGCCCCAATAAACGCGGAAAGCACGGCCACTTGTATGGCAGTCTTGGATGTTCCACCAAAAACATTCAATACAAGAAAAGCCCCCACAAGCAAGAACAAGATGCGTACAATTTGTTCAATCAACTGCGAAACAGCCGTCGGCATCATAAAACTGTATCCTTGGAAAAATCCACGAAGCAAACTCATGAAAGGAACAACGATCAGGGCAAAACTTACCCATCTAATTACTCCTGCAACATCTTCAACAGTATGAATCTTTTCATCTTCTCTAATTGTTATGTTTGCTAAAATATCAGCAAAGAAATACAGGAATAAAAAGGATACAAAACCCGTCACCATCATGGTTAGTAATCCTGACTTCAGTAATCGTCTTCCTGTCTGATAATCCCCAAGAGAATTATATTTCGAGACATATTTCGAGAAAGCCAGTGGTGCTCCTGAAATGGCAACCGACAGCATTAAGTTATAAGGGATATATGCATATTGATAAAGAACGATGTTTTTTTCTCCAACCATTGAATAAAATGGAATGACGTATATAACACCCAGAATTTTGGATAAAAATAATCCAAGGGTTAGGATTGCAGTACCTTTGAATAAATTATTTGACATGGATAACTTCCTGACTTCTAAAATTTTAACCTACAGGATATTCTACCCCTCGCACAAGAAAACCACAAATAGTTTATAATAGAGAAAAAAGAGAAAGTGTGTTTATACATGTATGATGTGATTATAGTTGGCGGCGGTCCTTCTGGATTGATGGCCGCAATTGCTGCAGGCGAGATAGGAAAGAAAGTGTTGCTGCTTGAAAAGGGAACAAAACTCGGGAAAAAATTAGCTATATCTGGTGGCGGAAGATGTAATGTAACAAACCGGTTATCACAAGAAGAAATCGTTAAACATATCCCTGGTAATGGACGATTTTTATATAGTCCCTTCTCTGTCTTCAATAATGAAGATATTATTGAATTCTTTGAAGGACTTGGTGTTGAGCTTAAGGAAGAGGATCACGGACGTATGTTCCCTGTCTCGAACCGGGCCCAGGATGTAGTGGATACGCTCATTAGACAGCTCGAAAAATTACGCGTAGAGGTGCTTTTTGAACGACCTGTTGCAAAACTTTTGATGGATGATGAAAAAGTCCTGGGTGTACGTTTAAAAAGCGGTCAAGAAATCTTGAGTAAATCGGTTGTTCTCGCAGTTGGCGGGAAAGCAGTTCCTCAGACTGGTTCAACAGGCGATGGGTATCCGTGGGCACAACGTGCAGGTCATACTGTCACCACCCTATATCCAACAGAGGTTCCTTTGCTGTCAGACGAACGTTTCATTAAATCGAAAGAACTTCAAGGTCTAGCACTTCGAGATGTTGCGGTATCGGTTTTAAATAAAAAAGGGAAATTACTTATCACTCATCAAATGGACATGCTTTTCACTCACTTCGGACTAAGCGGTCCGGCCATTTTACGATGCAGCCAGTTTGTTGTGAAGGAGCGAATGAAAAATGGGGAGCAACCGGTCGACATGGTTATTGATTCCCTGCCTGTTGAAAATAATGAATCCACTTTTCAAATGCTCGTTAAATTAATGAAGGACGATCCTAAAAAATCAGTGAAGAACGTCTGGAAGAGTGTTGTTCCAGAACGTTGGTTATTATTCCTTTTAAACCGTGCAGGTATCGATGTGAATGAAGTCGGCGCAAATATGCCAAATGAAAAGGTACGCACTTTGGCAAGCCTGCTGAAATCATTCACGATGAAAGTAAATGGCACCCAGCCAATCGAAAAGGCGTTTGTAACTGGCGGCGGGGTTTCTGTAAAAGAAATCGAACCGAAAACGATGGCTTCCAAGAAGAAGTCGGGCTTGTATTTCTGTGGCGAAATCTTGGATATCCATGGCTATACTGGAGGTTATAATATCACCTCTGCATTGGTCACAGGAAAAATCGCCGGAATGAGTGCGGCTCGCTATGCAAAGACCATCCCTTATGAACATGTCCAGTATTAATTGAAAGGAATAACCCCTGCCACTCTCTAATGAGTGACAGGGGTTATTTTTTATCCTGCGAAATACATGGCGATGGCAAATGAAATCAGTGAAATGATGAATACGCTGATGGCCATTCGCTTATTCGGTCTCGATATTTCAGGATGTCTTAATATGGTGAAAAGCTTCCAAGAAAATGCTACAACTATTATTACAAGCAGAATATGAATCGGTTCCATTAGCCGACCACGATGTTTACTAACTTACCAGGGATGGCAATAAGTTTTTTGACTTCCTTGTCTTCGAGAAGTTCGATTACCTTCTCATCGGCAAGCACCGCTTCTTCCAATTCAGTTTTGGAAAGGTCTTTGCTCACCACGATTTTCGTACGGACTTTTCCGTTAAACTGCACAGCCATTTCAATTTCATTTTCGACAAGTTTCGATTCATCAAATGTCGGCCATGGCTCGTAGGAAATTGTTTCGCTAGCCCCAAGTTTTTCCCAAAGCTCTTCCGCCACGTGAGGTGCTAATGGAGCGAGAAGCTGAACAAATCCTTTTGCGTACTCTAACGGAATTTGCGCTGCTTTATATGACTCATTGATAAAGACCATCATTTGGGAAATTGCAGTATTGAAGCGAATTCCATCATAATCTTCCGTCACCTTTTTAACTGTCTGGTGGTAGACTTTTTCAAGTGTTCCATCATTTGAATCAACGATTTTGGCATTTAAAGAACCATTTTCATTGATGAAAAGACGCCAAACGCGGTCTAGGAAGCGTCTTGCACCATCCAATCCATTCTCTGACCATGCGATTGATGCATCAAGAGGTCCCATGAACATTTCATATAAACGAAGTGTATCCGCTCCATGACTCTCAACGATATCATCAGGGTTGACGACATTCCCTTTTGATTTGGACATTTTTTCGTTATTTTCACCCAAGATCATTCCTTGGTTGAACAACTTCTGGAATGGCTCTTTAGTGGGAACAACGCCAATATCGTAAAGCACTTTGTGCCAAAAACGAGCATACAGTAAATGCAGTACTGCGTGTTCAGCTCCACCAATATAAATATCGACTGGCAACCATTGTTTGATCAATTCCGGATCAGCAATTGCCTGGTCGTTGTTTGGATCGATATAACGAAGGTAATACCAGCAGCTGCCTGCCCAGTTTGGCATTGTATTCGTTTCACGTCTGCCCTTCATTCCAGTCTTCGGATCCACTACATTGACCCACTCTTCGATTTTGGCAAGTGGAGACTCTCCAGTGCCACTAGGTTTGATATCAGTAGCTTTTGGAAGAATCAAAGGAAGTTCAGATTCATCGATCGCAGTGATCGAGCCATCCTCCCAATGGATGACAGGAATCGGTTCCCCCCAGTAACGTTGACGGCTGAATAGCCAGTCACGCAGGCGATATGTGATTTTCTTCTCACCTTTGCCTTGCTCTTCAAACCAAGCAATCGCTTTTTCGATCGCTTCTGCTTTTTCCAGGCCATTCAGGAAATCAGAATTGATATGCTCGCCTTCCCCTGCATACGCTTCTTTTTCAATGTCACCACCCGCCACCACTTCAACGATCGGCAGATCAAATTGTTTCGCAAATTCATAGTCCCGTTCATCGTGGGCAGGTACTGCCATGATGGCACCAGTGCCATACGTAGCAAGGACATAGTCAGCAATCCAGATCGGCATTTTTTCGCCGCTTACAGGATTGATTGCATAAGCACCCGTAAAGACACCAGTTTTCGATTTAGCTAAATCAGTACGCTCAAGATCACTTTTCAGTTTGACGGACTCAATATATTTCTCCACCGCTTCAAGCTGTTCCGGAGTCGTGATATTTTTCACTAAAGAATGTTCCGGTGCAAGTACAGCATACGTAGCGCCAAAAATCGTATCGGGACGTGTTGTGAATGCACGGAAAGAATGATCAGTGCCATCTACGTTGAACGTAAGCTCAGCACCCTCTGAACGACCAACCCAGTTGCGTTGCATATCTTTAATGCTTTCCGGCCAATCCAATTCATCCAGGTCTTCAATCAGGCGATCTGCGTACGCAGTGATTTTAAGCATCCACTGTTTCATCGGGCGTCTTTCAACAGGGTGTCCCCCACGCTCGGAAACTCCATCAACCACTTCTTCATTGGCAAGTACAGTTCCAAGTGCAGGGCACCAATTCACAGCAACTTCATCTACATATGCAAGGCCTTTTTTATGAAGCTGAAGGAAAATCCATTGCGTCCATTTGTAATACGCCGGGTCAGTTGTATTCACTTCCCGTTCCCAATCGTAAGAGAACCCAAGTTCCTGAATTTGACGTTTGAATGTAGCGATGTTCTTCGCCGTGAATTCTGCGGGATCATTCCCAGTATCCAGTGCATATTGCTCGGCCGGTAAACCAAATGCATCCCATCCCATTGGATGCAACACATTGTATCCTTGACTGCGTTTGAAACGACTTAATATATCAGTGGCAGTATAGCCTTCCGGATGTCCTACGTGCAGCCCTGCTCCTGATGGGAATGGGAACATATCTAGCGCGTAAAACTTCGGTTTTGCTGGATCTTCCCCTGTTTTGAATGTATTGTTTTGTTCCCAGTATGCTTGCCATTTTTTCTCGATTTGCTGATGATTAAAATTCATGATTCTTCCTCCTTAAATTAGAAAAGCGTAAAGCGCCACTCTAGCTCGACTCCGACGGTGGAAGAAACGAATCGAAAACCTGTTTTCGAATGAGTTTCTGAAGCGGAGGTGCGAGCTGGCGTTTGGAGCTGGACAAAACCACTCCTATTTCAAAGGTATACCTCGAA
>Ga0209013_10000958_pt1 | contig 26623 bp, 27 predicted proteins | sample Cruoilmetagenom2_FD_187291 | JGI IMG/M metagenome (GOLD analysis project Ga0209013, IMG submission 187291) | Oil polluted marine microbial communities from Coal Oil Point, Santa Barbara, California, USA - Sample 2 (SPAdes) (version 2) | ecosystem: Environmental > Aquatic > Marine > Oil seeps ...
TTTCCAATTAAAATACTTTTTATGTTCCCTGATGTATAAAAAATAAATTACTGCCTGTATGTTGAATAACTCCTTAGTAAATATAAGGTAAACTGTTAGATTAGCTGTAATAAAAATCTGATACAATGTCTTTTCCCGATTTGTTATAGTTGATAATGAGAAAAGAAAAAGATTTTAATTGTTATAACAATCACTTAGAAAATCATATAATAAATTATTAATATATCTATACAGAAACGAAGCTTTCCGTATAGTAACTGTTAGGCATAATAAAAATAAAACTTACAATCATACAAACAAGGGGGCAAGAAATGACATTATCAAAAAAACTCGGTGCGGAATTTATTGGAACATTTTGGCTTGTGCTTGGAGGATGTGGTAGCGCTGTACTTGCGGCTGCATTCCCAGATGTTGGTATTGGCTTATTAGGCGTTTCTTTAGCTTTCGGACTTACCGTGTTAACGATGGCCTTTGCTATTGGCCATATATCTGGCTGCCATCTTAATCCTGCTGTTTCAGTTGGACTTTGGTCAGGCGGAAGATTTTCAACCTCTGAACTTGGCCCTTACATTGCAGCACAAGTAGCTGGCGGTCTTGCTGGAGCAGCGATACTATATGTTATTGCTACTGGTCAAGCAGGTTTCGATGTAACAGCAGGCTTTGCATCAAATGGTTATGGTGAGCATTCACCTGGCGGATATAGTCTGACTGCAGCATTAGTGACTGAGATAGTTATGACATTTATGTTTCTAATAATTATTTTAGGCGCAACAGATAAACGCGCGCCACAAGGTTTTGCTCCTATAGCTATTGGTCTCGGTCTCACTCTTATACACCTCATTAGTATTCCTGTTACAAATACATCAGTTAATCCAGCGAGAAGTACTGGCGTTGCAATTTTCCAAGGCGATTGGGCAGTATCTCAGCTGTGGCTTTTTTGGCTTGCACCTATCATTGGGGCCATCTTAGCTGGCGTTGTTTATCGCTGGTTTGAAGCTGAGAATAACACCTGATAAGGTCAATCAACATGGATCGTTAAAAGCATTACACCAAAAAACGCGCAATGCTTTTAGCTACCAGTTATTTAGGACGTTAGAGTTAAAATGTAAATAGAGATGATACGGAATGAAGTCATAAGTTTTCAAGACATACCTAATGTTGGCAAAGCCATTGAAAAGGATTTTTTTCTTATAGGGTTAAAAAAACCAATTGAGTTAATAAACAAAGACCCATATCTAATGTATAACGAACTTTGCAATGTTACACAGAAGAGACATGATCCATGCGTTATAGATATATTTATTTCAGCTGTAAATTATATGAAAGGTGGTCCACCTAAAAAATGGTGGGAATTTACAAAAGAACGTAAAGCAAAATTGAGCGGTAAATAATGCCCTGTGGATTCAACTGGTCGACGCAACACATGCATCGAATCCACAAGGGCTTTCGCTTTGCTCGTGTCACCCCTTTAATTTCCCCAAACTCTCTTTTTAATACGCCAAGTTGTGTGTTATCCAGAAAGGAATTACAAGTTATTGAGGTGTTCTTGAGAAATATACTAAAATGGGATATAACTCAACAGAACTAGTCAACAACTTGTTAAGCGACATTTACTCATAGGAGAAATTCGAGATGAAAGCCATTCTATCTGCCAGCATTGTTTTTCTATTATGTTTTTCCTCAACCGTAATAGGCGGTGAGCAGCTGACTATTGCAACAGAGATAGTCCAGAAGGCCAAAAGCGAATGTGCCAGTTTTGAGGGTGGCAAATTCCATGCGACGGAACAGACAATCACATTGCATGACTTCACGGGTGATGGTCGGCCAGAAGAGATTGTAGATGCATCCCAGTTCTCCTGCTCAACATCGGCTTCCATGTGGGGCGGCACCGGTGGGACGCTTTTGTGGGTGCTCGTAGGTGGAAAAACACACGAGTTTCTTGCACACAGATGGCAAGTTGTGGATGTGGATGGACAGAAAGTACTCTTGCTTGCAGTACATTCCTCTGAGTGCAGCGATACTATTGGACCTTGCTACCGAGCACTGGTTTGGAGCGATGGATTCAGGACAATACGCTGAAGCTCGCAGGTGAATTCCTCGTTATGTGTAAAAACTGGTGAATATAAGTTGAGATCAAAATTAGGAATATCAGGACTACTTTTTCTTCTAATCGGTGTCATTAGCCTATTTATAGAAAATACGTATTATCAATATATCGATGAAAGCGGATACCTTCATGAAAGCTTATTTCTACCAATAGGTGTTTTTTCTTTAATTATTGGGGTAACATTAATCTGTATTGTTATCATTAATAAAATTAAATAAAGTTGAATTACATGGAATTGTTTAATAGAAGCTTATTTTTTCCTATTCAGGAATTACAAACCCATCAATCCAGGCAGGTAATACTTTGTGACGAGAATGATCCAGCTTGACCAATGCTTGTGTGCAATTTAGAGTTAATTTTTCTGAAACACTTCGATGCATCCACCACCCCCCGGTCTCAACCGCATCGGTGACAGCGACTATGGACAAACCATTTTCCTCTGCCCAACGTTGTGCAAGGGGCTCAGCTATAATTGCAATAGTCACATCCCTATGCAGCAATCCACTTACAGGCCCAACATGGTTATCAATAGGATGGAATGTATTACTGCTTTCATTTATCCCGGCTTCTTGTAATAACTGCAAAGGTAAAAGGTAACCAGACCATGACTTTTTACTTACAAAACCAATCCATTCCCCCTTGAGTAAAGAGAGATCAGTGATACCTCTGGAGGCTTGTACTAAAATAGCCCCACGTACATTTAATGCCCCATATAATGTCTTTGCTCTGGCGATAAATCGATAGTCAGGCATTTGCTTCTTGACGATAGAGACTGGTCTGGAATCAAAGAGAAGCTGTGCTGGCATAGCAGAAGAAGTATCAGACAAAATTGCTTTACATCCTTCTTTGTTCAGGGCAGCAAGAAAATCAAGCATATGTCGCTTACCTCTTTTGCCACCATCATCATGATTAACAGTTATAGTTACACTCTCTGAATCAGTAGTGATTTCTTGCGCTGAAGTAATTCCCGGAAGAAAAGGTAATAATAAAGCAGTAAATAATAGTAGCATCATAAAATATATCTTCTTGAAGTTAAAACTGAAGGGGATAGCAGCATTTTAATTGATTTCTTACTCTCATTTTCAATGACGAATCTAAGATGTTTTTTTTCGATTATAAAATGACTACGTTTGACATATATCTGAATAGTTATTTATTTAGAAATAATTCCTCAATTTAGTTTCAAAAACAGCACCGGACTTCAGAAAATGTACATCAATATCTAATTGCAGCTCGACTTTAATTTTCTTTAAACCCAGACCCTGGCCACCAGTATAAGCAATGTCATGTCTAGTTTTAGGATCTTCCTTTTCAATATAGCGTCTGATTATCCAATCAACAAATCTGGACACAAAATCATCACCAACTTTTTGATCCGTAAATGACTTTTTGGGCTTTAAAAACTTTTCTCCATAGCCATTATCTACCACTGTAAGAACAATTATTTTTTTAACCTGGTCAACATATAAGATGAACTTGATTCCTGGAAAATGGGTTAAATATTTTTTCTGCAAAAATGCAGCGTGGGAAAAGCTGTCTATAGCATTTTGGTAAGCATCTTTGACAACACTTTTTATAATTGTTGCATCACCCGCAGTTGTACTTAGCGATGTTATCAATTCATCATAAAGCTGTGGCATCATCACCGTTTCAGAAAGCCCATTAATTTGTTCTTGCTTACTCATTGTGTGCCATCGGCTAAACATTGGGTCGTTAAAAATCAGCGAGAATTGACCTAGAATTGAGATATCATTACGATGTAAGTTTTTCTCCTGCAGATACATTTCAAACACATGGTTAAGTTCGACCAATGTGATGTTCTTTTTTGTTTTATGGTCGTCTATCAGATAATCTTCTGGATGATAAATCACGGGACCGTCATTGGAGGACCTTTTTTGTGAGACTATTTCAGGTTTATCTGTCATTTTTCCCCTTACTCCTGCTCTCTATACAAGTCAACATCATCAGAATCCTTGCATATCCTCAGCAGAAATTCTGATATAGGTGTTTTTCAATCTAAACAAGTTTAATCTGATTTCCACCTATTGTCAGGATAATTGTTCACAATGTCTACACTTGAGGTCATTATAAAATTCGTGGGGATAACTCAGCTTTGTTGATAACCTTACGTTTTTTCTCATCCTTTTCATTCTCCAGTTGAGCTTCAAGCATTACTGCTTTGTCATTCAGCTTACTCAATACTTTTTTCATACTGTCATTATATTTTTTGTTAGGGTCTTCTTTTTTAAAGAGTTTTTTTAGATAGTTTAATGTTTTTACAAATCAGTATGTTAGCAAATAATATCCTGATTGTATGGTGTTTTGTTTACAGCGATTCACTTGACGGAAAGAAGGTTGATGAGAAATCGCTGGATGCTGGAATCCGGACAAAGCTGAAACTGCAATGAATTCCCAATGCCTTGTGCAAAAGTGAGAGTTTTAATTTACAATACTACTAACCGTTACATAGAAACAACTTGACATAATCACTTATTTTACTGGTAATAATAAGTTTTTTGCCTAAAAATAGAGTCAAACTTTAAATGTGTTCGTTATTTACTTATCTAACTTGTCCGGACAAGACATAAATGATCGATTTTTTAAGTATATTTGGTTTAATTTTAGGTGTTGGCGCCATATTGCTTGGCCAGTCTCTGGAAGGTGGTCATCTTTCAGCACTGATCAATGGACCAGCGGCATTAATTGTTCTCGGGGGCACGATTGGCGCGGTTATGATGCAGTCTCCGGCAAATGTCTTTCTGCGCGGATTGAGATTATTTATCTGGGTATTTTTTTCGCCTCGTTATCATACTGAGGAAACTATTAAGCAGATTGTTGACTGGAGTAATATTGCCCGAAAAGAAGGTCTGCTGGGACTGGAAAATGCTGCCGAGAAAGAAGATGATTTGTTTTCCCGAAAAGGGCTTGAATTATTAGTTGATGGCAGTGAGCCTGAAGTGATGCGTTCAATTATGGAGCTGGAAATTGACGCAAAAGAAAATTTTGATATTTCAGCTGCTAAAATCTATGAAGCAATGGGTGGATTTTCTCCTACCATTGGAATTATTGGTGCAGTGATGGGGCTGATCCATGTTATGGGAAATCTGTCCGATCCCAGCCGATTAGGCGGCGGCATAGCCGTTGCGTTTGTTTCTACCATTTATGGCGTTGGCGCCGCCAACCTGCTTTTTATCCCAATATCCAGTAAACTCAAAACTCTGGTCACTTATGAGGCTCGTTATCGGGAAATGATTGTCGAAGGTCTGGTCTCAATTGCTGAAGGTGAAAATCCAAGAAACATTCAACGCAAGCTGGAAGGTTATCTGGATAAAACTATAAAAGATGATGATGCCGGCAAATTATTGTAATTTAGTCTGTTAATTTCAAGATGTGAAAAAATGGCAAGACGTAAAAGAAAACCGGAAGAATCTGCAAACCTTGATCGCTGGCTCGTGTCATACGCAGACTTCATTACACTATTATTTGCATTTTTTGTTGTTATGTATGCTCTGTCATCTGTTAATGAAGGTAAATACCGGGTTTTATCAGATACTTTGAATCAGGTTTTTAAATCTACTTCTGCAACTTCTGACCCCAATAAGCCTGCTGATGCCTCGTTAGATAAATCCCCTGTATCAGAAAATTCTGTTTTTGTTGATTTGCCGATCCCTGAACATGACAATAATCCGACACCACCTGAAAATCCAGAACTGGAATCGCTGTCTGAAGAAATTAGTCAGGCAGTACAACCACTGATTGATGACGATCTGATCAATATAAAGAAAACCGATTTTTGGTTAGAAATTGATATTAAATCCAGCGTTTTGTTTAATAGTGGTGATGCCAGACTTTCCAGGGATGCTGAAGATATTTTATCTTCTATCGCAATCCTGTTGAGCAGCTATCCTAATGATGTACAGGTTGAGGGCTTTACTGATAATGTACCTATAAGAACTAAGCGATTTCCTTCTAACTGGGAATTGTCATCGTCAAGAGCACATAGCGTGGTTCATCTATTTGAACAAGAAGGTATTGATCCCAAACGTTTGCAGGCTATTGGCTATGGTGAATATCGACCTCTTGAAGATAATGGGACGAAAGAAGGGCGCAATGCGAATCGTCGTGTCAATCTGGTTATATTGGGACAGGGCGATCCGCGCTTGATCATGCAGCTGAGAAATCAGAGTCTTAAGTGACCCTCAGCCCTGGCTCTCTCCCAAAGGGAGAGGGAACAGATACCTGGACACTAATGAAAGCCTATCTTGGGGCGATAAACATGACTAAAAAGCAAAAAATAACCAGACCTATAAAAAAGTAGATAAAGTTACGGGGTGTTTTTTTCTGCCAGTCTTTGCCGTGAAAGTGAGTCGGTGCATTGCAGATTGAACAGCTGCCGGCACCTTCTTCAATTTCATTGCCACAATGACTGCAATAGTGTTTTTCCATTTTAGTCTATGTCCAGACCATTTCGGTGTACCCGGTTTACTTCTTTGAGCAAGTGAAGCATCGGTAGAATGGCTGTGTAATTGTTTGCTTTGACTTTGCGGATCATAGAACCGCCGACATGACCGTATGACATAATAAAACTCTTTTTACTCTATATTATAATAAAACCTGATTAATTAAATGGTGTTAATAGCTTAAAATATCAATACCTTTTATTTAACTAAAGGCTTAAAACAGATAATTCCTGCTCCAGTGTCTGACAGTCCAGATCCATAAACTGGGTATGATTAAAGGTGGTGAAACCGCCACTGACCTCATACCAGGCAAAGCCGCTGCTCCAGGCGGAATCGGGATAAGTACCCTGATGTTTGCGCGGCAGGCAATAAATTTTCCCCGGTTGGTAGATCAGATTATAGCTGATCTGTTGTTCATGTAATTGTTCAATAAAATCCCATGCCTGTTTAACAGATGAAAAGACTTCACACTGAATTGGATAAGATTTAGCGCCACCATTGTGTGACCAGACCGGCTCCGTAACGGGTAGCGGGTGTTCTTTAATAAACAGATGAAAGTGTAAGTGGTTTATTGATGAAAAGGCACCATAGGAATTATAGGCCATACCGATTCCAGATAAACTTTGACCTAAACTTTCAGTGATTTGCCAAATGTATTCATGGTATTCCTGGCTGAGATATTGCGGCAGGCTGGCTTCTTTTTCCGGTACCAGAAGAGAATGAAAACGGGCAAAAGGGAATTTGTTATAAAACACATCCAGATGCTTATTGTTCATCATGCCTGACCAGAAACATTCTTTTTGCAAAAAGGGTTTGTTAAAGTGAAAACCATCAGGATTAAAGTCCAGGCGAATGCCTTCAATAACATTTTTACTGAGTCGGGCAGGTCGCAGGGAACGAATATGATTGAACTGTAATTCCCATTGCTCTGTCTGGCGAAATTCTGTCTGGCTGACCTTATCGATACCCATAGCCATTAATTTTAGAAAAACCAGAATATCATCTTCCGGCTCGGTTAATAGTTGGCCATCCTGAAGTAAAAACTGATATTTGGCTGATAATTGCTGGTATTTTTTCAGTAAGGCTGTATAGGTATAGTCATGAACATGCTGGTCAAAGCTGGCATTGGCCAGAACCAGAATAAAAATTCCCAGGCCATCATGTTCCAGAAGTTTGACTAAGCCCTGTTCAAAGAGATGACGAAATTGTTCTTTTGAAGCAAATAATTGTTCGGTCATTATAAAATCTGATAAAAAAAACCTATTATCCACTAAAAACACTGGTCAATTCCAGATTTGCAGACTGTAAACAGGATATTTATTCAAATTTTATTCAAACTACGTATTTACCGCAATTGTTTCATGACATATATCAATTATACTTGATTTCAAGTTTGCAGTTGGCATAGATTTTAACTGCATTTAACATTAGCTTAATTAAATGGTATTCAACCAGTAAGGAACGTTATTATGAACGCAACTAAAAAATTATCCGGTGCAGCTGTCGCTGCGGCAGCAGCAGCTCTTTTTGCAACGGGTTTCAGTCCAGCCACAGTAGCGGCTCCTGAAGAAGCAACAGTAAAATGCAGTGGTATTAATGCCTGTAAAGGAAGTTCTGCCTGTGCGACTGCAACCAATTCCTGTAAAGGTCAAAATAGCTGTAAAGGCCAGGGCTGGATTAAAGCCAGCAAAGAGGAATGTAAGGATAAGGGTGGTAAGGTTGTAGGTTAAGAGATGCAGGGAGATGGGGGTAACACCTCCCATCTCATACCAATAATATGGATAATAGTAAAAAATACCCCTACCTGGGTTTTGGCCTTGGTTTAAGAAAAGAACATTATCAGGAAATTATTGACATTTCACAGGTTGAGGGCTCCTTACCTGGTGTCGACTGGTTTGAGATCCTCACGGAAAATTATCTGGTTCCAGGGGGAAAGCCCCTTTATTATCTGGATCAAATTGCAGAGCGATATCCTCTGGTGATGCATGGTGTTTCCATGAATATAGGTAATACGGGACCAATGGATACTAACTACCTTCAACAAGTTAAAGACCTTCAAAAACGAACTCATGCACGCTGGCTTTCCGATCATTTATGCTGGACGGGAACTAATGGCACTAATGCTCATGATTTGTTACCGCTGCCTTATAATGAGGAAGCAATTAATCACGTCGTAGAACGTATTAAACAGGTACAGGATTTTCTGGGACATCGAATGCTGATTGAAAATGTGTCCAGCTATGTCTCATACCAACATTCAGAAATGACTGAATGGGAATTTCTCACAGAAATAGCCCAGCGAGCTGATTGTCTGCTCTTGCTGGATATTAATAATATCTATGTTTCGGCATTTAACCATGAATTTGATCCGCTGGATTATCTTTTATCAATTCCCCCGGAACGGGTCCAGCAATTTCATTTGGCAGGGCATAGTAATTATGGTGATTATGTCATCGATACGCACGATGAGCCTGTCTGTGATGCCGTCTGGTCGCTTTATGCCTGGGCGGCTGAACACTTTGGTGATATTACGTTTATGATTGAGAGAGATGACAATATCCCGCCATTGAATGAATTACTGGCAGAACTCAATCAGGCCAGAGATATTGCTGCCAGTATCAAGAACCCGCAAAAGATTATCTCATGATTAGCGATCAGGACGATCAAAAATCAATTCCTTTAAAAACGATTCAGCATCAAATGTTGTCCTGGTTGCAAGAGGGCGATCCCTTAATCAGGGAATCGGTTGCAGGCACTGAAAAAGTACCCGTTCAAACCCGTCTGGATATTTATGCCAATGCCTATCGTTTTAGATTGATTGAAGCACTTGAAGATACCTTTCCTGCTTTGCATATGCTGTTGGGCGATGAAGATTTTTTTAATCTGGGTATTAATTATCTGACAGCATATCCGTCAAAACATTTTTCCCTGCGTTATTTTGGTCACCGGATGGGATATTTTCTCAGTGTCAGTGACATTTATAAAGATCAAACCATGTTGTCTGAAATGGCACAATTTGAATGGCTGCTAAGAGAGGCATTTGATGCCAGTGATGATACTGTTCTGAGTATGGAAGCTCTGCAGCAGCTAAAGCCTGAATCCTGGCCCGGATTGAAATTTACCTTCCATTCTTCGGTTAATCGTATCGATTTGTTGAATAATATTCCTCAGATTTGGCAAGCGATAGACAAACAACAGCCACCCATGGAAATGCTTGAAAATGATTATCCGGTTGCCTGGTTTATCTGGAGAAAGGGCCTGCGGACCTACTATCGTTCCATGGACGTCGATGAAGCCTGGGTAATGGATGCCATGCTGTCAGGCAATGATTTTGCAACTATTTGCAGTGGTGTTTGTGAGTGGGTCGATGAGCAAAATGCAGCCATAAGAGTCGCCGGTTTTATTCAAAACTGGATCAATGAAGGGGTGATAAGAGAAGTTAACGCTTAAGCCCTGCGGCAAAATCCAGCAGCCGTTGAGTTGATTCAAATGCTTTAATTCGCGTGTTTTCTTCAATGATGATCTCATTACCGCCATTTTCCAGTACTTTCAGGATCCCTTGCAGGCTGTTCATGGCCATCCAGGAGCAATGTGCGCACATGGTGCAAGTTGCGCCGATACCACCGGTGGGCGCTTCAATTAAGGTTTTATCCGGGGCCGCCTGCTGCATTTTGTAAAAAATCCGGTTATCGGTTGCCACAATAAAAGTTTGTGCATCCATGCTTTTAACCGCATTAATTAATTGGGTGGTTGAACCAACGAGATCCGCCATTTCAACCACAGTATAGGGAGATTCGGGATGGACGAGAATTTTTGCATCGGGGTGCTTTTCTTTGAGTGCCAATAGAGTATCGGCTTTAAATTCATCGTGTACAATGCAGGCGCCTTGCCAGAGCAGCATATCAGCACCAGTCACATTTTGTATATATTTACCCAGATGGCGATCCGGTGCCCAGAGTATTTTTTTCCCCAGACTGGCAAGATGCTCAACCACTTTTGTGGCTATGCCTGAGGTGACAATCCAGTCTGCCCTGGCTTTGACCTTAGCGCTGGTATTGGCATAGACAACGACAGTTCGATCAGGATGCTGATCACAAAAGGGGATGAAGTCCTCAGCAGAACAGCCCAGGTCGAGTGAGCAGGTTGCTTCCAGATTGGGCATAACAATGGTTTTTTCAGGCGATAGAATTTTTGCAGTTTCACCCATAAAGCGAACCCCGGCGACCACAATTTTTTGTGCCGGGCTTGCTTTACCGAAACGAGCCATTTCCAGGGAATCAGCCACACAGCCCCCGGTTTCATCCGCCAGAAGTTGTAAGATCGGGTCGGTATAATAATGGGCAACCAATACGGCATTTTGTTCGTTGAGAAGTTGCTTAATACGCAGGATCAAGCTTTCTTGCTGTTGTTTGTTTATCAGTGGTTTACTGCGTTCAACATCTTGTGTTGCCGGGACCGTAGATTCCCAATCAGCAGTGACTTGCTTGCTTTTCATAAGTCGTATTGTTCTTACTATCAAAATTGACTCAATATTATCTATTGAATTTGCTTTTGAGTCCAGAATTTAATACGTAGTATTTATATCGCTCATCAAGACAAAATGGCGTAAAAAAGGTCGACTTAATAAGGGATTACGTATCATTTGGCGATAGTCACCCTGGGCAAACTGCAGTGTTCTGGTTGCCACAGCAGGTCCTAACTTGGTTAAACCAAAACCGTTTGAAATCCACTTTTCCCAGTTTTTCGGATCAGCGCGTAAGTCCCAATCCAGTTTTTCACCCCGATATAAAGCGGCGTTGGCAATCTGGCCGTTAATAATAGATAAAAAGCATTTTGGATGTTTGTCACCGATAAAGCCATAAGAAATGTTTGCTGAAAAACTGGCTTTTGTTAAGGGCTCAACAATCTGCGGATCATTCTTCCATGCTTCCCCCAAAGATTTTACCCATGCGTCAGAAAATAATTTGCTCATAAAGTTTCTCATAGAATTTTTATTATTATTGACTGGCGAAAATAACCTTTTTTGTGTTCTGTTTCAAGTTGTTTCAGTTTTGAATGTGATTTGTTTCAAAAAAGGGATATTACAATTGATTAATTCCTTTTCGAGTACATTTTCTTCCAGCCAGATGACAGGCATAGCTAAGACTTGCTGTGATGTTTTTTTGTCTGAGTAACTGATCAATAATACCGGCATTAAACACATCACCGGCAGCCAGAGTGTCTACGGCATCTACTATGAGGGCATCTTGCCAGTAATACTGCTGTTGCTCTGAAGCAGCAGCACCGGAGTCTCCCCAGGCACAAATAATGGTTTTATCGGGGTATTGTGTATTGTGTTTCTGACAAAATGTTTTTGCGCTGCTGAATCCCTGTGATAAAGCAAAATGTCTGGAAAACAGAACAATATCTGCCGGGGGAATGAGTTTCGCACTATCTTTTCTGAGTTTTTCAATCTCAACTGATATGGGAATATCGGGATGCAGTTTCTTACAATACCTCATCATTTGCACAGTTTGCTCAATATTGCGTCCTTCAAAATGAAACCAGTCAAATTGTGCCAGATTGATATTGCTGAATACCTGAAATGATAATTCGGGTAAATCACGATAATGACTGATCGTTCTTGATCCGGAATCCTGGCTTAGAGTGATATAAGAAGTTGGAACTTTACCCTGATTTAAAAACTGACAATATTCATAATTGATCTGATTTTGTTGTAAATCTTCTAAAATGGTCTGGCTGTCAGCATCATGAAACTCAGGATCAACAAGCGTGCCGGCCCAATGACATTGATGACCTAATTGGCTCAATACTACCGCCGTATTGGTGGCATTGCCTCCGCGGCGTTTTTCCTGTGCTAATATGCGTATCTCATCATCTTCATGTGGATAGCTTGCCACGATATTAACAATGTCCAGTGTGGCAATACCAGTGCAGAGAATATTGGCCATAACTTCTTGTGTGTCCTATTTTATGTTTTGCTCAAGAGCCCAGTTCACATGCTCCTGAACCAGTTTGGAAGGGTGGTGTTGTTTTTCTTGCAGAGCTTTAATAATGTTGTCAGTAGCAATATTATCACTATGAGCCGGCTGTGCGGCCAGACAATTACCCAGAGCAACCGCAATATTTCTAAGCCATGACTCATGACCAATTCGTCGAATGGCGGTACCTTCAGTCTGTTTTAAAAATTCGCTTTCTGTCCAGTTAAATAAGTCCAGGAGCTCCGGACTGGCTAAATCACCGCGAGCAAAGTAATCGCTCTCAACGGTTTGTTGTGAAAAACGATTCCAGGGACAAAATAACTGACAATCATCACAACCATAAATACGATTGCCCATCAGGGGCCGCAGTTCTTCTGGAATTGACTGCCGGGATTCAATGGTTAAATAGGAAATACATAAGCGTGAATCAACGACATAGGGTTTAACAATCGCCTGAGTGGGACAGGTTGTCATACATTTATCGCAAGTTCCGCAATGATTAACAGATGGCGTATCGGTCGGCAGTGGGAGATTGGTATAAAGTTCACCAAGAAAAAACCATGAACCGGTTTTTTCCTGCAATAAATTGGAATGTTTGCCAATCCAGCCAATCCCGGCTTTTTCAGCCAAAGGTTTTTCCAATACCGGTGCACTGTCGGTAAATACCCGATAGCCGAATGAGCCGATTTCCTGTTCCAGTTTACGAGCCAATTGCTGCAGGCGTTTTTTTACCACCTTGTGATAATCTCTGCCCAGACTGTAGCGGGCAATATAACCCTTATCAGATTGCTGCAATAAATTAATAGAATGCTCAGGATCTTCCGGAAAATAGTCCATACGCACAGAAATAATACTCATGGTCCCGACTTCCAGCTCAGCCGGACGGGTTCGTTTAATCCCATGGCGTGACATATAGGACATATCACCATGCATTTCCTGTTCAATCCAGGTGTTAAAACGTTGTTCAGCCGTTGTTAAGTCAGTATCTGTTATACCTACAGCCTGAAAACCAAGTTCGTGACCCCATTGTTTGATCTTCTTTACCAGATCAGGAAGTTTAACCTGTTCACAAAGTTCTGAGCGGGCGTGTTGAAAGGTGTTATTTTCTTGTTTCATTCAATGTACAATGGGCATTTTAAGTCGCAGATATAAGTAAACTCATAGTAACACGATATGTCAGATAAATATTTAAACCATCATTCTCATAATCAACTGCAGATTATAGATGAAGAAGCCATGTCGGGGCTGGGTGCTCAATTAGCGGTTTTGACCGGTGCAGGTACAATTATTTATCTGGATGGTGACTTGGGTGCCGGAAAAACCACCCTGGTCAGAGGATTTCTCAGAGCCCTGGGGCATCAGGGAGCAGTAAAAAGCCCAACTTTTACTATTGTTGAGCCTTATTCACTTGATTATAACAAATTATATGATTACAATAAGTTAGAAGAATATCTTAAACTTGATAATAAGCTTTCATCTGTAAGCAAAGACGTAGGCAGTAAAAGTTCCAGTTTGAAAGTTTATCATTTTGATCTTTACCGACTGGAAGATCCTGAAGAACTCGAATACATGGGGATCAGGGACTATCTGGATGGTCAGGCGATTGCATTAATCGAATGGCCGGAAAAAGGCTATGGTGTTTTGCCTAAGCCCGATTTAACTATAAAAATAACTCATCAGGTTCAGGGACGGGAGGTTGAGTTGTTGTCTCAGTCAGAAAATGGGGCAGCAATTGTTTCTAAACTTGTATCAGTGAGAACATAATGCGATTAATTACTAGCCGTTTTTTTGTAATAGCGTTTGTTATACTACTCTTATCCGATATAGCGGCTGCTTCCGTTGCGCAGGTCAAAGGCTTTCGTATGTGGGCTTCCCCTGAGTCAACTCGTCTGGTTATTGACCTGTCTAAAAGTGTGGAACACCGTCTTTCCACTTTATCCAATCCTGAGCGCGTGGTTATTGATATTAACCAGACCAGTCTGTCAAAATCAATACACAACTTGAATTACGATCTTGGTGCCGTCAGTGATGTGCGCAGCGCCAATAAAAAACAAAATAAATTGCGCCTGGTTCTGGATTTAAAACATAAGGTGCATCCAAAAAGTTTCCTGCTTAAACCCAATAATAAATACGGATACCGTCTGGTCATTGACCTGGAAAAAGTGAGTTCCAATAAAAATTCCAGTTCACCAAAAATTATCAAAAGTGTTAATACCTCTAAGAAGCGGGATCTAATTGTTGCTATTGATGCCGGGCATGGTGGTGATGATCCGGGAGCCAGAGGTCCCAGGGGTACCAAAGAAAAGCATGTGGTATTGTCAATTGCTCGAAAACTCAGAAACATGATTAATAAAAAGCCTGGCATGAAAGCGGTTATGATCCGCAATGGGGATTATTATATCAGCTTGCGGGGACGCACTAAGAAAGCCCGTAGACTCAACGCTGATATTTTTATTTCCATTCATGCCGATGCCTTTAAAAGCCCCAAGGCCCACGGTTCCTCTGTGTTTATACTCTCCTCAAGAGGCGCATCCAGTGAAGCGGCAAAATGGCTGGCGAAAAAAGAAAATGAGGCTGATTTAGTCGGTGGCGTCAGTCTGGATGATAAAGATGATATGTTGGCAAAAATGCTGCTAGACTTATCGCAGACGGCTACAATTGAAGCCAGTAATAGTGTGGCTTCAAGGGTTTTATCCGGTCTGACAAGAGTGGGTGATACGCATAAATCCGGGGTAGAGCGAGCCGGTTTTGTGGTTTTAAAATCACCTGACATTCCTTCCTTGCTGATTGAAACCGGTTTTATTTCCAATCCTAAAGAAGAAAAACTTCTCAGGTCATCTTCTTATCAGAAAAAGCTGGCGTCTGCGATTCTAAGTGGTGTTGACGGCTATTTTAAACAATATCCTGTGCCAGGCACTGTTTATGCGAAAGATACTATTATCAAGCCGATAAAATTTAAAACAGCTTCCTCCTCGGGCAAGAAGTCCTATAAAAAACATAAAGTTGTTCGTGGCGATACCTTATCTGCGATTTCCAAACGTTATCAGGTAAGTATGACTGCGATTAAAAGAGCCAACAAATTAAAAACCAACAGGCTTTATGTTGGTAAAACTCTAAGCATTCCACGTTCCTAGTCCCTATTTATTGGAGTGACCGCCGTTACCTCTCGTATTAAACCTCTAAGCTTACAACTGGCCAATCAAATTGCCGCAGGTGAGGTGGTTGAACGGCCGGCTTCTGTGGTCAAAGAAATACTGGAAAATGCCCTGGATGCCGGGTGCAGTCAAATTAATATTGATATTGAGCGGGGCGGCAGTAGCCTGATCCGGATCAGTGATAATGGTGAGGGGATCAATAAGGCTGATCTGGCTCTGGCAGTCACACGCCATGCGACTAGCAAGTTACATAGCCTCACTGAATTGGAACGTGTCAATAGTCTGGGGTTTCGTGGTGAGGCGCTGGCCAGTATCAGTGCTGTGTCAAAATTATCCATTCAAAGTAAGCAGGAAGAGCAGGAACAGGCATGGATGATCAATACCGGTACGGATAGTGATTTTGCCAATTATTCAGCTGAAGCTGAACCCGTTGCCCATCCACAGGGTACAACGGTCGATGTACGAGACTTGTTCTACAATACACCGGCCAGACGCAAATTTATGCGTACTGTAAAAACCGAATTTAAGCATATTGACGATATTGTCAAACGTATAGCACTGAGCCAGTTTAATATCGCCTTTAAATTGACGCATAATAAAAAACTCCTGCGCAATCTCCCCAAGGCCGTCACCGAAAAAGCCATTAATCAACGAATCAGTAAACTTTTTTCCCCTGAGTTTCTCAGCCATGCTAAAAAAGTGGATTTTACGACCAGTCACTTCAGCAATATGGGAAAACTACGCCTCTCGGGCTGGATCAGTGAACCTCAATGGCATAGAAATCAACCGGATTGGCAATATTTTTATGTGAATGGCCGTTATATCAAAGATAAATTAGTCAGCCATGCCTTGCGTCAGGCTTATCAGGAATTACTCCCGGCTGAGACCTATTCTGCTTATCTGCTGTATCTGGAAATAGCGCCCGAACAAGTAGATGTGAATGTACACCCGACCAAACATGAGGTACGTTTCAGGCAAGCCCGCCTGATCCATGATTTTATTTATAGTGCATTGAATCAGGCTATTAGTTCAGAGCCATCAGCTTTACTACAAGAGCCATCAGCCTTACAGCATGAGCCTTCAGCTTTACCACAAGAGCCTTCAGAAAATATAACTTCAGTGAACCAGGATTCGTTACAAGTCAGCCATGAACACAACCACCGAAACTCTGCTCAGCCATCCTATGCAGATTATCAGGCTTACAGGCAACCTATAGTAAGTCAGCACAATGTTGCTGAACATCTGGATGGCCTGCATAAATTGTATCAAGTTGAAAAAAATCAAGATCCGAATGAAAAAACTATTTATAAAGCAGAAGATTCACGGGTATTCTTCGGTAAGATTCTAGGTTGCTCAATAGCTGATTATCTATTAACACAAAAAGAATCAGCAGAAAAACAGACACAGCTTTTTGTGATAAATATTAAGAGCGCCCAACAATTTCTATTGACTCAGCTTTTTCATCCAGGTCAGCCTAGCCCATTATTAATACCACAGTCCCTTGCTCTGGCAACAGAAGATATTGAACGGATTTTGGAACAACAGTCAGAACTTAGTAAATTGGGACTGGAAGTCAGTCAGTTGTCAGCTGATACCCTGCTGATCAGAAGTCTGCCATCACTTTATGGTATTCCAGGTTGTCAGGTCGACGCAGAGGGGCTGATAAAACGAGTCTTAAAGAGAGATAAAACTTCAGCTTTAAAAGAAGTGCTAATAAACTCTCTGATGACCAGTACATTAAATTATTCTGAACAGGAACAACTGTTAACTGAGCTTTCAGAACAGATCAATCATCTTGATTTACCGCAGGATTTTATTAATAAGCAATCTATCTGGGTAACATTGGATCAATCGGGATTGGATAAGTTGTTTGCTTAAAATGGGATAGGGGGGTGTGAAGTTGTGTATTCTCTGACTATCAAAGATCAAGATCAAGATCAAAAGCAGGCTGTTTTCTTCAGGTTCTTTTCTCTTGCTCCGGGACAACACGGGTCAGGATGGGTGACGTAAGAGATTGTGGTGTAGACAGTCTGCACCACAGTCGTTTTTTAATCTCAGGCTCTTTAAATATGAAAAAAAAACCTGCCGCAGTGTTTATTATGGGGCCAACCGCCTCAGGAAAGACTGATCTGGCAATTGAACTGGTCAAACACTATCCGTTTGAAATTATCAGTGTGGATTCTGCTCTGATTTATAAAGGCATGGATATTGGTACGGCCAAGCCGAATCAGGAAGAACTGGCGATTGCGCCGCATAAATTGATTGATATTATCGATCCGGCACAATCCTACTCGACCGCCAGTTTTAGAAATGATGCGCTGGCAGCAATGGCAGATATCCAATCCAGAAATAAAATCCCTCTACTGGTCGGCGGTACCATGTTGTACCACCGCAGTCTGTTATATGGACTTTCTGAATTACCCACAGCAGATGAAAAAATCCGTTTAAAACTGGAACAACAGGCCAAACTCAATGGTTCTGAGTATATGCATCAGAGACTGGCAGAAATTGATCCGGATGCGGCACAAAGAATTCATCCCAATGATCCTCAACGTGTTCAAAGGGCATTAGAAGTCTTTGAAATCACGGGAAAATCCATGACCCAATTACAACAGGAAAATCAGGCTGAGGTTTTACCATGGGATAGCTATAAAATCATTATTGCTCCCGATTCACGTGATTTTTTACGTGAGCGTATTGCCATTCGTTTCAAACAAATGATTGAACAGGGATTTATTGAAGAAGTGAAGGACTTGTTCGCAAGAGGTGATTTGAATTTGTCCCTGCCTTCAATGAGAGCCGTTGGTTATCGTCAGGTTTGGGAATATCTTGAAGGTAAAATGAGTAAGGAGGAAATGATAGAGCGGGGTATTACAATAACCCGGCAGTTTGCCAAGCGTCAGATGACCTGGTTACGTCGTGAAGAAAATGCCCTCTGGATTGCCACAGAAGATGAAAATATCTATGAACAGGCGGTGAATTACCTTGAGCCTGTTTTGAATAAAACTATTGATAAGTAATCAGATAATATATTTCAGGGCAAATATTTGTAATTTAGAATATTCTAAAGTATTATCTGTTGTAAATATGCAGGAGGGTGCATCGCCCCTAACGTTTTATAGTGATCTACTTATATACAAAACCGTATAATTACTTTAAAATTATCCTCCTTTTATGTATGCATGTGGGGTGGGTCATGCAGCGAAAAAAATACTAATAATGATAATCAGGAGAAATGAAGATGAGTAAAGGGCAGGCACTACAAGACCCTTATTTAAATGTTTTGAGAAAAGAACGGATTCCCGTTTCAATTTATCTCGTTAATGGCATTAAATTACAAGGCCAGGTTGAATCATTTGATCAATTTGTTATTTTACTGAAAAATGCCGTAAGCCAAATGGTTTACAAGCATGCTATTTCTACTATTGTTCCCGCAAGAAATGTTAAATTAGCTACTGAAGAGACTGAAGGTAAGAGTTCTTGATTGATATTGCTCCTAATACTGCATCGAGATTCTGTCAGGTGAGAGAAAACATCATTGTTTGATCGTCCTGGTGGAGATGGGGAGCGTGCTGTACTGGTTCATATTGAATTTCCCCGGACTAATAGCAGACAGTCAGGCAAAGCAGCTAATGTTGAACAGGAAGCTCTCAATGAGTTTTATGATCTGGCTGTCTCTGCCGGAGCGGATCCTTTAACTCTCATTAAAGGCAAGCGCTATAAGCCTGAACCAAAATACTTTGTTGGCACGGGTAAGGCTCAGGAAATAAAAGAGGAAGTTGATTCTCGTCAGGCTGATCTGGTTCTGGTCAACCATCAATTGTCGCCCGCCCAGGAACGAAATCTTGAAATTTTACTGCAGTGCCGGGTACTGGACAGAACCGGACTGATCCTGGATATCTTCGCTCAGCGAGCACGTTCTCATGAAGGGAAACTACAGGTTGAACTGGCGCAGTTAAGCCATATGTCAACCCGTCTGGTCAGAGGCTGGACTCACCTGGAACGACAAAAAGGTGGTATTGGTTTACGTGGTCCGGGTGAAACCCAGTTAGAAACCGATCGCCGTTTACTGGGTATGCGAATTAAGCAGCTGAACAAACGTCTGGAAAAAGTTCGTAAACAACGGGAACAAAGCCGGCGTTCTCGTCAAAGGGCAGAATTGCCGACAATTTCTCTTGTCGGTTATACCAATGCCGGTAAATCCACACTTTTTAATCAATTAACAAAATCAGCGGTATACGCGGCTGATCAATTGTTTGCGACGCTTGATCCAACATTGCGTCGTGTTGAACTAGCAAATAATCAGGCCATCGTTTTAGCGGATACGGTGGGTTTTATCAGTGATCTCCCCCATGACCTGATCGAGTCGTTTCATGCGACCCTGCTGGAAACTCGTGAAGCAGACTTGTTATTGCATGTGATTGACGGGCATACGGATAATCGCGAAAAGCATATTGCGGAAGTTAATTCAGTTCTTCAGCAGGTTGATGCACAGGATACCCCGCAATTATTGGTTTATAATAAAGTTGATTTACTGGAAGGACAGCAGCCCCGAATTGAGCGAGATGATTCAGGCAATATCCTGCGTGTCTGGTTGTCGGCGATCAATAATCAGGGGCTTGAATTATTACTTGAGGCGATTGCAGAGTTTTTAAGTGAAGAAAGCCTGATCAGACAATGGCTGAAAATACCTGCCCAGGCGGGTCAGTGGCGTTCTATCCTGTTTGATGGAGTCAATATACTCGAAGAAAAATATAATGAGACAGGTGATTGGCTGGTGCATATTGAAGCCACTACAAGACAATATGATAAACTGCAGAATAAATCGGGTTTCAATGACTTGATAATTCAGGATTAAGCCCAAAATTATTAACTTAAGATATGAACTGGACACTGATGAAATAGTCCGATAAGATTTGCATATCATTTTGATATGATACTTATTTTAGAAAATAAACTGGAGCATTAAATGGCTTGGAATGAACCAGGGGGTCCGAAAAATAATGACCCTTGGGGTAACAAAAATAACAATGAGCAGGGTCCCCCCGATCTGGACGAGGTGATTAAAAACCTCAATGAAAAAATCGCAAAACTATTCGGTGGAGGCAAAGGTGGTAGTGGTGACGGCGGCGGAAGCGGAAGTAACATCCATCGCCAGCCACCAACTATAATTTTTGTCATTGCTGCAATCGTTGCGATTGCCATCTGGGCTATGGCAGGTATTTATACCGTTGATCAAGGTAAAAAAGCCGTCGTACTCCAGTTTGGTCAGGCCTACAAAGTGGTTGATGCCGGTATTCAATGGTATGCACCTATTATTCAAAGCTATCAGATTGTTGATGTCAGTGCTTCAAGAAGCTTGAATATTGGCGGCAGCAGCCATGAAGCTTATATGCTTACTGAAGATGAAAATATCGTTGATATTAAAGTTGCCGTACAGTTCAAAGTCAGTAATCCAGAACACTTCCTGTTTAATGTTAAGGAACCCGGTCTGGTTTTAAGACAGGTTTCAGAAAGTGCCGTGCGTGAAATCGTTGGTAAAAACAAGATGGATTTTATTTTGACTGAAGGACGTAGTGATATTGCAGCTAAAATTGGTGTTCTGGCTCAAGAGATTCTGGATCGCTATCAAACAGGGCTGTTAATCACACGTTTCACCATGCAAAGTGCCAAAGCTCCTCAACAGGTACAAGCGGCTTTTGAAGATGTGAATGCGGCAAGAGAAGATAAAGAACGCTATATTAATGAAGCTCAGGCCTATAGCAATGATGTTATCCCCAAAGCACGTGGTTACGCAGCCCAGCAGCTTGCGGGTGCAGAAGCATACAAGGGACGTGTTACAGCAGAAGCGGAAGGTGATGTATCGCGCTTTTTGAGTGTCTTGAAAGAATATGAAAAAGCACCTGAAGTAACCCGTGATCGACTTTATTTAGATGCAATGGAACAAGTTTATAGTAAAACCAGTAAAGTAATGATTGATACTAAGGGTAGTAATAATCTGCTTTATTTACCTTTGGACAAAATAATGCGTGGTTCTATTAGCTTGCCGGCAACAGGCTCAGATATCAGTGCTGTGAAGGGTGAAAATCTGGACTATAACAAAACGAATAGTCAATCCAGAAATGGATCTGACAGTGCTCGTGCCAGACCATCTATCAGGGAGAGACGTTAATGAAACTATTACTCGCTATCGCCGTATTGGTCTTGGCCATTATTGGCTCGGCTTCACTGTTTACCGTCACAGAAACTGAATCGGCTATTTTATTTAAATGGGGTAAAATTGAACGCTCTGATTATGAGCCGGGACTTCATTTTAAAATTCCTTTTATCAATAATGTACGCAAGTTTGACAATCGTATTCAGACCTTTGATGCCAAGCCTGAAGATTATCTGACTGAAGAGAAAAAGATTGTTGTTGTTGATTCTTTTATTCAGTGGCGTATTGAAGATGTTAAAACATTCTATGTCGCTATGCGTGGTGATATGGATATTGCGAAGGAACGTATCGGAACCATTGTAAAAGAAGGTCTGCGTAATGAATTCGGTAAACGCAATATGCATGAAGTTATTTCAGGTGAACGTAATATGATTATGGATGATATTAATAAATTATCCAATAAAGACGTCCAGCCTTTTGGTATTCGTATTGTTGATGTCCGAATCAAGCGTATTGAATTTCCACCCAGGGTTAGTGACAAAATTTTCCGTAGAATGGAAACAGAAAGAACCCGGATTGCCAAGGAATTGAGAGCGGAAGGTAATGAAAGCGCTGCCAGAATTACCTCAGAAGCAGATCGCCAGGTAACCATACTTAAAGCCGAGGCATTTAAAAAAGCTGAGCAAACCCGAGGTGAGGGTGATGCTAAAGCGGCTGATATTTATGCTAAAGCTTATGGACAGAATCAGGAGTTTTTTACTTTCTATAGAAGCTTGAATGCCTACAAAAATACCTTTGGCAGTGCCTCTGATATTATGGTCGTTGAACCTGATTCTGATTTCTTTGATTATTTTAAAAACATCAAAGGTAAGCAGTAAAATCATATAAAAGTTCAATCTATTGGTAAAATAGTATAAAATCCGGTTTTGTCTAAAAACCGGATTTTTTTGTTATATGTGGCATGAAATTCTGATTGCAGGTGCTTTGATGTTGGTATTGGAAGGTTTGCTGCCAATATTGAGTCCTAAACTGTTTAAACAGATGATGTTCAGTGCCTCTCAAATGGACGAACAGCAGCTGCGATGGACCGGGATCATAAGTATGATCGTTGGTGCCGCCGCTATTTATCTGCTTAAACATTAGTTTGCATCTTTGCTAATTACTTAATACTTAACAAACACTTACAGGTCATATGTTAAATAAAGATCGCTGGTTATTGCCTGAAGGTATTCAGGAAGTTTTGTCTCCTCAGGCGTTAACAATTGAGTCGCATCGTCGCAGCCTGCTGGATTTATATCAGACCTGGGGTTACGATCTGGTCGAACCACCTATGATTGACTTTCTGGACTCGCTGCTGACGGGTACCGGACACGATCTGCAATTAATGACTTTTACTCTGACCGATCAGATTTCCGGTAAGCTATTGGGTGTGAGAGCCGATATGACTCCCCAGATTGCCCGAATTGATGCTCACCATATTAAGACCGAACACCCGTCACGTTTTTGTTATATTGGTCAGGTATTGAAAACCCGACTAAAAGGTTTTTCTCAATCTCGTAGTCCATTGCAGGTCGGGATTGAATTATATGGTCATAGCGGCCCGGAAAGTGATATTGAAGTGTTGCTGTTAATGACTGAAACCCTGAAAAGTGTCGGACTTGAGGGATTTTATATTGACCTGGGACATGTGGGAATCTTTCGTTCTCTGGCCAGTCAGGCCGGATTGACTAAAAACGAAGAAGACACCTTATTTGATGCACTGCAGCGCAAAGCAGTCACTGAATTATCAGAATTTCTCAATGGTCTGCAAATCAGTGATGCCCGGAAACAGCAATTCATGGCATTAGTAGAACTTAATGGTGATATCACTGTTATTGACAGAGCCAGGGAACAGCTTATTAGTAAAGAGAGCAGTGACGATGCCGGTAATAAAAAGGTGCAGGCCGAGCTGGATAATCTTGAAGCAATTGCCAGGGGATTGTTAGCCAGAGTACCTGAACTGAATCTTTATTTTGATCTGGCAGAACTCAGAGGTTACAACTATCATACGGGTGTTGTTTTTGCTGCCTACCTGCCGGGACATGGGCAGGATATTGCTCATGGCGGACGCTATGATGGTATTGGCGAAACCTTTGGCCGCTCAAGAGCTGCGACCGGGTTTAGCACCGATTTAACCCATCTGGTCTCACTGCTGAATGATGTTGAACAAACGAACAATGGTCAGGCAATTTTTGTTCCTGTACTGGATGATTCTGCACTTGAACAGAGTTTGAGAACTGCAGTAGCAGATTTGCGCCGGCAGGGCGTACGGGTTATCAGTGAATTACCTGATTCCAACTCAAGTGCAGAAGCGCTGAGTTGTACTCATCGTCTCAGTTATGAGTCAGGTGAGTGGCAAGTTATCGAAATTTAAACCACACTACACAACACTTATTATTGAGGATATTCAAATGGGTAAAAATGTCATCATCATCGGTTCACAATGGGGTGATGAAGGTAAGGGAAAAATAGTCGATCTGCTGACTGACAGAGCAGTGGCTGTTTCTCGCTTTCAAGGTGGTCACAATGCCGGGCATACACTGGTTATTGACGGTAAAACAACCGTACTGCACCTTATCCCTTCTGGTATTCTCAGAGATAATGTGAAATGTCTGATTGGCAATGGTGTTGTACTGGCAATGGATGCTCTGGCTAAAGAAGTCAAAGAATTGTCGGAACAGGGTATCAATGCGAAAGAAAGAATGTTAATCAGTGAAGGTTGTCCGCTGATTACGCCTTATCATGTGGCATTAGATCAGGCACGTGAAATTGCTCGCGGTAAAAAAGCTATTGGTACTACGGGACGCGGCATCGGTCCTGCCTACGAAGACAAGGTATCACGTCGAGGCTTGCGAGTGGGTGATCTGCTGAATGCTGAATTATTTGCCAGCAAGTTAAAAGAAGTGATGGAATATCATAATTTTGCTTTAGAACATTATTACAAAGCCGAAACTGTGGACTATCAGAAAACACTGGATGAAGCGCTAGCCTATGCCGAAGAAATTCGTCCCATGATCACCGATGTGACAGAAGTGCTGCATCAGTATCGTGAAAATGGTGACAGTATCCTGTTTGAAGGGGCCCAAGGTGCTCTACTGGATATTGACCACGGTACTTATCCTTATGTGACCTCATCGAATACCACTGCCGGCGGCGCAGCAACCGGTACAGGTGTCGGACCCAAGTTTTTTGATTATATTCTGGGTATTACCAAGGCCTATACCACTCGTGTAGGTTCAGGACCATTTCCAACTGAGCTTTTTGACGAAGTGGGTAACTACCTGGGTGAAAAAGGTCATGAGTTTGGAGCAACAACAGGTCGTGAACGTCGCTGTGGCTGGCTGGATATTGTTTCTCTGAATCGCTCCAATCAGATTAATAGTGTTACGGGTATGTGCATCACCAAGCTGGATGTTCTGGATGGACTGGAAACACTGAAAATCTGTACGACCTACACTTTTTCTGATGATAATGATGCTCAGCTGCTGACAACACCGCCTATTGGTGCGGATTTGTATGAAAAATGTGTTCCAGTCTATGAAGAAATGCCTGGCTGGTCTGAATCTACTGTAGGTGCAAAATCCTATGATGACCTGCCTGCCAATGCCAAAGCTTATTTAAAGCGCATTGAAGAATTAACCAAGACCCCGATTGATATTATTTCAACCGGCCCCGATCGTGATGAAACGATTATTTTAAAACACCCATTTGATTAGAATATTTGCTGGCAGAACAGGTGTTCTGCCAGTAAAATTCAAGGACTAATATGAGTCGAGACAGCGGTAAAGCCGATCCTTTCGCAAAACGCGAAGCAAAAAATTACGAAAACCCCATTCCAAGCCGAGAATTCATTCTTGATCTTCTGGCTGAACAAGCACAGCCAATCAATCGATTTCAGATTGAAAAAATATTGAATTTGCAAGACCCTGAACAAAAAGAAGGCTTGCGACGTCGATTGCGGGCCATGGAGAGAGATGGTCAATTGCTCTTTAATAAACAGAAGAACTATGAGCTGATTTCAGAACTGGAAGTTCTGGAAGGCATTGTGTCAGCACATCCTGATGGCTTTGGTTTTGTTCTGGCTGAAGATGGCGGCGGCGATCTGTTTTTGGGAATGCGTGATATGCGCATGGTCTTCCATGGTGATCGGGTTCAGGTCAGACTGGCGGGTACAGATAGAAAAGGCCGTCGTGAAGGCGCTCTGGTTAAAATCATCGAGCACAATACCAATACTCTGGTTGGTCAGCTTGAAGATCGTGAGGGTGTGCTGATGGTTGTTCCTGATCATAAGCGTATTAATCACCATGTTGTCGTCTCCGATGAGCATGCCTATGGTGCTCAGGCTGGAGAAATGGTTATGGTGGAATTATTACATTTCCCGACCCGTTTCCAACGCGCTAAAGGTCGAGTGATTCAAAACCTGGGCGGACACATGGAACCAGGTCAGGAAATCGATGTTGCTATTCGCAGCTACGATATTCCCCATGAATGGCCCATGATGCTGGAATCTGAAATTTCCGATCTGGAACCTTCCGTTCCTCAGGCCAGTAAAGAAGGCCGTGAAGATTTTCGTAACCATCTTTTGCTGACAATCGATGGTGCAGATGCCAAAGATTTTGATGACGCCGTATATTGCGAACGTAATGGCTCGGGCTGGCGTTTATGGGTGGCAATTGCTGATGTTTCTTCTCATGTTGAACGTAGTACAGCACTGGATGCAGAAG
>Ga0209013_10000960_pt1 | contig 26609 bp, 26 predicted proteins | sample Cruoilmetagenom2_FD_187291 | JGI IMG/M metagenome (GOLD analysis project Ga0209013, IMG submission 187291) | Oil polluted marine microbial communities from Coal Oil Point, Santa Barbara, California, USA - Sample 2 (SPAdes) (version 2) | ecosystem: Environmental > Aquatic > Marine > Oil seeps ...
ACGTGATGATGGGGATGTCGCGCAGTCGACAGATCTCGAACAGCTTGCGCGTACGCGCCTCGATGCCCTTGGCCGCATCGATGACCATGATGGCTGAATCGACGGCCGTCAGTGTCCGGTACGTATGGTCGGAAAAGTCTTCGTGACCAGGGGTGTCGAGCAGGTTCAAAACGGCACCGTCATACTCGAACGTCATCACCGAAGCGACTACCGAGATGCCGCGCGCACGTTCGGTCGCCATCCAGTCGGATCGCGCGCTGCGCTTGTCCTTTTTCGCTTTGACTTGGCCGGCCAGCTGAATTGCGCCGCCAAACAGCAAGAGCTTTTCGGTGAGCGTCGTCTTGCCGGCGTCTGGATGAGAAATTATCGCAAACGTGCGACGGCGCCGGATCTGGCGGGCCAATTCGTTACTGGCGCCGCCAGCGGCATCCTGCATCTCGCACACTTGCGCGCACCTCCCTGCCGCCACCGTCTTGTCGTACATATCCTTGGCTCTTCGCTCAGTTGAGGGATTTCTTCGACATCAACGCCCGTTGGCTCGCGGCCGCAAAGCCGCAGCATGATGACGGCGTAAAATCTGAATATCGAAGAGTTCCGCGGGACGCTCTTTCCAGCGCCGCACCGAGCGTATGGTGCAGTACCTTACGGAGGAGCTAGCCCTTTGTGAGGCCAAGCACAAGACCGAACGCGCGCACGCCTTAGTTTGGTGCAGTTTTGAGCGTCCGCGTTGGATCAAAAAACAACTTTCCGCGCCAAGCGCCGGAGCGTCGGCTTTTCCACATTCCGCAGCTCCTCGACTATTCGAGAGCGATCCTTTTCTGGACGGCAGTCGCTTGCCCATGCAGCTACCGTGCGAGCCAGACACTGCCGCGGCTTCAACTTTTTCATAAATTGTATGGCAGTGACCCACAACCTGGGAATCCCGCATGACGTCAGGGTAAGGTGTTCCTCGCGTACGCAACGGACCTCAACAGAAGGACACGCAAACATCATGATGACAGAGGCCGCACTGTCCAGTTTTGTAGCTGCCCTTTTCTCGGTGATGAACCCCATCGGCAATGTGGGTATCTTCGCTGGGTTAACGGAGGGGCGTGATGAGGCACAGACAAAGCGCACCGCGTGGACCTGCGCCGTAGCCGTCGCGATCATTCTGCTGGTCGTCACTTGGACCGGCTCATTGCTACTTGATTTTTTCGGGATCACGGTCGATGCGCTTAGAGCAGCTGGCGGCGTAATTGTATTTCTGATCGGCCTCAACATGCTCAACAATAACAAATCGCACCAACACACGCCGGCAGAACACGAAGATGCCAAGTCTCGCCCTTCAGTTGCTGTAGTTCCGCTCGCCATTCCAATCGTCGCAGGGCCCGGAACCATGGCGACTGTCTTAGTGGTTGCACACCAAAGCCCGGCTTTAGCCAGTAGGTTCGAGATAACCGCGATAGTCCTGACATTATCCGCATTGATCGGTTTTCTTTTCAGCTTCGCAGAACCCATATCGAAACGGTTGGGCGAATCCGGAATGGGTGTTGTCACGCGCGTCATGGGCATGATTCTGGCAACTATTGCCATCGGCATGCTAGCAGATGGATTGAAGGGCCTGATGCCTGGCCTCGCAGGGTAAATTGGCGAGCACAAAGGGTAAGTTTATGTCGCTTGAAGACCATAAAGAGATGTCGCGACGCGCAATCGAAATGTGGGCCAGCAACAATAATGGTACGCCTGAAGACGTGCTCTCGGACAACTACGTCAATCACCAAGAATCAGACGTCAAAGGGAGCGCGGACATACGGAGTCTTGAGAGCTGGAAAGAGCTGGTCGCAGACTTTCATAAGGGATTCTCTAACTGCACGACCACTTGTCTGATGCAAATTGCGGAGAGAGAGTTGGTTGCCACGCGGTTCCAATTTACGGCGACCAATACGGGCGGGTACCTAGGGCAACCACCGACCGGGAAGAAAGTCACGTGGACGGGCATTGAAATCGACCGCTTCGAAAACGGGAAGATCGCGGAGAGCTGGGTCGACTGGGACAAGTATCGCTTTTTCCAAGGGCTGGGCTTCGTGAAATAGGTCCGAGTGCAGGGTCAGGGTCGTGTTCGGCTAGTCCTGCGCAGCAAAAAACCGCCGAAGCGTTCCGGCGGTTTTATTTTCATCTAACTTGTGCAACGCGCTAACCCGCCTCACGACCCCTTCGCGGACGGCGGTCGCCGCCGGCACGGTCACGACGTGGCGGGCGCTCTGAACTGAACTCAGCTTCCGGATCCGGCTGTCCGTCCTCGCGCGGGATCTCTTTGCCCGTTTCCTGGTCGATGATCTTCATAGACAGCCGCGTCTTACCGCGATCATCGAAGCCAAGAAGCTTGACGTAAACCTCTTGACCTTCTTTCACCACTTCGCCAACCGTCGCCGGCCGACCCGGCGCAAGCTGTGAAATGTGTACCAGCCCGTCTTTGGCACCAAAGAAGTTCACAAACGCCCCGAAATCCATGATCTTGACGACCTTGCCCTTGTAGATGGTGCCAACCTCCGGCTCCGACGTGATGGCTTTGATGCGATCTAGCGCCGCCTCGATCGACTCGCGCTTGGCCGCCGCGACCTTCACAGTGCCGTCATCGTCAATGTCGACCTTGGCGCCGCTTTCCTCCACAATCGATCGGATCACCGAGCCGCCTGAGCCTATCACCTCGCGGATTTTGTCGGTGGGGATTTTTATGGTCTCGATGCGCGGGGCGTAATCTCCAAGTTCCGCACGCGCGCTACCCAACGCCTTGCCCATCTCACCGAGAATATGCATGCGCCCCTCGCGCGCTTGGTCTAGCGCGATACGCATAATCTCCTCGGTAATGCCGGTGATCTTAATGTCCATCTGCAAGGAGGTGACGCCCTGCTCGGTGCCCGCGACCTTGAAGTCCATGTCGCCCAGATGATCCTCGTCGCCGAGGATGTCGGACAGCACGGCGAAATCGTTGCCCTCCTTGATCAGGCCCATCGCGATACCAGCCACTGGGGCTTTGAGCGGAACGCCGGCGTCCATAAGAGCCAGCGAGGTGCCGCACACCGTCGCCATCGAGGACGAGCCATTGCTCTCGGTGATCTCTGAGACGACGCGGATGGTGTATGGGAACTCCTCCGGGCCCGGCATGATCGGGTGCAGAGCGCGCCAGGCTAACTTACCATGGCCAATTTCGCGCCGCCCAGGCGTGCCCATGCGCCCCGTCTCGCCGACCGAGTAGGGCGGGAAATTGTAGTGCAGCATAAAGCGCTCTTTGCGAGTGCCTTCCAGCGCATCAACGAACTGCTCGTCATCCCCAGTCCCCAACGTGGCCACGACAAGCGCCTGCGTTTCGCCTCGCGTAAACAGTGCCGAGCCATGCGTTCGTGGCAAAACATGTACCTGCGAGAGGATGGGGCGCACCGTCTTTAGATCGCGCCCGTCGATGCGCTGCCCGGTCTTAACGATATCGCCGCGCACGATATCGCTCTTGAGGTCCTTAAACGTGCCGGCTAGCAGAACCTGCTCACTTGGGTCGTCGGGAATCGAAATCTCAGAAAAAACCTTGTCCTTGGCCGCATCGACGAGCTCATTGCGCTTCTGCTTTTCCTTCGTGGAAAATGCCGCCGTGAGATCGGCCTCAGCGATCTCTCGTACTTTGGCGGAATATTTTCCGACGTCCGGCAGCTGGATGTCCCACGGCTCTTTTGCAGCCGTCTCGGCGAGCTTGATGATGGCTTGGATCACTGGCTGAAAGTGCCTATGGCCAAACATTACTCCCTCGAGCATCTGCGTCTCTGGCAGCTCCTTGGCCTCCGACTCGACCATCATTACCGCGTCTTCAGTGCCAGCGATAATAAGGTCAAGCGAGCTTTCCTGCATCTCGTCGATCATCGGATTGAGTACTAGTTCACCACCGATAAGGCCAACGCGCGCCGCGCCAATGGGGCCTAGGAAAGGAACGCCGGAGAGCGTCAGCGCTGCAGAGGCAGCAACCATGCCAAGGACATCGGGGTCATTCTCCATGTCGTGGGAGAGCACGGTAATGACAACTTGTGTCTCGTTTTTGAAGCCCTCCACGAACAGCGGACGTATAGGCCGATCGATCAAGCGCGAGGTGAGCGTTTCTTTCTCCGCCGGGCGCCCTTCACGTTTGAAAAAGCCACCCGGGATCTTACCCGCGGCATAGGTCTTTTCTTGATAATTTACGGTCAAAGGGAAAAAATCGATGCCGGGCCTCGGGCTCTTGGCAGCAACAACGGTGGCGAGCACACTCGTCTCGCCATATTGCGCATAGACAGCTGCGTCAGCTTGGCGCGCCATCTGGCCGGTCTCGAGCGTAAGCTTGCGCCCACCCCATTCAATTTCCACGCGATGGATGTCGAACATGTTCGGTCTTTCGTTCAATCTGGTTACATTCGTTTTCTAGCGGCGCGTTATTAGCATGAACGCAAATGGCGCCGGCATTCCCGGTGCTGCCGTCGCGCATGTTGATCTAGAAGAATTAAGCTAGGGCGCAACGGTTCGTCGCAAGTGCTGCTGCTGAGACAAAATGCTCCCTCAGCGGCGAATACCAAGCTTCTCGATGATGCCTTGATAACGCTGCACGTTCTTGCGCTTAACGTAGTCGAGCAGCTGACGCCGTTGGCTCACCATTTTCAGCAGGCCGCGACGGGAGTGGTTGTCCTTCTTATGTATCTTGAAGTGCTCGGTAAGATGGTTGATCCGCGCGGTTAAGATCGCGATCTGAACTTCAGGAGAGCCGGTGTCGTTGGCCTTCGTCGCGTTCTCCTTGATGAGCGCGCTCTTGCGCTCCGCAGTAATCGACATCGGGCATCCTTTCTAGCTGGAAGTGATGCGAGGCATTTGGCCTCGCCTAGGCGGCCACAGCCGGGATGTCGTCCAGCCGGGTCGCAAGCTTTGAGTAACGCAGGTCCTTATACACGAGCTGCCCCTCCCTGCGAGCGGAAAGTCTCTGGATTGCAAACGTCCACTGTGAACGCAATCTCATGTTCCCACTTTGTGCCGCGACCCGTTTGCCACTTTACCAAAGTTGAACACCCGCGTGGGGCGGAAGCTGCCCTTATTTAACTCGCCAAGCGCCAGAACGCGCCCCTTGAAGTGGGCAAATGCCACATCCGCCATCACAGGCGCATCGCGGCCGCGGATAAGGACCGCCTGCCCCCTGGCAAGGCTCGCGGCATCGGAACGACTAACCTCCAGACCGGGGATGTCGTGGAGCGCCGCCTCAACGGGTTGAAGATGAGCAGTCAATGCCTCTCCACCGGCCTCAGCCGCAGACTTGAGTATATCGAGCGACACGGCGCCCGCTTCCACAAACGGCTTAACCCGCGTGCGCCTTAGTGCGATGACATGGCTGAAGCACCCCAATGCCCGCCCCATATCCCGCGCCAGCGCGCGCACGTACGTCCCCTTTCCACAGTTAGCCACGAATACCGCCGTCGCCGCATCCGGCATTTCGACGAGGCGCAAATCGTCGACGATGACCACGCGTGGCTGCAACTGCACCTCCTCGCCGCCACGAGCGAGATCGTAGGCGCGCGCACCATCGACCTTGATCGCAGAGAAGCGCGGAGGCACCTGTTCTATCGCTCCGATGAACCGAGGCAGTACGGCTTTGATTGCCGGTGGCGTGGGCATCTTTTCACAGGTGCGCACCACGCGGCCTTCGGCATCGTCAGTGTCGGTCTCAGCGCCGAGACGCACTGTGAAGCGATAGGATTTTGCTCCGGCGACGGCGTAGGGCACCGTCTTGGTCGCCTCGCCGAGCGCAATCGGCAAAACGCCGGTTGCGAGCGGGTCGAGCGTTCCGGCGTGACCGGCCTTTTGCGCCTCGAACAGCCGCTTTACGGCGCCAACGGCATGCGTCGACGTCATGCCCAATTGCTTATCGAGCACCAACCAGCCGTGAACGGGCTTAAATTTCTTGCGACGTGTCATGGGAAAGCGGCGATGGCCCTCAATCCTTTTCCACGTCCTGTAGGACTGTGGGGTTTGATAGCAACTCGTCGATACGGCTCGCCTCGTCAAAGGTCTCATCGCCACGGAACCGTAGTTCCGGGGCAAACTTTAGATTCACCGCGTGCGCGATCTCTCCGCGGATGTACTTCTTGCGCCGGTTCAACGCTTCGAGCACCTGTTCGGCATCGCCGCCGCCGAGCGGAATGATATAAACAGTTGCGAGCTTTAGGTCAGGAGATAGACGCACTTCAGGAACCGTAATCACGTGCGATGCCAATACGTCATCGTGGATGTCACCGCGCGACAGCATCTCCGCCAGCTTATGCCGAATGAGCTCGCCCACGCGCAATTGACGTTGCGAAGGCGCAGCATGAGGTACCGTCTTATTAGATTGTTTTACCATTGGCGCTCCGGCGCGGGATCGAACCGCACACGGTCTCTTCAATAGGAAGCCTTCGACCCAATATCAAAGCACATGAAAAACGACTACAGCGTCCGCGTAACCGTCTCGACGTTGAAGCACTCGATGACATCACCGGCGTGGATGTCATGGTAGCTGGCAAAGGCCATGCCGCACTCTTGACCTGCCGGCACTTCGCGCACCTCGTCCTTGAAACGCTTCAAGGTGGAAAGCGTTCCCTCGTGGATTACCACGTCATCACGGATGAGGCGCACCTTGGCCCCACGCTCTACCTTGCCCTCGGTCACGCGGCAGCCCGCGACTTTGCCGATCTTGGAGATATTAAACACTTCCAGAATCTCAGCATTGCCGAGGAAAATCTCGCGGATCGTCGGCGCTAGTAGCCCCGACATTGCTGCTTTCACGTCATCGACCAGATCGTAAATAATGTTGTAGTAGCGAACCTCGACACCATCGCGATCAGCGGCTGCCTTAGCTTGAACATTCGCACGCACGTTAAAACCTAAGACCACGGCCTTGGACGCATTGGCAAGCGCCACATCGGACTCTGTGATACCGCCAACCCCCGAATGAACGATGCGGGCTTCCACCTCATCGGTACCGAGCTTGCGTAGCGCACCAGCTATCGCTTCGACGGACCCTTGCACGTCACCCTTTACGACAAGGTCGAACTCCTTGCGGTCAGCCTCCTTAAGCTGCTGCATCATCTGCTCGAGCGTGCGCGCCGAGCCGGCTGAGCCCAGAGCCTCGCGCCGCTTGCGGACGCGATAATCGGTGATTTCGCGGGCACGTGCTTCACTTTCGACAACGGCAAATTGATCGCCGGCCTCGGGGGCCGAGTCGAAGCCCAAAATCTCGACCGGAACCGATGGACCGGCTTCCCCCGTGTTGTGCCCGTGGTCGTCGATGAGGGCGCGCACGCGCCCCCATGCCGCTCCGGCAACGACGAGATCGCCGACGCGAAGCGTGCCCCGCTGCACCAGCACAGTGCCAACCGGACCGCGGCCGCGCTCTAACTTCGCCTCTACCACAATACCTTCCGCCGAACGCTTGGGGTTCGCTTTGAGATCGAGAATCTCAGACTGCAGATGAATGGCTTCCAAGAGCTTGTCTAAATTTGTGCGCTTCAACGCCGAGACTGGCACCTCAAGTGTTTCGCCCGACATGCTCTCGACGATGACCTCGTGCTGTAGAAGCTCGTTACGCACACGATCAGGGTCAGCCTGAGGTTTATCGATCTTGTTGATCGCCACGATGAGCGGAACCTCTGCCGCTTTAGCGTGATTAATGGCTTCAATTGTTTGCGGCATCACTCCATCGTCGGCGGCAACAACAAGAACGACTATGTCGGTTACCTTGGCGCCGCGCGCTCGCATGGCTGTAAAAGCTTCGTGGCCTGGCGTATCAATGAATGTAACCCTGTCACCCTTAGGTGTGGTCACCTGATACGCACCGATGTGTTGGGTGATGCCGCCGGCCTCGCCGGATACGACATTCGTCTGCCGAATGGAATCCAGCAGCGACGTCTTTCCATGGTCAACGTGCCCCATGATTGTAACGACAGGAGCGCGGGGTTCCAGCGCACCCTCATCGTCCATTTCACCGATAAAACCGGTCTCGACGTCAGACTCGGAAACGCGTTTTGCTGTGTGGCCGAACTCCTGCACGATCAGTTCAGCGGTATCTACATCAACCACATCGTTGATCTTGTGCATCTCGCCTTCCTTCATCAGAAACTTGATGAGGTCGACGGAGCGCTCGGTCATACGGTTGGCGAGCTCTTGGATGGTGATGACTTCGGGGATAACCACCTCACGCGCAATTTTCTCGCGTGTCTGTGGAATTCCCATTGCCTTTAGCTTTTCGCGCTCACGCTTGCGCTTTAGCGAGGCCAAAGAGCGTTGGCGCTGTTTCTCATCAAATGCATTATTGATCGTCAGCTTGACACGCTCGCGCCGCTCATCCGTCTTAACTGTCTTCACCGCCGGCGTACGCGGTCCAGTCTTGCGGCCTCTCGGGCTTCCACGGCCCTCTTCGTCTTCACGCGTATTGGTAACGGCAGCACGCGCTGCGCGCTTCGGCGCTTCTGGCTCCGGGATTGCACGCGAGGTAGTGGGGATATCAATCTCGCGCGGCCGACCGCCCTCGCGTGGCTGCAGTGCCGGGCTCAGCGGCGAGCGCGACTTCGGCGGACGTTCCGAGCCTGGTTCTGCACGGGCCGTCGGGACGGCCCCGGTCTTTACGGCAGTTGGAGCTACCTCGGCTGCTTGTTTGGCCTTAGCCCGTTCTTGTTCCCGTTCGACATCTTCTTGAACCTTCGCGGCTGCGAGCGCTCGTGCACGCGCATCGCGCTCCTCATTCGACAGCGTCCTAAAACCCGGGGCCTCGCGCGCTTGCGCTGGCGCGGCCATCTCAGCCTTGACTGGCTTCTTCTTCGGCGCGGCGGCCGCGGGCTTAGCCTCCTGAGGCTCAAGTTCAGCTTCTGGCGTGGCGCCGGGAGCGGTAAGCTTTCGCGACCTGCGCTTCTCGACAACAACTGACTTCGAGCGGCCGTGGCTGAAATTCTGCCGGACATGCCCTGATTCGACCGTCCGTTGCAGCGAGAGCGGTTTGCGCGCTTCTCCGCGGATAGTCTTATCTGAAGCGTCCTTCGTTTCTGTCATGCTCTTCTCGTTCAACTCCACAATATATGCTGCTCGAGCCGCTTATGGTTTACTTAACCCGGACCGGTAGCGCCGCAAGCGCTCGGCCTCGTTTAGAAACCGCATTGTAGCTCCGCCATTTCTGAGGCCAGCATGTACCACATTTGACCTGCCCATGGCCAAGCTCAATTGTTCGATGGTCAGCCAATCAACAATGGGCGCTGGTTTGCCCTTATCCCGCTGTACGGCCTTAAACTTCCGATCGAGCTTATTCTGACCGCCCACCGCCGCGTCCGCACCGTGCAATAGGACAACTGCGCGGCCGTTTGAAACCAGCCCGTCGACCATATCGAATCCGGATGAGGCAAGGCCGGCCTTGTTGGCCAGCGACAAAGCCTGAAGTGCACGCTTTAGGATTAACGCTTCAACGGTCAGGGCTAGATCAGGCGATGCCATCACCCCACGCTTAAGGCTTTTGGAAAATGCATTGGCCTTGAGCGCAGACTCGACCGCGGCCAGCTCAGCCGTCACCCAAACGCCTCGACCCGGGAGCCTCCGCGCAAGGTCAGGAATAATAACGTCATCGGGACCTGCGACGAAACGGATCAGCTCCTCGGGGGGGCGTTCAGCGCGCGTGACTATGCAGCGCCGCAGGGCTCCCTGCGGCTCGACTTCAGCGTAGTGGTCCTTTGGCTGCTGCTCAGCGCCCAAATAGATCTCCTAGTGCCGCGTAACATCGCGGGGGTTAGCCGTCGACGGCGGACGACGTGCCGCCTTCTTCTTTGCTCGTACCACTCTCATCCACTTCTGCTTGGCCCTCGGCGCTTGCGATTTTTTCCTGTGCCTCATCGTCTGGAGCCTCATCTGCGGCGCCTTGCTCTTCTGGCTCCGGCTCAGGCAACAGATCCTCCGGCTTGATCCAGCCGGCGAGCACACGCGCTGACATGATCATCTCTTCGGCCTCTTTGCGCCCTACCTCGAAGCTATCCAGGATGCCCTTGTGGCGTACCGGCTCAGCGTCTTTTTCGCGCTTACGCTCGGTCCAACCCAGCAGATCATCCGTAGCACAGTCAGCAACGTCTTCGACCGTCTTTATCTCGTTTTCGCCGAACGCTACCATCATCGCAGTCGTTACGCCTTCAATCTTGGCGACGTCATCCGCAACGCCGAGCTCAGTTCGCTTAGCGTCCCGATCTGCCTCCTGCTTCTCCAAGTACTCGCGAGCGCGGGTCTGGATTTCATTGGCCGTGTCCTCGTCGAAGCCTTCGATGTGTGCGATCTCAGAAACATCCACGTAGGCAACCTCCTCGACCGAAGCGAAGCCCTCCGTAACCAAGAGCTGGGCAATAACCTCGTCTACGTCAAGCGATTCCATTAGCATCTGCGAGCGCTCTGCGAACTCCTTCTGACGGCGCTCCGACTCCTCCTGCTCGGTCAGGATATCGATATCCCAGCCTGTGAGCTGTGAGGCAAGACGCACGTTTTGTCCACGCCGACCGATGGCGAGCGAAAGCTGGCTTTCGGGAACAACGACCTCAATACGGTTAGAATCCTCATCAAGTACCACCTTGGTCACCTCAGCCGGCGCGAGCCCATTGACAATGAAGCTAGCCGCATCCTCGTTCCACTGGATGATGTCAACTTTCTCGCCCTGCAACTCGTTGACCACCGCCTGAACACGCGAGCCGCGCATACCAACGCACGCGCCGACCGGATCGATCGAAGAGTCATTAGAAATGACCGCGATTTTGGCGCGAGAGCCGGGGTCGCGTGCAACTGATTTAATTTCGACAACCCCGTCGTAGATCTCTGGCACCTCCTGCGCGAAAAGCTTCGACATGAACTCCGGCCGCGCGCGGGAAAGGAAGATCTGTGGCCCGCGAGGCTCGCGGCGCACGTCGTAGATATAGGCGCGAATGCGGTCGCCATAGCGAACATTCTCGCGGGGGATCATCTCGTCGCGGCGAATGACGCCTTCTGCGCGGCCTAGATCGACGATCACGTTGCCATACTCGACGCGCTTGACCGTTCCGTTGACGATCTCACGGACGCGATCCTTGTATTCATTGAAGTGGCGCTCGCGCTCCGCTTCGCGCACCTTCTGCACAATCACCTGTTTGGCGTTCTGTGCGGCGACACGGCCGAAATCTAGAGGCGGCAGGGGTTCGGCGATCAGGTCTCCGACCTTTGCCTCCGGGTTGCGACCTAATGCATCTTCGAGCGTAATCTCCGTTGAGTCGTTTTCGACCGTTTCGACGACGGACAGCACTCGCGCGAGATTCGCTTCGCCGGTCTTTGCATCGATCTTACAACGAATATCGTTCTCAGCACCGTAGCGCGACTTCGCCGCCTTCTGGATAGCGTCCTCCATGGCCTCAATGACGATGTTGCGATCGATTGCTTTCTCGCGCGCTACGGCGTCCGCGATTTGCAGAAGCTCCAGCCGATTGGCGCTGATGCCGGCCATTGCCATTTTACTACTTCCTCCTCGTGGCCCGTACGCACTTAGTGATCGCCGGTACCGACCTCTTCATTATTATTCTTGTTCGCCTTTTTCGCCTTTTTCTCGCGGCGTAGAGCCTCGCGGATCAACTCGTCCGTAAGCACGAGTCTTGCGTCGGCCACCAGCGCAACGGGTAGACCAATAACAGTACGCCCAACTTGATCCAGATCGAGTTCAATCCTGACCTCGCCGTCTTCAAATCCTTCTAAAACGCCTCTGAACCGCTTGCGCCCATCTATCGCTTCCTTGAGCTCAATTTTTGTCACGTAGCCTGACCAGTCCTCAAAATCCGACGGCCGCACGAGCGGTCGATCGATGCCCGGCGAGGAAACCTCGAGGCGATAGCTGCCTACAATCGGATCGTGCACGTCCAACACTGGCGATAATTCTCGCGAAACGGCTTCGCAATCATCAATCGTCATTGTACCGTCCGGACGCTCAGTCATCACTTGCACAGTCTTGCCCTCGCCACCTGAAACCGTGACGCGCACGAGGCGAAAACCGCGGCTTTCCAACACAGGCTCGATTACGGCTGCCACCTGGGCTGCCAAGCCGGTCTCGTGATTGAACCGGTTTCGCAAGGCGCCGTCGTCGCCAGCCTGCATGATCTGAAGATATCCGGTTATTCGCGCCCGATCAGCATTGCCAAAACAAAAAGAGCGGACCCAAAGGGCCCACTCTCGAAAGTTGAGATGATCATGAGCGTCTGATTATTACGAGATGATGACGTCCCTGGCAAGCGTATTATCGTGGCCTACCGGCAAGCCACTCTACGAAATCGCAAAAAATAGCAGCGCCTGCCCGCTTTTGCCGCCTTGGCCTCGTAGCGCGTCTGCGGCCAATCGGGACCTCTCTGGCGCCAATCCGCTGGCCCAGCGACCCGCCACTCGAAGGCGGCCTGCGTGCGAATATTGAGCAGTATCGTGCGGGCATAATCCCCAATATCGGTCGCGACCCTGAGTTCTCCACCTGGCTCCATCACGCGAGAAAGGAGCTCAAATAGCGGCCACGCTACCAACCTGCGTTTGGCGTGCCGTTTCTTCGGCCAAGGATCGGGGAAGAGAATAAATACTCGCTTCAAAGACCTATCGGGCAGCCAACGCAGAAGCGAGCGCACGTCATCGGCATAAAGCCGAATGTTAGTAAGTGCATTCTTATCAATCGCCGCCAAGACCTTGACGATTCCATCCTCGAACGGCTCACAGCCGATAAATCCCACACAAGGGTTTTGACACGCTTGCCAGATGAGATGCTCGCCGCCGCCGAAGCCGGCTTCAAGCCAGACTTCGCAAATGTGTGCAGGAAAAATTGACGTTAGTGATTGGAGTTCCGCAGCCGTGGGATCCAGGCTCACACGCGGCAAAACATCATTCAGCAGCGATAACTGGCGCGTGCTCAAGCGGCGGGCCCGCCGCCGCCCAAACGAGCGAAGTTCGGTGGTCACCCTCTGATCGCCTACGTCTGCTGAATAGCGGCCGTGCGCAGCGCTTTTGTCAAGCAACAGCCGTTTTGAGCGCGTCGGCAAGGTCGGTCCTCTCCCAAGAGAAGCCACCATCTGGGTCCGGCTTGCGACCAAAGTGTCCATACGCCGCCGTGCGCGCATAGATCGGCTTATTTAGATCAAGTTTCTCGCGGATACCACGTGGTGATAGATCTATGATCTCGCCTAACGCGGCCTCAAGCTTCGCGTCGTCTACTCTGCCAGTGCCAAACGTGTCGACATAGATCGACAGCGGCCGCGCAACGCCAATGGCATATGACAACTGGATACTGCAACGATCGGCAAGGCCTGCTGCCACAACGTTCTTGGCTAGGTAGCGCGCTGCGTAAGCGGCAGAGCGGTCAACCTTCGTGGGGTCCTTCCCCGAGAACGCACCACCGCCATGAGGTGCTGCGCCACCATAAGTATCGACGATAATCTTACGGCCCGTGAGGCCGCAGTCCCCGTCGGGGCCACCGATAAAGAACTTGCCGGTCGGGTTGACGTGCCAAACTGTGCCGGGGGTAACCCAACCTTGAGGCAACGTTTTCATGACGTACGGCTCGACTATTTCACGAATCTTGGCAGACGGTAGGTCTTCATCGATATGCTGATGCGAGATCACGATTTGCGTCACGCCGACTGGCTTGCCATCCTCGTAGCGCACGGTCACCTGACTCTTTGAGTCGGGACCAAGGCAGGCAGCTCCGCCCTCCTTGGCATGGCGCGCCAAAGCCAAATTCTGCAAAATCTTCTGTGCGTAGTAGATGGGTGCAGGCATCAGTTCTGGCGTTTCGGTACAGGCGTAGCCGAACATGATGCCCTGATCGCCAGCCCCCTCTTCCTTGTTCCCGCCGGAATCGACGCCCTGCGCGATGTCAGCGGACTGCGGATGCAGCAGGACATCAACCTCGCATTGGTCCCAATGAAAACCCTCTTGCTCGTAGCCGATGTCGCGAATGGCCATTCGTGCCACGTGTGCAATCCACTCCATGGTCACGGTTTCGGGACCGCGCGTTTCGCCGGCGATGACCACTTGGTTTGTAGTTGCGAGCGTTTCGCATGCGGCCCGGATCGCCCATGGATCAATCCCGGCCTTGGCACCTTCGCGGTAAAAGAGATCCACGATCTCGTCCGATATGCGATCACATACCTTGTCAGGGTGGCCCTCAGAAACAGACTCGCTCGTGAACAGGTAGGATTTGCGTGCCACCCGGGGCCCTCATCACTATTGCTACATTGCGGAGAAAACGCCGGGTTTGTCTCAAGCTTTGGGTGCGGGGTCAAGGCCGGAGCAATTCGAGGGACACAATCTGCGTCGCCAGCAGAGTTTCAAATTCCCAAACTGATGCGGTCCTTGTGGAAACGGAAGTCGGCAGCACGCTTAAGAGGTGGTCTCGCTCGCGAGTGCTCGGATGAGCTCTACAATTGAACGGCGCACGCGCAGATCGCCAACGCGGGCAAAGGCCTTATTTAGCTCCAGACCTTCGCGGCTTCCTAGAAACTCGACTGCATAGTTCTCCGATGGACGATCCGTAAGTCCGGCAGCGCCAGCTTCACCGTCACGAACCGGGAGTTCTTCGTAGAAGTACTGAACCGGCACTCCCAAGACCTGCGACAAATCGAACAGACGGCTCGCCCCAATCCGGTTAATGCCCTTCTCGTATTTCTGTATCTGCTGGAAAGTCAGGCCCAGGTGCTCGCCAAGCTTCTCCTGGCTCATTCCCAGAAGCATACGCCGTAATCTCACGCGGCTCCCGACATGAACATCGATTGGATTGGCGCGCCGCGCGCCGCGCTGGTCTGGTTCGATCTCGCTCAGCGCATTCACTCGTACCATAACAACTTCACCCTGCTGGCATTACCGGAAACTCATACCATTCTTGTGCAACACAGCCCCTGGTTGTGCAAATTACATTCTTCAACCCTGGGAATGCTTTTCTAAGGCAATTTTCGGATTGGGCCTACCGTTCAACCTTTATGAGGACACCGCTCTTTGTCCGAAAAAACCCGTCCTTCGCCCGCTTAGCTCCATTTTCCGCGCGGAAACAACAGAGCGAGCATTGTGAAGAAGAGGACAAGACAGACAAAAGTCCAATCCCCAAGCCTCGCGTAAGGCGGCGGCTCAAGCGCTAAGGGAATTTCACTATCGATTACGTTGCGTTCGTTCAGATCCAGCTTGGCAACTATACGACCGCGACCGTCGACTACAGCAGAGATGCCGTTATTCGCCGCGCGTATGAGAGGCAAGCCCTCCTCGACTGCCCGCACTCGCGCCTGGTGAAAGTGTTGTGACGGCCCCGTCGTGTTTCCAAACCAGCCGTCGTTGGTCACGTTTATCAATAGACCCGGCCTTTGGTCCCCCTGAATAACTGCTCCGGGAAAAATCGCCTCGTAGCATATGAGACCCGCCGTGGGCGGTAGCCCGACAATCGAGAGCAGAGGGCGGGGCGTCGCGCCGACCGAAAAGCCGCCGCGCCAGCGCGTGAGTTGCTCCAATCCAATGCTCTCGAACGCTGTTTGGAACGGCAAGTATTCTCCGAATGGCACGAGATGGATCTTGTCGTAGATGGACTGAAGGCGTCCATCTTGCTCAAAAACCATAAGGCTGTTGTAGCCGCGTCTAGGGGCGCCAGTATCGTTAACACCGCGACGCTTCAATCTTAATGCGCCGGAAATGAGCCGCGTGCCTTCCGGCAGCAATTGCCCAATTGCAACAAGCGCTTCAGGGTGCTCAAGCGGCAAGAAAGGCATCGCCGCTTCCGGCCAGATGAGATGCGTGATCCCCGCGAGATCGTCCTTGTTGCCCAACGGATCCTGGCGAGAGAGCACAAGCTGATCGGCGAAAATCGCGCGTTGCTTTGCCGGGTTCCACTTATCGCGTTGCGGCACGCTCGCCTGCACAATTCTAATGCGCACATCATCGACCAAGGGCACAGGCGCGCCGCTGAGCTGCCAGACACCGAACCCATAGAGAAGAACAATAGGAATGATGCCGATTGCCGTGCCCCGCAGCGCCGCTAGACGCCGCGGCGCTCCGCATTCTGCGTCCGCGACTAACACTAGCGGGCTAGCGAAAATTAGAACCGTGAGAAGCGTTAGCCCGTAGATGCCAAAAACCGCAGCTGACTGCATCAAGGGCAACGGCCAAGTGAGTGCGTAGCCGAGCACGTTCCAAGGGAAGCCGGTTAGCACGTGTCCACGCAGCCACTCCGCACCTGAAAACGCGATGGCGAGGACGATGATCCGCGCTAGGCCTTGTGGCCATACAAGCCGCGCGGTCGCGCAGGCGAGTGCCGTAAAGAGCGCTAATCCTGCGGGCATCAGCGTCACGGCGGTGGGGAGTAACCAAGCAAACTTATCGGCCTCCACAAGAAATGCTTCGCCGATCCAGAAGAGCCCAAAGAAAAAGTAGCCGAAGCCAAACCACCATCCAGCGGATGCAGCGCGGAAAATAGGCCGCCTTACAGCTGCGCCATTGCGAAAAAATATGGTGGCGCGCAACGACGATAGCCTTGGGACCTGCGCGCCTGCCCCATCAATGAGCCAGACGAGAACCGGCAAAGTGAAAAGTAGCACAGGCCAGAAGAAGAAGGGGGCCATCGATAGCACCGACAGGCTCCCCGCAACAAAGGCCGTTGCAGCGCGACGCCCGCCGGACAATGAGGATATCGATTGAACGAACGCGCCAAAGCGGTCAGAGGGTGATCGCGTGCGCGTTGCAACACTTGACTCAGAGACGCTACGTGACGTCGCCACCGTCAACCTCGCGCCTGATCCGAGCCAGGAGTTGCAACGGATTTTTCATCGCTTGGATTCGGCTGATGAATCTTGACCTTTTTTAAACGCCGCGCATCCGCCTCTAGAACTTCCAGCTCAAGTCCGCTGGGATGACGCACCAGTTCACCGCGGGCGGGAACGCGCCCCAACAGGGCAAACATTAGGCCGCCTAAGGTGTCGATATCTTCCTCCTCCTCGGGCTTGAGGAGCTTTAGCCCCAAATGCTGCTCTAGCTCTCTGATGGGTGTACGGGCAGAGGCCACGAGACCCAACTTTGGCTCTACCGAGATGTATGCGGCCTCTGCCTCGTCGTGCTCGTCTTCAATATCTCCAACAATCTGCTCGACGAGATCCTCAATGGTGACGAGACCATCCGTTCCGCCGTATTCGTCGACGACCAAAGCCATGTGGATACGCGTCGACTGCATGCGTATAAGTAGATTTGTCGCGGGCATCGATGGCGGAACATAGAGCACTGGTCGGCGAATCTTGGCCACAGTGATGGGGTGTGACAGATCTGTTCGACAAAAATCGACGTGCTGCGCCTTACTCCTTGAAGGTTTTGCGTCTGACGAGACTGCCACGCTCTGTGGCGCCGCTTCGCGCATCAGCCAACGAAACAGATCCTTGATGTGGATCATGCCGCGCGGGTCGTCGAGCGTTTCGTTGAAGAGAGGAATGCGCGATACGCCGGCTTCGCCGAAGGTGCGCAGCAGCTCCGAAAGGGGCTCACTTTCCTCAATGGCGATAATATCAGCCCGCGGCACGATGATGTCCTCAACACGCAGAGCACCAAATCGCAGCAACCGGCGCAGCATCTCTCGCTCTTCCGTAGAAAATGCGGCGTCTGCTTCGGGCTGCTCCTTGAGCCCGGCCTCTAGCATCTCACGCAAGGTCTGTGAGCGCAGTCCGATCCGCGTCAGCAATAAGGAGAGAAAGCCTGGCATACCACCGCCTTGGGACGTGTTTTCGCCGCCTGGCCAATCGGCTCTCTCTTTGTTGGATTCTGTGCTCATGGCGCTTTCGTATGTTCCATTCTGCGGGCGGAAGCAGACGTTTCGTAAGGATTGGCAATGCCTAGGCGTTCAAGTGTACGAATTTCGACCGTTTCCATGGCCTGGGCGTCTTCATCGCACTCATGATTGAAACCCAGCAGATGTAAAAGCCCATGCACGACGAGATGTTGCAAATGGTGCTTGAACGGCAGGCCGAGTGCTTCAGCTTCGCGCGCCACCGTTTCCTCGGCAAGAACGACGTCGCCGAGAAAATTAGCCTCAGGACGCGAACCACTGGCGGGGAAGGAAAGAACGTTCGTCGACGCCGATTTACCGCGATAGGTTTTGTTGAGGCGGGCCACGTGTTCGTCACAGGAAAGCGCAACACAAGCTTCGAACGTATTACGTTCGACTTCATGCGTGGCAGCTAATGCGTCGGCCGCCTGGTTCACGGCCTCAACAATCCCAGCCCGAGTTGACCAATCACCGGCCTCTTGTACGACGTCGATGCGCAAAAGACTCGGAGGCTCCGGATCAGTTGCGCCGTGTCCCTCGTTGCGCTCGGGACTTGCGACGTTCGGTGAGGGTGCTGCTGAAGGCATCGCGGAAATAAGAACTACTGCTGCTTATCGTAGGCATTGACGATATGGGCCACGAGATCGCGGCGCACAACATCCGCGCCGGTAAAGTGAACCGCCTCAATACCGGGTACGCCATCCAATAGCGTTACGGCCTCCACGAGCCCGGACTTCATGCCAAAGGGCAGATCGACCTGGCTTGGATCTCCGGTCACAACCATTTTCGAGTTTTCGCCAAGCCGCGTCAGAAACATCTTCATCTGCATGCTGGTCGTATTTTGTGCCTCGTCAAGAATGACATAGGCGTTGGCCAACGTGCGACCACGCATGAAGGCCAAAGGGGCAATCTCGATGACACCGGTTTCGAGCCCGCGCTCCACCTTCTCCGGTGGGAGGACATCATAGAGCGCATCATAAAGAGGTCTTAAGTACGGGTCGACCTTTTCACGCATGTCGCCCGGCAGGAACCCCAAACGCTCACCGGCCTCGACGGCCGGCCGCGACAGGATTATGCGTTCGATAGAGCCGCGCTCAAGACATTGGGCCGCGCAAGCAACGGCAAGGTAGGTCTTACCTGTTCCAGCGGGGCCAACACCAAATACGAGGTCGACTTGATCCAGCGCACGTATGTAGGTGCTCTGCATCGGCGTGCGCGCTTTGACGACGCGACGCCTTGTTGCGATCTGAGCTTGCCCGGAGTCCGGCTCCGCCTCATCGCGCACGTGGCGGATGAGACCATCGAAGTCGCCTGCTACGATTTGCTGCCCTTCGCTAACCCGGACGTAGAGCTTCTCCAGCACGTCTCGCGCAATGTCGCAGGCTGCTTCCGAGCCACTTAGAATAACGACATTGCCGTGAGCCTGCGCTTCGATGCCGAGGCGATCCTCGATCAGCGCCAGATGGCTATCATATTCTCCCAGGAGCTTTGTCAGATGCCGATTTTCCTCGAACGGCACCACGACGCGCTTGCTGGAAGTCTGTGCCTTAGGGGTCCTCTCGGGTCCGCGTACGGCGCTCCCACGAAATGCTGCCAATAGAGGCTCCAGTGTTCGATCGCTTCGAATCGTCATTCGATCCTTGGTAGCCTACCACATTGTTTCAACATGGTTGCCGAGGCTCTCCGAATCGAATGTGGCACCACATATACGGGCGCGATCAGGCCGGACGTATGACACCAGCCAAACTATTGGTACCGCAGCATGAAATTTCAACCGGCCGGATTTGGCCCAATAATTCCGGCGCGGCCTCGGCGTGGACGGCCTGTAGATAAGGTGAACGGCCCGCGAGTTGTCCCGGACGCCGACCTGGCTTTTCGAATAAGACGGGGAGCGTTTGGCCCACACAATCGGCGTTGAACGCGGATTGCTGGCGATCAAGCAGTTCTTGTATGCGGAGCAGCCGGTCTGTCTTTACTGCGTCAGCCACCTGATCATCGAGCTTCCCGGCCGGCGTGCCGGGCCTTGCGCTGTATTTGAACGAATAAGCCTGCGCGAAGCCCACCTCCTCTACCAGCGCCAGAGTCTCTTCGAATTCGGCTTCGGTCTCGCCGGGGAAACCGACAATGATGTCGGTCGACAGCGCAATTCCGGGCCGCGCGGCGCGGATGCGGGCAACGAGATCGACATACTCTTTGGTGGTGTGCTTGCGGTTCATCGCCGCCAGGATGCGATCCGAACCGGCTTGAAAGGGCAGATGCAGATAAGGCATCAACTTTTCTTCTTCGCCATGCGCAGCGATGAGATCGTCGCTCATGTCACGAGGGTGGCTCGTCGTGTAGCGGAGCCGCTCAATGCCATCGATCTGGGCAAGATGGCGGATCAATTGCGCTAAAGACCATGAGACCCCGTCCGGTCCCTGACCGTGGTAGGCGTTAACGTTCTGCCCCAAAAGCGTGATTTCACGCACACCACCGGCAATCAATTTGCGCGCTTCGGATGAGATATCGGCAACCGAACGCGAATACTCCATCCCGCGTGTGTAGGGTACAACACAAAACGTGCAGAACTTATCGCACCCCTCCTGCACGGTGAGGAAGGCGGTCACCCCACGCGAGGGCGCACGTTCGGGCAGCCGCGCAAACTTTTCTTCTTCCGGGAAGGCAGTATCGACCACAGCCTTTGAGCCTGTTTTCGCTTGGCAAATAAGTTCAGGCAGGCGGTGATAGCTTTGCGGGCCGACGACGAGATCGACGACGGGAGCGCGTGCAACAATCTCCGCTCCTTCGGCCTGAGCAACGCAGCCCGCAACAGCCACCACTGTCTGCCGTCCAACGGCTCGACGCGCGTCCTTAACTTGGCGGATGCGGCCCAGATCGGAATAAACCTTTTCGGCCGCCTTCTCGCGAATATGGCAGGTATTTAGTATGACGAGGTCGGCGTCCTCAATCGCACTGGCCTCCAAATAGCCCTGTGCCGCGAGCGTCTCTGTCATGCGCTCAGAATCATAGACGTTCATTTGGCAGCCGAACGTCTTGACGAACACTTTGTGGACGGTTGGGCGGGGATCGTCGTCGGAAGCGGTGGCAAAAGACGATTCTGTGCCCTCGCTGTCGCCATCTACCGAATCTGTGGGCAGCCGGTCTTGCATTGAATCCACGCGCATAGCTTCATGTTGCATGGCAGCATTGTAGAAGCGGTTTGTCCAGCTTTGGTCTGCAAATATGATGCCACAGGGGTATCAAACCCACTTCTGCTGTGGCCCTTTTGCAGGGCGCGGTGCTGACGGAGCGGTAAAACCAGCAGGCGGCGTCGCAATGGTGAGCGGCTCGTGAGCCGGCTTGCTGCGTAAAATCCGCACGACGTTTTCGCGGACCTGCGCCTCGCTGTGGCGTGCAAGATGTTTACGATCGGAAAACTGTGCCAACGGTACTGGCGACCCGACCCTAATGTGGATATCGAGCGGGCCGGCTTTCAAAAGGTGCCACGCATGGCTACGCATTTCCATGGCGCCGTACCAGCCAACAAACGGCCGATCGGCGCGGCCCAGGGGGATGCCATGGAGCCTAGTATAAGCGAGCGATAGCGTCTGCACGACGGCATCCGGCACACTCTCACCGGTCTTGGCCGAGGGCTTCGCCACCGCGAAAAGCGACGTCATGAAGGGCAATACGCGGTTGCCGTCGCTGGAAGTCCCTTCAGCGAATAGGACAACGGTCTCACCGCGCGCGAGACGCCCCACGATTTCGTCAGCCGCCTGTCCAACTGCGGTGCGACGCGTGCGATCAACGAATACCGAACGCTGTAGACGAGCGAGCGCCGAAACAAAGGGCCAGCCGCCGACCTCCTTCTTTGCCACGAAGCATACTGGCGCGACTGCCGATAGGACTGGGATGTCAAGCCAGGATGTGTGATTTGAAATGAGCAGGACGGGCCTATTGTTCGCGAGCTCGCCTTCGATCGTAATGCGCGTTCCGAGCAGGCGGCAGACGTTGCGGTGATACCAGTTCGGAAAGGTGCGTGCGAGCCGCGGGCTAAGGCGCAAGAAGACAGCCTGAATGGGCATAAGCGGTATGGTGAGGGCGAAAAAGCCAGCTAGAATTGTCCCGCCCCTCAATACTCCCATCTCACTTCTCCCTATTCGACGGCTTGATTCCTATTTTTTCTTCACAGGCTTTTTGCGAGCGCCATAAAGCTCAAGTCGATGCCCCACAAGCTTGAACCCCAATTCGCGCGCAATCCGCTCTTGCAGCGCCTCGATCGCTTCGTTGCGAAACTCGATAACGCGACCCGACTCGACGTCAATGAGGTGATCATGGTGGACGCTTGCCGCTTCCTCATAGCGACATCTTCCAAAGCCGAAATCGTGCCGCTCGAGAATGCCCTTGTCCGCAAACAGCCTCAGCGTCCTGTAGACCGTGGAGAGAGAGATTCGGCTATCACTCTCATTGGCCCGGCGGTGAACCTCTTCAACATCAGGGTGATCCCTTGATGCGCACAACACGCGCGCGATCACCCGGCGTTGACCGGTCATCCGCAAGCCCTGTTTTGCACACAGGAGCTCAATGCGGTTTAAGTCTCTGTCGCGAATTTCGGACATACAGCAGCGGCCGATCCATCTGGCGCTCTATCCACCCCACCCCGAAAGGCCACGTCTGTTATATGGGTGTGTTTGCGACCCGTCCACCAGTGCCGGTGCTCCACCTCTCAAAGGTCAAGAGCCAGAAGAACGGCATCGACCGGTCGCGCACCGGATGAGTCGTAATAGTCCTTTCGGCGGCCGACCTCGACAAAGCCGAGGCCGTCATAAAGTGCCGTCGCGGCAGCGTTGTCTGCTGCAACCTCCAAGTGGATCCGTTTTGCCTCGGCGTGCCGTGCGGCGCGCGCTAAACCTTGAATCATACTTCGCCCGACACCTCGCCGCTGCCATTCGGTCGCAACACCGATAGAAAGGATCTCCGCCTCATCAGCCGCGAGCTGGCCAATGATGAAGCCGGCCATCGCTCGGGGCTCGCGTACTTGGGCAACAAGAGCGGCAGCGGCCGGGTGCTCGATCAACGCGGCGATGCTTGCTGCATCCCACGGCGGATCGAAGAGTTCTGAATGAATCGCTGCAATTTCCGTCAAACGGTCGGGGCTGGCCCATAAGAGACTAAAGTTCTTAGGGTCGAGTTGAGCGTCGTTCGCCGAATTCATGGCTCAGCTCTCGCGATGGATTTGTGGTCCTGCTGTTTGGCGTCTGGCGGTCGGAGATAAAGAGGGACGAGCGCTCCAGCAACAACTGGAAGCGCGGTTGCCATGCGCGCTAAGGTCGTCGCCGCCGGAAGTAACTCGGCAAAATGTGCCGAAACTTCTCGTCCGTCCTGCTTCGCGGCAGCTGCGATCGTTTCCGCTCCGGATCCGGCAATCAGTATTGGTCCGTCGCCACCAAACCTTGTCGCCTCAAAGATGCTGAGCAACATCGGCGGCGACTTCGGATCGAGCCCGCCCGTCCCGAATAGCTGCATATAAACTTGATCGCGACGCGCATCGACCGCGATAGCGAGATCGCCAAGCGACCGGCGATCGCCCAATGCGTCAACAGTAACCTCGGCCATAACAGCTAGACTTGTTGTACTGACGATCTCCATTTGCTTAGCAAGCGCCAAACCGCGAGCCGCTGCGATGCCAATACGCGTTCCTGTGAACGTACCTGGCCCGATAGTGACAGCAATACGATCAATGTCGGCGAAGGTAATTCCGGCGGAATTCATGGAATTTTCGACAAACGGCATGAGCTTCTCCGCGTGGCCCATCGCGAAGCACTCGCTGGCACTGGCAAGTTGGACAACTTTGCCGTCAGCTTCCCGTGCAACGCATGCGGAGCACGCGTCAAAACAGGTATCGAACGCCAATATATTCATGAAAGTGGACCCATATGCAGCACCTTCGAGTTTCACCACTCGAAATATCCGCGCCGAGAACTCTCTTTGGCTTCAGACGATTTGCGCCATCTCGTTGAACTCGAAGCGCGGCGAACGCGGCCGAACGCCTCCGGGATCACCGTATCCGAGGTTGCACAAGAAATTCGATCTGACGCCCGTGCCAGCAAAAAATGTCTTGTCGACGCCGTCGTTGTCAAAACCAGACATTGGTCCGCAGTCCAGCCCAAGCGCTCGCGCTGCAAGAATGAGGTAGCCACCTTGAAGTGTGCCATTACGAAAAGCTGCATCTTGTATTTTTTCGGGCTTGCCGGCGAACCAACTCCTAGCATCAGTATGCGGGAAGAGCTTAGGTAAATGCTCATAAAATTCCAGGTCATAGCCGGCAATCGTGCACACCGGCGATTCCATCGTCTTGTCGCGATTGCCTTCGCTCAAGTGCGGCTTGAGGCGCTCCTTTGCTTCCTTTGACTTCACGAAAATAAAACGCGCCGGAGAACAGTTGGCACTGGTCGGCGCCATGATAAGAAGCCGGACAAGCTCTTGCAGAACATTGTCGGAAACGTCCCTTGTTTCCCACTTGTTATGCGTACGGGCGTCAAGAAAAACCTGGCGCAGTGCGAGATAATCTATTGGATTCGACATTAGCAGCTCCGTTGGCGAGGACCCCTGGCGCAAACCCTAACCAAAAACCCCACCTGGCGGGGTGGAGTTTTGTAGTCTCATTGCGCTGTCACTCAAACGGGCTGAACTTCCTGCACTTCAGGGCAAAAGTGGCGTAAAAGGTTCTCGATGCCATGACGCAATGTGGCAGTCGAACTGGGGCAGCCTGCGCAGGCACCGCGCATATGCAGATAGACGACACCGTCCCGAAAGCCGGAGAACGTAATATCTCCGCCATCTTGCGCCACGGCGGGACGCACACGCGTCTCCAAAAGCTCCTTAATCGTTGCAACAACCGCCTCGTCCTTAGGGTCGAAGGAGCTTCCCACGCTATCGTTGGCGCCATCCTCAGCAACAATTGGAGCGCCTGAGACGAAGTGTTCCATGATCGCGCCGAGGATCATTGGCTTGAGATGCTGCCACTCGGTATCGTCTTTGGTGACCGAGATAAAATCGGAACCCAAGAAAACACCCGTGACACCCTTGATATCAAACAGGCGTACTGCGAGCGGCGAAGCAACCGCCTCGCTCTTTTGGCGGAAGTCGGCCGTACCGTCTTGGAGCACCGACTTTCCGGGAATGAACTTGAGGGTTGCCGGATTGGGCGTCGCCTCAGTCTGAATGAACATCGCCATTTGCCTCCGTATCGGCTGGCCCCCGACCCTCTCGATGGGAACCTCGTCGTGGTGGGTTCTTTAGAATCTCTCTAAATATAGTCTGCCGCAAGCAGAATTTCGAGAACCCCGGTTAAGTCGCTCACGCCAGGGCCTGAATATCCTCCAGATCCAGGTTACCGGGCACGATCGTTACGGGGATGGGGAAGCTGCCAGCCGCAGTACCGGCAGCGAGCGATGCCACCAGAGGGCCGGGCCCGGCCGGATCGGTCGAGGCGCCGAGCACGAGGACAGCGATATCTTCGTCCCCATCAATCAGCTTGCGAATCTCTTCCCCTTTTTCACCTTCACGGATGACGTCCTCTGAGGCTACGCCCTCAAAGCCAGCCAGATTCAGCTTGCGCCGGAACATGCGGAAAAGAGCCTTAGCCTTTGTCGTTTCTTCCTCCACCTGCTGGTGGCGAACGTTGATCCAGTGCTGAAACTCCTGAGGAACGATCATATAGAGCATCACGAGCGAGCCCGACGATCGTTGAATACGGCTCGCAGCATAGTAGAGAGCGCATTCCACCTCCTGGCTATCATCTACGATAAGCAGGAACTTGCGGAAGTGACCCGATTCGAAAGAGCGACGCTTCTTCTTCATGTTCATGCGCGCATGCTGCCACGAGGTTGCTATGCCTACAATATGCCCGTTCCTATTAGCCGCGTGGTGCCGTCAATCGTTCCGCTCCGTTATTGCGGGAGCTCCCGGGGGCCAATTCCTCATGCTCAAGCGCGAACTAAACCAACGATATCTTTTACCTTGTCCATCACTGGCCGTGCGATGGCACGCGCGCGGCCTGCGCCCTCTGCGAGGATGCGGTCAATCTCTCCTTGGTCTGCCAACAGCCGCCTTGTTTCCTCAGCAATAGGCACCAGCCGCGTAACGCACAACTCCGCAAGCGCCTTTTTAAAGCCGGAAAACTGCGCGCCGCCAAACTCTTTGAGAACATCGGCTTTCGTTTTTCCCGATAGCGCCGCATAGATGCCAACAAGGTTTTCTGCCTCGGGGCGCCCCACTAATCCCTCCTCTTCAGAGGGAAGTGATTTAGGATCGGTCCTAGCTTTTTGGATTTTCTTGGCAACTGTTTCCGCATCGTCCGTAAGGTTGATGCGCGATAGTTCTGACGGCTCCGACTTTGACATCTTCTTGGTGCCGTCACGCAGACTCATGACGCGTGTCGCGGATCCCGTGATGACCGGCTCAGGCTGTGGAAAAAAAATGCCATCTTCGTAGCCGGCCTTCTCAATCCAAGGTTTGAAGTCGTTGTTGAACTTCTGGGCAATGTCGCGAGCAAGCTCTAGATGCTGCTTCTGATCGTCACCGACAGGAACGTGTGTCGCCTGATAAGCGAGGATGTCAGCGGCCATTAGATTAGGATAAACGTAAAGACCAACAGACGCATTCTCGCGGTCTTTACCGGCCTTCTCCTTGAACTGCGTCATACGATTGAGCCAACCGAGGCGCGAGACGCAATTGAAAATCCAGGCAAGCTCGGCGTGCTCTGACACCTCGCTCTGGTTGAACAGAATGCTGCGTTTAGGGTCAAGGCCCGAGG
>Ga0209013_10000961_pt1 | contig 26588 bp, 17 predicted proteins | sample Cruoilmetagenom2_FD_187291 | JGI IMG/M metagenome (GOLD analysis project Ga0209013, IMG submission 187291) | Oil polluted marine microbial communities from Coal Oil Point, Santa Barbara, California, USA - Sample 2 (SPAdes) (version 2) | ecosystem: Environmental > Aquatic > Marine > Oil seeps ...
CATCACCTCTTCTTGCTTTATTTAACACTCTTATTGCTGCAGCATCAAATTTATTACCTCTAACAATTACTGTAGGTTGTCCGGGTACTTTTACACTAAAACCGTTTGTTTTAATTGTCAGATCAAATACAAAATCAGGTAATAGTGAGCTAATTGTTGCTTTTTGTAAAGTACTTTTTGGCATTTTTATCATACCGTACTCTCCTCTAACTGCAGCCACTGGTGCCGGAATATCTTTAATTCTAAACATTTGGCTTGAAGTAATAGGTGTTCCATCAGGTAATTTGGCATTTACCGTAATTTTCACTTCTCTACCTTTACCTGGTGCCATCATGTATTTTCCAATACCTTTTACTTTTTTCAATCCAGGAGCTGTTGCCTTAACAACATTATCAGCAACTCCAGGCACTGAAACTGTTATAGGGTTTTGCACACCTCTATATACAACATTCATCTTATCTGCAGAAATTACTGCACTGTTTGGTTTGGCAACAACGGCATATGAAGTTTCAATTGGAATTTCAACCGGCACTCCATTCTCCATAAAAATGAATTTACCTTTTATCGCGTTTTCACCCACATTTCCTGCAGGAAAGTCCAAAATTGCCCCACCATCTTTTATATTGGTGATCTCTCTTCCGTTTACTATAACTTTTGTTGGTTTTAAAGAACCATCATACCTACCCAAAACAATTTTACCTTGAAAGTTTTCACCTTGTAATGTAGCAGGTGTATTAGGTATCAATATGGCATTATAATTTGTCATGGAAACATCAGAAGTTAACTGCCCTTGCAACATAGCTGATAAAACCTGAGATTCTGTAGTTTTAATATCCGCCTGAATCTGAGTCAATTTAGTCAAAGAAGCAACCAATGGAAATCCTTTATAATTATAGTCTAACCAAAATATTTCTTTACCATCTCTGTTTGTCATCTTTTCTGTTGAAAAACGTTTTTCAACATCCGAACCTATATCTTTAAACTTATCTCCTAAAGTTGAGGAAATTTCCGAACTATAGTTATTTACATTATCCAAAAATAATTGACCTTCTTCTTTGTAAACACCATCATCACCTTTAAAGAACTTATTATCCAAGAATTTACCTGAATCCATTGTTTCATAATCCGTAGGATCATCAACAGTGGCTTTCATTTCTTCTTTTAAACTTTCGATGTAGTTATAGTAATCATTTGATAACTTTTTAATTTTATCAGCTTTTACTTTCTCATCACCGTATTTTTCACTTTGCTCAACTGCTTTTAAAGCGAGATTTTCATAAGAGCCCTTATTTCTGGTTGAAGCAGCTTCGTTTGCTGAAACCAGTTTTTCGTCCATTAGTCCAAAGGCTTGTAAAACTTCTTTTGACATATTCATTGCCAACATAGCGATGAAAATTAAATACATCAGGTTAATCATTTTCTGCCTTGGTGATTGCTTACCTCCTGCCATTCTTATCAGTTTTTTTTAGGGTTAAAATATTGATTTTGTTAAATTAACAACTAATTAAGAATTAGTATTTGACATCGCAGATAACATACCGCCATATACTCCATTCAAGGAAGATAAATTTGACGCTAATGATTCCATCTGTTCTTTTAATCGCTCAGCATTTGCTATAGTTTCCTCATTAAGTTCAGCCTGACGTTGTGCATTATCTTTTTGTATCATATACATACTGTTCAATGATTCCAATTCGATCGCCGCAACAGATAACTGCTCACTATAACGATTTGATGCTGCTATTGATTCTGTAGCAGGAGCAAGGTTTGCAGTAGCTCCGGCAAAACTTTGAATACTTTCAGATAATCTTACCATTTTATCAGAGTCTAAACTAGCTTGTTGCAACATGTCATCCAATTTTTGTGAAAGTAGTCCTTCAGCATCTTGTGCCTCAGCACCTGCAGCTCCTCCGGCTAGTTCAGGGTAAACTTTGGTCCAATCCAAGTCATCATCAACAGATTCAAATGCTGATAGTGCGAATACTGCAGCTTCAACTACCATTCCTATGGTCAACATTATTGTCCCTCCGGGATAATGGGCAATTTTAAAAAGAGCTCCTAAAATTACTACCGCTGCCCCCAGGCCGTAGGCCATATTGAACATTTGTTTTTTTGCTTTTGATTGTGCCATAATTGTTGTTTTTTTAAATTATTATTGATTTATTAAGCTAATATTATTTGTTTTTACCTTTCGTTTTAGTTCCCATAAAATCCTGTACAGTTCTAAAGCCAATATAACTTCTTGCTGAATCACCGTATTCATAGTCACGTGTACCTACTTCCAAGAAATAAGCAACATCTTTCCATGATCCTCCTCTAATTACTTTACGTTGGTTTGCATTATCTACTACATTAGGATTGATTGTTGAACCTAAATAATAAGATGAGGGGTTATAAGCTGTGTTCGTCCATTCTGCAACATTTCCTGACATATTATACAAACCGTAATCGTTTGCGTTATATGATCTTGCTTCAACGGTATATAGAGCACCGTCAGCAGCATAATTCCCTCTTTCTGGTTTAAAGTTTGCTAAGAAGCAACCTCTGTCTGTTGTAGTATAAGGACCACCCCATGGATATTTAGCATATTCTAAACCGCCACGTGCAGCATATTCCCATTCTGCTTCAGTAGGTAATCTAAAACTTGGTTCTCTACCTGAGCTTTTCTTTTTACCTGCCAAAAAATCGTTACGTTTATCCGTTCGGAAATTACAAAATGCTTTTGCCTGACTCCATGAAACTCCAACAACTGGATATTCATTGTAGGCCTGATGCCAAAAATAATCTTGGTGCATAGGATCATTATAAGAATAATTAAAATCTTTAACCCAAACAGCAGTATCAGGATATATCTCAACTTCAACTTTTTTCAAAAATTCTTTTGTGTTTCCGCTTTTCTTTGCAGCATTTGCTTTATCAAAAGCTAAATAAACATATTTTAATTTCTTAGTATCAATTCTTCTTTTTCTTTCTAAAGCTTCATCAATTGGCATATACATACTATCCATCGCTTCAGCATAATATTCATCCGGAAATTCATTGGTATTCCATACCAATTCAACATTCCAATTTAAATAACGACCTTCCGTTGGTGAATTGATATCACCTAAACTTCCGTAGTTATCCATCATATATTTATAATAAGCATTATCCGTACTATCTTGTTCTTTAAACTTGTATTTTGAAATACCACTAAGATCTCCCTTTTTTTGTTCAACCGGATCACTACCACCTATATCTGCCTCTTCGGCAAGGATTGCAAGTTTCGTTCTTAAAATAGAATCTCTAACTCTAAAAACAAATTCTCTATACTCACTGTTGGTAATTTCGGTTTCATCCATATAATATGGTCTAACGGTAACTGTTCTTGACGGAGCACTAAAAGATCCTGCAACATCTTCGTCACCTTTCCCCATCGTAAATGCACCACCTGGAATTAATACCATTCCAAATGGTTTTTCGGGAAAGAATTTTTTGTCTGATTTTACACCTACTAATTGACCTCTGTCATTACCTGATTTACAACTAGATAATAATGTAAATACAACAAGTAATAGAATTAGGGATAACTTTTTCATAATTTTTACTTTTCTAACAAGCTTCGGTTATTGTTAAATTAAAACTTTTTTGTTACTAGTTTAGTATATATTTATTTCAAAAAATGAAATAAAAAAACACCAAAGAATCTACTCTTTGTTCCCTAAGAACGTTAAAAAATCTTCTTTAGTGTATCTTAATTAAACTTTCTAAAAGATTTTAACCACCTTTCGGGATATATCTGATTATTTGCTGTTAAATAATCCTGATAAGTACATGGTATTAACGTGGAATTTTTTAATTTATTATTGAAGTAGGCAATCTCCATCCACCATCTTTCACTTTTATCGCTTTTATAAAAGTTAATTGTATCATTCTCAACCAAAACGATATACTTTTTATATTTATTCTTTGATTCGAAAGGATATTCATCTATTCGAAGATTGTATCCTTCTATAAAATACCATATCATTTGGGCTATTAAATGTGCTGTTTGTTCTCTTTCGTCATATTTAGCATTGTATTCGTAAATTCCAAAGGAAGATACTTTTCTACTAATACCGGCATATCTTGAAATTGTGCAAATTTGATCTCCGTAAAAACCATTTGGTACAGCATTATTATTTCCGGGCGCATCACTTTTTCTAACTACACTTATATCTACACTAATAATATCAGCATCACGTAAAATGGGTTCAACCTCAGTAAGATCATTGGTTATTTCACCTAATCTGAAGGCATCAAAATACATTTTATCAACCAGCATAATTTCTTCTTGAGAATTAAAAAATGTTTGAAAACCAATATTACTGTAATTGAATAAATTGCTTGGTTTTTCCATTACAATTTTATGCAGATAATTATGTGATGTTGTTGACCCGTCCAACTCTCCCATGTCAAATCTATTATCTACCGAGACAATATTAACCGTTTGTTCCAAATTATCATAGGCACGATAATTTGCATAAGTAAGATCCTGACTTCCTCCTATAATAATAGGTGTAATATTTTGTTTGATCAGTTGCGCCAGTATATCCTGCACAATATAATATGTATCTTCCACCTGGTTCCCTTGTGGTATATTTCCCAGATCGGCAATTTTAACATGCCAGTTACCGGGAAACATTTGATACAAATATTTTCTGATAATTTCTAAATTTTTTCCCGTTCCAATATTGTCAACAGCATTTCTTCCTTCTTGAACCCCTATAATAGCTATTTGTATATTTTTTAATTTTGGAATGCCATTTTGTTTAGTATGTAATTTAATTTTTTTTCCTAAAGACAAATCAGAAATCAAAGCAGTGTGCGCCATAGCAATGTCTTCTATCGGTAAAAGAAGGTCTAAACTCATGTTTTATATTGTTAAAGATAAATTCGCTACAAAGTAAGTAATTTTCTTTTTAAAGGAAATTGGATAATTATAAAAATAAAAAAATCCTTTTAGTTTTTCAACCAAAAGGATTTTATGTTTGGAATTTTAAGAATATTACTTCTTTTTTTGTGGTTTTTTTCTTTTTGCTTTTTTCTTTGGGGCATTTTTAGAAATGATATCCTTTACCTGGTCCAAGGTCAGTGCTGGTGCATCAATTGTTTTTGGTATTTCAATTTTCACTTTTCCCTGTAATACATGATGACGTCCCCATCTCGCTTTTTCAACTCTTATCCCCTCTTCCACCCAATGATGAACAACCTTATCTATTTCTTTTTGTTTTTTTGTTTCAATTAATTCAACAATATCATCAAAGGTTAAATTATCAAAATCATATTTTTTGTTCACATTGATAAACATACTATTCCATTTTATAAAAGGACCAAATCTTCCAACTCCTTTTTGAACCGGAAAGTTTTCATATTCAGCTATTGGAGCATCTGCTTTTCTTTTTTCTTCGATCAGCTCAATTGCCCTGTTCAGATCAACTGATATAGGATTCTCACCTTTACTTAACGAAACAAACATTTTATCAAACCTGATATATGGACCAAATCTACCATTAGAAACCACAACGTCAACATCTTCATATTGCCCTATGGTCTTGGGTAATTGAAAAAGATCCATGGCATCTTCATATGTAATATTTCCAAGAGTTTGATCACCTTGCAAGCTGGCAAACTTTGGTTTTTCTTCATCCGTAGCTTCTCCAATTTGGATCATGGCACCAAATCTGCCTAATCTTGCATAAACATTTTTACCTGTTTCAGGGTCAACACCTAACAATCTTTCTCCCTTTGCCCGCTCGGCATTTGCTGCAACATCTTCAACATTTGGATGAAAATCTGCATAAAAATCCTTTATCATTTCTGTCCAGTTCTCTTTCCCCTCCGCTATATCGTCAAATTCTTTTTCCACATTTGCTGTAAAACTAAAATCTAAAATATTTGAAAAATTAGCTACTAAAAAATCAGTAACGATTTTACCAATATCCGTAGGGATCAATTTACCCTTATCCGCTCCAACTTTTTCAACCAAAGTTTTTGATGCTACTAAATTATCAGATAGAATCAGCTGAGTATAATTTCTGTCCTTTCCTTCCACCATACCCTTAACAACATATTCTCTTTTTTGAATTGTTGAAATGGTGGGGGCGTAAGTTGATGGTCTACCAATACCTAACTCCTCCAGTTGTTTAACTAAAGATGCTTCAGTATACCTATATGGTGCTTTGGTATAACGTTCGGTTGCAGATATATAATTATTACCTAAAACTTCATCCACTTCTAATTTAGGCAACATGCCATCATGTTCTTCATCATCATTATCAACTCCTTCTAAATAAACTTTTAAAAATCCATCAAAAGTTATTACTTCACCATTCGCTACAAAATACTTATTGTTCTTATCATTTTTGATCCTAACATTGGTTCTTTCCAACTGAGCATCACTCATTTGAGAAGCTAAAGTCCTTTTCCATATCAGATCATACAATCTGGCTTGATCATTTTCAACATTAACCTGTCTTGTTCCCATATTGGTAGGTCTGATCGCCTCATGTGCTTCCTGAGCACCCTTTGATTTGGTTACAAAATTTCGAGGATTACTATACTGACTACCATAGGATGAGGTAATTTCTTTTTGCGCTTCATTTTTAGCATCACTAGATAAATTGACACTATCTGTTCTCATGTAAGTGATCAATCCGGCTTCATAGAGTCTTTGTGCCACTATCATTGTTTTTGCCACAGGAAAATAAAGTTTTCTAGAGGCTTCCTGCTGCAAGGTTGAAGTTGTAAATGGTGCCGCCGGTGATTTTTTTGCCGGCTTAGTGGTTAAGTCTTCGATTTTAAATTCGGCTGAAATGCATGTATTTAAAAATGTTTCTGCTTCTTCTTTGGTTTCAAAATTCTTTGGGAGTCTTGATTTAAATCTTTTAGCGTTGCTGTTTATAAATTCTGCTACAACTTTATAGGAAGCCTTAGGCCTAAAATTTTCAATTTCTCTTTCTCGTTCAACAATCAAACGAACGGCAACAGACTGAACTCTACCAGCGGATAATCCTCCTTTAACCTTTCTCCATAATACAGGAGATAGTTCATAACCTACCAACCTATCTAAAACTCTTCTTGCCTGTTGTGCATTTACTAAATTATAATTGATACTTCTTGGATTTTCAACAGCTTTTAAAATGGCTTTCTTTGTGATCTCATGAAATACAATTCGTTTGGTATTTTCATCTTTTAGTTTTAATTGCTCATACAAATGCCAGGCAATTGCTTCACCTTCACGATCCTCATCACTTGCTAACCATACCATATCTGCCTTTTTCGCTAAGGATTTTAATTTTTTAACCACTGCTTTCTTATCACTTGAAACACTATAATTTGGTTTAAAATCTCCATCAACATTTACACCTAGCTCCTTAGAAGGTAAATCGGCTATATGACCAAAACTAGATTCCACAATAAAATCTTTTCCTAAGAATTTTTCTATGGTTTTTGCTTTTGCAGGTGACTCTACGATAACTAAATTCTTCGCCATTCTTATTTATATTTATTTAAAAATTCTTACAAATACTGAACGTATCATAGTTGTAATAACTTTATTTTTGAGATTGCAAAAGTATATAGAATTTTTTTAATGGAAGTCAATAGTCTTCTCTTAAAAAGAAAAACCGCCCATTTAAGAGCAGTTTTAAAAGGGTTTTTAAATTTTAATTTAATGAAAATTGACTTAATAAGTTGATCCCTTCTTCTGTATATCCATATTGATACAACATGCCTTCACCAATCATTAACAAATGATCTTCTAAAGGAATAACATCATAGGTATTTATATTTTCAAAATGATCAACTAATTGAAGGTCGTCAACATTACTCTTATTAAAAACTTTCATTCCCGAAATTCCATCACAGATAAAAAGTAAATCATCTTTAATTCCTAAGCCATAAGGATTATCCATTGCATATGATTTTGTTAGCTTAGGATTATTGATATCCTTAATATTAACAATTTGAAGACTACTGTCAATTGCACCGCATGAATTTCCCGCCCGCAATGTTATATAAGCATAATCATTATCAACAACAACAGGATCGCAAGCTGTACCATGCTGAAATTCTGAAATAAATTGAGGAGTAGAAGGTGATTCAATATTGTATATATACATACCTCTCATACTCCCTAAAAATAAATGATCTCCTCTATTAAATATGGTTTCTATATCAAATCCCGCGAAAATTGGGTTTAGTTGTTGAGGCTTTTCAAGGTTATCAATATTAAAAATATTTATATTGTGACTATCCACCGCATATAAATAATTATCAACAATCTTAAACTTGGCTAATGACCCTCCTTGTCCGGTAGTTGTACTTGCTTCTGCAAAAGCTAAAATATCAATTCCTGAATTAAATTGATCAACATCCTCAATTCTTCTTTGCTCCTGAGAAATATCCCAGCCAACTATAATATCATTTGGATCTGGGTTATAGCCTTGATCACCATAATCTATAATCAGATCTTCCATAAAAGGTATCGGCATGTATACCGGAAATACATTTTTAAGTCTAGACACTTTTTTAATATTAGTAATATCTGAAATATCAAAAACAATTAGATCCATTAAACTATCGGCGTACAAATAATCCCCCTTAACTTCCATATCTCTATTAGCAACAATTTTTATAAATGCTATTTTTTGAGGGTTCTGAGGATCAGTATTATCAATTACATGAATTCCTTCGTCAATATCATTTACTAATATTATATTTTTATATGCATAAATTTTTCCTGACTCAACAATTTGAGTTGGAATGGTTATTTCTGTTGATGACCTTAGAACATCCAAAGTCATATATTTAGGTGTTGCTACATTAACTAAAACAAACTCTGTGTTATCACTGCAAGATTGAAAAGTGAAAAATAACAAGGCAAATGCAAGAATCAATTTAGTTTTCATAGGATATTTACTTTGTTAAAATAGATACTTTATTCCAGTAAACGTTGCGCTAAATTTAATATGACAATATGTCATATTATTTCGATTTTGGTTGTATCTTTGCAAACCAAATAAAATATATGGCAAGTGAAACTATAATAGAAGAAAAAAAACAAGGACAGGCACTAATAACTGAAAGTATTGCTGCTAATTCCAAGAAACTCTTTATAGAGAGTTATGGATGTCAGATGAATTTGAATGATAGTGAAATTGTTGCTTCTATTTTAGCAAAGGAAGGTTTTAATACTACTCCACATCTTGAAGAGGCTGATCTGGTTTTAGTAAACACATGTTCTATTCGTGAAAAAGCAGAGCAAACTATTCGTAAGAGATTACAAAAATATAACCGAGTAAAAAGAATAAACCCGGAAATGAAGATCGGGGTTTTAGGTTGTATGGCTGAAAGGTTAAAAACCAAATTCTTAGAAGAAGAAAAAATGGTTGACCTCGTAGTCGGACCTGATGCTTATCGTGATTTACCAAACCTGGTAAAAGAAGTAGAAAGCGGTAAAGATGCCATCAATGTAATTTTATCAAAAGAAGAAACCTATGGTGATGTGGCGCCGGTAAGACTGAACACAAATGGTGTATCGGCTTTTATTTCAATTACAAGAGGTTGTGATAATATGTGTACTTTTTGCGTAGTACCATTTACCAGAGGCAGGGAAAGAAGTCGTGATCCTCAAAGCATCATAAAAGAAGCAAAAGATCTATGGGATAATGATTATAAGGAAATTACGCTGCTAGGACAAAATATAGACTCTTATCTATGGTATGGAGGTGGCTTAAAAAAAGATTTTAAAAATGCTTCAGAAATTGCTCAGGCCACTGCCATTGATTTTGCAAAACTATTAGAAATGGTTGCGTTGGCATTACCGGATATGCGAATTAGATTTGCAACTTCCAATCCGCAAGATATGAGTATTGATGTCTTGCACAGTATGGCGAAATATGATAATATTTGTAAATATATTCATTTACCTGTTCAAACAGGAAGCACTCGAATGCTAAAAAAAATGAATAGACAACATACACGCGAAGAGTATATGGAGTTAATTGATAATGTACGCAAAATAATACCTGATTGTGCTATTTCTCAAGACATGATAACTGGTTTTTGTGATGAAACCGAAGAGGATCATAAAGAAACTTTATCGTTAATGGAATATGTAAAATATGATTTTGGATTTATGTTCGCATATTCTGAACGACCCGGAACACCTGCGGCTAAAAAGATGTCAGATAATGTTCCTTTAGAAACTAAAAAAAGAAGATTGACAGAGATCATTAATTTACAACAAAAACACGGACTGTTCAGAATGCAACAATTTGTTGGCAAAACTGTAGAAGTTTTGATCGAAGGGAATTCGAAAAAATCAGATGCCCACTGGATGGGAAGGAATTCACAAAATGCGGTTGCAGTATTTCCTAAGGGAAATGAAAAGATTGGAGATATAGTTGAGGTAACTATAGATGATTGCACCTCCGCTACTTTGATTGGGAAAAAGGTTTAAAAATCAGCAAATTACAGTAAAAATAAATACATTTAACTTTAATTATATAAATTTTGGATTCATTACAAACCATAAAACAACGCTTTGGAATTATTGGGAATAATAACCAATTAAATCTCGCTTTGCAAAAAGCCACCAGAGTTGCGCCCACTGATATTTCGGTATTGGTTACCGGTGAAAGTGGTGTAGGTAAAGAAGTAATTCCAAAAATAATTCACAGTTTATCTCATCGTAAACACGCAAAATATATTGCTGTAAATTGTGGAGCCATTCCTGAAGGAACAATTGACAGTGAACTTTTTGGACATGAAAAAGGTTCCTTTACAGGAGCCACACAAGCAAGAAGTGGTTATTTTGAAGTAGCCGATGGTGGTACAATTTTTTTAGATGAAGTTGGTGAATTACCCTTGACAACACAAGTAAGGTTACTACGTGTTCTGGAAAACGGAGAATTCTTAAAAGTAGGCTCTTCAAAAGTGCAAAAAACTGATGTTAGAATTGTAGCAGCAACCAATTTAAACATGGAAGAAGCCATTCAAAAAGGAAAATTCAGAGAAGACCTTTATTACAGATTGAGTACTGTTGAGATCTGCTTACCTCCATTACGAAATCGCCATGACGATATTCATTTATTATTCAGAAAGTTTGCATCTGATTTTGCTCAAAAGTACAATATGCCAACTATTCGATTGAACGAGGGCGCCGTTGAAACATTGCTGTCTTACCATTGGAAAGGAAACATCAGGCAGTTGAGAAATTTAACAGAGCAATTATCGGTAATTGAACAAAACAGAAATATTACAAATGATATTTTACAAAACTATCTGCCCGATTACAACAGTAATTTACCTGCAATAATCTCAGATAAAAAATCGGATAGTGACTTTACCAATGAGCGTGAAATTTTATATAAGGTTCTATTTGATATGCGTAATGATATAACCGATCTAAAAAATCTAACGCAAGAGTTGATAAAAGACAAATCAAGTAATCAACCACAAGAAGATACACAGTTGCTCATAGATAAAATTTATGGTAGTGATGATGAAAATAAAAAGAATACCTCTTTAGAAATTATTTCAAAACCTGAAACTGAAACCTTTCAAACCAGTCCTACTATGGTTTCATTTGATGATGCAGAAACCATAGAGGAAACCATTTCCTTACAGGAAAAAGAATTTGAGATGATCAAACAAGCACTGGAACGCAATAAAGGCAAAAGAAAACTTGCTGCAAAAGAATTAGGTATATCAGAGCGAACCTTATACAGAAAAATTAATCAATATAATTTGTAAATATTATTGTTTATTCGTTTATTGTTAATCAACATATTTAGAGGTAAAATACCGGCTTAAAATGAAGAAATACTTTTATATAATTACTTTAATAACCCTGTTATTATCTGAAAGCTGCGGAGTTTATTCATTTACAGGAGGCAGTACAGGTGATGCAGAGACCATACAAGTTGATTTTTTTCCCAATAGTGCACGATTGGTTCAGCCCACATTAAGTCAAAGCTTTACTTTAGCATTACAAGACCGTTTTTTAAGACAAACCAATTTAAAGTTAACCAACTCGGGAGGAGATCTTCATTTTGAAGGAGAGATCACTCAGTATAGAGTAATTCCAATTGCAGCAACCGCTGATCAAACGGCGGCTCAGAATAGATTGACCATTGCGGTAAGGGTTAGATACTTTAACAGATTAGTAGAAGAAGATGATTTTGAACAAACTTTCTCTTTTTATAGTGATTATGATGGTAATTTACAGTTAACAGGTAGTGTTTTACAAGATGCTTATGAAGAAATTTTCGAAAGAATAACTCAAGATATATTTAACGCTGCAGTAGCCAAGTGGTAGAAAAAATGAATTTAATATCATTTACAAATAGTTTAGTTCAACCCAGCCAAATTTCAATAGAACAAACTGCTGGATTAGAAAATATTTTGGAAGAGTTCCCTTATTTTCATGCTGCTCATTTTTTACATTTAAATGGTTTAAAAAACCAGAATAGTTTCAAATATAACAGTGCTTTAAAAAAGACAGCTGCTTATTCAACCGATAGAAGTGTGTTATTTGATTATATCACTTCTTATGATTTTAATTTTAATCCAAACGATGACAATTTTGATCAGGAAGATGAACTAGTCAGTAAAAAAGTAAATGAATTAGAAATTGTTGAAAGAATTGATAATGACACTTCTGAAACCTTAGCCATTGGCAAACCTCTTCAATTTGATCCATCAGAAACATATTCATTTGGGGAATGGCTTCAGATAAGTTCTGTAAAGCCCATCCAAAGGGAAGAAAATAAAATGGCATTAGAGAAATATTCTAAAAAAGAGATTGTAAACCCGGCACAATCTACCGTAAGGAACATTGATCTAATTGAAAATTTTATCGCTTCTAAACCAAAGATAAATCCTTCAATTTCGGATCACAATATCAATATTGCTTTAGATAGTATAACGGAAAACGAAAACCTAATGACAGAAACTTTGGCACATGTATATTTAGAGCAAAAAAAGTATACAAAAGCAATAACAGCTTTTACCGTATTAAGTTTGAAATATCCGGAAAAAAGTAGTTTCTTTGCAAACCAAATTCAAGCAATAAAAAAAATACAAGAAAAATAATATAATTATGTCGTACTTTTTATTTTTAATATTGATTATTATCGTTTCGGTATTACTGATTTTAGTCATTATGGTACAAAACCCAAAAGGAGGAGGTCTATCTTCGTCATTTGGTGGTGGTGGTTCACAAAGTCTTGGTGGTGTTCAAAATACTACAAACTTTTTAGATAAAAGTACCTGGACCTTGGCAATAGCTTTGTTTGCATTGATATTATTATCAAATTTTGCGATACCAAGAAATAACACAGTTGATCTAAAATCATCTACAGAAGGAATCGTTAATGAAAGAGAGGCATTAGAAGCTCCAGAAATTTTAGATACAGACAAGGTAATTGACAGTTCAAATTAAAAATAACCTAAATAATACTACAAAAATGCCTACGAAAATGACACGTTGGCATTTTTTTTTGCTTTTTGTCATAAATTTTATATTGGCAATATTTTTGCATAAAGTAAATCAAATTAATAAATAACTTAAAAATTTATATAATGAGTAAATTAACGATTAAACCAATAGCTGGAACTCAAAATAGAGTTTTTGTTGAACCTTTAGCTGCTGAAACAAAAACTGCATCTGGACTTTATATTCCTGATTCTGCTAAAGAAAAACCTCTTAAGGGGACTATTGTGGCAGTTGGAAATGATGTTAAAGATGAAAAACCAACAGTAAAAGTTGGAGATGTTGTTCTCTATGGAAAATTCGCTGGAACAGAAATAAATTATGATGGTAATGACTATCTGATCATGAGAGAAAGCGATATTTTTGCAATCCTTTAAATTTTAAATTAAAACTTAATTAACTTATAAAAAATATAAAAAATGGCAAAAGATATAATTTTTGATATAGAATCCCGTGACGGTTTAAAGCGCGGTGTTGATGCTTTAGCAAATGCTGTTAAAGTAACTTTAGGTCCTAAAGGACGGAATGTAGTAATTGGCAAAGCTTTTGGCGGGCCACAAATAACTAAAGATGGCGTAACCGTAGCCAGAGATATTGAATTAGAAGATGCACATGAAAACATGGGTGCTCAAATGGTAAAAGAAGTTGCTTCAAAAACCAACGATGAGGCCGGTGATGGAACAACGACCGCAACAATTCTTGCACAAGCAATTGTAAAAGAAGGATTAAAGAATGTTGCAGCAGGAGCCAATCCCTTAGATCTAAAAAATGGTATTGACAAAGCTGTTGTTGCTGTTGTTGCTGATTTGGTAAAACAATCAAAAGTTGTTGGAAGTAACTTAGAAAAGATCAAACAGGTTGCTTCTATCTCAGCTAACAACGACAATTCCATTGGGGATCTTGTTGCCAGAGCTTTTAAAAAAGTTGGTAAAGAAGGGGTAATTACTGTTGAAGAAGCTAAAGGAACTGATACTTATGTAGATATCGTTGAAGGAATGCAATTTGACAGAGGATATTTATCTCCGTACTTTATAACTGATTCTGAAAAAATGATCTCTGATCTAGAATCTCCATATATATTATTGTATGATAAAAAAATATCAACAATGAAGGATCTTTTACCTGTGTTGGAACCAGTTGCTCAAACAGGCAAGCCTTTATTAATAATTGCAGAAGATATTGATGGTGAAGCTTTGGCTACCTTAGTAGTTAATAAATTACGTGGATCATTAAAAATTGCCGCGGTTAAAGCTCCTGGTTTTGGTGACAGAAGAAAAGCAATGCTGGAAGATATTGCAATTTTAACCGGTGGAACCGTTATTTCTGAAGAAAGAGGTTTTACTCTTGAAAATACTACTGTTGAAATGTTAGGAATTGCGGAAAGGGTAACCATTGATAAAGATAATACTACGGTAGTTAACGGCGCTGGAAAATCAGCAGATATCAAAGGAAGGGTTAATCAAATTAAATCTCAGATAGAAACTACAACATCTGACTACGATAAAGAAAAATTACAAGAACGCCTGGCTAAATTAGCAGGAGGTGTTGCTGTATTGTATATTGGTGCAGCAAGTGAAATTGAAATGAAAGAGAAAAAAGACAGGGTTGAGGATGCTTTACATGCTACAAGAGCTGCCGTTGAGGAAGGAATTATTGCCGGTGGAGGTGTTGCCTTAGTAAGAACTAAAAGTGTTTTAGAAAATATTAAAACAAGCAACGCGGAGGAAGCTACCGGAATTAACATTTTAGCTCGTGCCATTGAAGAACCATTACGTCAAATTGCTGAAAATGCAGGAAGTGAAGGGTCTGTTGTTGTATCAAAAGTACTGGAAGGAAAAAAAGATTTTGGCTTCAATGCTAAAACCGATGAGTATGTGAATATGCATCAAGCCGGAATTATTGACCCAACGAAAGTAACTCGTATCGCTTTAGAAAATGCGGCATCTGTTGCAGGTATGATCCTGACAACCGAATGTGCTTTAGTTGACATTAAAGAAGATAGTCCTGCTCCTCCAATGCCTCCTATGGGTGGTGGAATGCCGGGTATGATGTAATCCCAGCAATATTTAGGGAATCTGGATAAATTGATTTCGATACTCGAAAATCCAATACGGAATATATAAAAACCGTTTTGAAAAATTTCAAAACGGTTTTTTCTTTGCTTTAAACTGAATCTATAAGGATTTTAAAATCTCGCTAAAATCAGATCTGTTCTTATAATCAGGATCATACTGAACATAGGAAATATTACCATTTTGATCGATCATATAAGTGGCAGGAACAGGTAATACATTATTGTTTTTAACGTTATACTCGGCTACGCTTTTGCTAACAAACCCATAATAACTTGGTACATTTTCCTTATTGACTTCAAATTCCACTTTATAATCCTTCATTATTTTATTATTTGCATCATGAATGATAGAAAAATTAGAATGCCACATTTCTGCAGTTTCTTTAGTTCTTTCTACAGTTTCTGGAGTAACTACCATAACATAAACTCCTTTTTCAATAAACTCATTCAAATGCTCTTGGAGTGAACCCAGATGCTTTTTACAATGTGGACACCAATTACCACGGTAAAAAACCAACAATATCTTATTGTATTTTAAAGTTTCCGTTGAATTTATTTTTAACCCATTCTGATCGACTCCAATAATTTCAGGAGCTTTCTCCCCTACCTCCAAATGTTCATTATCAATTTGAGCCGATAAATTGAGAGTAAACATTATGGTTAAAGTTATTAGTAAAATTTTCATAATTCTTGTTTTTAGATTCTTTTACAAATAGACGAATAATATGAATATCATTACAATTTATCATTAGGCGAATTCTAAAATTTCAGTCTATGATCTTATTAATTCACATAATTAATGATATAAGGCCTTTACTAAAAAGTTCTTTAAAGGTTGTGCTGTTTTATTATAGTCTAAAATGATATCCAATAAATTATCACCAATAATTACATCAGGAGATAAAAAAGCATTATGATACCATTGTTTATTCATAATTAATGGTTGCCTATCAATTACATCAATAAACTCCTTAGGCACTCTTTTATGTTTTTCTCCTTTTATTTTTCCAAATTTTTTTAGAAAATTCTTATGATTGATTATATCAGAAAATTTTTCCAAGTTACTCGCTATCTCGTTTCTGATCTTTTTTATTTGAATTGTGTCAGCCATATAAATACCTCCATAAATTCCTAAATGCTCAGGGCTCAATTCAAGGTACAGACCCGGGTAAGATTTATCTTTTCTACCGGCTTTTGAAACGATCGCTGAATTATTTAATTTATAAGGAGTCTTGTCCTTTGAAAACCTAATATCACGGTTGATCCTGAATATGGTATCTTTTGCTTCGATCTGGATATCAGGATCCTGTTTCGCTAATTCCCTTATCAGATCAGATATAAATATTTTAAATGGTTCTCTAACCACAGTTTCATACCACTTCCTGTTATTATCAAACCATTCTTTATTGTTGTTCGGGGCTAATGCCTTAAAAAATTCGAGATAATCTTGAGTAAAATATTGCATTTCATTTTTATTTGAGAAAGTGTCAATTTACAAAAAATATGGCCAAGGTTAACGGAGCGATTTGAAATCACGCCCTTCATAGTTTTCTTTCTTTAAAAGACCTGCCAGGTTTTGAACACCTGGCAGGTCCCTTTTCAACTAATTAAAGGTATAAGCTAAAACAAACAAAGCATTGCTTTTAGGCATTGGTACCAAATTAGTTTCGTTATATTCAGTATTAAAGATATTATTAAAAACACCCGAAACCTCCAGATCCTTATACATTGCTGTTAGTTTAAAGTCAACCACATTATAACTTGTTCCATCAGGCCTTTCCACAAATTTAAACACAAGGTTCTGTCTCAAATATTTAAAGAACTGAGAATCATAAGTAGCCGTTATTTGATGCTTTATGGAATTTAAAGAATAGCGTGAAAATGGTATGCCCTGATCCTTAAGATCATCTTCTAAAAAAGTGTAACCAAAATTCAAATATTGCGAAAAACCGCTCAATTTAAATTTATACTGAATTTCTGCTTCTATACCTTTAGTAGTTACTCTTGCTAAATTTTCGGCTATCCATTTGTCTTCTTCATTTACTTTTACATAATCAATTAAATCTTTAGCATCTCGGTAGAACAATGCTATATTAGATGTTATTTTTTTGGTAAAATATTTTGCCCCAAATTCATGAGACAAGGCTTTTTCAGGATTGAGGTTCTCATTACCTATTGTTGTAGGACTGTGATAATACAGATCTGTATAAGTTGGTACCCTATATGTGTAACCCGAATTAGCATAAAATTTAAATTCATCATTAATTGTATAACCCAAATCAATCCCGGGAAATGCCTGAAAATCGAAATCAGAATAATAAGTCAAAGCCACACCTGGGGTGATATCTAATTTATCTTTAAGCAACTGAAATCGATGCTCTAAAAAACCCGTTACCATTGTTCGGTCATGGTTACCAAGATTGTTACTTGAAATATATACTTTAGCAATATCTAATCCGAAACCTGTTATTCCAAGATCAGAACCATAGCTGGCATTCAATTCGGCTCCTACTTTATTTGTTATGTGTAAATTACGAAAAAAGTCAGGATCATCTCTTAAAAACAAATACATATCCTGGCCACGTTTCCAGTAAATTTTTGGTTTATATGTTAACCTATTATTAGAAAAGGATGTGGAGACTCCAATTAAACTAGACTGAGTTTCTTCATATTGATCCTTAAAATTAGGGCTGGCATAGAACCCATTTGCTCCAAACTCTCTTTGCATAAATGTTGCAACAATGTCAATTGGAGTTGTTTTTGTATTAAATTTACTCTTAATAAAATAATTTTGATTTTGAAAATCGGTATTGTAACGATATCCATCTGAAACATTTCTTGAATAATGTATTTGATGTGATGAATTCTTTAAATTTAAACCTCCTGTAAGAGAAAATATTCCGGAATGAAAAGAACCATATGCCACTTCACCTTTTAATTGAGTATTTACATTCTTTTTAGTCACTATATTTATCGCTCCTGTAAATGCATTTTGACCAAAAACTCTGGCAGCGGGGCCTTTAATTATTTCAATACGTTCAATGTTTTCAATTGGAATCATTATATTCATGGTATGATGTCCAGATTGAGGATTCTCAGTTTTAATCCCATCGATCAAAACTAAGGTCTGATCAAAACTACCACCTCGTATATACAAATCTGATTGCATTCCATCAATACCTCTACGCCTAACATCTACTCCCGTAAATTGTTGTAGGAGATCTGCAACATTATTAGCAGTACTATTTTGAATTTCTTCGTTTGAAATTACAGTGATTGTACGAGAGTTTTCATTAAAAGGAATATCAATTCTACTGGAAGAAATGACTATTTCGTTTAATTTTTCAACTTTATCTTCTTGAGAATAAAGAAAATTAATTCCCAATAACAAAATTATTATGGATAGATAATTATGTTTCATTACACTTTTTAGTTAGTCTGACAAAACTACTAAAAGCTTTTAAAACAGGTTGGTTTTAATACAAAAAAAGCCGAGTTATTACTCGGTTATTAATTTTTTAAGCTTGACCAGTTGGTCCAAAATTCATAGGTATCGGTGGTTGTTCATAATCCTTGATCTCACCATGATTATTTTCAAATCGCTTTACATTTTCTGCCAAAGCTTTCATTAATCTTTTAGCATGCTGCGGGGTTAAAATTATTCGAGATTTCACCTTTGATTTTGGTGTACCCGGCATTACATTAATAAAATCAACAACAAATTCGGAAACAGAATGATTTATTATTGCCAGATTTGCATACGTACCATCAGCAATTTTTTCATCTATTTCTATATTTAATTGATTTGGTTTTTCTTCTTTGGACATTTTATTACAATTTAAAATATTCTTAAAAAAAAGGCGCGATAAACGCGCCTTAAAATTAATTTTCTATTTCTATTTCTTTTTCTACTTCAATTTCTATTTCTTCCTTAAGTCCAACGATTAGGTGATCATATTCTCTCATTCCTGTACCTGCCGGAATTCGTTTACCTACAATAACATTTTCTTTTAAACCTTCTAAGTAATCTTCTTTACCGTGAACTGCAGCTTCATTTAAAACTTTAGTAGTTTCCTGGAATGACGCAGCAGAAATAAACGATTTAGTTTGCAATGATGCTCTTGTAATACCTTGTAAAATAGGCTCTGCTGTAGCAGAAACAGCATCACGGGCCTCAACCAAATTCTTATCATTTCTTCGTAAAATTGAGTTTTCATCACGAAATGCACGAGCAGAAACAATTTGACCCGCTTTTAATGTTTCAGAATCACCAGAATCTTCAATAACTTTCATACCATAAATGTTATCATTTACCTCTATAAAGTTATTTTTATGTATCAATTGGTTTTCTAAGAAAATAGTATCTCCCGAATCAACAATTTTAACTTTACGCATCATTTGACGAACTACTACTTCAAAGTGTTTATCATTAATTTTTACACCTTGTAAACGATAAACCTCTTGAATTTCATTAACCAAATATTCCTGAACTTTTGCTGGTCCCTGAATATTCAATATATCTGTTGGCGTTGTAGCACCATCGGATAATTGCATACCGGCTTTCACAAAATCATTTTCTTGAACTAATATTTGATTTGATAATTTCACCAAATATTTTTTAATGTCTCCTAATTTTGATTCAACAATAATCTCACGATTTCCTCTTTTGATCTTGCCAAAAGTAACTACACCATCGATTTCAGAGACAACCGCCGGATTAGAAGGGTTACGCGCTTCAAACAACTCGGTTACACGTGGTAAACCACCTGTAATATCACCAGCTTTACCTGATCTACGAGGAATTTTTACTAAAATTTCTCCTGCTTTGATCTTCTGACCTTCTTCAATCAATAAATGTGCACCTACTGGTAAGGAGTAAGAACGTAAAGTTTCACCTTTACTATTCTGTACATGTAAAGTTGGTATAACCTTTTTCTTTTTAGCATCAGAAATTACTTTTTCCTTAAACCCGGTTTGTTCATCCATTTCAACTTGGAAAGTAATTCCTTCTATAACTTCTTCAAATACAGCTTTACCTGCAAATTCAGAGACAATTACACCATTATATGGATCCCATTTACAAATAGTATCTCCTTTTTTAATTTTACTTTTATTATCCACAAAAATATGTGATCCGTAAGGGATATTATTTGTACTTAAAACTATTTCAGTATTCTTATCAATAATTTTGATCTCTGATGTACGTGAAATTACAATTTTTACTTTATTACCTTCAGAATCAGTTCCGTCAACAGTTTTTAGATCATCAATAGTAATGGCACCATCATGTTTTGCTACTAATTTATTATCCTCAGAAATGTTACCTGCAATTCCTCCAACGTGGAATGTACGTAATGTTAATTGTGTACCTGGTTCTCCAATAGATTGTGCAGCAATTACACCTACAGCTTCACCCTTTTGCACCATGGTATTGGTTGATAAACTATTTCCATAACATTTGGCACAAATTCCTCGTTTAGCTTCACAAGTAAGCGCTGAACGAACCTCAATGGTATCTAGGTCGGTTTCTTCAATTCTTTTAACTAAATCTTCCGTAAACAACTCTCCTGCTCCAATTAATATTTCATCAGTTTTAGGATCATGAACATCATGTAATGAAATACGTCCATAAATTCTTTCACCAAGTGACTCAACAATTTCATCATTGTTTTTAAGTGGTTTCACTTCCAACCCTCTTAAAGTACCACAATCTTCTTCATTTATTATTACATCCTGTGACACATCAACCAAACGACGAGTTAAATATCCAGCATCAGCAGTTTTCAAAGCTGTATCAGCTAAACCTTTACGTGCCCCATGTGTTGAAATAAAATACTCTAAAATCGATAATCCTTCTTTAAAGTTAGATAAAATCGGGTTTTCAATGATTTCTCCACCACCAGCTGTTGATTTCTTAGGTTTTGCCATCAATCCACGCATACCGGTTAACTGGCGAATCTGTTCTTTGGAACCCCTTGCGCCAGAATCCAACATCATAAATACCGAGTTAAACCCTTGTTGATCTTCCCTTAAGCGTTTCATTGATAATTCTGTCAATCTGTTATTCGTTGATCCCCAAATATCAATTACCTGATTATATCGTTCTTTATTGGTTAACATACCCATGTTATAACTCGCCATAATTGAATCTACCTGCTTATTTGCAGCATCGATCATTTCGTGTTTTTCTTTAGGTATAATAATATCTCCTAAACTAAATGATAATCCACCCTGGAATGCAAACTTGTATCCCATGTTTTTCATATCATCCAAGAATTTACCAGTTGTTGGTACATCAGTAACTTTTAAAATATTACCAATAATATCACGCAGGGAACGTTTCGTAAGAACTTCATTAATAAATCCTGCTTTTTCAGGAACAACCTCATTAAATAATACTCTACCAACCGTAGTTTGAATAATTTTGGTTATGATCTCACCTTCTTCATTTAAATCCTTTCCTCTAACTTTTATAGCAGCATTCAGATCTACTTTTTTCTCGTTAAAAGCGATTTTCACTTCCTCAAGAGAGTAAAAAGTAGAACCTTCTCCTTTAACTTTAACTTTAGGAGTTGATTTACGCTCTTTGGTCATATAATATAAACCAAGAACCATATCCTGAGAAGGTACCGTAATTGGTGATCCGTTTGCAGGATTCAATATATTATGTGAAGCCAGCATCAATAATTGAGCCTCCAATATGGCTTCCTGACCTAATGGTAAATGAACGGCCATTTGATCCCCATCAAAATCCGCATTGAATGCAGTACAAACCAATGGGTGTAATTGAATGGCTTTACCCTCTATCATTTTTGGTTGAAAAGCCTGAATACCTAAACGGTGCAATGTTGGCGCACGATTCAATAATACAGGATGTCCTTTTAAAACATTTTCTAAAATATCCCATACAACAGGCTCTCTTTTATCAATTATTTTTTTAGCTGATTTTACAGTTTTAACAATACCTCTTTCAATTAATTTCCTAATAATAAAAGGTTTATATAATTCTGCAGCCATGTCTTTTGGCAATCCACATTCAAATAATTTAAGTTCAGGTCCAACAACAATTACCGAACGAGCTGAATAATCAACACGTTTACCCAATAGGTTTTGACGGAAACGACCCTGTTTTCCTTTTAATGAATCTGATAAAGATTTTAAAGGACGATTTGATTCTGTTTTAACTGCAGATGATTTACGTGTATTATCAAATAATGAATCTACTGATTCTTGTAACATTCGTTTTTCGTTACGCAAAATAACTTCAGGAGCTTTAATTTCCATCAATCTTTTCAAGCGATTGTTACGTATAATAACTCTACGGTATAAATCATTTAAATCAGAAGTTGCAAATCTACCTCCATCTAAAGGTACTAAGGGACGCAATTCCGGAGGAATAACCGGAACAACTTTCATGATCATCCACTCGGGCTTATTTTCTTTACGTGAATTTGCATCTCTAAAAGCTTCAACGACATTTAATCGTTTTAAGGCTTCCATTTTACGTTGTTTTGAAGTCTCTGTATTTGCTTTATGTCTTAATTCATAGGACAAAGCATCTAAATCAATTCTTGCCAATAACTCGATCAAACATTCAGCACCCATTTTAGCGATAAATTTGTTTGGATCACTGTCATCTAAATATTGATTTTCTTGAGGAAGCGCTTCTAATATATTTAAATATTCTTCTTCCGTTAAGAAATCCATTTTTTGTACTGGTTCACCTTCTTCATTATTGGCAATACCTGGTTGAATTACTACGTATCTTTCGTAGTAAATTATCATATCCAATTTTTTTGATGGTAAACCTAAAAGGTAACCCATTTTATTAGGTAAAGATCTAAAGTACCATATATGAGCAACCGGAACTACCAAGTTGATATGACCTACTCTATCTCTACGTACCTTTTTTTCAGTTACTTCAACACCACATCTATCACAAATTATCCCTTTATATCTTATACGTTTGTACTTACCACAAGCACATTCATAATCTTTTATAGGGCCAAAAATTCGTTCACAAAACAAACCATCTCTTTCTGGTTTATGCGTACGATAATTGATGGTTTCAGGTTTTAAAACTTCTCCTTTTGATTTCTCAAGTATTGTTTCCGGTGAAGCTAAACCGATTGTTATTTTATTAAACTTTTTTACAGTGTATTTTTCTCTTTGTCTTGCCATAATAATGGAATAGAATTAAATTGTAAAAATTATATTGTAGTAGCCAGGAGTATTTTTATTACTCCTAGCTTCATTTTATTGCTGATTATTCTTCTAACTGCAGGTCTAATCCTAAACCTTTCAACTCGTGCATTAACACGTTAAATGATTCCGGTAAACCAGGTTCAGGCATCTTATCTCCTTTAACAATTGCCTCATACGTTTTAGCTCTACCAATAACATCATCAGATTTTACAGTTAAGATTTCCCTTAAGGTAGCCGATGCTCCATAAGCTTCAAGAGCCCAAACTTCCATCTCACCAAAACGCTGACCACCAAATTGCGCTTTACCACCAAGAGGTTGTTGCGTGATCAATGAATATGGACCAATTGAACGGGCATGCATCTTATCTTCAATCATATGACCTAACTTAATGATATAAATTACACCAACCGTTGCAGGTTGATCAAAACGCTCACCAGTTCCACCATCATATAAATAAGTATGGCCAAAATCAGGAATTCCGGCTTTTCTTGTTAATTCGGTAATTTCATCAATATGAGCCCCATCAAAAATAGGAGTAGTATATTTTTCACCTAAATTCTGACCTGCCCAACCAAGTACAGTTTCATATATTTGACCAATATTCATCCGGGAAGGTACCCCTAATGGATTCAAAACGATATCTACCGGAGTTCCATCTTCCAAGAAAGGCATATCTTCCTGTCTAACAATTCTTGCAACAATACCTTTATTACCATGACGTCCAGCCATTTTATCACCTACTTTTAATTTACGCTTTTTAGCAATATAAATTTTTGCAAGTTTTATAATTCCTTTAGGTAACTCATCCCCAACGGTTACGGCAAATTTCTTTCTACGTAAAGAACCTTGTAAATCACTAACTTTTATTTTATAGTTGTGAATCAATCTATTCACTAAATTGTTCAGTTCTTTGTCGGTTGTCCAAATTCCTTTTGTCAAATGTTCAAAATCAGCAACTGAGTTCAACATTTTTAAAGTGAATTTTTTTCCTTTTGGTAAAATTTCTTCACCCAAATCATTTTGAACACCTTGTGATGTTTTACCGTTAATAAGGCTAAACAATTTCTCAATAAGTACATTTCTCAACTTATCATAATCAACAGAGAACTCAACTTCAAGGCTATTTACTTCCTCTTTGTCCTGTACCCTTTTCGCCTTATCTTTAATTGCTCTTTGGAATAATTTTTTATCAATAACCACACCTCTTAATGACGGTGAAGCTTTTAATGAAGCATCTTTTACATCGCCTGCATTATCACCAAAAATCGCTCTTAATAATTTTTCTTCAGGTGTTGGATCTGATTCACCTTTAGGTGTTATCTTACCGATAAGAATATCGCCTGGTTTAATTTCGGCACCAATTCTAATCATTCCGTTTTCATCTAAATCTTTGGTGGCTTCTTCACTAACATTTGGAATATCAGCTGTTAATTCTTCAGCACCTAGTTTAGTATCTCTAACATCTAAAGAATATTCATCAATATGAATTGAAGTAAATATGTCTTCACGAACCACTTTCTCAGAAATTACAATCGCATCCTCAAAATTATAACCTTTCCATGGCATAAAAGCAACCTTCATATTTCTACCAAGAGCCAATTCACCTTTTTCAGTTGCATAACCCTCACATAATACTTGTCCTTTAGTAACTTTATCACCTTTTTGAACAATTGGATGCAGGTTAATAGATGTTCCCTGATTGGTTTTTCTGAACTTTATTAACTTATAAGTTCTAATTTCAGAATCAAAACTTACAACTTCTTCTTTATCCGTACGTTCATATTTGATCTCAATTTTATCAGAATCAACATAAGTAACTTCTCCTTTGCCTTCTGCATTAATTAAAATTCTTGAATCTTCCGCTACTCTTCTCTCTAACCCTGTACCAACAATTGGAGACTCAGGGCGCATTAAGGGAACAGCCTGACGCATCATATTTGATCCCATCAGAGCACGGTTTGCATCATCGTGTTCCAAGAAAGGAATTAACGATGCAGAAATAGATGAAATCTGATTTGGTGAAACATCCATGTAGTTAACATCACTAACAGGAACTACCGGGAAATCACCATCTTCTCTCGCTACAACCTTATCCAGAACAATATTACCTTTATCATCCAGATCTAAATTAGATTGGGCTATTTTCTTTCCTTCTTCTTCTTCAGCACTCAGATAAATAGGATGATCTTTTATATCTACATGTCCCTTAGTAACTTCTCTATAAGGAGTTTCAATAAATCCTAAATTATTTACTTTCGCATAAACAGCCAGTGAAGATATCAAACCAATATTTGGTCCCTCAGGAGTTTCAATTGGGCATAATCTTCCATAATGTGTAAAATGAACATCACGTACCTCAAATCCTGCTCTTTCACGCGATAGACCACCCGGACCTAATGCAGATAATCTCCGTTTATGTGTGATCTCAGCCAATGGATTTGTTTGATCCATAAATTGAGATAATTGATTCGTACCAAAGAAAGAGTTTATTACTGATGAAAGTGTTTTTGCATTGATAAGATCAATAGGCGTGAACACTTCATTATCACGAACATTCATACGCTCACGAATTGTACGCGCCATACGTGATAAACCAACACCAAACTGACCGGCAAGCTGCTCTCCAACAGTTCTTACACGTCGATTCGACAAGTGATCAATATCATCAACTTCAGCTTTTGAATTTACTAAATTGATCAAATTTTTGACTATGGTTATGATATCTTCCTTAGTTAAAACCTTTTGTTCGATATCAATATCCAAACCTACTTTTTTATTCATTCTATAAC
>Ga0209013_10000963_pt1 | contig 26575 bp, 22 predicted proteins | sample Cruoilmetagenom2_FD_187291 | JGI IMG/M metagenome (GOLD analysis project Ga0209013, IMG submission 187291) | Oil polluted marine microbial communities from Coal Oil Point, Santa Barbara, California, USA - Sample 2 (SPAdes) (version 2) | ecosystem: Environmental > Aquatic > Marine > Oil seeps ...
TTTTTATGTATTCAAAAAATCGGCTTTATGGCGAAAAAGGAGAAGGAAGAGATGGACAAAAAGATCATGAAACACCCGTTGATATTTTGTATCGCCATCATCACCATGGGTATGCTTATCTTTGCCAATCCCACAACAGCGACGGAGCCTGTTGAACAACAGGGCCTTGTGGACAAGGCGCGGGTTACTTTTGAAAACTTTATGGCCGATGAACAGAATTTCGGGGAGTGGTTTCGGAAAAATCTGCACGAAGCCAAAGGTCTGTTGATCATCCCGAATTTGCTCAAAGGCGGCTATATTGTGGGCGGATCAGGCGGTAGCGGCGTTCTCGTTGTCAAAGATGCAAAAACAGGCCTTTGGAGCCAACCCGCCTTTTACACCATGGGTTCCGTGACCTTTGGGCTGCAGATTGGTGGCGAGGCAGCGGAAGTGGTTATGATGGTGAGGACCCAAAAGGCGGTGGATAAGCTGCTCACATCCTCTTTCAAGCTCGGGGGTGATGCCTCTATCTCCGCTGGGCCGGTGGGTGGCGGGGCCAAATCGAATGTCATGACGGACATTATTTCCTATACGCGATCCAAAGGAGCCTATGTCGGAGTTTCACTGGAGGGCGCTGTGATCGCGACGCGGGCCCAATGGAATCAGGCTTATTATGGGAAGGCGGTGACGCCTGTGGAGATTCTTGTTGAAAATTCTGTGAGCAGCCCTGGTTCAACCAAGCTCATTGAAGCCGTGCAGAGGGCCTTCAATTAGGATCGTCTGACGTTCCTTTGGCCGATCGAAAAAGATGTAACGGTAACAAGATATTTGAAAGATGCGCCATTAAAAAGCTTTCTAAACCGATCCGTCTTGTGAGAAATTCGAGCTCACCGGATTTTTGATCCGGCGGTAATATCTGACAGAGTCTGTAGAGTAAATGCAGAGCGCTGTCCATATCAAAACAAAGGTCAATGTTTGGGCGCTTGAAATCGGTTCGTTGTACAAAAAGACACCCAAAAGGAACATACAGCTGGGTGCGATATACTGCAGGAAGCCAACGGTAGAAAGGTTCAGCCGTCTTGTACCCAAGGTAAAAAGAAGGAGCGGAAAGGCTGTGAGAAAAGCCGTTCCCATAAGAAAAAGATCCATCTTGATACTCATGTGAAATAATGCTCCGATATCTTTACTGTCCAGGAATATAAGATATGCCAGGGCGGGTCCTGAAAGGAAAAAAATTTCCAAGGAAAGGCCCACAAGAGAGCCTATCGGGGCCATTTTTCTGATCAAGCCATAAAATCCAAAGGCAAGGGCAAGAGCTATCGCTATCCACGGGAACTTTCCGTAATAAACTGTCAGATATAGTACACTGATTCCTGCCAATACCAAAGACACGGTCTGCAGCGGTCGCATCCGTTCCCCAAGAAAAATCATCCCCAACAAGACATTTACCAGGGGCGTGATAAAGTATCCGAGACTTGCCTGAAGAATGTGTTCATTGTTCACCGCCCAGATATAGATGAACCAGTTGAATGCAAGGAGAATTGTGGTGGGAATCAGAACCAAAAAGGTGCGCCGTTTTTTTACAGCCGCTATGAATGCATTTCCCTGCCTCAGGAATACAAGGATAGTCAGAAGAAAGACAAAAGACCAGATAGTTCGATGCATAATGATTTCAAGGGCGGGAATGTTGTGCAGAACCTTCCAGTAGATGGGGCTCAAACCCCAGATCAAAAATGCTGCGGATGCATACGCTACCCCGGACAGGGATTCCTGTTGTGATTTCACACTATCGACCTCTTTGGGTATTGATGATGAAATATTCGACTCATAGGGTTCCTCAGAATTCCCTCATCGCCCAAACTGACGTTACTGTATTTTTTTAAAACGCTGGGTAACATAGTCTTTAATTTTTCTTCGGATTCGGTTAAAATCCAAATGTCAAACCATGAAACGATGTTCGATTGACATGTTTCAACTCACATATCCTGTGACGCAACACCATAAAAAAAGCGAAAGCACAATTGAAAAAAATCTATAACACAATTAAATAATAACTCAAGGCTTCAATCTCCTTAAGAAAATGATATGATCGGAACGTGAACTTATAAAAAGTTAGGATCTCACTTTGACGTTTTAAAAAAGGATTAAATCATGAAAACTTACCCTATTCCAATGGTTCCGGGACCGGTTAAATTGCCACAGGCCGTTTTAGACGTGTATCAAACCAATTATGGATCGGCCGACTTGGAACCCGAATTTTTGGAATTACACCATAAAACCGAATCGAATCTGCAGATGATTCTCGGCACAAAAAATCGGATCGTCATTCAATCCGGAGAGGGTATGCTGGCTTTATGGAGTGCTTTGAAGAGCTGTCTTTTTGCCTGTTTCTAAAAACGATAGTCTTGATCGTTAAAAAGCCTTAGGCAGGTATCGACCACCTGAGGGTCATAGAGAATGTCCCGGTTCTTTGCGATTTCTCTCAATGCGATGTCGGTGCCCAGGGACGCGCGGTAGGGCCGGTGAGATGCCATGGCTTCAACAACGTCTGCCACCGCCATGATTCTTGCTTCGAGTAAGATGTCTTCACCGGCGAGACCGTCCGGATATCCGGAACCATCAAACCGCTCATGATGCTGACGAACAATCTGGGCAATCGGCCAGGGGAAATCTACTGTTTTCAATATATTGTAGCCTACCATCGGGTGTTCTTTAATGATACCGAATTCGTGTTTGCTTATTCTGCCCGGTTTACTGAGAATTTCGCCGGGCACAGATATTTTTCCGATGTCATGGATGACGCCTGCCAAGCGGATTCCTTCCACCCGGTTTTCTGAAATATCCATTTCTGTTGCTATGGCACTGGCCAGGTTGCTGACGCGACGCTGGTGTCCGGCAGTATAAGGGTCCCTTGTCTCCACCGTAAAGGCCATGGCTTCGATGGTTCCCCCCAAAGCTTTTCTCAACTCTTTGAGGGTCTCTTCAAGGGCATTTCGGTTTGAAATCAGCTCGCTGATATCCCGGATGATACCCTGATATCCCGCTATGCTCTGATCTCTTGCTTGACGGACGGTGGAGCTGATCAGGCAGTACATCTCCGTTCCGTCTTTTTTGAGAAGCCTGGCTTCAAAATCTCTGACAGATCCTTTTTGTTCCAACGCCTTCCGAAATCTGTTATATTCATCAATATCCACAAAGATGGCTTCCGTGCCCAAGCCAAACATCTCTTCTCTTGAATACCCGAAAAGGTCCAGGGTTGATTGATTGAAATCGATCAGATCACCCTGTTGGGCACTCATATAGATTGCGTCTCTGGATTCTTCGAAAAGCGTACGATATTTCTCTTCGCTCCGTTTCAATTCCTGGTCAGCCCGTTTACGTCCGCGTCGATTTTCCGCTTCGCGCAATTCCCGTTCAATGGCCGGATTCAGTCGCGCCATATTGTTTTTCATGATGTAATCATGTGCCCCGGCTTTCATGGCATCCACGGCAATTTCATCGGCAATGGTGCCGGACACAATGATGAACGGCATGTCCAACCCATTTTGACTGTAGATTTCCAGGGCAGAGAAAGCGCTAAAACCCGGCATGGAATAGTCGCACAGGATGAGATCCCAGTGATGGTTATTGAGAGCATCGCTCATGGTTTCAGCGGCATCGACGCGTTCGTAAGTCGGCCTGAAGTCTCCTTTCTTCAGCTGTCTGACCAGGAGAAAACAGTCGTCTTCTGAGTCATCGATGATCAATACGCGGATGGGTTTATCCATAATTAACCTTTTCCCGTTGGAGGGGATTCGTTCAAGACCAGCCAGTAAAGCCCCAGCTGTTTAATGGCTTCTGTAAATTGTGCAAAGTCCACCGGTTTACGAATATAACTGTTGGCGCCCAACCGATAGCCTTCGGATAAATCCCGTTCCTCCTTGGAGGAAGTAAGGATAACTACCGGAAGCAGTTTTGTCCGGTCGTCGCTGCGAAGACGCCTCAATACTTCCAGACCGTCTATTCTTGGAAGCTTCAAATCGAGGAGGATAACCTGAGGCATCACGCTCATGTCACGGCCTTCATGGGCTCCGGTGCCGAACAGATAATCGAGAGCTTCGGACCCGTCTCTTGCGATCATCACCTCGTTCATAATATTGTTTTTTTTGAGTGCGCGAATGGCCAGCAGTTCATCATCCGGGTTGTCTTCAACCAGGAGTATTATTCTTTTATTCATATGTTCCTTTCCATAATATTAAATCGCAAAATAAAATGTAGCCCCGCGATCGACGTGTCCTTCAGCCCAGATCCGTCCTCCGTGACGGTGAATAATTCGCTGAACTGTGGCAAGGCCGATGCCGTAGCCGTGAAAATCAGAATCCTTATGCAAGCGCTGAAATGCACCAAACAGTTTGTTGGCATAGGCCATATCAAATCCGGCGCCATTGTCGCGGACACAGTAGACGAGCTCATCATCCTGGACAACCGTATCAAATATAATCCACGGCTTATCTCGCTTGGATGTAAACTTCCATGCATTCCCAAGCAGATTTTCCAGCACAACTTCAATCAGATTGGAATCGCAATCCGCGGTTACACGATGACCGATAACGATATCTACGTGACGATCCGAATCACTTTCCTGGAGCTTTTCCACAATTTTCTGAGCGATCTCGCTCAAATTCACTTCTTGTTTCTTTAGCTCCCGACGTGAAATCCTTGACAGGGAAAGCAGATCGTCAATGATCTGTCCCATGCGTTGGCTTGCTGAACGCACCCGCCGGAGATAATCTTGGCCTTCGGCGTCCAGTTCGTCCTTATATTCATCAAGCAAAGCCATACTGAAGCCGTCGATGCTGCGCAGGGGCGCCCGAAGATCGTGTGAAACCGAATATGAGAACGACTCCAACTCCTTGTTGGTGGCTTCAAGCTGCGCCGTCCGCTTCTTTACGCGCTGCTCAAGCTCCTCATTGAGGGCCCGGAACTTTTCTTCTGCACGTATCCGCTCGCTGACATTTTCGCAAATGATATATTCCTTTTCGTCATTAACGATCACCTGCCTGAAAATAATATTCTGTATACTTCCATCCTTGGCGGTAACGTTAAATGGCCGGGGCTCTGTTTTGGAGTTGGCAGCTTTTTGTATGTCTTCTTTCCAATGGGTGATGAATTCTCTCCGCTCGAAAATATTCGGGAAAATCTTGCCATACCAATCATGGACGGTGGGGATGTCATCCAGTTTGTACCCAAAACTTTCGATAAATTCAGGGTTGATGTAGTCCACCCGCCCAGAAGTATTGACGACGGTAATGGGATACGGGGAAAGCTCTACCATTCTTGTTAAAAGCTGTTCAGTTTCGGAATATTTATTTATATACCTGGACGACAGCAGCACACCCGTCAAAAGGGCGATAAAAAAAGATAGCCGTTCGAACAGCGCATACGGGGGGACGTTAAACACCAGCAGATCGAGAAGACTGTCCGATCCTTTTGCAGCCATTGAATTTGGAAGATCCTGGAATATTAAACTAAAGGCACCATCAACCACCCAGAAAACACAGCCGATTAAAATAGCGGCGCCCAGAAGATAGTTCGAACTTTTCTGTTCGACAATTTCATGTCGCCGCAACACTTTTCTAAGGGGACCGAAAAGTATCAGAACATTCGATAACAATAAAACGAGATAACCGTTACACGCAGCTCCTAAAGCGTTATAATTTAAATACTGCAGGGAAACCGATGTTTGGGTGATCTCCGGAGCCCAGGGTGGGGGGTTGAGCTGAAAAATCCATCTATAAACCGTATACAAGATTAGGGTGTTAAATAAACGAAATGGAAGTTCGACTGCGTAGCGATGCCATATTTTTTTTCCGGTTTTTCTGAATTTTTCGGCACTCCATCCATGCCACACGATCCATAATGCGAACAGGACATACGTAACAACGGATTCCCAACCACCTTTTATCCACACGACCTGAGCGCCCAGGCCGAAAATGGCGGAGACCAAACCGTATCGCCACCCCCATTCAAGGGATATGATCAGCGGGAATACCAACCCGGCTATGAATTTAAATTCATAGGGTGGAAGTAAAAAAACAAAAGGATGCAGACTCAGCCAAAACCCTATAACACCGGAAATAATAGAGATGAAAATTTTTAATGATATCTCTTTGGCAATATTCGGGTCCTGCCCCATGGTTGTGTTGCGATCATCTGAATTCATAGCAGTCTTAATCCGTTATCGATATTTTTTGCCAGATTTCCACATCAGGTGTCAGGGCCACCTGAACGGATGCCAGGTCTTTTTTCAGTTCGCTAAATTTGATGGTTTCGTACAGAAAATTAGGAATAGAAACTTTTCATAAGGGTGTTTGTGTTCAGTGATTGGCGGCCTAACACGCTGGCAAATCAGCCTGTATTTCAAAAAAACATAAAATGTCAAAACCAAACACCCGAAAGGTTCGAATTTTTACGAATGCATCAAAAATTAGATAAAGCGTCAGTCCTTTCCATCTTTATGCAAAAATTGGGCCTAGTGCTGCAATTTAATGTTAAATATAAATATATTAATAGCATATATAAAATCAAAAAACACTTCCCGATAATTTTTGACCCAAAAAAATCCCAATAGATGACAAAAATTGTCATCTCATATCGGATGGCCTGTGTGCGGGTTGTCCGTCTTTTTATTGGACCCAATTGGAACGAAACTGTTGATTTTAAGGTGTCGATTGGATATAAAAAAGCCTCCACCGAAATGGAAGAAGACTATTTAATGGGGATCAGTGGAGGCTTTGAGTAAGGAAAACTGGTGACAGCACTCCTTCAACTCGAGAAAACCAATATCAGTAAACCCCTTGGGGGTCAATCAAAAACCTGTGTGGTATTATACCCAAATTGAGCGAAAATTTTCGTGGGGTGTTACGGGCGAAACGCTCTATTATGCAATGTGAGGGCAAATATGAAATTAAAAAAATTTTTTTTAAAACTTTTTTTCTGGGTCACCATCATCCAACCGTTGGTCTTTCCTGCTTTTTCCGCAGCCCAGGAGCCTGTTGAAATTTTTACCCTCGAACAGACCATCGACAGTGCAATCAAGGTCAATCTCGGGCTAAAATCATCTAAAGAAGAAACAGCGGCGGCCGTAGCTTTAAAAAAAGCCCAACGGACCCGGTTTTTTCCCACCTTCAGCGCATCCTATAAATACGATCGGATGGACGCAAGTGCATCTGTCGGGGGCATCGAACTGGTTCCGGAAGAGGAATACGCTTTTGTCACTTCATTCAGTCAACCGATATTTACCGGTTTTTCTTTGCTAAGACAGTATGATATCGCTGAGCTGGGCCTTGATACCGCGAAAGTTAAGGAACAGCTTAGACGTCAGGATATTATTCTGGACGCAAAAAATGCGTACTTTCAGCTGTTGCAGACTCAAAAGCTCTACAACATCGCCAAACAGACCGTCGTACAGATCAGTTCTCAAAAAGAAGTGGCCGACAATTTTTATCAGGTCGGTATGAGCCCGTTGAACGATCTTCTTCAGGCTCAGGTTGAACTGGCCAATGCCAAACAGGAGCTCATTGTCGCAAAAAATAACATGGACAATGCCGAATCGAATTTTAATACGCTGCTTCGCAGACCGATTGATACCTCTGTAAATATCAAAGATATTCTCGACTACGCTGCTTTTGAAGAAACACTAGATTATTGTTTTTCCGAAGCTGAAGAAAAACGACTGGAAATAAAAATTGTCGATCTGGAAGTTGAAATGGCAGGAAAGACATTACAACTGGCAAAAAAAGACTATTACCCATCCATCGATCTAAAAGGGAGTTATTTCAGATACGGAACGGAATGGGATGTAAATGGTGGCTCGGGTATATATGATCCAAGTGGTTGGAGTATAGCAGCGATGGCAAAGTGGAATTTTTGGGAATGGGGTCGAACATCGTATGGTGTAAAAGAAAAGCGCTCGCGGCTGTCTCAGGCAGAGCTTCGAAAAAAGCAGATTGTGGATAATATTCGCTTGGAGGTAAAGAATGCATACTTGAGAACCCAGCAAGCGGAACAGGCGATTATAACGATTGAAAAAGCCATTGAACAGGCTAAAGAAAACTACAGGATCAACCAGGAACGATATAAAGAGCAAGTGGCCACACAAACCGATGTGCTTATTGCCCAGACGCTTCTCACTAGAACGATGACCAATTATTACAATGCATTGTACGCATTTAAAATTTCGAAGGCGACGCTCTATCGAGCAATGGGTCAGGAAGTTGTTGAATGATGGAGGTTCAGAATAAAAGCTCAATAATTCGGATGTTCCATGTTCACAAGAATTACGGTGCCAATAAAGCGCTCGTCGATGTCACCCTTGACATTTCAAAGAACGAATTCCTCTTTATCAGCGGACCGAGCGGGGCCGGTAAAACGACCCTTCTAAAGCTTTTGTATCTCGGAGAAACAGTATCCGAAGGCCAGGTATTGATTGAAGGGATGAATTTGTCTAGAATTTCTCACCAGAGAATACCGTTTCTCAGAAGAAAATTCGGAATAATATTCCAGGATTACAAGTTGATAGCAACAAAGACCGTGTTTGAAAATGTGGCCCTGGTTCTTGAAGTCATGGGTAAAAAACGGCGCTTTATCGAAAAAAAGGTAAAAAGTGTCCTGAGAACCGTCGGAATGGAGAATAACCTCCATTCTCTCCCTCCGAGCCTGTCGGGCGGTGAACAACAAAGAGTGGCGGTGGCCAGGGCTGTGGTCGGAGATCCAAAGATCATCCTTGCAGATGAACCCACCGGCAATCTGGACGAAGATTCTGCGGATATCATTTTTGAGCTTCTCAAAAGATTCCATTCTCGGGGTGCTACGATCGTTATTGCAACCCACGATAAGGAGCTTATCCGAAAAACAGGCGGGCGGGCCATCCATCTAAAGCAAGGTCGCTTGCAAACAACATCAACCGCAACAGTTTAGGGCTTTTAAACGTCTTCTAATGATAATTTATTCCAAACGGGCCATAAAGGATATTCTCAATCACAGATTTCTCAGTGTTACCACCATCATTACCATGGCCGTTTCCGTCCTCATTGTCGGCGCCGTTGCCCTTTTTCTTGTGAACGCCAATGATATCATGAACGCCTGGAAAAAGGGTATCAGGGTTATGGCCTATCTTAAACCGGATATCCCTGAGATAAAGATTGGGGAGTTGGAACGTAGAATTCAGGGTATGGACGGTATCCGGGATGTTCGATTTATCTCAAAAAATGAAGCTCTCCAGCGGCTAAAAAGCCAGATGAAACGGCAGCCGTCACTGCTGGAAAACCTGAAAGAAAACCCCCTCCCGGATGCATTTGAAATCCGGCTTGCAGAATCTTTTCAAAACCGGGATCGGGTTGAAATGCTGGCCGAACGGTTGAATTCGCTTGTCCAGGTGGAGGACGTCGAGTATGGCCAGATATGGCTCGGACGCTTTATGAGTATTATCAATCTATTCAGATTAACAGGATATGCAATGGGGGGCCTCTTCTTTTTAGCGGCTGTTTTTATTGTCGCCAATACCATTCGTCTGGTTCTCTATTCAAGGCGCGAAGAGGTTGAGATCATGCGGCTGGTCGGCGCGACCGACGGATTCATCAAAGCCCCTTTCTACATAGAAGGTCTTATCCAGGGGGCACTGGGCGGAATGATCGGCCTGACGGTGTTATTTGTTATTTTTATACTCGTATCATTAAATGTAGAGCAGGGTTTAACTGCAGGCCTGTTTACCATTAGATTTCTTTCACCGGGAGCTTTCTGTGGGATATTGGTTTGCAGCATGTTTGTGGGGTGGCTAGGGTGTTATCTTTCTTTGAAACAATTCTTAAGGTAATCCTATATACTGCAGTCGGGATTATTCTGGCGCTGCAGTTTTCCGACGTTTATGGCGCCCAATCCGATGAAATTGGAATTGTTGTCGTAAACAAGCTTAATTTTCGGCGTGAGCCGGGGATAAAGACACCGCCGTTAACCTATATTAAAAGAGGAGCAAAAGTCAAAATTATAGAACATCACGATGGATGGCTTAAAATCGTGTATAAAGATCAAGTGGGTTATATCCGAAATTTAAAGAATTATGTGCGAATCATATCTGCGGGCAATAGAGGGAAAGAGAGAATCAAGGAAAATTACACGGGCAATTTTGAAAGTTACGAGAATGAAGCGGAGCGTATCCATCGGAAGATAGAAAAGGAAAAGGCTGAAGTGCTTGAGTCTGCCCGAAAGGAAGCCTCCATTGTCAACAGTTTAAACGATATCGATCTGGCCATCGACAAAGCCAGAAAAAATGTCTCGTCCCTTAAGGGTGAACTTGCCGAACTTGAAAAAGAGATAGCCAAGATTCAAATTACATTCAACGACCTTAAAAAAAGAATTAAAACCAGTGAAGATTATGCATCCGAACGCTTGGTGGCTCTGTATAAGCTGAACTGGCTGGGAAGAATATATGTTTTGGCCTCGGCGCAATCCATGTATGATCTTTTTCAACGGAAAAAGGCGATGGAACAGATTCTGGCTTATGACGAAAATATCTGGCTTAACCTTCTGGACAGCAAGATCAGACTGCAAAAACTGCTAAATCGTCTGGAAACTCAAAAAACGGAAAAACTCTCCGTTCAAACAGCTTTGAGAAAACAGATTTCGATGCGGTCTCGTGAAAGATCAAAACGTTCAAAACTCCTTGATGATATACGCAAAAAAAGATCTTTAAAACTGGCGGCTCTTGAATCCTTAAAAGAAGCGGCGGCCGATCTGGATCAGGCCATAAAATCTTTGAATTCGGAATCTGGTCTGACCGGCCCCAAAAGAGATATTTCATCAAAAGGCTTTTCCTCTTTAAAAGGATTGCTAAATATGCCGGCAAAAGGTAAAATAGTATCGTTTTTCGGTCCACATAAAAACAACGAGTTCAAAACGGTCAATTTCCAAAGCGGTATTGAGATAAAAGCGGATATGGGTGAACCCATCCGAGCCGTTTATGATGGGCAGATTCTTTATGCCGGCTGGTTTAAGGGATACGGAAATATGATTATCATCGACCATAAAAATAATTACTACACGGTCTATGCCCATGCCCAAGACATTTTTGCATCAAAAGGAGATACGGTGGAAATGGGGGAAGTGCTTGCAACGGTTGGAGACTCGGGGTCGTTGATCGGTCCGAGTTTGCATTTTGAAGTGCGCCACCACGGGAAACCCATAGACCCGCTGAAATGGATTAAAAAAAGTTAGCCTGTATTTTTCAATCGGCTGAACGGACAGCGTTATGGGCCATTCGGGTTAAAAGGAGAAACTACATGACTGTCAAAAAAAAGCAAGCTGTTAAACTATGCCTGGTGGTGTTCATCGCTGTGGTCTTTTGGATCGTGGGATCCGGTTTTTACCGGAATCTTTCTGCCAAAGGATCCGAGACATATAAAGGTCTAAAATTATTTTCCGATGTGATCGAACTGGTTGAAAAAAACTATGTGGATCCGGTCGATTCAAAAGAATTGATCGATAAGGCGATTGAGGGAATGGTCCACAGCCTCGATCCTCATTCCGCATTATTGACCCCTGACGACTTTAAAGAGTTGAAAGTCGAAACCCAGGGCGAGTTTATGGGAATCGGCGTCAGCATCACCATGCGAAAGGGTTTTGTCACTGTGATTTCACCCATTGTCGGCACACCAGCCTATAAATCTGGAATCAAAGCCGGCGATAGAATTGTTAAGGTTGATGGTAAATTGACAACGGACTTGCGGCAGGCTGTTAAAATGATACGGGGACCCAAAGGGACTAAAGTGGTGGTTACCATCGTTCGAAAAGAGAGCAAAGAACCGATAAATTTCGATTTAATTCGAGATGTCATTCCCGTTGAAAGTGTTAAATCGGTACTTTTAAAACCCGGATATGGATATGTATGGGTCACCAACTTCAGGGATAATACCACCGAAGATCTTGTTGCGGCGTTAGAAAAATACGAATCAGCGAACGTCCAGTTAAAAGGTCTGATCCTCGATCTTCGTGACGATCCGGGCGGACTTCTCAACCAATCAATTAAGGTTTCAGACCTTTTTATAGAAAAAGGGAAGATACTTTCCGTTAAAGGGCGTCTGAAGAAAAATGACCAGGTTTTCGAAGCAACGCCAAACCAAGTAAAACGGGATTATCCTATTGTTGCTTTGATTAACGGCGGGAGTGCCAGTGCATCGGAAATTGTTGCCGGTGCGCTCCAGGATCAAAAGCGTGCCCTGATATTGGGAACAACCTCCTTTGGGAAAGGTTCGGTCCAATCGGTGGAAACCCTGAGAGACGGTTACGGCCTTAAATTGACCATTGCCAGGTATTACACACCCAGCGGACGCTCGATTCAGGCAAAAGGTATTGAACCGGACATCATCGTAAGAAGAAGGTTTATCGACAAGGAAGAAATGGATTATATTGATGAGGGGTTCATAAAGGAAAAAGATCTTCAAAATCATCTCGAAGCCGTGCCCGAAAAAAGCCAAAAAGAACCACCAGAAGCCGATGAGAAAAAAGAACGGCATCAGAAACGGGAAATCGAAAGAACCAAATTTATGTATGGAGAGCTTACCCCCGAACAACTGCAGACAGATAACCAGGTGATGCGTGCGCTCGATATTCTTTTGAGCTATGAAATCTTCAAGGATGTCAATAAATAAGGCATGGCTAAAAAAAAAGCACGAGGGCCAAAGAAACCGAGAAAAAAACGGGGTAAGAACAGCATCCGAAAAACCTTTTTGATCAAGGCGTTTTCCGGGCTTGGCGTTCTGATACTTCTTGTTGTGGCTGCCGGCGTTTTGGCGCATCATTTGATATCGCGCAAATATCCCATCGCGCCGGTGACAAAACTCCATGTAACAAAAACGCCCAGGTTTGAAGTCTATCCAAAACACGAAATACTGCCTCGCAAACCTGTGCCGAGAACCATAATTCCGATACCGAAAAAATTGCCCAAGATTGCCATTATTATCGATGACATCGGCTATGATAAACATATGGCGGAGAAATTCCTCGGGCTTGACACGGTGCTAACCTTTTCCATACTTCCTTACAGCCCGTATCAGAAGAGCATTGCCAGGGCCGCCCGTTCCAAGGGGTTCGATGTGATGCTGCATTTGCCGATGGAACCCCACGAATATCCCTCGATCAACCCAGGACCCGGCGCTCTTTTTACTTCAATGTCGCCGGATCAACTGATCAGGCAGCTCGAAAAGGATTTGGACGCCGTTCCTTTTATTCAGGGCGTAAACAATCACATGGGGTCGAAAATGACGACGGTCTCAAGCCAGCTGCATCAAATTTTTTCGGTGTTAAAAAAAAGAAACCTCTTTTTTATCGACAGTCGCACCACCGCCGATACACTGTGCAAATCCTCGGCTCATTTGTTTCAGATACCGTTTGCGGAAAAAGATGTGTTCATCGATCATATACAGACCCCTGATTTTATCCGCAGAAAGTTATACCTCCTGGTACAGATAGCCCACAGCCACGGCATGGCCGTGGGCATCGCACATCCGCATGCCGTGACCTATGAGGTGCTTCGTGACGTACTCCCTGAGTTGAAAAAAAAGGCGATTTTGGTCAAAGCTTCTGAAATAGTAAAAACAGCCAGTTAGTGTTCATCCATGTAAAATTGACACCTATTTTTGTTTGACAGGATATCCTGCGCATTGTATTTTTTGATTATCCCTTGGGGATGCTTCGTGCGGGTTTTAAACTGCAACAGCGATCGCATTTCCCGCAAGCGTATCGAAGATCCCGTTAAGCGGGGTTGGAGCGCAGCGGAAATCCCGTCTAAAGGACGGTAGCTGCGGGGAGCTTCAATTTTTGACCGTCAAAACAAATTTTTCGGTCACGCACTAACCCATAACGGGTTCCGCCATGAATCAAAATATCAATCCGTTTTTGATGATTTTTCTCATGTTCTGTCTGGCATGTCTCACTCCGGTTGAAACTGCGAATGCCGATATTATTCGGGAACCGGTATATGCCGGAAGTTTTTATCCTGCCACACGTTCTGAGTTGAAAGCGTCCATTGAACAGCTTGTGAGCCAGGTTAAACCGGTCCATGTAAATCAACCCCCTCATACATCGCTCAAGGCGATTATTATCCCACATGCCGGTTATATTTATGCCGGGTTGACAGCTGCACATGTTTCACGGGTGTTGAAGGAAAATAGATTCAGCCGGGTCATCGTTATGGGCTCGGATCATCGCATCGGCTTTCAGGGCTGTGCCATCAGCGATGTGAGCGCCTATGAAACTCCGCTCGGATCGATCCGGATCCATGGCGATGCCGTCCGGATGCGTCGGGATAAAAACTTGTTTCAAGCCGTTCCCCTATCCGACCGGCTCGAGCACTCCGTTGAAGTGGTTCTTCCATATCTTCAATATTTTCTCATAGGATTCGAGCTCATACCCATCGTGACCGGGCAGGGCCCGGATCTTGACAAAAGGGTGTCAGCCGCTATTGATCCTTTGCTCGATCAAAACACCCTTCTGGTGGCCAGTTCCGATTTGTCCCACTATCTGTCGTATAAAGATGCCGTTGTCAGAGATCGGGAAACCATCGAGATAATATTGAATCTGGAAGCCGATAAACTGATATTTCGTGAGAATGCAGCCTGCGGCAAAATACCGATTCTAATTTTAATAAACATGGCCCGCCGATACGGCTGGAAACCGGTTCTCCTCCATTATTCCAACAGCGGTGACACAGCCGGGGATCGTTCAAGGGTCGTCGGCTATGGGGCCATAGCCTTTTATGGAGGTCCATCTATGCAACACAAGATTCATACCCCTCAATCTTTTGATGAGCACCAGGGGCAGACACTGGTGCGGCTGGCCAGGCAGACCATCGCAGAAAAGCTTGGGAAATCTTCCATCAAAGCAGATCCTGAAGATCTAAAAGAGACTGCTTTTCAGGCCCGCAGGGGCACCTTTGTAACACTGACGATTGACAAACAGCTGCGCGGTTGTATCGGAAATCTGGACTCCAGTGAATCGATCTTGGCCGGGATCAAACGCAATGCCATTAATGCCGCTTTCCATGATCCCCGTTTCCCGCCTTTAAAAGCCGCTGAACTCGACCGGGTGGACATCGAGGTCAGCATCCTTACCGAGCCGTATCCCCTGGAATACCGTGGCAGCAAAGATTTGCTTGCCAAGCTGCGTGTTAATGTGGATGGCGTTATACTTCGGAAGGGAACGGCCAGTGCCACTTTTTTGCCACAGGTCTGGAAGCAATTGCCCCGACCTGAAGAGTTTCTTTCCCATCTTTGCATGAAAGCCGGTCTGTCCGCCGATACCTGGAGAAAAAGCCATCCTGAAATTTTGATCTATCAGGTTCAATATTTTGAAGCGGCGAAATGAACGTTCCATAACACGGGTGGTCATCGCCACGGGCATTTCTTCCGTGGTAACCCAGCTATTGATCATTCGTGAATTCTTAGCCCAATTTCAAGGGAACGAGTTCGTCATTGCCCTGATTCTCTTCAACTGGCTGATCTTAGGTGGCATCGGCACCCTGTTGGCCCGCTGGATCACCCAGCGTTTCTGGGGGGCCACTGTTAACCGGCTGGGAGGCCTCTCTCTGGTTTTGGCTGGACTCTCCGTCGTGCAAATTCTAGCCGTCCGCGGTCTTCGGGACGTTCTTTTCATTCACGGCAGTTCGGTGGGATTCTATCCCACTCTGGCCTACACGTTCTTGACCATTGCACCCTATTGCCTTGTGCTCGGCTTTGTTCTCCCTTACAGCCTTTTTGCCATCCGGACGGAGAACCCGGATTATCCCGGAACACGCATCTATATTATTGACAATCTGGGAGATGTGTCGGGCGGCGCCCTATTTTCCTTTGTCCTTGTTTTTCTGGTTACCCCATTAAAGGCCGTATTTTTGGCAAACCTGCCGTTGCTGGCGGCAACCTATCTCCTTTTTACCCCTTCCGCTCGATATCATCCTGTTGTTTTGCTTGGGACCGGGCTGACGTTTGCCATACTGGTTGCCGGCCTTTTACTGGAACCTTCATCTCTGGCACCGTCTGAGGGGAAACTGGTTTATTACAGCGAGTCTCGTTACGGCCGGATCGAGGTGCACCAAGACCAGGAGCAGTTTACGCTCTTTGTGAACGGCAACCCGCTGTATGGCAATCAGAATCTGAGCATGGCTGAAGAAGCCATCCATTATCCTTTGGCGCAATTGGCCCGCACACGGAATATTCTTTTGATTTCTGCAGAAGGCGGTATGTTGGCCGAACTCGAAAAGTACCGGCCGGAATCGGTGGATTATGTGGAACTCGATCCACGGTTGGCAGATGTTCAATTCAGGTTCGGCCTGATAAAAAGGATTTCCGGTCTGAAGGTTGTCCATCAAGACGGCCGGGCTTATCTTTCGGATTCGAATAATACCTACGATGCAATCATCGTCAGTCTGGGCGAGCCGGACACCTTTCAAATCAACCGGTTTTTTACAGACCGATTTTTTGCGCTGGCGAAACGTCATCTGACCCCGGAAGGTGTGTTGAGTTTTTCCATGAAGGGGTTTGATAACTATCTGGCTGAACCCCAGCGACAGAAACTTTCTTCACTTTATAACACCGTCAGCGACTATTTCGATCGTGTCCTGTTACTCCCCGGGCAGAAAATATTTTTTCTGTGCAGCGCTCAACCCTTTAATATCGATATTCCGCTCCTGTTGGATCAAAAAAATATCCGGACGCGCTACATTAAAGGGTATTATTATGGCAACCTGACCCGTGAAAGAATTGATCGGCTGAACCATCTCATGGATCGAAAGACTCCTAAAAATTCGGACTATTCCCCCCAGTTGATGCGTCTGATATTTCAGCAGTGGTTTGCCAAGTTTTCCGCTTCACCCACAGGGTTCATGGCTGTCTTGAGCGTATTGTGTCTGTTCTATCTAATTCGCATCAGTGCTGAAGAGTTCGTTCTCTTTTCAACGGGCTGGACGGTTATGGGAAGTGAGATTCTCGTAATATTTGCCTTCCAAATTTTTTTCGGTTATATTTACTTGCAGATCGGCCTGATCGTCACCGTTTTCCTGGCCGGCCTTTTGCCGGGAGCCTGGTTCGGCGAAAGAATGCGTTCAAGGAGCAAAACAACCCTGGCGTTTGCCGATGGACTGATCATTGTCCTCATGGGCACACTCATCGTTGTTCTGAAACAGATCGGCTATGATTTGCCGGCGACTTTTTTTCTTGTTTTCGGTTTTTTGATTTCCCTGATCTGCGGGTTTCAATTTCCGGTGGCCCTCTGGTTGCGGGGCGGCGACGCCCCGGCGGCGACGCGGACCTTCTCCGCCGATTTGATCGGGGCCGCCTGTGGAGCCCTGGTCACGAATGTCGTATTGATCCCCTATTGCGGGATCATCTGGGCTATAGCCGGATTGATGGGGCTAAAACTTTGCAGTTTAATCGTTATTTTTGCGAGTTATGAAGAAAGTTAGCCGACGTCATTTTCTTTATTGCAGTGCCGGACTTTTTTGTAGCGTCCTGCACGCCGATGCCTTTTGGCCTTTTTCAGTAAAAACAGGTGCGGCAGCGGGTCCGGCCGATATTCGGGGTCATGTATATAAAGGAGATGCACCCGAAGAATTGTGGAAGTGGTCCCATGAAGGATTTCTTTATACGAAACTGGACAACAAAGTGGTCATGTGCGGTATCTGTCCCAACAGATGTCTTCTATCGCCGGGTGATCGCAGCGTCTGCCGTTCCAAGGTCAATATGGACGGCGTTCTTTACAGTCTGACATACGGCAATCCTTGCAGCGTGAATGTGGATCCCATTGAAAAAAAACCCCTGTTTCATTTCAAACCCCGATCAAAAGCCTTTTCCATCGCCACCACCGGCTGCAATTTCCGCTGTTTGAATTGCCAGAACTGGGAAATCTCCCAAGCCAAACCCCATGAAGTCCGGCATCACGAACTTTTCCCGGCCGATGTGATTCAAGGGGCACAGCGTACCGGATGCGCGTCCATTGCCTATACATATTCCGAAGCCGTCACTTTTTTTGAATATATGATCGATACCGCTCGTCTGGCCAGGGACGAGGGGATCGCTAATTTATGGATTTCCAACGGTTATATCAATCCAAAACCTCTGGTGGAGCTGTGCAGCGTTCTGGACGCCGCCAATATCAATCTCAAGACATTCAGCGACGCCATCTACCGGAAATTGAACGGCGGCCGTCTGCAGCCGGTATTAAATACTTTCAAAACATTGCATGAACAAAAGATTCATTTTGAGATGACGAATCTGGTGGTGCCCGGGTATGCCGATGATGCCGAGATGGTCAAACAGATGTGCCAATGGATTCTTGCGACTCTCGGGCCCGATTATCCTCTGCACTTTTTAAGGTTCTTTCCCCAATACAAACTCGACCGCCTGCCGGCCACGCCTCTTTCAACCCTCATTCGGTTTCGCAAGCTGGCCATGGCCGAAGGAATCCATTATGTCTATGTGGGCAACGCCTCATATCCCGAGGGAAACAACACGTATTGCCACAATTGCAAGAAACTGCTCATTGAACGGATCGGATATTTCATTCGAACTTATGACCTGAACGAAAATCGATGCAAATATTGCAGGACCGTTATTCCCGGGCGATGGACATAATCCGAATTTCTCAAAACCCTGATTCGTCCGTTCCTCAATTCCCCCCGAATCTTCTCCATATGTCGGAGTGCTGCAGCCTCTCTTTCTAAATCTGCAGGCTTTATTTCGAGTTTATCGGTTATGGTCGCCGGTTCAGCCCCACCGGTCTCTTTTAATATCATCAATATTTTCTTCTGAGTTTCATTGAGTTGGAGGGCTCCTCCCTTGGATTTTGCTAAAGACCGGGCACTGTGAACGGCCCATGGATCGCACGTTCGGGCCGGTGACAGTGCATCCATATAACAGTCTTCACATAAGTTCTGGCCAAAGTGCTCCCGTTCTTCCCCGGACTTCATTGTCTCTGTACATCGGTCACAGATCATTGGTTTTCCTCCGGAAATTAGTTCAACCCCTCTTTGAAAATGTTTGGCTTTTGGGGCTGAAATCGACTTTTCTGTTTTGCTTCCCATATAGGATTATAGAGAAAAGACCGTGTTGTGTCAATTTTAAGGGAACTTTATGGGTTTGAATTGCAAGGCTTTACAACCATCAAGTGTTATGCCATAATTCCGTTCCGAATTATCGATACAAATCTTAACAACAAAGATCTTTCCTTTAACTGGAGGCGTCTTCATGGATGGTTTTTATGGAAGGTTTTTGAAAATCAATCTCACGGACAATCACTTCGATGTGGTGACCTTAACTGAAGAGATTCTTTTGAAATATCTTGGCGGGAAGGGCCTGGCTTCTTACCTCCTTTATTCCATAAATCCTCCAGGTGTCGATCCTCTGTCACCGGATAATTGCCTGATTTTTGCAACCGGGCCCATCACCAACAGCCGGATATGGGGTTCAAGCCGGTATGGCGTCTTTGCCAAATCCCCCCAGACCGGTTTTTTTTCTGAATCTTATGCCGGCGGAAAAGTACCGGAAGCCGTCGATTCAACAGGGTATGATGCCATTGTAATTGTCGGAAAAAGTCGGCGCCCGACGGTTGTTGTCATACAACCTGATGGTGTGGAATTCAATGATGCTTCAGATATTTGGGGGATGGATACGTATCAAACCGAAGATACCGTGAATCAAAAATTCGGCGGTGTCGGCGGCGGGACAACAAAGTCCGGTGCCGTTGTCATCGGTCCGGCAGGAGAGAACCTTGTTCGATTTGCCGTTATCGAAAACGATTACTGGCGATCGGCCGGAAGGACCGGGGTCGGTACCGTCATGGGATCAAAGAATCTCAAGGCCATCGTATTCAAGGGAGATAGAAAGCGTCGGCTTTTTCAAAAGGAACATGTAAGGCAGTTCTCAAAAACTCTTGCCAAAGAATCGAAAAACAACCCTATTGTTCAGGCTTACAGGACCATGGGTACCCCCATGATGGTGAAAACCATCAATCAGGCCATGGCGTTTCCCACAAAATATTGGTCTGAAAGCTTTTTTGATCGATGGGAAAATATCGGTTCAGAAGCCTTGCACAACCAGTGCCGTGTTCAGCCGCGTGCTTGCTCGAAATGCTTTATCGCATGTGGCCGGATGACCACTGTGTTAAACGGGCGCCATGCCGGTCTCATGATTGAAGGGCCGGAATACGAGACGATATTTGCTTTTGGCGGTCTTTGCATGATCGACAGCATCGAGGAGATCGCTTATTTGAACGATATTTGTGACCGTCTCGGTATGGATACAATATCCGCGGGGAATCTGTGTGGATTTGCCATTGAGGCTGCCAAACGGAAGAAAATAGATCTTCGTATCGATTATGGAGATGTCGATGCCATAGCCGCTCTGCTCAAACAAATTGCAGCAAGGCAGGGCACCGGAGACATCCTGGCCCGGGGGATTGGATATGCAGCAAAAGCCTGGAACCTTGAAAACATTGCGGTTCACGTTAAAGGCCTTGAGCCGCCGGGTTATGATCCCAGAGTACTCAAAGGCAGCGGGCTTGCTTTTGCCGTTGCAGACCGGGGCGCATGTCATTTAAGGGCGACGTTTCATAATCCTGAATTGAAAGGGATGATCGATCCTGAGATCATCCAAGGAAAAGCCGAGCTCCTGGTGGATTTTGAAGATCGCCTGACGCTGATGGACACCTTTATTCTATGCCGATTTTACAGAGATATATATCCCTGGGAACGGTTGGGACAGATCATCCAAATAACCACCGGTTTGAAGCAGAATAAAGCCCAATTACAGAAAAAAGCTTCTGAAATATCTACGCTGATTCGCTGTTTTAACATACGGGAAGGGCTTAAGGCCGAAGATGATTCACTTCCGAAACGGTTTCACGAAGACATCCTCAAAACAGGGCACGTCATTACCGAAACGGAGCTTGGGGTGATGCTGAAGGAATACTACCATCATAGAGATTGGGATGAAAGGGGACGTCCTGAAAAGAGACCGGACATCCCTTATTCCGAACCGATATCGCGAAATTCCCTATGATGGATTTTTCTTTTATATGTTGCAAAAGCATCTCCAGTGATTATTGTTGAATTTAGCGCAATTTTTTTTGAAAGTAATATTGAGGAATTCCTAAAAATAACAACGCATTTTGTGATCGCTTATAAAATTTTGGAGGACAATCCATGGCTTTTGAAACCAAGGAACAAGTATTAGAAAAAATCCTTTCCCAGGACAAAACCCTGTGCCCCCACTGCGGGGTAGAAATGAGTCTATGGGAGGTCCCGCCGTTTAACTTCAGCGACGGTCTCGGATGGGGAACCCCTTACCTGTTTGTATGTTTTAATGATGAGTGTCAGCTGTATGTCAACGGATGGGCAAACATTGAAGAAAATTATGCCCATAATGCTTCCTGCCGGTGTATGAACTATCCGGGAACACAGCAGTTTGAATTCATCCCTGTATTCAGCCCCATAGGGGGTACGGGGCAAATAATCGACGATCAGGTTCTGGTCGAGCAAGAAATGTTGAAAGAGAGAATTAAACGCGGATTTTCAATTCTTACGGATGCCTATGTGTCCAAAGACGGCGTTACAGTGGTCAGGATGCTTCTTGATGCAACCGAGCCCCAGCGGGTCCGTTTAAAAGCGGCGGAAATGGTGGGTGACATCGGGGAACTGGAAGCCATAGAACCGATCAAGAATGTAAGATTCGGCATTGAAATTATTCAGAAAAAAGTCGATGAATCTGTGAAGAAGATTCATGAACGATATTTTACCCGCGAATGTCCTTTTTGCGCAGAGATAATAAAGAAAAGAGCAAAAATCTGCAAACATTGCGGACAAGATGTGGCCGGGCAGTGATGGTCACCTGAATTGAAGGATTTTTTTTGATCGGCAACTCAATTCGGCGTTATCCGTTTCCGGTCAGATAATTTTCAGTCAGAGCTCCGTAGACGACCGGGAGCGATTCAAGGTCCGGTGGTTTGAATCCAAAGACGATATCGAGAAAAACCATTGTTATGCGAAAGGTTGCGCCCCAAAGCACTTCATGGCCATCTGTATACTTATGGACAAAACAGGGATAGTCTTTCATATTCGGATGGCTGCCGTTTTTGTTCGACATACCGACATTTAATCGATACCGTGCATAATAAGACGGGTTCAAAAGATTCCGTAAGGGAATGTGAACGACCTTTTCCACCTCCCAATTTGGGAAAAATCGCTTTTGACGGTTGATCCAACAAGCCATAGGATAGATCACCTTCCGAAACATAACGAGCTGTTGTGACGGAAGCGGTCCCAAGAATCTCACTCCCAGAGGGTTTAAGCGCATTTCTTCAACACTTTCTCTTAAACAGGTGGCAAAAAGCAATGCCATAATTTGGGCCTCGTATGAATGGTGTTTGTGCCACCGCGTCCAATGCGACCACCGTGTCAATGGAGATCCCGGTACGTATAAAAGCTTTGCAAGGATGGCATCCAGCGGAGAAGATATGCTTCCGCCCGGGCAGCAAAGGTCTCCCGGCTGTTTTACCTTGAGGGACCGTTTGTTCAAAATCAAACAGGGTTTTGGGGCAGATCGTTTTTTTTCGTCATAAAGACCCAGCAAAAACAACACGGCAGACGATATTGCCGAATCTTTAATTCCTTCTGAAAAAATGGGATCCTGACGATTTTTTTTATGAAGTGAATGGGTTATTCGTTCAATAAAGGCGGTGGCGTTTCCGAAGGAATGCATCATTTATATTCATCCATAATTACTATAAGCTGTTTCAAAACCTCCCATTCGTATATTCTGATCTATATCATACAGCCGGCAAAAGATAGATTTATTATTCATTCTTGAACTTTTTGCAAGTATACGTTAAGTCGCAGGTCAATAAACCACAGGAGAAATATCATGAAGGTCATTAAAATCGGCGGCGGCTGTTTAAAGGGGAGAAAGAACATCGGGCGGATCCTTGAACTTGTTGCAAGCCGGGGCCGTGGTCATATTTTTGTAGTTTCTGCGCTCAACGGGGTAACTGATTTTTTGATCGACAGCATGTCTTCCGCCCTTGAGGATGAGGGGAATATCCCTTCGATTATCGACCGACTAAACACCAAGCACATGCTCATTGCCCGCCATCTTATGCCCAAGGGTAATATTCTACAAAACTTCAGGCGGGACCTTAATAAGTCCTTAAGCAAGCTCGAGCGTCTCTATTACGGGCTCAGCTTTACCCGGGAAAGTACACCAAGAATTCGGGATATTATTTCCAGTTTTGGTGAACGATTTTCTGCGGTTCTCCTCTCCAGTGTACTTCGCTCCCAGAGCATTCAAGCCACATACCGTATGCCGGATAAAATCGGCTTGATCACCGACGGCAAGTTCGGTGATGCCACAGTCAATTTGGTGAAAACAACTAAGAATTTCCAGCTGAACATTAAGCCCCTGATGAAACGGAAGGTCATTCTTTTTATTCCCGGCTTTTTTGGGGTCAGTGGGGATGGTGAAATCACGACATTCGGTAGAGGCGGCAGTGACTATTCGGCGGCTGTGGTTGCGGCAGCCATGCAGGCGGAAATCCTGGAGGTCTGGAAAGATGTTGACGGCTATATGAGTGCTGATCCGGATTTTGTTCCGGAAGCACAGCTTATTCCAAGGCTGTCCTACGATGAAGCTGCGGAACTTTCCTATTTTGGTGCTAAAATTCTTCACCCGAGGACGGTGGAACCCTTAAGGAGAAGTCGTGTAAGTATTGCCGTCAAAAACACCTTAAACCCGGGTGGCACCGGGAGCGTGATTTCGAGCCGAAGCCGAAAAACAAAAAACATCATAAAAAGTGTGGCGCACGACGGCGATATCGGCATCCTTAAGGTTCACGCTTCAGGGGTCGGTGCGCGACTCGGGATCCTCTCTCTGGTGGCCAAGCAAATCGCCGAAAGCGGTATCAATATAAAATCTGTGGTCACATCCCAAACCTGCATCAGCCTCCTGCTTGCGCTCAAAGATCTCGATCCCGGCTTCCGCTCCCTGAAGTTAATGCATCCTAAACCTTATCGACGGCTGGAGAAAATTGAGGATGTGGCGCTGGTGAGTATTGTGGGTGGCGGACTCCTCCAAAGCAAAGGGATTGCAGCAAAATGTTTTTCGGCTGTGGCCGAATGCGAGGTCAATGTTGAGATGATTTCATTCGGTCCTTCTCCGGTGGCGCTTTATTTTCTGGTTCGCAACAAAGATTTGCACTGCGCTGTCAATGCCATCCACAATAAATTTTTTTCTAAAAGGCGGCAAACGTTGTTATAGTTTCTTTGTTTTGAAATTTATATCTCATTTTATTGCGTTATGAATACGCATCTGAAATTATAAAATTGCTTGTAAATTAAACAGATCAAACATTCTTCCCGTTTTGTTTGCGCTCATTTAGGGTTGCATTTCAGGCTTGTATTTCAAATAAAGACGGAGACTTTATGAATGGGTAAACAATCCATGGCCATATTGGGTCCCATGCGGATACCCTTTCTAATATTACCGCCGGTATGTGTTGCTGTAGGGGCAGCCACTGCATTCTGGTCGGGAATCGAATTAAATCTGCTTTATTTGGCACTGGCTTTTATCGGCGCTCTTTCGTCCCACATCAGCGTAAATGCCTTCAACGAATATCATGATTTTAATAGCGGACTCGATTTCAATACTCGGCCTACGCCGTTCAGCGGCGGAAGCGGTACGCTTCCCAAAAACCCTGAAAAAGCGCATTATGCGCTGATTACCGCATTTGCTACACTCGCGGCGACACTTTTTATCGGTATTTACTTTTTGTTGATAAAAGGACTGTGGCTTTTACCCTTGGGGATTATCGGTATTATTGACATTGTCGTCTATACCCGATGGCTGACCAGAAGTCCTTTGATCTGCCTGATTGCTCCCGGGCTGGGCTTTGGACCTCTCATGGTAATGGGAACCGATTTTGTTCTTTCAGGATCTTACTCTTGGACCGCTTTTATCGCATCTTTAGTTCCGTTTTTTCTTGTGAGTGACCTGCTTCTTCTCAATCAGTTCCCAGATGTCGATGCCGATAAAGGTGTCGGTAGAAATCATCTGCCCATTGTAATCGGGCGAAAGGCGAGCGTGAAGGTTTACGCTTTATTCCTTGCAGGCGCTTATATGTCCATCATTTTAGGGTGGTTGACCAGGGTCTTGCCGCCTGAAAGCCTTGTGGCACTTGTCACCATTGCCCTCAGCGTTAACATTGTTCGAGGAATTTCCAGATATGCCGATGATATATCTGCACTGATTCCATATATGGGCCGGAATGTTATCTTGACCATATTAACCCCTGCTTTGCTTGCAATCGGCCTCTTTATCGGCCGCTGACGAGTTCTTATTGGGAGGAATACAATGTCTCAAAAATTGCCGGATGATTTTTTCGATTGGCTTGTTGATTTGCGTCGCTGGTTTCATCAATTTCCGGAACCGGCTTACAAAGAGGAAAAGACGGCGGCCAAAATTTGCGAGGTGTTAGAAGGGCTTAACGTTCCGTTTGAACCGGGTGTGGGAGGAACCGGTGTGGTGGCAAAGCTCCGTGCCAAGCTTAAAGGCCCTGTAATCGCTTATCGAGCTGATATGGATGCGCTGCCTCTTGAACAAGGGAATTCGGTTTCTTACAAATCCCGGAATGAAGGATTCATGCATGCCTGCGGACATGACGGGCATATGACCATTGCACTGGGCGTCATTCGCTGGCTGATTGAAAACAGATGGCGCCAGAACGGCTCCGGTGAAATCATCTTTATATTTCAACCTGCAGAAGAAGGCGGGGCAGGGGCCATGGCGATGCTTGAAAGCGGTATTTTTGATTCGGAACCGGTTGAAGCCGCTTTTGCCGGACACATGTATCCTGAATTTCCTGTGGGGCATATCGGAATTGCCCCTGAAGTCAGCAATGCGGCTGCAGATGCTCTTATTATCCGTTTGAAAGGCAAGGGCGGGCACGGTGCCTATCCGCATCATTGTAAAGATCCCATTGTCGCCGGTGCGCATCTGGTTGCACAAATTCAGTCGCTGATCAGTCGGGAACTCCCGCCCCATGAAAGCGCTGTGCTGAGTATCTGCCGCTTTCATGCCGGAACAGCATCAAACATTATCCCCGAGAACGCTGTATTGGAAGGAACCCTCCGAACCCTTAACCCTGAGGTTCGTGAACAAATAATAAAACGCCTCCAAGATGTCGTGCAAAGTGTGGCCCGGTCGTTCAATATTTCAGCAACCCTTGAAGTGATGAAGGGTTATCCTGTGCTGGTAAATGATCCAAAGCTCGTGAAACACACTTTGGCTTGTGCCGGGGATGTGCTTGGGACGGATCATGTCCACACCGGGCTCCCCAAAATGGGTGCTGAGGATTTCGCCTACTTTTGTCAGAAGTGGGGGGGGGTATTGGTGGGGCTTGGGTGTCATGATCCGCGCAAAGGCTTTCAGTACGGTCTACATTCCCCTTATTTCGATATTGACGAAAAGGTTCTGGATGTGGGGACCCGGCTTTTCGGGCAAGTCCTCATGCGGTATATGGAAAATTG
>Ga0209013_10000964_pt1 | contig 26553 bp, 24 predicted proteins | sample Cruoilmetagenom2_FD_187291 | JGI IMG/M metagenome (GOLD analysis project Ga0209013, IMG submission 187291) | Oil polluted marine microbial communities from Coal Oil Point, Santa Barbara, California, USA - Sample 2 (SPAdes) (version 2) | ecosystem: Environmental > Aquatic > Marine > Oil seeps ...
AGATGGACTGAAACACTCAGTTGGACAATATGGATTCAATATTGGGATTGCGTTTCAGCTGACCGATGATGCTCTTGATTATTCTTCAACTGAAGAGGAATTTGGAAAAGGAGTGGGTCAGGATTTAATTGAGGGGAAGATGACTCTTCCGTTATTTTATTCAATTCAAGAAGCTTCAAGCTCAGAACGAACTAAAATAAATGATATTCTCGTAAGCAAGGAAATCTTTACCGAGGATGATTTAGGTTTTGTCAGGGATATCGTGGAAAGATATCAAGGCGTTCAAAAAACAAATGACATGGCTGAAGACTATATAGAGAAAGCGAAAAATGCCATATCCTTACTTCCTGACACTCCTTATAAAAACTCCCTGGATTCGTTAGCTGAGTATATTGTAGATAGAAGAGGGTAATAATTAAATCAGGACTCATAAGATTCTAATTCGTGCATCATAACATAAGCGTCTTCACCATTGTCTGAATAGTATTTTTTTCTTAGCCTCATTGTCCTAAATCCGATTTTCTCGTAAAGTTTTATAGCCCCGGTGTTTGATGTTCTAACCTCTAAAATTGCATATTTCAATCCGTTATCTTTTGAATAACTGATACAATGTCTTATTAACATCTCCCCGATACCTAATTTCCGAAAATCGGGATTTACAGCGATGTTCAGGATATGTACCTCATCGTGAATTGTCCAGGTCACTATATATGCTATTACAATGCCGGACATTCGTATAACTCTTTTATATGAATTTAGCGCCTCTATTTCTCTTTCGAATATGCGCTTTGGCCACGGGGAAGGAAAGCTGACATTCTCTATAGCCACTATCTCATCCAGGTCCTCTGGCTTCATATAGTCTATTTCATACTTTGCAGCTTGTTCCATTATATCTCTATTTTTTCAGTTTTGGGCTCATATGTCTAGGTATTTTTTAGTTAGAAGAATTCTTGAAGTATGTGCTTAGAAGTTCTTGGGCTGCTGCGAATGGACTTTTTTTGCCTTTGGTTACTTGTTCTTCCAGTTTGAGGAGAGCGCTCTTTATTTGCTCATTAGAATAAAAATTTTCTTTTAATCCATATAATATTGCTTCATGCATCCACTTTCTTGCTTGTAGGTGTCTTTTCTTTTCTAATTCTCCGCTTTGTTCAATTAGCTTTTGGTGTTTAAGGATTGTTTCCCAAATTTCATTTATGCCCCTATTCTTTATGGAAGAACAAGTTGTAACTTCAGGTATCCACCCGCTTTCTTTAGGAGGGTATAGGTTAATGGCGTTTTCGAATTCTCTTTTTGCCTGCTCGGCTTTGATAATGTTCTCCCCATCAGCTTTTGTGATAGCCACTGCATCCGCCATTTCCATGATGCCTCTTTTCATGCCCTGAATTTCATCCCCTGCCCCCGCAAGAAGAAGTAAGAGGAAGAAATCAACCATTGAATCCACCGCAACTTCTGATTGGCCGACCCCTACAGTTTCAATAATTATGGTCTTAAAACCCGCTGCTTCACATAATAAAACCGTCTCACGCGTGTTCTTCGCTACACCACCCAATGAACCTCCAGTAGGGGAGGGGCGTATAAACGCATTAGGGTCAAGCGAGAGTTCCTCCATTCTTATTTTATCCCCTAAGATACTCCCTTTAGTGCGCTCGCTTGTTGGATCAATTGCTAATACGGCAACAGTTCTCTTTTTCTCCCGGGTTAGATACAACCCTAAAGTCTCTATGAATGTGCTTTTCCCAACACCCGGAATCCCCGTTATGCCGATCCGAATTGATTTTCCTGTGTGAGGAAGACAGTGGTCAATAATTTTTTGCGCCAGATCGTTGTGTTTTGGCAAGGTGCTTTCTACGAGGGTGATTGCCTGACTTAATATTGAGCGGTCCCCTGCAAGTATCCCTTCTGTATACTCTTTAAACGACAACTCGGTTTTCCGTTTTCTCTTTCCCATTGTGGGTCTTTCAGATCTGTACTTGAATTTGAATTGTTAGATAACCTTTTGTTAATTGGTTTCTTAAGTATTGTTAATCAATATTTTAAGCAATTTCTCAGCAGCTTGTGAAATAACAGTCCCCGGTCCGAATATAGCGGTAATGCCGGCATCATAAAGAAAATCATAATCTTGTTTAGGAATAACGCCGCCCGCAACCACCATAATATCCTCACGGTTTAGATTCTTAAGCTCACTTACCAAATCGGGTACAAGCGTCTTGTGGCCGGCTGCAAGACTTGAAATTCCAATTATATGGACGTCGTTCTCAATGGCTTGTCTGGCTGCTTCCTTAGGGGTTTGAAAAAGTGGCCCGATATCCACATCAAATCCAAGATCGGCAAAGCTGGTTGCTATAATCTTGGCTCCGCGGTCATGGCCGTCCTGGCCCATCTTTGCAACCATTATTCTCGGACGCCTTCCTTCAAGTGTAGCAAATTCGTCAGCTAGCGCTCTTGCTTTAACAAAGTCTTTATCTTGAGACATTTCAGAAGAATATACACCTGAAATCGAGCGAATTACAGCCTTATATCTGCCGAATACCTTTTCACACGCATATGATATCTCTCCTAGGGATGCCCTTTTTCGAGCCGCATCCACTGCAAGCTCTAAAAGATTCCCAGAGCCTGTTTCAGCGCATTTGGTAATAGCCTCTAGCGCAACCTTTACTGTTTTGTTATCCCTTGATTCTTTGAGTTTTTTAAGCCGCTCAAGCTGTGAGCGCATTACAGCCGTGTTATCGACCTCTAATATTTCTATCTGGCTCTCTTCTTCAACTTGATATTTGTTTACTCCAACAATGATGTCCTGCCCGGAGTCTATGCGGGCCTGCTTTCTGGCAGCCGCTTCCTCAATTCTCATTTTTGGTATCCCCGTGTCTATGGCTTTTGCCATTCCCCCAAGCTCTTCAACTTCACTTATCAACTCCCATGCCCTGCGTGCAATTCGGTCGGTTAGGTATTCGACATAATATGAACCTGCCCATGGATCAACGGAGCGGCATATATTTGTTTCCTCCTGAAGATAGATCTGAGTATTTCTAGCAATACGCGCCGAGAAATCGGTCGGCAGAGCAATTGCCTCATCAAGAGCGTTTGTATGAAGGGACTGGGTGCCGCCAAGGGCTGCTGCAAGCGCTTCAATACATGTCCTTATTGCATTATTAAAAGGGTCCTGTTCCGTTAAGCTCCAGCCCGAGGTTTGACAGTGGGTTCTCAGCGCCAAAGATTTAGGGTTTTTAGGGTTGAACTGTTTTACTAGCTTTGCCCAGAGCATACGGGCCGCCCTCATTTTTGCTATTTCCATAAAATGATTCATCCCGATACCCCAGAAAAATGAGATACGAGGGGCGAAATCATCAATATCCATTCCGGTTTTAATACCTGTCCGTATGTACTCAAGCCCGTCTGCAAGGGTGTAGGCAAGCTCTATGTCGGATGAAGCGCCCGCCTCTTCCATATGGTAGCCGCTTACGCTTATTGAATTGAATTTGGGCATTTTCTCCGCCGTGTATTTAAAAATGTCCGCTATGATTCGCATCGAGGGCTCAGGAGGGTAAATATAAGTATTACGAACCATAAATTCCTTTAATATATCGTTTTGAATTGTGCCGCTCAGTTCTTCTGGGTTAACCCCTTGTTCTTCGGCGGCTACAATGTAGAAGGCCATTATAGGGAGCACAGCGCCGTTCATTGTCATTGAAACCGAAATTTCATCGAGCGGTATCTGGTCGAAAAGAATTTTCATATCCAAAATGGAATCAATGGCGACCCCGGCTTTTCCTACATCCCCCACTACACGTTCGTGATCGGAATCGTATCCTCGGTGAGTTGGGAGATCAAAGGCTACCGACAAGCCCTTTTGACCAGCGGCTAGGTTCCTTCTATAAAAAGCGTTTGATTCTTCGGCCGTTGAAAACCCGGCGTATTGTCTGATAGTCCAGGGACGGGTGACGTACATTGTAGAGTAGGGCCCACGTAGATAGGGTGCTATGCCCGCAGCATAATTAAGGTGCTCCATCTCCAGTAGGTCGTCTTTGGTATAAAGGGTTTTAACGTTGACCCCTTCAGGGGTCATCCATCCGTTATTGGAATCTGCGGATTTGTGATCTGAACCCTTAGTTTCAGAATGACGAAAATCAATGTTTGAAAAATCCGGTCTCAAAAGTACTCACCTCTGTTTAAGCTCTGATTCCTAATATTTCTTGATACTTTTTTAAAGTCTCAAGAGCGTTTGAACGAACATGGATGAAATCATCTACTCCCGCTTGTTCTAATTCCTTAATGTGATCTTTAGGATTCCCTGCAATCATGACTTTTATTTTGGCGTTTGCTTTTTTTAACTCTGTTGAGATCAGCGGAGCTACATTCGGGTATTCATCATCAGAACTGCAAATCACAACTATGTCTGCATTATTTTCAAGAGCGGCCTTAACGCCCTCTTGTGGCGTATCAAATCCGATGTTGTTAATGATTTCAAAACCTGCACATCCGAAAAGGTTACTAGAAAAAGATGCTCTGGCGCTACTCATTGATGGACTTCCGGTAGTGAGTAAGAAAACCTTAGGTTTATGCCCGGTCTCTTTAATATAACGCTCTGTTGCCAAACGTATTTCTTCAAATGCCTCCGCCCCCCGGTAGGGTTTTAACACCTTAATTCTAAATTCCGGCTCCTGGGAATTTTGTATTAATACATCTCCGGCATAGACATTATCACCCGCAAGGTATTCGGTTGTGTATTGAATAGAAAGTTTCTCATCGGCGTTAATTTTATTCCCGGATTTTGTAAGTGTGGTACCGGGCTTCCTTTCTTGAATATTAGGCAACATGTTTTCTTCTGAATTCGGATATTGATTAACACCTAAAAAGGTGTCTCTCCTGATCGCTATGTTCATATCCCTTATTTTTCCTGTTTTCTCAATCTCGTTTTGAATAACGCCTGATTTGAGAGATTTTAAGAATCCTCCCTCCTCCTCTACTTTTTGGAAGAGCTTCAAGGATCCCTGAGCTATTGAATTTGTTAAATTTTCAATATAATAAGATCCTGCACAAGGGTCTTTAACCCGATCCAAATAGGATTCGCTCTTTAATACAAGCTGAGTGTTTCTAGCCATCCGCAGAGAGAATTCATCGGGAGTTTTATATTCTGAATCAAACGGCCTAACTATTATTGAGCCTGCCCCCCCTGATACTCCTGCCATAGCCTCCACCGTGCCTCTAAGTAAATTCACATATGGATCATAAAGTGTTTTATTCCATGTGGAGGTTCTGATCTCTATAACCATAAATTTGGAAGACTCATCTTTTGGAGCAAATTGTTCCATGATTTGCGCCCAGAGTAATCTGGCTGCCCTTAGTTTGGCAATTTCCATAAAGTAGTTTGAGCCGATAGAGAATGAAAACGACATTTGTTGTGAAATTTGATCGGGTGTGAGGCCCGTTTCGGTAAGCCGGTCTAAATATTCGACTCCGGAGGCCAATGTAAACGCTAGCTCCTGGGTAATTGAGGCACCGGAATTGTGGAACTGCGAGCTATGTACTTTGAATGCTTTATAGTCAGGCATAAAATCACTCAAGTATGACATCAATGTCCTTAATTCGTTAAAGGAGGCCTGTTCGCCTCTTGAGAAATATCCATCCAAGGTCAAATCTTTTAACGGGTCGGTATCAATAGAGCCTGATAACTTTTGAGGGCTTATCCCTCTTTTCTTGGCTTCGTTTATAAAAAGAGACAAAATTCCAATTGTCCCAATACTACATTTGAAATGGATTGGTACTTTCTCTATATCTATACCGTTTAGAAGAAGTGCCATATCTTCTTTGTTCTGAATTGGAGTACCCGAATATTCTTCATTCTGAATTTCACAATTGAAGGTGAGAGAATCTGCACCGCCATTTAGGCTATTTAGTGCAAGTGAGTTTGCAAGCTTTATCTCGGGCTCTCTAATCTCCTGATTAATATTCCAGTCGTTATTAGTAGACTCTGCGCCTCTAACAAACGGGAATTCTCCTGGAAGTGAATTTAGCAGATGCTTAAGAGGATTTAAGCTCTTTTCTGTATAGAAAGGGTTTACATCAATATCCTCATAGGTTTTCCAGATTAATTTTTCAAATTCTCTCCCCTTTAAATCCTTTACTATTTGGTCTTTCCATTCTTTCTCGGATACCGGGGGGAACTCTTCAAATAATTTTTCTTTATATTTAGCTTGGTCGCTCATTTAACTGTCTATAATTGTACGATTTTTCTCTGATTTCTAATGTTTCAATCAATAATAATAATTAAAGCCCTTATTATTACAACCCCTCTTGCTTGACACAAAATGTCTTTATGGTATTCTCAGATTCTTCCTAATTGATATTCATTTTCAATTTCGGTTGGAAGTATTATTAATCAAGCTGATTATATTTTTTTGTAAAATTTGAACGGGGCTTTAGGCATACTTATTATCAATAAAATAAACAGAATTCTTTATATTTCTTGCATTAGTTTTTCCCTATTACTATTAATTGCCTTACCCTCTTCTGCCTCGTCTACAGAGAAGAGGATATTATCACTGGTTGATTATATAGGCGGTGATTATCAAAATGCTGTTTTAGATGGTGAAGTAATAAATGACGGCGAATATAAGGAAATGCTTGAGTTTTCTTCTGAAACCGAGGAGCTCTTTCAGACTTTAAAGTTATCAGAAGGGGATAAGGCTAATATAGAATCCGAGATTGACGAGCTGTCGGATCTTATAGCTAATAAATCTTCAGTTAAAAAAGTCGAAGAAGTTTCAAAAAATATAAAAGAAAAAATTATTTCCTCTTATAACATAGTTCCCCATCCCAAGAAAAGCCCTTCTTTAGAGATAGGAAAAGAGTTATACAGCAATAATTGTTCACAGTGTCACGGTCTTGGCGGTGCCGGAGACGGTTCATTGGCGAAAGGGTTAAATCCCCCTCCGACTAAATTTATTGATCCCGATTTCTATTCAGGGCTTTCACCTTTTAAAGTTCATAACACAATGACTTTTGGAATAGCGGGTACGGCCATGCCGTCATTCCCGGAAATTTCCGACGACAAGAAATGGGACGTGGCGTTTTATGTGCTGTCACTTGCATCTAAAAACGAAGATAGTCTTCCCGGAAAAGAAATGGCGTCTCTACTTCCGCAGGAAATAAAGGATTATAAGAACCTCGCGATACTCTCCAACAATCAAGTAAGGGAGAAAATAGGTGAGCATTTAAGTGGTGAGGAAGAGCAGGATTTAGCTGTTTCCTATCTTCGTAAAGGAATCTTTGATAATAATGCGTCCAAAGATTCAGCATTAGTTATGACAAGCGGACTGCTCAAAGATTCTTTAGAGCTCTATAAAGCCGGTAATACAAAAGAGTCCTACAAAAAAGTCCTCGACGCCTATCTGTTCGGATTTGAGCAGGTGGAGCCCGACCTATTTGTTAAAGATAGGAAATTTACAGCGGAAATGGAAGCGAATTTCGGGGATTACAGGAATGCGATTAAATCAGGAAAATCCGTAGAGGAGATCGAAAATTTAAATACAAAGCTTCAAAACAATTTGAACTCGGCCTCTGTTATTTTGGAAAGTAAACCCACAAGTAAGTTCATATCTTTTCTTAATTCCTTTGCGATAATGGTGAGGGAAGGGCTTGAAGCAATCCTGATTATAGCCGCAATTATTGCTTTCTTAAATGCGACGGGCTCAAGAAAATCCGTTAAATACATACACTATGGATGGATCTCGGCATTAGTGGCGGGAATATTTACTTGGTTTCTTGCTAAAACTGTAATTTCTATAAGCGGTGCTCAGCGTGAAATAATTGAAGGCATAACAGCTCTTCTTGCCGCTGCAGTGCTGTTTTATGTGAGCTATTGGCTTATTACCAAGATAGAAGTCAGGAAGTGGAAGGAATACATTCAGGGTAAGGTGGAAAATGCTGTTTCAAGAAACAGTGTTATAGCTCTTGTGAGCGTTTCATTTTTCGCAGTTTACAGAGAAGCATTTGAAACCGTACTATTCTATCAGGCCCTTTGGTTTCAGGCTGAGAACTCCCAGTCTGCTGTGATATGGGGAATAATCGCGGGCGGGGCGGTTTTAGTTGTACTCTTTTTTGTGATTTTCAAAATGGCTCTTAGAATACCAATAAAATACTTCTTCACGTTCACGAGCGTTTTCCTCTATTTCCTTGCTTTCATACTACTGGGCAAGGGTATAAAAGAGCTTCAAGAGGCTGGGGTAGTCAACGCAACCCCTGTAGAGTTCCTACCTTATATAGATGCCGTAGGATTTTATCCTACATTGGAAACTTCAATTCCTCAGGGGATTTTAGTTCTGGCGTTTGTCTTCGCTACTTTCTGGTTAGGATACGTTAAAAGGGAGAGAGAAAAAAAAGAGCTTGTTATAACTGTCTCCCAGATATCGGAGGATATGAAATCTATGCAGTCCGCTTTTGATCACATTAAGGGACATATAATTGAGTGGAGAAGGTGTGAAGATATAGACCTTGAGGCTGAGGACTTAGATAAACAAATTCAAGAAGTTGTTAATCATGTAGACGAGCTCGAAAGCAAGTTAGGAGACTTCTACAACGTTGTCTCAAAAAATTCCGAACATCCAACCAAGATTCAGTGACTATTGTTTTAGTGGCAACTCCCACACATTCCCTTGTCCATGTCATTTTGAGCATATACTATAAAGATCATGAACAGAAAGGCTGTAATTATAGCTTCAGGCGGTATAGATAGTTCGACGCTTCTCTACAAGATGGTGAGCGAAGGGTTTCAGGTTTATGGCCTTACCTTTATCTATGGCCAAAGACACCTAAGGGAAGTTAATTCGGCAAAGCGTATTAGTGAGGGTCTAGAAATACTTCATAAGGTAGTGGATATTTCGGCTATGAAAGAGCTCCTTTTAGGCTCTGCGCTTACTGACTCAAATGTTGAAGTGCCCGAGGTTCCTGAGACTGCAGATCATTACGAGACCCTTAAAGCGACCATAGTTCCCAATAGAAACGCAATCTTTCTTTCCATGGCGATAGGTTATGCGGAGAGTATTGGGGCTAATCATGTCTTCTTCGGCGCCCACTTTTCAGACAGAGGAGTTTATCCGGACTGCAGGAAAGAATTCGTCGATGCGTTCCAAAATTCAGAGAGACTAGCGACGGATAATCCCGACTTGGTAATCGATGCCCCGTTTGTTGATATTGAGAAATCAGAGATAGTTAAACTTGGCACAGAGCTGGGAGTGCCTTTTGTAGATACCTGGACTTGTTATAAAGGAGGAGAGGTACACTGCGGAGTATGCAGCTCCTGCAGGGAGAGAAAAAGAGCGTTTGTCGAATCCGGCATTGTGGACCCGACCGAGTATGAAAGATGAAAATTAGTGAAATATTCTTTTCCCTACAGGGTGAGGGTCTCGAAATAGGTCTTCCCACAGTTTTTGTTCGCTTGTTCGCCTGTGATTTGAGGTGTACGTGGTGCGATACTATGTATGCAGTAGAGGGGCGAGATTTTAAGGACTGTACAGTTCTTGAAGTCGTTAAAGAAGTCGAGAAATACGAGTGTAAAAGAGTTTGTATTACTGGCGGGGAACCCCTTATTCAGATTAAGGAAGTTGAGGAACTAGCCTGTGATTTAATCGGCAAGAATCATACCATCCTGCTTGAAACGAGCGGACATAAAATGCCCCCACCTATATTATGGACAGAAAATAGTACGATAAGCATGGATTGTAAATGTCCGAGCTCCTCAATGGAGGATAGAATGGACTTTGATCTTTTTATAAGACTCCGAGAAAAGGATCAACTTAAATTTGTTATCCAGGATGAAGCTGATTATAAATATGCATTAGGCATATTAAACAGGCACAATATCAAAGCTAACATCATTTTTCAGCCTGCGTATGGTTCTCGGTTGGGTTGGATAACTGAAAAAGTGATTGATGATAAATTAGGAAATGTTAGAGTTTTACCTCAGCTTCACAAAATTATCTGGGGAGATAAGAGGGGAGTGTGATTAGACAGGCAAAGTTTGTTAATCTTTATTTCTGTCCAATATTATGTTATAATTTAGTCTAACTATTCAGAATTGCGATTCTCAGGGTAGGGGTATAAAGCGGAGGTATTGAATTCAGGAAATGCACAAAATGAAAGAAGAAATTACTAAAGAAGACTATAATTATGAGCCATTTGCGGATACTGAAGAATATAGAAGAGTAAACCGCGAATGCATAAACAGTTGGGTTGAGATTATGAAGCAGAAGGGGATTATCAGCATTGAAAGAGTTTTAGACGTTGCAACCGGTGCCGGGACAATGGTTCAGCTTGTGTTTGACAGTCTACCGAAAAGCTGGAAACAAGCTGCGGTATTGTGTCTGGATCAATCTTCAGAAGCATTAAAACTTGCCCAATCTAAATTAGACAAAACTGTAGAAAAATTAAAACTGGTGCACTCTTCAATTGAGGATATGACAATTCCTGATCAAAGTGTGGATATTGCGGTTTGGGGAAACGGTATACACTACCTGTCTGCAAGTGATCAGCTCGATTGTGTCAAAAGAATTAGAAGAGCCTTAAAACCAGGAGGCTTCCTTTTCTTTAACACGGCATTCTACGAAGAAGCCAGGCCTGCTGAAACACTGCCTTTTTACCGTACACAGGTTAAAACCGCAGTCCAGTATATGCGTGACCATGGTATAAAAAGAGAAAAGACTGATACTAAGACTGAAGCTGCAAAATTTCTCCCTCGTGCTTATTATGAGAGCCTGGTGGAAGAGGCGGGTTTCAAACTTGTGGATGGCAAGGAGTTCGCGGTAGACATGCATAAGGAAGCGTGGGAATATATAAGCGCATTTCAACAGTATGCTGCTGGAGCACTCAGGGGATATCCTATAGACGATGCTGTCAATGCTATGAGGGATTCTGTAGGCCCTGCAATAAAACTGCATGGGAATATAGACCAGGACGGTAAACCTTACATTACACGTAAATGGCTTGCCATTAGCGCCCAAGCATAAACCAATTCCAAAATTCTAAATATACATAGAAGTAAAATTCTGTGGGGTTACTATGGGGTTACTATTGAGTTTAATTAGCGCTTTATAGGCGGTAGTTAAGCTACGTCGTAGTAGTCTAATCCTAAGTGGGTAATAAGTTCCTCACCTTTCAAATACCTCAGCGTATTCTTGAGCTTCATGAGCTGAATGAATAAATCGTGCTCGGGATAGAGGTTCTCGCCGTGCATAGGGCTTTTAAAGTAGAATGAAAGCCATTCCTGTATGCCATACAAACCGGCTCTGCCGGCAAGGTCCAGAAATATTACCAAATCAAGTACAATGGGGGCCGCTAGTATGCTGTCTCTGCAAAGGAAATTCACCTTAATCTGCATCGGGTAGTTTAACCAGCCGAATATGTCTATATTATCCCATGCCTCTTTTTCATCCCCTCTCGGAGGGTAGTAGTTAATTCTGACCTTATGATAATAATCCGAGTAAAGATCAGGATAAAGATCTGGTTGAAACAGATATTCGAGTACGCTTAGCTTGCTTTGTTCTTTTGTTTTAAATGAATATGGGTCGTCTAATACTTCTCCGTCCCTGTTTCCTAAAATATTTGTCGAAAACCATCCGTTGAGACCAATCATTCTGCTCTTGAGTCCAGGGGCAAGAATGGTCTTCATTAGGGTTTGTCCAGTCTTAAAATCTTTACCCGAAATAGGAACTTTCTTTTGTTTTGCGAGTTTGGTTAGCGCAGGGACATCCGCTGATAAATTGGGTGCTCCGTTAGCGTATGGAATGCCGCATTTGATTGCAGCATAAGCATAAATCATACTGGGAGGTATGCCCGGATGGTTGTTCTTTAAACCCTCCTCAAATGACTTAATAGTGCTGTGTACCTTTGAAGCTTGAATAAATACCTCGGTACTTCCGCACCAAACCATAACAAGGCGGTCAACTCCGCTTTCTTTTTTGAATTTTTTTATGTCGTCTATAAGCTGCTCAGCAAGGTCCATTTTGGTTTTGCCGCGCTTAAGGTGTTTACCATTTAGGTTCTTTACATATTTCCTGCTAAAAACCGCAGGCATAGGGGTTGTATCTTCGAGAGTCCCTTTTAGATCATCAAGAAGAGATTTGTCTAAAACGCCTGATTTAATGGCTGATTCATAACAGTTATCGTCAAAAATATCCCATCCTGCAAAAACCAGATCCTCTAAATCGCAGAGCGGTATAAAATCCTTAATTAAAGGGGATTTCTTCTCTGTCCTTTTTCCTATTCTGATTGTGCCTAATTGTGTTAGGGACCCGATAGGTTTTCCAAGTCCGGCCTTTATTGCCTCTACTCCGGCAATAAAAGTAGTGCTCACCGCACCACTCATTCCCGGAAGCAATACTCCGAGTTTACCTTTGGGTGGTGTAATATTATTTTTTTCTTTTGTAGTCTTCTTTTTTTTCTTATTGGTAGTTGCCAATGTAGATATTACCTCTTAGAGAACTGTTGTCCTTTTCTCGCTTTTTTAAGTCCGTATTTCTTTCTCTCGACCATTCTCGGATCTCTTCTAAGCTGACCCGCTGATTTAAGGGATGGTCTGTGAGTTTCATCAACTGTTAATAGTGCTCGGGCAATCCCGTGTCTGACTGCACCTGCTTGGCCGGTTAGTCCGCCGCCTTTTACGGTTATCAAAACGTCATATTTCCCTTTTGTATTTGTTGTATCAAGAGGTTCTAATGCATGCACTAGCCAGGTCTCGCGTGGGAAATATTCATCCGCCTCTCTGTCATTGATAGAAACTTTCCCTGCTCCCGGGCGCAACCACACACGTGCGATTGAGGTTTTCCTTCTTCCGGTTCCATAATAGTTAACTTCAGCCATATTATTATTTATACCTCCAAGGTTTCAGGCTGTTGGGGTGCATGTGGGTGTTCGTTCCCAGCGTAAACCTTTAACCTGGTTATTAATTTTTTCTGCCATTTGTTTTTAGGGAGCATTCCATAAACGGCCTTTTCAATTATTTCATGAGGCTTTGTCTTAACAAGGTCCCCTGCCGTTATCGATTTAATTCCACCAGGATGGTGAGTGTGTCGATAATATGTCTTCTGGTTCCACTTATCGCCCGTAAATTTTAATTTGTCAGCGTTAACGATTATAACGAAATCGCCGATATCCGCATGGGGAGTATATTGAGGTTTGTCCTTGCCCCTTAAAATCGTTGCGATTCTAGTGGCGAGTCTTCCCACGGTTTTTCCCTCACCGTCAATTAAAAACCATTTCTTGTTAAAATCTTCACTTCTAGCCATATAGGTCTTCATAATTTTCTGCCTCTAATAATAGAAATAAACAATTCAATTTACCAATTTAGTGGTGATTGTCAAGGTTTTTGCCGATCCTAATTTTTGAAACCGGCAATTTGCAGCTGAAAATTGGTCTACTCATTTAATAATGATATAATGGTGACGTAATAATCTAAATACTACACGTTATGACTACACAACACAAAAGCAAGTCCATATCCTGGAAGAAAAAGTTCAGAGATAAACTTATCGGAATCATAGGCGCAACCGGGGTTATCTCTTCCGATGATGAACTCATAGCATATGAGTGTGACGCTCTTACAGGGTACAGGATAAAACCTATATTCGTAGTTTTGCCCAATAGTGCTAAAGAAATTTCCGATGTAATTAAAGAGTGCCATCACGAAAATATTCCTTTTGTTCCTAGGGGTGCAGGCACGGGGCTTTCAGGGGGCGCGCTGCCTAGTGAAGAGGGGATTGTAATTTCACTATCGCGCATGAATAAGATTTTAGATGTTGATATTCCCAATCAGAGGGTTGTAGTTGAGCCTGGGGTAGTAAATATCTGGGTCACAAACGCTGTTAGCTCCTCTGGATACTATTACGCCCCTGACCCATCAAGTCAGATCGTTTGCACCATAGGTGGTAACGTTGCAGAGAATTCAGGAGGCGTTCATTGCCTTAAATACGGAGTAACTACGAATCATGTCTTGGGGCTGGAAATGGTCTTGCCAGACGGTGAGATAATAGAAGTCGGGGGTAAGACGCTGGATCATCCCGGTTATGACCTTACAGGGCTTGTGGTAGGTTCAGAAGGGCTTTTGGGGATAGTCACTAAGGTTACTCTCAAAATAATTAAAAAACCCGAAGACGTTAAGACTCTGTTAGCCTCATTTGATCGTATTGAAGATGCCGGTGCGTCAGTTTCAGGAATCACCGCTAGGGGCGTTATCCCTGCAGGGATGGAGATAATGGATAGTTTTTGTATACGCTCGGTTGAGGAAACGGTGGGCGCAGGATATCCCATTGATGCGGGAGCTATACTATTGGTTGAACTTGACGGCCCAACGGCAGAAGTTGAGGAGCAAATGCCTATAGTTGAGGAAGTTTTAAAGGGAAATATGGCCATTGAGATTAAAGTTGCAAAAGATAACAAAGAAAGAGAGCTTTTTTGGAAGGGGAGAAAGAACGCGTTCCCCGCGATGGGGCGCATAAGCTCGGATTACTATGTTCAGGACGGCGTAATCCCCAGAAGCAAGCTTGCAGAGGTATTGAGGGAGATCGGGGAGCTCAGCAAGAAATACGGACTCAGGGTTGCAAACGTTTTTCATGCGGGGGATGGTAATTTACACCCGCTTGTTCTTTACGATTTGTCTAAAGAAGGCGATCTTGAAAAAACACTTGAGCTTGCGGGAGAGATCCTGCAGGTATGCGTCGATAAAGGCGGTAGCATAACGGGTGAACACGGTGTGGGTCATGATAAAAAAAGGTTCCTGTCGCTTATGTTCGATGAAAACGATTTAGATACAATGAATCTAATTAGATGTGCCTTTGATGCAAAGGGCCTTTGTAATCCCGGAAAATTATTTCCTACACCCAGGACTTGTGTTGAGCCCGGCATGAAAACTTTTAGGGAGCATCCGGTTCAAAAGGCGGGCCTTGGTGAAATGTATTAGTCCTAAAATATTCTAGAGATTAAACACTATATGCTGAAAAAAAATATTACTAATATTTTGCTTAAAATTGTAGGCGAAAAAAATGCTCTAACCAAAGAGGCCAAACTCGAGTCTTTTGGCGTTGAAAATATGGTGCCCGAAGTTGTACTCTTTCCTAACGACATTGAGCAGGTATCAGAAATAATGAAGATTGCCTATAAAGAATCCCTTAGTGTTTTACCATGGGGATCGGGGACCAAATCGACTCTGGGTAATAAGCCTGAGAGGGCTGATATAGTTATTTCCACTAAAAATTTAGACCACATTATTGAGCACGGCGCTTCTGACCTGGTAGCTACAACCGAGAGCGGGATTACGCTTAAAAAATTCCAGAGCGCACTTAACAAAGAAAACCAGTTCCTAGCACTTGACCCTCCTCACGTCGGAAGTAAGGCAACGGTAGGCGGAATTATTGCTACTAATGATAGTGGTCCTGAACGTTTAAGATATGGGACATTAAGAGAGTTTTTAATCGGATTAAAGGTTGTACGCGCAGACGGCACCATCTTTAAGGGAGGATCGAAAGTAGTTAAAAATGTTGCGGGATATGATCTTCCTAAACTATATACAGGATCTCTTGGAACATTGGGGATTATAGTTGAGGCAACATTCAGGCTTTACCCTGTTCCCGAGTACTCTGAGACGTATCTTGTTAGTTTCTCTTCCTTAGAGGAGTCCCATGACACGGTCATGACACTTTTAAACTCGGATCTTGTAATTACTTCTCTTGAAATATTGAATCCTGAGCTTATAAGTTCTTTTGCTAAAAGGAATGATCTGGAGATCGAAGATAATAAATACACTCTTGCAATTGGGATCAAAAATGTTGAAAAAGCGGTAAAGGATCAGATATCATCTCTGAAAACGATCTGTGATCAAAACGGGGGTAAAGGTAAAGTAATTAGAGGGGCGCAGGAGGAAAAACTTTGGGAAGATATTAGGGATTTTCCCTGGAAACTCTTTAAAGCAGGAAGGGTGGTTTGTAAGGCAAGCGTACTTATCAAGCAAATCCCCAAAGTATTAGAGACTGTAAAAAGATTATCAGATGAAAACGGTATAAAAACCTATATATCCGCAAGGGCGGGTAACGGCATACTAATCATATCGATTAAGGGCGAAGTATCTTCTGTTATTGATTCGTTAAATTCACTTCGCGGTTTTCTGTCTTCAATTGGTGGGCATCTCATACTCCAAGAGGCTCCATATGAAATCAAAGCAGGAGTTTCAGTGTGGGGAGATTTTGGCTCCGGATTGAGCATAATGAAAAAAATTAAATTCAACTTCGATCCTAATAATCTTCTTAACCCGGGAAGATACATATAAACAATAATTAATATCTTCTTTTTACTTGCGGTGGCATTGCCACTTGGTTAGGATATTTGCGCTCTTATTAAATTCCCTAATTTCTTTAACGCACGAGATGATACGTAGAGAACAAAATGATGGGTGGATTCTAATTACCCAGGACGACCATGCTAAATTTGCAGGGCAAGTCATAGCACATTGGGGAAATAATGAATTTGCAAAACCCGAGCCTTTCGATGAAGTCCTTTTTGCGGTCAGAGAGCATGATTCAGGATGGAAAGAATGGGATTCTATGCCTAAAGTTAATCCCGAGACCGGATACCCCGCTAATTTTGTGGAAATGAGTTCTCAGGACCAATGTGAAATTTGGAGCAGATGTTACAAATCTCACTCAACTACTCATCCCTACGCTTCAACTTTGATAGCTCTACATTTTTCAAAGTTCAATCAGAGCAATATTAGAAAGGATCCTAATAACGAATTGGCGAACTCTTTACTAAACGATATGAAACGCTTTGTTGCGGATAAACTTGATCTGAAGGTTTCAAATTTGCATTTAGAAAGAATTCCTGATGATTTACGAATTAATCTTAAGCTACTTCAAATTGGGGATATAATCTCACTGAATTTCTGCCATGGGTGGAGGTCGATAGAAATTACCGAGGTGCCTCTTGATTATAACGGCTCCGAGACAACCATGAGAATGGAATCACAAGATGGATTCAACTATCAAATTACTCCATATCCTTTTTGTGATTCGAGCTTGAAATTTAGTATGAATGGCAAGAAACTGGACAGGAAAACGTTCTCGGATGATGAAGAATTTAGAGAAAGATTAAGTAACTCGAAATATGAGACTCTTGATTTTACTATAAGAAAGGGCTAAACATTTAATATGAGTCAAAGACACTATGAGGTATTTGATGAGCAGGATAAACCGAGTCCTGATATTATAAGAGACTGTGTACACTGCGGTTTTTGTCTATCCGCATGCCCAACTTATTTAGAGACAGGTAATGAGCTTGATTCTCCCAGAGGAAGGATCTATCTAATGAACTCGGCCCTTCATGGTGAAATACCGCTAGAAGGGTCTTTGGTCAAGCATCTTGATGCGTGCCTTGGGTGCCTGGCATGTGAGCCTGCTTGCCCATCAGGTGTACGTTACGGAAGTCTGATAGAGGCTGGCAGGTCGCAAATAGAACGCCGTTATGAAAGATCAACATTTGATAAGTTATATCGATCTACTATCTTTTCATTGTTCCCCTATCCCAAGCGACTGAAGTTAATGCTCCCCCTGTTTTATCTCTATCGAAAACTTGGGTTACGCAGTCTTGTTCAATCTTCAGGCATAATAAACAAATTTTCTCAAAAACTGGGAAAAATGGAAGAAATGCTCCCTGATGTTACATCTCCAACTTTTCCTCCTGAGCTTCCTGAGGTAATCCCGGCAAAGGGTAAAAAACGCTACAGAGTTGCTCTTCTAACAGGCTGCGTACAGAGCGTCTTCTTTTCAAGAACAAACGACGCTACTGCCAGGGTTTTAGCGGAAAATGGTTGCGAAGTGCTTGTCCCTCAAAATCAAAGCTGCTGTGGCGCCCTATCCGTTCATTCCGGAAGATTGTCAGAAGGCAGGGATTTTGCTAGGTTAACTATTGATACCTTTGAGAATCTTGATGTGGATGCAATTGTAATAAACTCAGCCGGGTGCGGCTCTACAATGAAGGAATATCGCGAAATTCTAAAGAATGATCCGGCTTACTCAGAGCGTGCTCAAAGACTTAGTGAAAAGACAAAAGATATTATGGAATTTTTAGCTGATATTGGACTTACAGTAGAACTGAAAGATCTTAATTTAAAAGTAACCTATCAAGACGCCTGTCATATAGGGCACGCTCAAAGGATAAAAGAGCAGCCAAGGCAGGTGCTCAAAGAAATACCGGGTTTAGAATTGATTGAAATGCCGGAGGCCGATCTCTGCTGCGGTAGCGCAGGGATATATAATCTTGTTCAGCCTGAAATGTCTCAGAGTTTGCTTGAGCGGAAAATAAACAATATAAAGCAGAATGATGTGGACTATTTGGTTGCCGGAAATCCTGGCTGCCTTCTCCAGATTCAAAAAGGCATCAAAAATCATCGGCTCAATATCAAAACCGCACACCCTGTAGAACTCTTAGACTGGTCTTACAGAGGAGCTATAGACTAAACATTACCAACTTATCCCCCGTCCTTTAATTACTTCAAGCAAGCTATTAGGGGGTTTGTCTTCTGCTACCCAATAGCTTCCCGTATTTTCAGAATTAAAAACTGGCTCCTTAAATCTACAAACTTTTATCACGTTTTTGCAGTCAAGGTAATCCACTTTTCCGTCTGCAATTATTGAACAAGTGATTTCGAAATTTTCTATTTTAATTGCTGCACCATCAATGGCCAAAGCAGACCAATTTCCCGAACTCAAGTTTGAACCCCAACCAGCGCTTGCTCCGGGGTCTTTTGTTACGGGGTGATTAATTAAAAAATTCTTGTCTGATATGTTATGAAACAGGTACAGGCTCTGTTTAGACGAGCCTATATTTAAGAGCAGGTTATTATTTTTGAACTTAATCCCTTCTTCTAAGCATGTTTGTGGAAAATCTGATACCGAACTATCTCCATGACAGCCCGTTGCGGATAGAAGTGTTAATAAAGCAACTAAAATAACAATATTTGCTCGAAATTTCATTCTAAACCCTCCATATAGAAATAGCATTTTTTAATTTTACACAATATTTTGCAATTTTGTCGCTTCGAATCAGAATTTCAAATAGCATCTGAAAAACTATCGGTTATTCTTATTATAACAAGTTTAAAAGGGGACAAATGGCGATGAAATACCTATCAGTTTTTTTTGTTTTAATTTTACTTATAGTATCAAATTCGTGTGATGAACTTACTGACTCCGTTGACCGTCCTACGGACCCACTGATTGATCGCGAAGTAGCTGAATCTCAAGACTATAATCTAACAACACCCCTATACGGTATGCAGGTCGCGATTAATAACCGTGTGGATACCGGGACCCGGAGCATATTGAACCTTCTTGATAACAGAGCAACACAGGTTCTGGACTGTCAATTTACTGAGGGCTCTCAACTGGGGTTTGAGGATGTAATGTTAGGCAACGGAACTATTATTCCTCCGCTCTCTCAGCTGAGAGTATATGTAGTTCCTAATAGATTTAAGTGTGAGGCTGTTGGTCTTAGCGTATGCGCCGGGATTTACTTTTTTGACAACGATATAATAGTGCTTTCAGAAGGCGGGTTTCTCGATTGCGGAGAATTCTCTGTATGGCGCCATGAGCTCGGCCACAGATACGGAATGGAAGCGGATCACAGCAACCAATCCGATTTTCAGGGCTGCATAGGTCAGGATAATTGTGAATTCGGCGATTTGCTGGGCATAGAAATAGAGGGTAGAAATTAGTAATTACTTAGTTTTTGAGCGCAGCCCAAGCCATATAGCAATATTTATTGAGAAACAAAAAATTATCAGCATGGTGACCGTATACTTGAAAAACTGTCTTGGCATTATGTAAAAAGAGAGGTCATACTTGTTATTCTGCCAAAGGTTATTATCAAAAAGCAGGGGATGAAAGACATCCCTCCAGAAGGTGCCGAAAAACGGCAGTACTATAAGTAAAGAAATAATAACCACCGCATTAATTAAGGCAAACCGGGACATTCGTTTTCTATTGTAAGTTAATAGAATCATGACCAGGCTTATCAATCCCAGAAAAAACATCTTATCAAAAATCCCCCTTACCTCTTTAAGATGCAGCTTCTCCTTTTCTGTGAGGAAGCTTTTCAGTTCTCCCTGGTGTCTGAAATATACGGCCAGCTCATTAATACCGTTTACGGCTCTTTCTTTCCCTATTTCCCCGCATCTGTTATGCCACCCGCAGTTAAGCTCCATCCACTCGGGGAAATAAAATGTTAGAGTCATCGGTATATAGAAGGTCAGATATAGTAAGGAGATAAAAAGTATTAACCCTTTGATTCTATTTAATCCGGTCATTTAAATTAAGGAGTTCTTACTAATAATTTTGTAAACACTACTCGAATCAGTCGGGATCATTTTTTATGGAAAAGCTTAAAATCAGGTACCCGACAATAGCCGCGATGAAGGATCCCACAAGAATTCCGATACGTGCTGAGACTGCGTCATCAGCAATACTGCTGTCAAACGCAAGCGTGCTGATAAATAAGCTCATTGTGAAACCGATACCGCAAAGAACAGAAGTCCCGTATATCAATCGCCAGTTTAAATCTGAAGGCAATTTTGCCAGACCCAGTTTAACCGCTGCGAATGAGAATCCAAAGACTCCAGCCTGCTTGCCAAGAAAAAGCCCGAGCGCAATTCCAATTGGAATAGGCTCAAATAAAGATCCAAACGACATCCCCTTAAGAGATACCCCAGCATTTGCGAATGCAAAGATAGGCATAATACCGAAAGCTATCCAGGGATGGAGAGAGTGCTCCATTTCACGTAGCGGGCAGGGCTCATCGTCATTGGTCCTAAGGGGAATCGCAAAAGCAAGTATAACTCCAGCCAGGGTTGCGTGAACACCTGATTTTAGGACGCATATCCAAAGTATAATTCCGACTACCACATAGGCGGCAATTCTCTTTACGCCAAAGAAGTTCATCGCAAATAAGACCGCTATTGCTATTGCAGCAAAGATAAGTGATGTGTCCGAGAGGTCGCCTGAATAAAAAATTGCTATTATTACTATTGCGCCTAAGTCGTCAATTATCGCAAGTGTAAGTAAGAAGAGTTTTAATGAAAGAGGCACTCGGGAACCCAGTAAAGCCAATATGCCAAGCGCAAATGCGATATCAGTAGCGGCGGGTATTGCCCAGCCGTTAAGCGCTGAGGGATTATTGATATTGAAGATTACATAAATTAAAGCAGGAACTGCCATACCGCCTATTGCCGCAATGCCAGGAAGAGCGACCTGGGAAATACTTGAAAGCTGACCGTCTAAGATTTCACGCTTTACTTCAAGCCCGATTAATAAAAAGAAAATGGCCATGAGCCCGTCGTTTATCCATAATAGAAGCGGTTTTGCTAAGTAAAGGCCTCCAATACGAATCTCAACAGGGGTATCGAGAAATAGATCATAAAGGCTTGAGAGAGGGGAGTTATTTATTATGAGAGCAAGGACTGCCGCTCCTACAAGAATAATACCGCTTGCAGATTCGAGTTTTAGAAATTCCCGTATGGCCTCTAGAGCGCGAATTGGCTTTACTACCATTAAATTTAATCCCTCCTGAAGTTGAAAAAATTATACGCTACTAGCAGATATTATAAAACAGTTTAATTTCTTATAAGAGAAGACAACAATGCCGGATTGAATTATTAGGCTAGGTTGGGAAATTAGGAATGTAACGAGTGTTATGTGTTTATCGCTTCTGCAAATACACTTTCCGGCGCTCTTTCTTGAAGATTTAAGGTGCCGGGATCTTTAATAATTGTCGAACCCGGCTCCATTGCTCGCGGATCATTAAATCCCTCTGATAATAATAGCCGGCAGAGAGAATCGCCGTCATACATCCACTTGTGATGCCTATCTCCAACAATAACATCTTTAAGTTTTTGAGTAATTGTTTTTGGTTTCTCTTTTGTTAGGAGAAGGTTCTCTATAAATGCGTTGGCATCCTTATCTTTAAGGTAGTTATCAATATGATATTTGGTATTTGGTACAGCCAGTCTTATTATTCCGTCATGTTTTAAAACCCGCCGAGCTTCCATGACGAATGCCACGGCCTCTTCTCTACCAAGATGCTCAACCATATGACTGCTATACAAGACTTCAACCGAACCGTCTGCCTCCGGTATATGTCTGGCGGCATCTGCCCATTTGATGTTCGAGCCGCGGAAAAAGGAAATGAATTCTATTTGTGATTTGGATAGAAACCCTATTTTTTCAGCAATTAGTGTTACAAGCGGAATTCCGGATAGACGGATCGCTAGCGAATTGTCATAATTATTCCAACCTTCTGTGGGCGATTGCCCGCAACCTATGTTTACACGTATAGACATATTAATTTCTCAATTTGCTGGATTATGTAATCTGAATCAAGTGCATCTTGTGATCTTATTTTTTTGCACTTCAACTATTATATTCTGAAAATATATATGTGCATAGTTCTTGTTAAATCTGATTTTGTAGAAAAACTTAAGTTGTGTTAATATCCATATCCATACTCTATCAATTGGAGTTTTTAATTGGAAATAGGCTATTTTACAATGCCCCTTCATCCTGCGGGCAGAGACCTTGCTGAAACGCTTCAAGAAGACCTTGAGCAGATTGTGCTGCTTGATAAATTAGGGTTTAAAGAAGCCTGGATCGGAGAGCACTTTACAGCAGGGTGGGAGAACATCCCCGCCCCTGATCTGTTTATCGCAAATGCAATCCCACTGACAAAAAATATCATTCTCGGAACCGGCGTTTCTTGTCTCCCCGATCACAACCCCTTTGTTCTTGCGCACAGAATAGCGGTTTTAGATAACTTGGCAAAAGGAAGGTTCTACTGGGGCGTGGGAGCTGGGAGTTTTATAGGGGACTTTGAGGCATTTGATATTGATCCGAGGTCAGGAGAACAAAGGGATCTTACAAATGATTCTTTGGCATTTATCTTGAATTTGTGGAATAATCCCAAGCCCGGTAAATACGGAAACAGCAGGTGGAGTTTTACAGTCCCCGAACCGCAGACAGATGTGGGACTCGGAGTTCATGCCAAGCCCTATCAAAAGCCACATCCACCAATTGCCGTAGCTGGAATCACTGAGAGTTCAAGTACGTTAAAAGTGGCTGGAGAGAATGGCTGGATACCCATGAGTATAAATTTTGTTACCAGTCATGTTTTAAAAACCCACTGGGATTCGGTAGAAGAGGGGGCATTAAAAACCGGGAATGTTGCAGATAGATCTAAATGGAGGATAGCAAGGGATGTTTTTGTAGCGGAAACTACCCAAGAGGCTCGAAGAGCGGTTAAAGAAGGCACACTAGCCCGGGATTTTACAGATTATTTCTTTAAGATGGTTCCTAAAATCAGGGGCAACTTGAACATCTTTAAATCAGACAAGTCCATGCCCGATTCTGATGTCACAATCGATTATATGATTGATAATTTATGGATCGTAGGAAGCCCGGATGATGTAGTTGCTCAAATCGAGGATCTCTACCACTCGGTAGGTGGTTTTGGAGTGCTGCTTGTAATGGGTCATGAGTGGAAGCCAAAGGATAAGTGGACCCGGTCTATGCAGTTATTAGTTGAAGAAGTGATGCCCAGATTAAAATTCTAGATAATCAAAGTTTCAAAAAACTTATTCGGGTTGGCCAATTATAGTAGGAGTATCTTCTTCCTTAATACGGCTTGAATTAATTACTTTGTTAACTCCGTCAGATTTTACAACCGAAAGCCCATTTATGTTCAGTATGATATCAAAAAACTTTACGAAGTCTTCTTTTTTCATCCCTCCATCAGGGGTAATAATGCTTGCTTTCTGAGGTTTAACCGATTCATCTAATATATAGACCTCTTCATTAATTTCACCCATAGCTTTGATTAATTCTAAGATATCCATTTCGTTTTCAAGATGAACCGTTCCGTCTTTTGAGACGTACTTGTTCCCCTCATCTGATATATCAGGATTTCCTGTCTCAGATAGGGCTTTTTCAGTTGGAATTAAGAAATTGTCTATCAGCATTAAGGCAGGTGTAGTGCCTAGCAGGGAGATTAAAAGGTACGTAAGATAATTTCTCATTGGATAGTATGGATTATTGAAGTCTCTAATTTCTACAATCCTAACACATAGCAAAAAATATCCTACGGTAATTATTAATATTCGTAATTTGTCTTGATTTCTTTAACTCTCTCTGATCTCATATCTTTTCTTTCTAAACCTTTTTTCCAGAGCCTTTTTTCTTCGGGTGTTTCTGGATCAAATCCCGGAACCGGCTTAGTAGAGCCGTCCTTTCCAAGGTGTACAAAGCTTAAAAATGCAGTACAAGTATGTCTTTGCTCTCCAGTCATGACGTCTTCTGAAAGAACTTTGATTCCAACCTCAAGCGAACTCTTGCCAACATAAGTAATTCCCGCTTTGAATGTTATTATATCACCTATTCTAATTGGAGAATAAAAATAAAGATCGTCCAGGGAACCTGTTATCATGACTCCCTTAACAAACCTCATTGCCAGTATAGATGCGGCCTGATCTATATCCATCATTAACTTCCCGACTGCCATAAAGTCCCCGTGGAAAGTGTCCTCTGGCAGTACAATCTTAGTGGTTTCAAGACGCTGCCGAACTATTTCAGTTTCGTCAATTACATTTCGAGCCTGATCCTCTCTTTTTGTAAGAGTTGCCATCCTTTCTTCTTTTCTCTTTTTAGCCTCCGAGTATATGGACATTTCTTCACTGTCTGCAGGTGTAATTTTCTCTGAGATCTTTCGCGGCTTCCCTTCTGCATCAACAGCTACAAAAGCTAAGTGAGAGGATGTGGTAAGTTTCTTGTCTCCAGTTTCAGGATTCTCTGAATATACTTTGACTCCTATTTCCATAGAGCTAGACCCAATGTATTCAACCCAGCTTTTAAGTGTTACAATTTCACCGACCTTGACGGGATTAATAAAATCTATACTATCGGTTGCACCTAATACTGTAATCCCTTTGGAAATTAGAGATGAATTTATTGTTGCCGTGAGCATAATCCAGTCCATCAGTCTTCCACCACTTAATCTATCACATATGCTGGAATGCTCGGGGAAAACGAACTGAATCGTCTGACGTTTTGTTTCTGCTATTGAGGGCATAAGAGTTTCCTTTAAATTGTTTTGTCTTCTGTTTTTTCTTCCTCTTGTTCGGGTTTGTGTAGATGGAAATCCACTTGGGGGTAGGGTATCGTAATACCGTTTTTATCAAACTCTAGTTTAATCTTCTCCGTTAAATCAAATTTAACTGGCCAGAAATTTGATGTGTTTACCCATGGACGTACATATATATTTACACTGCTGTCAGCAAGCTCTCCGACAACTATGTCATATTTTGGGGTATTTAATATACGGTTTTCAGACTTAAGAATTTCTTCAATGATTCTTTTAGCTGTTGCTATGTCTTCCTCATACCCGATACCAAATACCATATCTATTCTTCTCGTGCCTGTGGCGGAATAATTGGTTATTACACCTGAATATATGGCACCATTTGGAACTATTACCTGCTTATTGTCGGGTGTGAGAAAAGTACTGCTGAAAATATTTATCTGCGTTACTGAGCCGACTGTACCTCCCGCTTCTACAAAATCGCCTTCTTTAAACGGCCTGAATACTAAAAGCATTACTCCTGCAGCGAAATTCTGCATAGAGTCCTTCAACGAAAGCGCCACCGCTAAACCGGCGGCACCGATTAGGGCGATCAGTGACGTGGTATTAATACCTAATTGACTAAGTGCAGCTATTATTACAAAAAGCAATAATAGCCCGTTGAATATTGCAGATATGAAGTTTACAAGTATTTGATCCATACCCGCACTTGATAAGAGTCTTCTGACGACTCCCATAACGATTGAAACTACTAAGCGTCCAATTATGAAGATTATTAGAGCTAAGCCGACATTAATGCCCCACGGGATTAAATAAGTGTCTATCAAGCTATTTACATCTATAGACTCAAGCATAATATTTCACCGCCTACGTATTTAAATTTATTTTACCTTTTCAGCAAGGGCAAGGGCTTCATCAACCATTTCTCTCAGTAAATTGAGGCCGCCCTGCCAGAAGTCGGGATCGTTTATATTTACTCCAACACGCTCCAAGAGCACCTCCGGAGCATCACTCCCTCCTGACGATAGAAGCTCAATATATCTGGGTACAAACTCGTTCCCTTCGTTTAGATACTTGCTGTAGAGTGAAAGCACTAAAAGCTCTCCGAATGAATAGGCATAGCAGTAAAAAGGAGAATGAATAAAGTGCGGGATGTACATCCACCAGTTTCTGTAATCATCAGTGAGCTCAACAGATTTTCCAAACATTGGTTTATTTGCCCGAGCCCAGAGCTCGTTAATATTCTCAGATGTAAGCTCGCCCTTCTCCCTTCTTGCGTGGTGTAGTGCTTCCTCAAACCTTGTTAGCACAACCTGGCGGAACACAGTGGCAAAGATGTCTTCAAGCTTCCCGCAAATGAGGGCTAGTTTAGTTTTAGGGTTCTTTTCGGTTTCCATA
>Ga0209013_10000966_pt1 | contig 26538 bp, 17 predicted proteins | sample Cruoilmetagenom2_FD_187291 | JGI IMG/M metagenome (GOLD analysis project Ga0209013, IMG submission 187291) | Oil polluted marine microbial communities from Coal Oil Point, Santa Barbara, California, USA - Sample 2 (SPAdes) (version 2) | ecosystem: Environmental > Aquatic > Marine > Oil seeps ...
CAAATAAACAAATCATTAACGAAATGAGTAGGGCAAGTTTCTTTTTCATCTTTCCTCCACTTTCTGGGTTTGACGTTTGATCTTCACCACCTACCTCCACAATAGATTGGAGGAGTTAGCTAGCAAAGTAATCACAACTGTTAAAGAAACGAAAAGATGAGTGAAAATGTTACCGAACTGGTTTGTTATCTTTAAGGATCGAGAGTCCGATAAATTTCATTTTACACGAAAAAATTATAATTTCAGATGAGTTTTTCAAAACGGTTTAGAATATATAATCAAGAAGAAAAATTCTTGTATATACGAGGAAATCATTATGGAAGCAGAAACTTGGTGGAGAAACACAACAATTTATCAGGTCTATCCTCGATCCTATTACGACACGTCTGGAAACGGAATAGGTGATCTGGCCGGCATTATTTCCAAGCTTGATTACATCAAAGGTCTGGGTTTCGAGACGATCTGGTTCTCTCCTTTCTTTGACAGTCCCCAGGCTGATTTTGGCTATGATGTGAGCGATTATTACCAGGCCGCACCTGAGTACGGAACTCAGGATGATATTTTTCTGCTGATCGAAGAGGTGCATAAACGGAATCTGAAGGTGGTGTTTGATCTGGTGCTAAATCATACTTCAGACCAGCATTCCTGGTTCCTGGAATCTCGAGCCGGCCTGGACAATCCCAGGCGCGATTGGTATATCTGGCGCGATGGCAAGGGAAAAAGACCGCCTAATAACTGGAAAGCTTTGCCAGGGGGTTCGGGATGGCACTATGATAAAACTACGGATCAATGGTATTACGCTTCTTTCCTTCCATTTCAGCCTGATTTGAATTTCAGAAATCCACAAGTTAAGAAAGCCATGCTGGATATGGTTGAGTTTTGGTTGGATAAAGGAGTGGATGGTTTCCGTCTGGATATTTTCCACAGTATATTCAAGGATGAAAAATTCCGGAATAATCCTCCTTCGAGACATTTTCTTCCATACAACGATGAAGCAGGCTTTTTTCAAGAATATAAGTATACAGTCAATCAGCCGGAGACAGTAGCTTTTGCAAGAGAAATCAGAGAGCTGATAATGTCTTACCGGCCTGAACGGTTCCTGTTGGGCGAGATTTTCGCCAGTGACGAGATCAAACGAGATTATCTGGGTGAGGATCAGGACGGGTTGAATCTGGTATTTTTATGGGACCTTCCTGATGCAAAGATAACGGCGGCTGACCTTCGAAGGGTGATTGAGAAATATGAAAAAGAGTATCCTGATCCATACCTCCCTGTCTATGTTTTAGGAAATCATGACCGCAAGCGGGTTTTGAGCAGGGTTGGAGAAAATATCAACCTGGCAAAGCTGCTGGCAGTGTTGATATTCACTGTCAGAGGTATCCCCGTGACCTATTATGGTGAAGAAATCGGCATGCTGGAAGGAGATAGTCCTACTAAAACCTGTTTGGATCCTGTTGGACAGCGCTATAAAAATGTACCGTCTTTTCTTTTGAACATCCTTGATCTTTATGTGAATCGAGATGGTTGCCGCACGCCTATGCAGTGGGATCCCGGGAAAAATGCCGGTTTCAGTGAAACTGATGGAAAATTGTGGATGCCTCTAGCCTCAAATTATCTAGAGCAGAATGTGGAGAAATTGGAATCGAATTCTGGTTCGATCTTGAGTTTGTATAAGGATCTGTTGCAGCTGCGAAAGAGCTCTCCTGTGCTGATTACGGGAGACTTAAAGTTACTTGAAACGCCGGCGGATGTACTGGCATATGAACGGGAGATTCCTGGAGGGAAAATTGGGGTATTCTTAAACTTTTCGGCACGAGAAAGACAGATAGTCACAATTTTACCTGTAGAAAAAGTATTGTATTCTCTTTCCTCCATTGATGTTAGGGGCGATAGTATTTATCTCCCAGCATTTAGTGCGGCAATAATTCGCTACAAATTAGATATATCTTGAATTGAAAAATAATAATATTCAAGATATATTTGAATATAGGTAGTAGCTTGCCTAGAAGCAACCTTTTTATTCGGCTTTGCATTGATAAATTTCATATCGATCAATGTAGAGAAAAGGATCAATACAATGGGCGCAAGCATCCTGTTAAATCCCAATCATCTTAATCGCCAATATCCAGACCAGCTATCACGAGAGATCATGGATAAAACTGTCGCGTTTTTCGAAAACAAAGGAAAACGCAAGCTTAAGGAAGACGATCACTCGCGAACATGGTATGCAGATTTCCTTGATTTCATAAAAGAAGAAAAGATTTTCTATGCTCTATTAACCCCATCGAGATATGGAAAAGGGGGAACCCGCTGGGATACGTGGCGGAATTGCGAGTTTAACGAGATCTTAGGTTTTTACGGGCTGGCCTACTGGTATACGTGGCAGGTAACAATTTTAGGATTGGGACCGATTTGGATGAGTGACAATGATGAGTTAAAGGAAAAAGCGGCAAAATTCTTGGAAAATGGAGAGATATTTGCCTTTGGGTTATCCGAGAAGACCCACGGAGCTGATGTATATTCAACGGAGATGACGCTTGAACTGGAAGAGAGGGGAGAATTCAGCGCTAACGGGGAAAAATACTACATAGGGAATGCCAATAAGGCTCGAATGATTTCAACTTTTGGAAAGCTTAAGGATAGCGGAGAATACACTTTCTTCGTAGTAGATTCTCAACATGAAAAATTTGATTGTATCCAAAACATTACTAATAGCCAGAATTATGTTGCCCAGTATGCCCTGAGTGATTATCCGATCTCCGAAGGAGATATTCTTTCCATGGGAAAGGATGCGTGGAATACAGCCTTAAATACAGTCAATGTTGGAAAATATAATTTGGGATGGGCGTCGATCGGAATCTGCACCCATGCCTTTTACGAGGCGATCACGCATGCCTCAAACCGACGCCTCTATGATAAGTATGTAACCGATTTTCCACATGTTAAGCGAATGTTTACGGATGCATACTGCAGATTGGTTTCGATGAAATTATTTGCATTGCGTGTAGCAGATTACCAACGAGTTGCTTCGCTAGAAGACCGGCGTTACCTGCTCTATAATGCGCTAGTAAAAATGAAAGTCACTACTCAGGGCGAAGAAGTTATCGATTTGCTCTGGGACGTGATCGCAGCCAAAGGGTTTGAAAAAGACACCTACTTTGAAATGGCTGTCAGGGACATCCGAGCCTTGCCCAAGCTAGAAGGTACAGTGCATGTTAATATTGCGTTGATAGCAAAGTTCATGCGCAATTATCTCTTTTTCCCAACTGAGTATCCGAAAGTACCTCGGTGCGATGGGGCTGACGATGACATGTTCCTCTTTGGTCAGGGACCGGCCAAAGGGTTGGGAAAGATCAAATTCCACGATTGGAAACCGATTTTTAAGAGATGGGATCTGCAAAATGTAAAGCTGTTCGAAGAACAAGTAGCAGCGTTCAGAAAAATGTTGATGCTTGCAGCTCCCGACAAAGATCAACAAAGGGATGTTGATTTTCTGTTATCCATGGGAGAGATATTTTCATTGATCGTGTATTCCCACTTGATCCTGGAAAATGCCGAGATCTACGAAATGGGACCCGACCTTGTCAACCAGATTTTTGATGTCATGGTAAGGGACTGTTCTAAATACGCATTGGAGCTGCACAACAAATCCAGCAGCAGTCCGAAACAAATGAAACATTGCCTCAAGATGATCCGAAAACCAGTCGCCGATCAAGCCCAGTACGATTATGTATGGGATGAATTTGTTCATGCCCTTAACGGTGTCTACGAAATGAACGAATAATCAGGGGGTTGTCGTTAGTGAATACTAAGATTTCTTCTTTATTAGTTTCTGCTAATTTATAAACTGGATTTGAATTAACAGCTATTAAAAAATCCAATTTATTAAAGGAGGATGAGATGATATCTAAAGAACGTAGCGGACCTAAACCCTGGTTGCAGTTTTACGATGTTGGCGTACCGCCTAGTATAGATTATCCCCCAATCCCTCTCGATAGATTGCTGGAGGAATCAGCAACAAAACATCCTGAACACCCCGCTATTATTTTTGGCGGAAGCGTCGGCTCGAAAGTAATGGACAGCCAGTTAACCTACCGAGAGCTCAATGAAGCAGTAAATCGATTTGCTGCTGCGATGCAAAAGCTGGGTATAAAAAAAGGGGATCGAGTAGCCATGTTCATGCCCAACTGCCCTCAGCTGGTCATTGCATATTATGGGGCGATGAGGGCTGGGGGAATTGCTGTACCATGCAATTTTCTCTATACAGAAAAAGAGATAGAAAAACAACTGCTTGATTCCGGAGCAGAAATAATTGTTGTTCTAAGTTCTTTTTATGAATTGGTTAAATCTGTTCGGGAAAACACAAAGCTGAGGCATATTGTGGTTGCTAATGTCAAAGAATATTTCCCGCCGTTCCTAAAATTAATGTTCACATTGCTCAAAGAAAAAAAAGGTGGACATGCAGTCAAGCTAGAAAATAAGGACGATATTTGGTTCCAATCCCTTCTCGAAGATGCAGAGCCTTCTCCAGAGCAAATAGAAATCGGACCAAACGATACTGCCTGTTTGATCTACACAGGTGGAACAACTGGGATACCGAAAGGAGCTGAGCTTACTCACCGAAATGTTTTGTCGAACGCTATTGCTGGCAGCTATTGGTCACACTCCCGCGAGGCGAAAGAAGTGTCTATTGGAGCACTGCCATTTTTCCACTCTTATGGGATGACAGCGGTTATGAACATGACCATTGCAACGGCAGGGACTATGGTGCTGATTGTTGATCCACGTGATGTACTGCACATTATGGGGTCTATTAGTAAGCATAAGGCGACTTTATATTCCGCTGTACCTTCAAGTTACACGCGGATAAACACACATCCTGATGTTGGTAAATTTGATCTAAGCTCAGTGAGAGTTTGTTTGAGTGGTGCAGCACCACTTCCAAAACAAGTACAGGAAACCTTTCAGTCCATCACTGGAGGAAAGCTGGTTGAGGCATTTGGTATGACTGAATCCAGTCCGGCTACTCATGTTAATCCGTTAGACAGGAATAAGATCGGGACAATAGGCACTCCTTGGCCGGATACTGATGTCCGGATTGTGGATGTGGATACTGGGGAAGAGGAGCTACCCCAGGAAGAGATTGGCGAGATGATCATGCAAGGTCCCCAGGTCATGAAAGGTTACTGGCGCATGCCCACTGAAACCGCAAATATGCTCCGAGAACACCCATCCATAGGGCCAGGAAAATGGTTGCACAGTGGCGATATTGCCTTGATGGACAAGGAAGGATATTTCAGAATCGTGGACCGCAAGAAAGACATGATTATATGTGGCGGTTACAATGTCTATCCGCGAAACATTGAAGAGGCACTATTCCAGCATCCTGCCGTGAAAGAAGCTGGGGTGGTTGGAATGACCGATGAATACAGAGGAGAGACCGTAATTGCTTTTGTTGTCCTTAATGATGGAATGTCCGCAACTGATCAGGAAATCATCGATCACTGTGCTGAACATCTGGCAAAGTATAAAGTGCCTTCGAAAATAGTGTTTAGAGCAGAGCTGCCGATGACCGCAGTCGGCAAAGTGCTGAGGCGCGAGCTTGTTAAGGAGTTATCTGAAGTGAAATAACTTGACTTGCAATGAGTTCTGATTTGATTTATGCGAGGCAATAGAAAACCGCTCAAGGTTGTTCTTGAGCGGTTTTTGTACCTTCCATCGCGACTCGAACGCAGGTATTCGCCTCCGGAGGGATTTTTCGAATAATAGTAAGATTTGCTTCGATGAAAGTCTTTGCCTTAGGCTATGATGGGAAGGCGATGGACTATCAGAGGGGGCTCTAGTTTTACCGAATAACAGAGAGCGACGACCTACTAAAACCTTCTTAGATATTGAGGTCTGATCGATAGCTATTCAGCTAGATTCGTATTGTAGTTGAGTAAGTGTTGCCTGGAGAATAATAGTACGCCCGGCGGGGGTCGAACCCACAACCTTCTGGTTCGGAACCAGATACTCTATCCATTGAGCTACGGGCGCATGAAGGCATTTTACCATATTGAAGGATTTCAAATGTTTCAAACCTGTGGGTTTTTAATCAAAAGATCAGGAGAAAATTAAGCTTAAAATGCGAAGGAATTATTTATTGTTTCCATAAGCTATCTACAATGGTTTGACTTCGTTCTAATATTCATTGTAGGGCGTGATAAACCGGATAAATGTATTTCGTTTGATTACTATCTATAACAGGGAATAAGGTGTTTCCCGATAATGGGCAGAATTCCTGACTAGAATTTGGATATAACTGACTTTCTCGGCGCTAAACCTTTTTTGCAGATCAGTCAGATCAATCTGATTTTCTAATCCCTATAAAATCTGGTCAGCCTTTTCAAAGGATCCCAGCAGCTCACTTTTGTCATTCAGCCCAGGCAGGATATCCGGATCGGCTTTTTTGGTTCGTATTTCATCGGGCAAATTCAGATGCCTGGCCAAGACTTCCAGCTGGCTGCGGTACAGATGGAGCAGGGGCATAACGTCAGCGCTATGGTCACAGCCCCACTGCGTGAATGTGCCTGTCATCCATTCGGTCTTATTAGCCGCCCCAATCACCATGCCGTTCAATCTTTCGGCTTCACGGTACAGGATTACGGACCGAACCCGGTGTTTTGCGCAGACATAGGCATTCCCCCGGGATACCCATGAACCGCCGCTGCCATTTAATCGGATGCTGAGGAATTCTCCCCGGGAATGTTCCCGGAATCTTTTCCTTCCATAATCAACTACCAGCGCTTTTAATTTCTGAACCGGGAAAAAATTCAGCGGCAGTAATGAGTAGATGCGCATGGATCTGAGGATGTGCGAGATGTTAATGATTTTCAGATCTGTGCTAAGTTGATTTGTATGGAGGACAGCGTGTTTTCGATGGATGGGTTTGCTGTCTCGCTCTGGCAGATAATAGAGCTTGCCCCTATCGGCTCCGAGAGTCTTTACCGCCAGAGAGGCTGTCAGAGACGAATCCAGGCCGCCACTTAATCCGATGACTGCTACGCGGCGGTTTAGCTGGTTAAAATTATTCTGGATCAGATCAGCGATTTCACTTAGGGTTTGATCGGGATCGATACGGAGCGGGCCTTCGGGCCGATCCATGGGTTACTCCAAATCTTCTGATAAAGCTCAGGTTAGTTCTGTGAGGGATTGTAATTCTGCGCGCAAGCGTTGAACTTCGAGGGCGGCACCAAGTTCAGCGCCATGCTTGACCAACTGCCGTTTTTTATGCATCAGGTCGCCGCATGTCTGATAGAGATACTTGACCTGGTGGTAATTTCCATAAAACCGTGCTCTGACAAAGGCTAATCCCTGTTTCCAGGCAGAACAGGCGATTTGGAACTGTTCATTTGATAATAAGTCCTGTTTGTACTCAGCTGCAAGATATTCTTTCATCCAACGCTGCTCGCGTTTGATGAGCAGGAATATTAATAACAGCAGCCCGAGATAACCGCTCCAGTCCCAAATCGTGGCAAATACCAGTCCGGCATTGGATTGGAACAAGCCGGCAAATAGATTGTGCAGCAAATGAAAGGTCACGGCGATTGCCCACCCGATCAGGGGAGCGATCCAGCGTACTATGGGTTCCTTTGTGCGTCGGGAAAATGCCAGGCCCAAACCTATGAATGCAGTGTAAAAAGGATGCTGCCAGCCGACCAGGACTACACGGATAAAGGTCATCTGTAGTAAGCCCTGCCACCCATATTCTGTGAATCCCAATTGATGGATGTACCAGGCGTTTTCTGTGGCTGCAAATCCCAGGGCTGTGATTCCTCCGTAGATCAATCCATCTAATAGAGAATCGAATTCAGAGCGGAAGAACAAGAATACGATCAGGACCGCCATACCTTTCAATGTTTCCTCAACAACCGGGGCCACCAAAGTTGATATTGTAAACTGAGTAGCAAACTCACTTTGAGTGAGAAAGTAGATCCCACTGCTGGTGATCGAGTTGATCACAAAAGCTGCCCCCGAGGCGATCACTGCTCCCCATAAAAAAACACCGATAAGAAGTTTGACTGGTTCTCTTTCGTATCGATCCAGGTAATACAAGATCCAGGCATAAAATACCATTGGTAAGGCCCCGGCCATGATCGACATCAGAACGCCCATTTATTTTTCCTCGCCTGCCTTGAGGATTATAGCGGTCCTGCAGATGATCGTTTCGTGGGGAGGGATATCAAGCGTTGATAGGACTTCATCCGGGCGGCCCGTACCAATGGGCAGAATTAATAAGCTGACCCTTAATGAAGGTGGTGAACCGTCATCTGGCGATACCAGCACGATATCGTGAATCAATGGTCTAAGATCATATTCTTTTCTTTTTCTGGTGCGGATACACTGAGAGGATTGAAGTAAAAGATCGATCTTCTCTTGCAGGCCAGGATAGTCGTTGGGTAGAGTGATCATGTAATCGGATCTTTCAACCAGGGATGGGAGTTTTCCGCCGTGAAGTTGTAGAATCTCCTGTACATCATGGACAATTAAACCTGGCGGCAGGGATTTATCCAACGAACTGCGTACCTGATCGGGGGTAAATTCATCGGACAGCCAAAAATCTCCTATTTCAGCTGAACTGATAAATCCCAAAGGCAGGGGGGCCGCCAGGTTCATGATAGGTCTGGGATTAAATCCTTCGCTATAAGACAGGGGCAGGGCAGCCCGGCGAAAAGTCCTTTCCCAGGTTAGGATCAGATCCAGGTGACCGGTAAAACGCATGGCTTCGGTTTTGGAAAAAGTTATTCTAACACGCTGTTTTTTCATAAGATTATTTGCCGCGTGACACTTCCGGACACAACCAGAGAGTTCCCGGGTTTTGATGCCTGAGGTCGTTATAGGCAGGGAGAATTCCGCAGGAAAAACAATCTCCCCGGCAATCCGCCCTGGTTTTTCCTTCCTGGCTCCATTGATAGTCTTCCAGCAAAAAAGATTTTTTCACGCCTGGGTTGATATGATCCCAGGGGAAAACTTCGTCTTCTGCGCGAACCCGGGTTGAGTAGAATTCAGGGTCTAATCCTGCTTCGGCGAACGCTTCCTGCCAAAGGGTAAAGTCAAAATGTTCCCGCCAGGCGTCAAATTTGGCTCCACTCTGCCAGGCTTTGTAGATGACTTCTGCGAGCTTGCGGTCACCCCTGGAAAGCCATGATTCGAAATGAGTTTCGCGTGGATCGTTCCAGTTTAGTTTCAACCCTCTTCCGCGAAGTTCTCTTTGCAGAAGGTCCAGTTTTTCAGTGATCTCGTCCTGGGGCGTAACGCCAACCCACTGAAAAGGGGTGTGGGGTTTGGGGACAAAGGTACCTACACTGGCATTGACCTTGGCCCGGTTGCCTATGGTCTGAATACCAACCTGTAGTACTCGTTTTGACAGATTGGCAATTGCCTCGACATCAGCAAGGGTCTCAGTCGGGTGGCCGATCATAAAATACAGTTTTATAGTATGCCAGCCATGCTGGTAGATCTCTTTAGCTGTATCAAGAAGCTGTTGGTCAGAGATGGGCTTGTTGATGATATTGCGCAGTCGTTCTGTGGCTGCTTCCGGAGCGAGGGTAAAGCCGCTGCGCCTTTTACCTGATAGGGCATCCATTAAGGATACTGAAACAGACTCGATGCGCAGCGAGGGCAGGGAAATGGCAATATTCTGACCCGCGAAGCGTTTGTTTATGGATTCAACCAGATCAACAATTTGCGTATAGTCAGAAGAGGACAAAGATAATAGGCCGATCTCTGAATACCCTGTGTTAGGAATCAGGGTGTCCATGGTCTCAAGGATCTCTTCAACGGGTCGCTCACGAACGGGACGGGTAACAATCCCTGCATGACAAAATCTGCATCCGCGAGTGCAGCCCCGCATGATCTCCAGGGGTGCCCGATTGTGGACAGTATCAATATAGGGAACAATAGGTTTTTTTGGTGGTGGTGGAAGTTTTCCAACAATCCTTTTCAGGATCTGGTCGGGTGCTTCCGCGACCGTTTTTTTCAACTTGGAGAATGTTCCATCGGCATTATAAACCGGCTCGTAAAAAGCTGGTATATAGAGGCCTTCTATCTCTTTCAGATGGTTGAGTTTGTCGAGCTTCGAACTTCCTGGCTGAGATCTTGCGTAGGTTTCAAGGATCTCTAAAATGATCTCTTCACCTTCTCCGATTACAGCAGCATCAATAAAAGGAGCGATAGGTTCCGGATTGAAAGTTGAATGGCCTCCCACAATAACAAGAGGATGGTCTTTAGTCCTGTCTTTGGCGTATATGGGGATTTGAGCCAGATCAAGCGCGTTTAGAAAATTTGTATAAAGGCTTTCATAAGGAAGGGAAACTGCCAGGATATCAAAATCAGAAAGTGGGTGCTTGGATTCAAGTGAATAGAGGGGAATATTTTCTGAACGGAGGGCAGCTTCCATATCAACCCAGGGAATAAATGAGCGTTCTGCCAGGTAATTCGGTTCCTGATTAATGATATCGTAGAGGATCATCAATCCCAAATTGGACATACCTAGATCGTAGATCTCGGGAAAAAGCAGCACTGTCCTGACATCAACTTTTTGCCAATCTTTGATTATTTGGTTGAGTTCACCGCCTGTATAACGACCTGGCATTTCAACAGTTGGTAGAACCTTAGCTAATTTTTGATTGAGTTGTGTAAATTCCATATCTGGTCCGGGTACTAGCGGGCATTATACCAAAGGGGTATTAAAAGATAAAAGTTCCAGGAATTTAGCCTGGAACTTTGGGCGTATTTCTAAAGAAAAAATCTACTCAAAGACCCAGGGATCAATTGCCCGAGACCAATTTGAAAGCTCTTCATTGGAGAACCATAAAGCAACTTCTTTAGCGCCGTTTTCTGGTGAATCTGAGGCGTGAGTAAGGTTGCGGCCGATCTCAAGGCTGAAATCGTGCCGAATTGAACCTGGTGCGGCTTCCGTAGGTCGGGTTGCTCCCATAGTTTGTCGCACTGCTGCGACGGCGTTAGGCCCGTCCCAGGCCATTGCCATCACAGGGGCAGATGTAATATAAGCCAGTAAAGATTCGTAAAAAGGTTTGTCTTTATGAATGCCATAATGTTTTTCGGCAAGTTCACGACTGACTTGAATGAATTTACCGCCAATTAAACGGAGTCCGCGATTCTCAAGGCGTTTGATAACCTCGCCAATCAGGCCTCTTTGAACTCCATCGGGCTTAACCAATACTAAGGTTTTCTCCACAAAATCCTCCCAAAAATGATAATTAATTTCTGAATAAGTATACTTGTATTGAAGCTGATTGGGAATAGCAATAGTTGGATTGGCTGTGAAGGAAATAAAAAAAGAGACATTGTGGGAACAATGTCTCTTTAGATGTTGTAGGTATTTGGATCAGCGCAGTAATTCCTCTGCTCTGGAATAGGCTGCTAGTGCTTCGTCTAGTTTATCGAGCCGCATATAGGCATCCCCCAGGGTCTTCAAAATGGAGATATCCACAGGGTTGTCTGCCGATGCCTGGATCAGGTTTTCAATGATTTGTGGTACTGATTTTTTCTTCTTGATCAAATAGGTGTAATGCTCCAGAGCTTCAGTGATCTGGGATTCGGAGATCAGAGCTTTGGCTAATTGCATACGCTCTTCTACAGAAGCATCTTGGGCAGCAGGTTTCGGTGCTGGTTTGGGTTTTGGTTTTTCATCAATGCGTAGGATGAAGACTCCTGGTTTCAGGATCTCAATGGTTTGTTCGTCAATGATTTCCGGAACGCTTAGCAGGTCCTTGAGTTCTCTAAACGGGCCTTGTTTTTCGCGGTATCTTACAATCCCTTGAGCGACCTGGTAGCTGATCCCAAGAATGGACTCGAGCTGAGAGATGGCTGCTTTGTTGAGATCGATTGGCTCCTTGGAAGATTTTTGAGGAGCCGGAGTTTCCGCTTCAGCTACCCAGGTATAGTCATCAGGTTCTGGAGCATCAGCAGAAGGCTCGGGAACTGGGGGAGCTGTCGCTTCCGCAGGTTCTACTCCCTCGCCATAACCTGCCAGCCAGGCGGGAATCTCAACTTCTTTTTCAGCACTTCCAGCTAATTCGTCTGTGTGAAAATCTCCCTCCAATGGCGAGGTAGCTTTCATCCAGAGCGGCTTTTCGCCTTCCCGGGCTTTTTCGGTTTCAGAGCTTGACCAATCCGGCAATTTTGCTTCTTCTGTTTTAAGTTTCTCGTCTATTTCTAAGTCTGCTAACCAACCATTACTGGTATCTTGGAAATTTTTGACAGTTTCTTCGGTAGTGGCTTGGGTTTTCTCTACTGCCTCTTTTTCTAACTCGGCCAACCAGCCAGCCTCCAAATCTTTTTTGGGAGGTTTGGGTTTCTCGGGCGCGGGACGTTCCGCTGCCAGTTTTTCAAGCCAGAGCATTGCTGTAGTCTGGGGATCCTCTTCGTGTTTCAGATCCTCCATCCACTTCGGAACTGTATCCCCGGGATTGAGTTCATCCGTATAACGTTTGATTTCATCTTGAAGATTTACATCATTCCCGCGTTCCACGAATTGTTTAAGCCATAAGATTGCAGTTTCTTGTGGATCCTCTTCCTTCTTAAGGTTTTCCAGCCACTGAGGAATCTCAGGTTCAGCTGTATCTTCCGGAGCATTCAATCTGTCCAGTATGCCGCTGGAAATTGCTGGATCGCCAGATGCTTCTGTTTGTGGCGTTTCCTGAGGTGTATCCTCTTCAGGGAGATCAACCTTGATAGCAGGAATTTCCGCTTCTGGAGTTGTTTCATCATCGGTTAAGTCTAGTTTTGCAAGCCAATCAGCGTTTTCGTCATGTGTTTCTTCAACCTGGTCGAGGAAATCTTTTTCCTCAGGGCTGAGCGAATGGTCCGATTGGCGAATAGCGCTTTCAAGAGAGTTCGGATCATCAGCATCATCGCTGGCGAGTTCAGACAACCAATCGGGCATGCTCTCTGAAGTTTCTTCTTCCTGCGTAAAATAATTGGCAGTTTCCAGTTCAACAGGTTTTTGTTCGGGTTCATCAGCTTCGAGCTCACCTGTTAGCGAATCACGCAAATCGTCAAAAGCGGTGACCTCTTCTGGCTTTTCATCCATGTTCTCCAGCCAGTTCATCACTTCTCCATCAGCAACTGATGGTTCAGGCGCAAATTCATCTTCAATGGGTTTGTCAATTTGATCCAACCAGGAAGCTGTTTCAGTAGAGTCATTTTTCGTGGGTTCAGCTCCAGTTTCTTCATCGCCTTCTTCTGCATCACCGATCTTTGAAAGCCAGTCAGGTACCTGTGTGTTTAATGTCTCGTCGAGGGGGGAAACATCACCCTCTATCTCGCTTGATGCTTCGGGTGATAACTCTGTTGGTTCTGGCTCAACAATTTCTTCATGAGCCGATGTGATTTGTTCGTCTTCTGATGGCGTTTTACCCTTTCCAGCTAAACTGTCTAACCAATCCAGACCGGAAGCATCTTCGGGTTCTGATTCTGCTGAAGATTCAAATTCACCCAGCAAATCAGGTACATCGCGGCTGCTTTCCGAGGGTAGTTCTTCTTTGCTATCAGGGGCAGATTCAGGTGCTGCCGGAGCTGGCTCATCAGCGGCAAGGTCAGATAACCAATCGGGCATCAAGTTAACACCATTATCGTCGTCAAGGGGAGCTAGGGGGATCGGTGTCGATTCGATGCTTTCGGTTTCTATTTTCGCTGGTGTAGGAGAATCATCTTCCGCAAGTTCATCTAGCCAGGCAGGAGTCTCGCTTTCCATAGATTGGATTTCTTCTTGGCCAAAGATCTGTTCCTCGGCCACTTGTTCAGGTATCAGTTCAGAAGCTACTAAATCCTCAGACAGTTCTGCCTGGGATAAATCTTCCCGGTCTGTTTCTTTTTCGGATTGATTTGCGATATCGTCAATCCAGGCTAACTCATCAACTGGTGGTTCAAGTGTTTTAGGTTTTGGGGGCATTGAAGCTGCGATCTCTTCATCCGTTGCGCGTAAGTCTTCCGGCATATTTTCGAGCCATGTCACCGCAGTTTCCTGAGAGTCTTCATCCATCTCCAGGTTCTTCAGCCAGGAAGGGATATCCAATTCAGATTTGCTCTGTTCAGATTCGGTTTTATCAACAGGATCTGGCGCAGGAGGTGTAGAAATATCTTCAGGGGGAACCAGATCACCAGTTGTAATAAAAGACCCCTCGTTTAGCCCTTCGAAAGCAGAGGTGGCGTTTGGATCGTTGTTAAATCCATCTGGAGCTGCTTCTTCCAGCCAGGCAGGGATATCAGCTGGGACGATATCATCCTCGTCGTCAATATTATCAAAGACGGGTTTGGATTCGTCGAAAGCGCCGCTGTCTTTTCCCCAACCGGCTTCTTTCATCCAATTCGGGATATTATCTTCTTGATTTTCAGGATCCGGATTCTGGTCTTCCGATAGTGGAGTTCCTTTATTATCTTCTGGCATAAGATTCTCTTTTTCCTAAGGTTTATAATAATTACTGATCAAGAACAGAATAAAAAAATAATGAATTTACAAACCAACGCTAAAAACTTTGGGAAGTCTCGTTCCATTCTAATTGATTGATAGTGATTGCACGATCCGGCACCAGATCGACTGTAGGTGCGTGTTCTGATATATATGCCTCATAAGGAGAAAGGGCGTATAAACGTTTGGTGCAAATTGCCATCTCCTGGGGATGGTCATGTGTTTTTAATGATCTGGTCATGATCCGGTTTGCAATCAGATTAAATGGGTATTTTTTCAAAATATCGCTGGCTACATCAATTGCATTTGCAAATTGATTTCCTGCAAGGTAAGTTTCTGTCAATAAGGTTTTAAGATCGTAACGGTCAGGATTTTCATTTATTGCGCTTCTTAATTCAGAAATACTCTGTTTGATCAACTCTCCTCGCAGATACAAGCGAGCCAGGGCGCCCTGGCTCAAGCGAACCTTGCTTGGTTCCATTCCATCCCTTTTGCCATACAGGCGTTTGAGCTCCACCTGGATCTCGCTATTGTATGGTTCATTTTCAAATGCTTTTTCCATATGTTGTACCGCTGCAGCTAGATTTCCTTCTTCTTCTCGGATGACACTCATACCTGCATGTGAGATAAAATCATCTGGAACTGCAGACAGAACGCGTTGGAAAATATCTGCAGCGTTGCTGTTTTGATTGTTTTCTAGGTAGGCTTTTCCGAGCAAGCGGTATGTATCAATATGTTTGGGAAATTTTGATAGTATGTGACGGCAGTGGGCGATCGCTTCATCAAGACGCGTCTGGTCAATATATGATTCAATCTCTTTGTTATATGCACGCAATGAAATGACGGTCATTCAATCGTCTCCCAAAGGGGTGTTAAATGAAATCTCACCAGTTTTCTGGCAAGGAGTGAAACTTGACTCTAGTATGCCTTATTATAAACCACACTGCAAGTATTTTGGGGTCGCCTAAAAAAAATGAAAAGTCATAAGTAAAACAACAATAATTGGCAAAAAAAGTCAATCTGGACAGCTTTTTGGACATTAAGGATGCTATTATTTACTGATTTGATTTATTGTCTGGGATTGATCACAGTGTCTCAGGGAGTTGTATTTTATGCGATTTCTATTTAAATTATACTGTGAACGACGATATTGGAATATCGTTGCAGGGTGACTAAGGTATAAAAACAGTCCTGAATGCCTTGAAATGGCGGAAAAATTGCCCGGAGAGGTGTGCATAGGCCCTCCTTTAGGCCTTTAGATTTATCAGAGGGTTTTATCGGCCTGTGTACCATCCCTTGATCAAACCTCAGAACCTACCATGCCTGAAGACAGATTTTGCCGCTTTATAAGGATCTTTTTTCTAGAGGGATGTTAGTATCGGATCAATCGGTGATTGGAGTTAGATGGCAGTGTCTGTAGGTGATTCTTTTGCCGTAAACATGGATTGAAAAGCCTCTGAGAGCGGTAATAAACCATAGCCAAACCAGAAAGCGACTAGAGGAAGAACTGGCACAATATACCGCTGCCAGGGTATGGGCAAAGCGATGAGTATGCCTATGATTAAGAAAAAAGTTGCATATAACATCAGATTAATGCATTGTTTGACGGATTTTCTTTGCTTAGCATACCGTTTATACATAACGTAAAAGCCACTCAGGAAGATTGTCAATTGCAGAGAACCAGAGATCAGGCTGCGTCCCCAAACATGCGGGACTATATTCTGGTAAACCTGGATTTCGTGGGCCATCGGTCCCAGGTATTTACCAATCTCAGATATTGCTGGTGGAAATACAAATAAGTTAACGATAAAGCTTAATAATGACGTTAGGATAGTAGGGTTGGTGCCCATGAGATGATCAGCCAGTTGGAGATCGAGTAATTTGGAACGCCCTTGAAAGCTGACTAATAGAGCTGATAATGGAGATTTCCAATAATATGGATTCAAAAGCAAGGTTATGATAAGAAAAACAACCAGAACGGCAGCGCCCCGAGCTAACATTTTTCTCAGGCGATGATCTTCGTTGGGAAGGGTGCATACTGCTATAATTCCAACAGGGATCAGGAAGATGCCCGTTTGCTTGGCATTAAATGCAATAGCCAGGGCGACACCAACCAGGAGCGGCTTAATCTGGTCGCGGGTCACAGACCACAGGAATAATATGACTCCAAATAGCAGAGCAGGTTCAGACATTGCTCTTCGGCCATGAAGAAGGACTAATGGATTCAAACCTAAAAATAATGTAGCAATATATGCTGGAGTTTTGGGGAGGATCTTTCGAATACTGAAATAAAAGAGATAAATGGAAATTGAAAGAAGAAGAGTAGGGAGCAAGCGGGCGGTGGTTAGTAATGAGGGCGCTGGAATTGTACCAATTTTTAGGTTCTGCTCCCAGGTTAGAGCCCAGTTCCAGTCAGAGGATAACCCTGGGGTGCGTGATGCAAAACGGGAAAAACCTACCAGATAACGAGTTAAAGGCATATCGATCGCCCGGTAGGTCATTTTGGACGTGAGCTCATTTTCAGGTGAATAAGACAGAGAAAGCGGTTCGTTAATGTAATCAAATAGGTCCTGGCTCATAAAGATTTGAGTACTTTCGTCTGGGTGGAATGGCACCAGGTCCATCCCCCACAAGTAGAACAGAGTGATTAATAAACATAATATATGAATTATCCACTCTTTTTTAAGATGATCGATCATTAGAAATCCTGGATATTTACCTGAAGTTGTAAGAATTATAAGCCATGAATTAGTAAATCCATAATAGTGTCAATGGACAAAAAAACGAAAACCAAATCCTTCATTATCTATCTGATACCGATCTTGATCGCAGGAGCGCTAAAGATCCTTGTATCTCCAGTTGATATCACGCCATTTAATGCGGATGAGGCTATCGTTGCATTGATGGCTCGGCATATCAATCAGGGGAATATCCCTGTTTTCTTTTATGGACAGGCTTATATGGGAAGCCTGGATGCGATGCTAGTGGCAATTGGATTCAGGCTTTTTGGCGAAGCAGTTTGGATAATAAGACTGGTGCAAGGTATTCTTTATCTCGGTACTGTTTTCACTACAATGATGCTGGCGCAGCGGTTGCTCGGATCTCAGCGCGCTGTCCTCTATGCAGGTTTGATAATGGCTGTTCCGACAATTAATGTGACTCTCTATAGCACAGTTAGCTTAGGTGGTTACGGCGAAATGTTATTAGTGGGAAATCTAATGCTTCTGGGGGGCTTGTCTATCATCAAGCAAATCAGAGATTGTGAGTCTGGTCTGAACTGGAGCATATACTGGGGATTACTTTTGTGGGGAATTGGAGCTGGTTTTGCTTTCTGGATCATAGGTTTGACATTGGTATATACTCTGCCCGTGATAATTCTTATTGTCTGGTATCTACTAAAAAAGACATCCTGGAAAGTAATTCTTCCTGGATTGATTTTACTTATCGGGGGTATTATTGGGTCTTCACCTTGGTGGTTCACGTCTGTTCAGGCGGGAGACCTGGGAATCATTACAGAACTTGTTGGGGGAGCGATTAAAGGGGCTGGAACCGGATCAATACTGATGAGGCCATTGAATCGAACCCTGAATCTATTCGTTTTTGGCGGCACGGCACTTCTCGGTTTCCGTCCACCCTGGGATATTCGCTGGTTGATGCTCCCTCTTATTCCAATAATCATGATCTTTTGGTTGTCCGTTTTGGTCTTCAATGTCAAAAACATGATTGGCCATCAGGAGTACCGGGGCCTTAATATTCTGTCCCTCTTGGGCCTGATCTTGACAGCAGGATTTATTTTTTCTCCATATGGCGACGATCCGTCTGGAAGGTATTTTCTTCCCTTGATGATGCCGATGGCTATCTGTGGTGCCAATTTGTTGGTGAATCAATTTGCGAAACGCCGATATTTAGAATATGCTGCAATTTCGTTGTTATTGGTCTTTCATTTAGGTGGGACCATGCAATCAATGGATATAAATCCACCCGGAATTACAACTCAATTTGATAAAGTGGCTCAGGTCGATCAAAGATATATGGATGAACTAATTGCTTTTCTGGATGAAAATCAGATTCATGCCGGGTATACAAATTATTGGGTTTCCTACCCGTTGGCTTTTTTATCTGGTGAGGAGATCATATTCATACCCCGCCTCCCATACCATGAAGACTTCAGGTATACTGCCAGAGACGATCGATATGGTCCCTATAAGGCAATTGTGAGTGCGGAAAATAACCCGGTATATATAACTACCAAACACCCGGATCTGAACGAATATTTGAGGGGTCAGTTTAATAGTAAGGGAATAAATTGGGAGGAAAAGTCAGTGGGTGATTTTCAAATCTTCTACAATTTATCGGATTCAATCCATATAGATGATCTTGGTTTGGGAGTGACTACAACTCCATGAAAATTAATAACGGAATTCAAAAGCTGTCATCCATTTTGATCCCGCGCCTGGGCGAAATATTTTTCATAGCAATATTTGCGGCTGTGATTGGCCTCGGCCCAAGGATGATGAATATTGATGGGGATCTCGGCAGGCATCTGACCTTGGGAAATTACATCATTGATAACCGCGATATTCCTACAGGGGATATCTTTTCCTTCACAAAGACCGGAGATCCATTAACTCCCCATGAATGGCTTTCGGATCTCTTTTTTGCGTTGATTTACAGAGCAGCCGGATTAAACGGAGTAGTCTGGTTAACCGCATTGATTATCGCTGGATCTTTGTGGCTAGTCTATAAATACAGTTTGAACTTGAGTAACATGAGCCTGGTAGCTTTGTTGGGGGGAACTCTTGGTGCAGCTGCCTCAAGCCTGCATTGGCTGACCCGGCCCCATATATTCACTATTTTTCTGGCAGCTTTATGGATCGGTGAGCTGGAAAAAATGCGCCTCGGTATTCGGAAATCATGGCTTATATTTCCTTTGTTAATGCTGGTATGGGTTAATCTCCATGGCGCATTTATTGCCGGCCTATTGATTTGGGCCTGTTATTTTGTTGGTATGTTATTGGACCAGCAAATAACTCTGCATAAGAATCAATCCTTCTTTTGGGTTGGAATCAGTTCGATCCTTGTTAGTTTGATCAACCCGGATGGAATTGGAATTTGGAAAACAGGCTTTGATTTTCTTGGGAACCAATACTTAGTAGGCCATACTGCTGAATACCTGCCGCCTGATTTTCAGCAACCAGCTTTTTGGCCTTTTTTGGTTTTAATCCTTATTTCAATATTTGTTCTCGGATTGAGTAAAAAAAGGATAGCTTTTTCTCACTTATTTATCGTAGGTGGCTGGACTATTATGGCCCTTTTTTCAGCCAGAAACATCCCTTTGTATGTTGTAACTGTCATACCCGTTCTGATATCAGAGACCTTTGGAATCTTATGCGGCTGGAAAGGTTCGATTCTCGTGGAGAAATTTATAGATTTCCAAAAGAATATCGCAACGACAGAAGGAAACCTAAAGGGAGGTTTCTGGTCAACAGTTACGGTAATTCTGACATTAGTATTGCTTGTGAGTGGCACCAGTCTTGATTTTGAAAGGAGGGGAAATCAATTTTCGGAAGAGGTGTTTCCTGTGCAGGCATCAGGTTGGCTTGAAGATAATCCACCGGATGGGAATGGTTTTAATTATTTCCCCTGGGGTGGATATTTATTGTACAGGTTTTGGCCCGAGCGATCAGTATTTATCGACGGGCAAACAGATTTTTATGGAGAGGAACTAACCCGGGAATATGAAAATGTAATCACGCTTACTGATGGCTGGCAGGAAGTTTTCCAAGATTATCAGATTAAGTGGGTGATCATGCCTGCTGGATCTGTGTTAGGCTCTGCGCTTGATAATAGTGCTGGATGGGAAGAGGGATATTGCGACAGGACGACTGAAATTTGGCTGTACTCTGAATGATATCAGGAAATCAATCATGAAGTTGATATAGATTTGGATAAAAATATGCCCTGGATCAAAGAAGAAAAACTCTATCCGATCATTGTTCTTTTATTGATATTGATTATGGCAATACGAACGCCATTAGAAACAGATATGTGGTGGCATTTAAGAGCAGGTGAAGAAACCCTGCTCAGCAAGGAAGTATACTCCGTCGACACTTTTTCCTTCACAAGAGAAGGTGCTGATTGGATAAATCACAGCTGGCTTTCGCAGGTTCTAATGCTATTGATCTTCCGAGTGGGTAGTTATTACGGATTATCAATTTGGGTAGGGGTATGCGCTGTTTTATCTATGCTTTTTGTTTATCTGCAAATGAAAGGCCATCCGCTCTTGAGGAGTGCGGTTTTGTTATTCGCGGCTGTCGTTTCAAGTGTAGTATGGTCGCCCAGGCCGCAAATTCACACCCTGGTTTTGTTTTCGCTATTAGGCTATTTGATATTCAAGTACAGATCTACTAAAGATATTAAATACTTAATAGGAACTCTGCCGATTTTTGTCTTATGGGGAAATCTGCACGGGGGGTATGTGCTGGGCATTATTTTGATGGGATCAGTGATCATTGGTGAGATATTAAATAAAGTATTATTAAACGATTTAGCCGATAACATTTCCTGGCGACAGATTAGCATTTTTGCCGTTTTTATGGTTTCTGGTTTTCTAGTAGTACTGATCAATCCGTTTGGCCTGGATATGTGGAGGATCCCATTTAACACAGTTGGTGTTGAGACCCTTCAAAATGTAATCAACGAATGGGCTTCGCCTGATTTTCATCAGGCGTTCCAACAGCCCATGCTCTGGATGTTATTGGGCGTTTTTAGTCTGATCGGCCTCTCCAAAAACAGGATCGACGGAGCTGAATTGGTCCCTTTGGTAGCTTTTAGCTGGGCCGCAATGGTTGCCCGGAGAAACTTTGGACCATTTGCGATTATAGCTGCTCCTATCTTTTCCAAATACCTGGCCAGTCTTATTGACGACTGGTTGAGCGTTGCCACTATGAAATTTCCGCGGGTAAATAGTTTTTTAGAAAGATCAACCCAGAATAATAGAGATCTAAAACCGGGTATTAAAAATTTCCTAAACCTTACACTCATCGGTTTGCTGCTGGTCGGGGCAGGTTGGAAAATTGCAAACGTGAACGAAAGAGAATTTGTCCTCCAGGCAGAAAGAGGTGTTTTTCCAGTTGATGCAGTGGAGTGGCTGAAGAGCTCAGGAATCACGGGCAATATGTTTAATGATTACAACTGGGGGGGGTATTTGATCTGGCACATGAGGGAAACCCCTATCTTTGTGGATGGAAGAACCGATCTGTTCGGGGATGAAATACTGAATGATTATTTATCAATAATATCTGGAGAACCTGGGTGGGAAGAAGTTCTTGAGGATTACGAGATTGAAATAATGCTCCTGAATAAGAAATCTGAGCTAGTTAGTCTCGCTCCAAGTTTGGGTTGGAATTTACTTTTTAGGGATGATTCTACAGTAATATTCTCTAAATAAAATCTTTAAATTCATTTTTTCATACATGAAGTAAGTAAAAAGTATAATTATTTAGAGTCGATTATGTAGCCAATGAGATTTGAGTAAGGCGTAGATATGTGGTTGAAGGGATTTCAGCAAGATAAAAAATTATCAAAGTGGTTCTCAGTAACTGCGTCCACTTTCCTCTTTTTACCCTATTTATTGTATTTGCGATTAGTTGGCGGAACCTGGCTGACAGAGAATCATCATCTCCCGTCCGTAATAAGAAGCACAATTGTTGTAGCTTCTTTATTCGCTTGTTGGTTGTTATATAAACTATTTACGAAGCAGAGCTTCTTCATTTCAGGTTTAGAAGTATATATACTGCCCTTTATTTTTGTAGCGGTTTTGTCAGCTTTATTCTCTGACACGATAAACTTAAGTGCCGAAAAAACCTTAGGCTTGGGAGTATTCTTTATTCTTGGAATGATTATTCTAGATATAAAAAATAAACCAACGCTCTGGGAAGGTTTGATCAACGGATTGTTGATAACTGCACTAATGATGACAGGAATTAGCATATCGATAATTGTCTATACCTTCAGGCTGTATCAATTCGATTTTGGGGATTTTATATTCAGATTTCCTTATCTGATTTCGGCAATGCCTAAAATGCCTGCAATTGCTAATCTTCATTCCACGATTTCTGCCGGTTATTATTTGATGGTTTTCCCGCTTTTTATTTATAAAATTCGAAATTCAAAACACAAATTATATAATTGGCTACTAGGCTCTGGATTACTGTTGTCATTAATCATTGTTTTTATGATGAGGTCTAGGGGATCATTATTAGGCATGGGATTTATTGTCATATCTGTAATTGTTTTTTATTATAAAAAATTACTAATAGGAATAAAAGAAAGACCATTGATTTCTATTATCATTGGTTTGTTTGTTACTACAATAATCGTGTTTGGTTTTATTTATGTGTTTAAAAACGAGGGATTTAGTATTTATGAGGAAAATATCATCTGCAGGCTCGAGGCATGGAGGATATCACTGGGTATTTTGGTTGAAAATCCAGTTTTTGGTTCAGGCATGGAATCTTTTGGGTTAAGATTCCTGCAAAATAGAACCTCAGGAGTTTGCTCGGGTATTCTGCATATTACTCACAATGATTTCCTTCAGGTGCTTGTTAATTTTGGTTTTTCCGGTCTAATTACTCTGTTTTATTTTTTTTATAAATATTGGATTGAAGTTATTGAAGATAATAAAAACTCGGAAATATTGATATATAGCATGATGGCATATGCAGGAATAGCGGGGATGGGAGTAATGTCTTCTATGACATACTCTCCTAATATTATTTTATTGGTAATATTCTATGCGATTTGGTTATTACCAGAACAAAAAATAATCCAGGCTAATCATAAAAACTGGATAATGGTTGCAATTATTTCATCCCTGGTAGTACTAGGAGCCTTGGAGATTTGGACTATTTGGAGGATTGAGCCATTTTATAAGACAAGAATTTCTGTGGACGAAGGAAATTGGGATTTGGCTTCGGATTATATTAAGGAGACTATAAAACGAGATCCTGATATCCTCTACTATAAACAAGCTCAAGCATTTATAGCAGGCCAAAGGCAATGGAGTAATAAGGGGGAAGGGTTGGAGGCAATTGGATTTTATAACGATTGGTTGGCGATGGTCCCCGGATTAGGCTATGACCATGCCAGCAAAGCCAGTTTGTATGCCGCAGCAGGAGAATTTCCTGCTGCTATTACGGAGATAGAATTAGCTATAGTCTATTCTCCGGACAATAGAGCCTATTCTTGTGTATTGGGTGGTTATTTATTTGAAGAAGATTTATTGGATAAAGCAGAAGAAGAGTTGGCTGAGTGTATCAAATATCAACCGGCCTGGCTCGATACACCATTTTGGGATTCGCTTCAATTAGATAGGGATTATCAGGATCAAATTATTAAAAATGTTGAAAATAATATTCTATCTCACGATCAAAATAGCTATAGAGAACTTGGAGAATTATATTATTTTTCTGGCCAATTTGAACAAGCTAATCTATTAATTGATCGGTATTTAGAAAATGTGGACAATGATTACACCGCATTTTTATTGAAGGCATTGATTTCAATTCAACTTAAAGATTATGATAGCTCAAGAGTATTTAGTGAGCTTGCAATTGAGTTAAATCCAACGTGTTCAAAATGCTGGCTGATAAAAGCAGAAACAGCATTAAATAGAAACGAGTACGATGAAGCGGAACAAGCTTTAAGTATAAGTAGCTATATAAATGGATCTCCAAAAGCGCAGTTGCTTTTAGCCGATATTTATAAATATCAAGGAAAGACTGATTCTAGACTGGCGGCACTTCAATCTGTGGCTGACATTGTTCTAGGTAATAATCTGGATTCCCATTGGATTGCTTCAAGATGGCACTTTGCGGATTACCATTTTAAGTACTTACCTTTGGGATTAACTTATCAAGATTATTATGAACCTGTCGCTACTGCTGGTCTGGATTTAGAGAAATTATCATGCAATCTGGCAAGGGAATTCTACCTAAATGCAATGAACCTTGATCAATTATCCCGCGAATACTTTCAAGATGAGTACGAAATACTTGATTGTAACTAAGTGATGCGAAATGAAGAGACTAAATATTGGAATTGATTCTATGAAAAATTGGCGTATTGGTAATTGGATAAATAATGCGAACGCTAATTCCAGGATTTTAGAGATAACATTTGGAATTTTGGTGTTTGTGGTAGGAATTAGTGTACGGGTTAATTTTGTGGCTGGATCATCTTTTCCATTGAATGACGGCGGATTCTTTTATCGGATGACTGAAGATCTGGTAAATAATAACTTTTTATTGCCAAAATTTACTTTGTACAATCATTCTGGTATCCCATTTGCATATCCACCGCTGGCGTTCTATCTGGTTGGAATTACTCACCGAATATCTGGTGTAGCACTCCTGAGTTTGTTTAAATATTTCCCCCTTGTTATAAGCTGTCTTACAATTCCAATTTATTACTTCCTTACGGAACGTTTTTTTGATAAGAAAATATATAGATTATTAGCTGTATATTTATTTGCAACCTTGCCAAGATCGTTTGAATGGTTTGTTATGGGAGGGGGAGTTACGAGATCTATTGGGTTTTTCTTTGCGATACTTTCAATTTATTTTATATGGGAAGCTTTTCAAGAAAATAAAATAAGTTCAAAACTAATCTGGGTATCGCTATTCTCTGCATTGACAATTTTATCTCATCCAGTAACTTCCCTTTTCTTATTATTTAGCGTAATAGTAATTTTCATATATCATTATCCTGTAAATATTAAATTACTTCTGATCTTGGCAGCCATGATATTATTTGTGACGTCACCATGGTGGGGAACGGTACTTACGTATCATGGTATTTCCCCGTTTAGTGGAGCTTCAAATACTGGCCACTTGAATTGGTTCGAAATAAAGAATTTAATTACGCAGAACTATGGATATGAAAATCCATACTTTTTGGCGTTTGTTAGTGTCTTTGCTATATTGGGACTATTTTCAAAAAAGAAAAAGCTGGCATTTACGCTAGGGGTTTCATGCGTATTGGGTTATATAGTAATCCCTCGCGGTGGAGTGGATTTGTTAACTATCTACTTGCCATTTTTAGCAGTATTGGGTTTTCAGGTTGTCACTGATCCATGGAATAGACAAGCTATGACCGAAGGTAAAAGTAATTTTCCTGACGAGTTAAGATCAAAACAGGCCAGGGTTTTGTTCATTTTCATTTTTATGTATCTGTTTCTTGGTGCGTATACTTATAAATATGTGAACGGCAAAGTCGATTTAAGATTAGATCAAGCTAACGTGACCGCCATGGAATGGCTGAAGAATAACACGACTGAGACTGATGCTATTTTGCTTATCCCGCCCAGCTCAGAAAATAGATATTGGTGGAACGATTACATATCAGAATGGCTGCCAGCCCTATCAGACCGTTATAGTATAACAACTGTCCAAGGATATGAATGGAAACCCAATGTTTTTGATGAACGCATAACAGCGTACACTGCACTGTGGTCTTGTTCCTTAGAATATTCCTGTATAGAAAGCTGGCTGTTAGAATATGACATCGGGGTGAATTATATATACTTTGATGATTTGAAAACCCATGGTTATTTATCTGAAAATTTCTTGTCCAGCGGATCCTATTCTGTTGCGTATCTGACAGATAACGTGATGATTATTGAAAATGTAAAATGAAGAATTTATTCACTACTTTTTTATCCAAGAATATCGAGTGATCATTTATGACTAAAAGTAAAAATACGTCATATCTAGAAGAAATCCACATCAGTATGCTATTTCTTGCAGCGCGCCTGATCATGGTGATCTCTATTCCACTGGAAGGCTTAAAATCCTATGGCGATTTTTGGAATTTTTATCACCTGGCCTCCCTGGGGCGGCCATTTCTAGATCTATGGGTTGAATTTCCGCCTTTGTTCCCGGTACTGTCAAGAGGCATTTATATGATGGTCGGCGGTAGGGAACACAGCTTTATTTATGCATTGATAGCCATATTTTCAATTTTTCAAGCAGCAAATATCTATTTATTTCAAAAAATTGCTAGAG
>Ga0209013_10000967_pt1 | contig 26526 bp, 20 predicted proteins | sample Cruoilmetagenom2_FD_187291 | JGI IMG/M metagenome (GOLD analysis project Ga0209013, IMG submission 187291) | Oil polluted marine microbial communities from Coal Oil Point, Santa Barbara, California, USA - Sample 2 (SPAdes) (version 2) | ecosystem: Environmental > Aquatic > Marine > Oil seeps ...
GTAATGTAACGTTGTTCGTTGCACATGATGTTCATTAGAAATGTAACCAGGTTTCTAGCACATGATATTGTTACAAAGACTATTGCACTTAACAATTAGATGTTAGAGATTAGTAAAAAGTTGTTAGCGATTGGCTATTAGCAGTTGGCTTTTGGCTGAGGAGAATATAGCACAAACGTTCGGGAGGGGCAATATTGTGTGAATGTATGATTAGATATGTAGGGTGAAAAAATTACTAGAACGAGTAGCTTATTAACAATCGTTGTTATATTGTCTTTATTGAATTAATAAAATAAGTGATTGGTGGCAATTTTACTTAACCTATGGTAACCAGCTAATGAGTAATAATTCGGATGCAAGGCAGAGTATAATAACATGGAGATAATTATGAAGTTGTTCTGAATAAGGAAGTAGGGAACTATCAGTAAGTAGACTGAAGTTTTGCAGAATGTAACAATGGTTTGGGCAGCAATATCGTAACATTTTTCAGATTTTCCCAATTTTAAGGATAAACATGAACCAGAAAAAGAAAAAGAAGAAAAATATGTTAATTATCTTTATTGCAGGAGCTGCAATAATGTTGATTATCTGTATGTTTATCTGTATGTTGATAAGTGTTTTTACTCCAGAGCAAGACATGGAATCCGAATCATCTTCGCAACCAACTATGACCGAGCAAGACACGGAATCTGAATCATCTTCACAACCAACTATGACCGAGCAAGCCACGGAAACCGAATTATCTTCTCAACCAACTCAAACACAAAAAACTATCTCACCACAAGATAAAATATCAAAAGGGCAACAAGCTTATATAAATTGTTTAACATGCGCCCAACAACCTGGCTGGCGAGTAGATCTTCAATCTGAACCTGGGATAAACAGAGGAAATATTGTAGATTATTTACGGCATGGGGATCATATTGAAATAATTGACCATAAATGGATTGAAGAAGAGGATATTTGGTGGTACTTAATTGATGGATACAACGAATATGAAAAGGGTGGAAAATTTGTTTCGGGTTGGCTAGCTAGTAACCGTTTATCGATTAATCCACCAGAACCTTATCCTAATGGTACTGCATGGATAGAATTTGAGGTTGGTGAAGAAGTAGGTTATGGGGCGAATATATATAGTAAACCCGGTTACATAAACACTGGTGGAGGTGGTCCTTTCGTTGGTGAATTAAGACATGGTACAGAAATTGAAATAATTGACAGTCATTGGGATAAAAACAGTGAATACTGGTTTTATACTGTCGTAGGTGTTGATAAAGACACTAAAGAAATAGTTGAAGGGTGGCTAGATGGAACATTCATTGTTCTTACCGATCCAAAAAAATAACAACTAATTTGGCTAAGGAAATCGAATTGTGAGGACGATACCCAAAAGACCTCATAATATTGTAAAAATTTTTGCTATACATGGTACCCAAGAGGAAAAAACATCTCCAAGATCTAACAGTGGATCTGTCGCTTCAACAATTTTCGATTCACAGATCCCCCATTCTTGCTCATCGAGGAGGGCGCAGAGGGCTGCGGAGGTGACCAGATCGTCGGTGGATTGCTGACCGGCTGAGCCAGTCAGCTTGGCAGAAATGCTTTACATTTCTGCTTACATTCATAACCTCTAAAATACATCGCCTAAGTCAGAGAGTGGATCTGTGGCATCGATTATGGATGATTCCGCCCTACCCCACTCACACTCGACAAGCAATGAACAGAGAGCAGCAGAAATTACGAGGTCATCATGGATCAAATTACCGGTTGATTCATCTCTAGTTCCATCAGGAACTCCCCATTTCATGGTGCGGTTGGGACCTGGGTTGATTTCCATCTGGCAGGCATTTACCTGCTTCTAGAATTGCTCCTGAATTGGAGAAGATTCTTCACTCCGTTCAGAATGACACTCAGGGGAGGCATGGTCCTTGAATCTTCCAGTCTCAACCACGGCGAGGAAGTCCCAACCGAGTTTGGATTTGGTGGCGGAGTTGAAAAGAAAAGGAATCACTTTGGTTGGGTAGGCTTTATCGAGGAAAGAGGAGAGGCCCGCGCCGACACCGGTGGCATCGATGACGATGTAACGGGGATCCCAGAGTTCGGCGAGGGCTTTGAGCTGGGCGTAGAGGGCGGTATGGCGGGTGCCGGTCCAGAGTTTGCGGTGGCGGACCAAGTATCGGGGAGCCTGGATGAGGTCGTCTTCGAGGGTGGATAGATCGACTTCGATGATAGTGAGGGCAGTGGAGTCGCGGGCGGGGTTGGAGCGGCCGCGGTAGAAGGAGAGGTGAGCAAAGATCCGGCAGGAGCTATGAGGTTGGAAAGAAAAAAACGAAATTGATCGAAATAATTCACGAGGGAACTTTGCTGAGGAAGTGGAAGCCGCTGTAGGAAATTGCGCACCATTGGTCGTGATCGATTTTCAACCAGGCTTCTTTGGGAGCGGAGACTTCCAGGGAAGTCGTTGTCGGTGCCGAATATCTGGCTGCCTACGCTTCAACCCAACAATGCATGTTCCGTGATCAGTTCCTGGATGATAGGAACTTCGATCAGGCGCAGTATTCTATCTTGTTTTGTATCTTCAAGCGTTGAAAGCACCACCTGGTTATGCGAATCGTAAACCACCACGTATAAATCCGGCAGCGAGTCTATCTTCCAGGAGGGTTGGTCCTCGGTGTCCGTGTAGCGATCGGATTCGAATCCGAAGAAAATTTCTCCTTTATTATCCGTGATTTCCGTGGCTAGCAGGTCATCTTCATCATTCAAATCCCTGTCGAATAAAGATACTTTGATATTCGGGAGCGGCGTATGGGGGTTTTCAGCAGCGAATAATTTTACTCGGGTTGTTAGCAACATAAACATTACTCCTGAAGGAATAAATTCACCTGACTTTATCACGTTTATGCAAGAATGTCACGAATTGTGTAATAATTTAAAGAATCAGATCTCTATCCAACCAGGGGTGCACTCAAAAGATGTAGAAATGTGAATTCAGCAGCATTCAATTCCCACGAACAGCCCGGTTGGTTTACTACCCGATGGGTGCACCCCCGATGATGTAGATAAAGTCCAATTGGTTGGTTGTGTGTTTGATCATTCAATTCCCACGACCAACCCGGTTGGTCTACTACCCATGGGTGCACCCTCCGAACAGGCAGATAAGCTCATGTCGCGTATATGGAGTAAAATTAGGCAATGCAGTATTTTATTCAACCACACTACCTGAAATTTTCACATAGGATTCTTTGAACAATGCACAGTATTTATAAATTTCTCGTGTTTATTTTGATCGCTCTTACCATCGCAACGGCTGCCTGTTCGGGGATAAATTCCGCAACAATAGGAACGGATACAGCAGCTTCCTCCCCAACCAATACCTCGCTGCCGGCAACGAGCACGCAAACGCCGGTACCCCCAACTTCGACATCAACACCCCGACCGCCCACAAGCACCCCAACAGCCACGCCGACCGATGTACCCACCCATACACCAACGATGACGTTAACAACAACAGCCACTTTGACTCCCACAACGAAAGCAACCACCGGAGTCAATCTATCCAGCGGTTCCGTCGATAAACCGATCAGAATATACCTGATCGCTAAAAACACCGCCGGACAGATATGCGGAGACAGCGCCGTAGCCGTAAAAACAAGCGTCGAACAGAGCAACGATGTCGCAAAGAACGTCGAAGCTGCTCTCAAGCAGCTGGTCGGAATAAATAGCCCCTGGGTGGGGAGTCTGTATAATCCGGTAGCGAATTCCAGCCTGCGTGTGAACGATGTTAGTTTCAAGAATGGGAACCTTGTCGTGCGCTTCAGCGGTAATTACACCCAACCGGACGATCCCTGTGATAACACGCGGGTAAGGGCACAGATCTGGTCAACGATTAAGCAGTTCCGCGGGATCAATTCCCTGGTCGTCTACCTTAACAGTGGTTTATTGGGTGATAGGCTTGCAAAAGGCAATTAGCAGGTAGAAAAGTTCAATATCAAGCAGGATCACCCATTGGGGAGGCAAAATATGAAAATCGGCGTGGTTTATCCACAAACAGAATTCGGCGACGATCCGATCGCTATCCGGGATTACGCTCAGACTGTAGAAGGTCTGGGGTTCTCACACATCCTGGCCTATTCCCACGTTCTGGGGGCTAACCCTGAGCGAGCTGGTGGATGGCAGGGACCGTACACCTACCAGACCACCTTCCAAGAACCATTGGTGCTGTTCGGGTTTATGGCTGGTATCACAGACAGGCTGGAATTTACCACCGGGATCATCATCCTTCCACAACGCCAGACCGCGCTGTTCGCCAAACAGGCAGCCACGTTGGATGTACTCAGCGGCGGCAGGCTGCGGCTCGGGATCGGCATCGGCTGGAACGAAGTTGAGTACATCTCCTTGAACGAAGATTTCCACAATCGGGGCAAACGTGTCGAGGAACAGGTCGAACTGCTGAGGCTGTTGTGGACTGAGCCGCTGGTGAAGTACTCGGGACGCTGGCACAACATCCCGGATGCCGGGATCAATCCATTACCCATACAGCGTCCAATTCCACTCTGGTTTGGTGGTCACCACGAAAGGGTGCTTAAGCGCATCGCTCGTTTAGGCGATGGTTGGATGCCCAATTACCAGACGCCTGGTGAAGCGAAAGCCTCGCTGGCCCTCCTGGATCGTACCCTCGAAGAATCAGGCCGGCAGCCGGGTGACCTTGGCCTGGAGGCACGCCTGAAATACGAGGGTGGGAACCCCGATACATGGATCGAATTGATGGAGGGCTGGCAGGCAGCTGGCGCCACCCACGTCTCTTTCAACAGCATGGGAAACGGCTTCGAAACCCCTTCAGAACACATAAAAGCGATCAAGTTTTTTGCATCCACAATTGACCTGCAAAAAAAGGAGGTGTGAAATCGGACAAAACAACCAAAAAACTGCCGCGTTTTTCGATGTTGACGGTACGCTGACCAGCGTGCGTGTCTGGAAAGGGATGTTGGATTACTTTCAACAACGCGGCCAACGACGGGGAACCCACCTGTTCTACATGGGGCTCCATTATCCGACCTACATCCTGCGCAAATTAGGATTGATCTCCGAGGCCGCGTTTCGCAAGCCGTGGGCTGAAAACATGGCCTGGTACTTTCGCGGTTATACGCCACAGCAGTGCCAGGCTATCTGGGACTGGATAACAGACGAATACCTCCCCGGTCACTGGCGAGACGATATACGCACGGTCCTCGAATCACATCTCAAAGCCGGCGAACCTGTCGTCCTCGTCTCATCTGGCCCACTTCCTCTTATCCAGCACATCGCCCGCGAGGTGGGTACTGATCACGCTGTTGGCACACAACTGGAAATGCGTGACGGTCGTTATACCGGACTCAGCCTGAAGCCAATCTGTATTGATACCTACAAAGCCAGCATGGCACAGGAATACCTGCAGCAGCTCGGCTTAGACATAAACTACCAAGGCAGCCATTCCTATGCAGATTCAAGCTCGGATCTGGTCGTGCTGGAAATGGTGGGCTCTCCTGTGGCCGTATACCCGGATGAAGGATTAAGGAAAGTGGCCGAGGGACGTGGTTGGCGAATCCTGCCGGAATGACAGAGTTGTGTTTTAATATTGATGGAGTAAACTACTGATCGTTGCATAAGTTAAAAAAGTCTCTTGCGTTGTTTGATCGCTGATTGGGTTTTGCCTTCAATGCAAGGACCAGTAAGAAAAGGAGAGAGATATGCGATTCAACGTCCAAATAATCTTCGGTGTTATCATTGTACTTATAGGCATTGCCATAATATTCGGGATGCTGTTTGAAATCGATCTGTGGGCGATCTGTTTCTCGGTAGGATTGATCCTCTTCGGCGTATGGATCCTGGTCCGTCCAAGGATCCTTCCGGAAGATTCAGACCTCAAGGTGAGGATATTTGGCGACATCAGAAAACGAGGCAGCTGGTTAGTGACGGATCAGGAAATCTGGTTGTTCATCGGTGATGTGCGGTTGGATATGACCGAGGCCCAAATTCCTGATGGCGTGACAAACATCCGCATAATCGCATTCATCAGTGATGTCAGATTGAGACTACCCGCAGAAACAGGGATCTCGCTCTCCAGCATGGCCTTTGTCAACGAAACCCACGTCCTGGGGAAGAAACGCAGCAACTTCCTGGTTCCGATGGAGTATAAGAGCGAAGGATACTCGGATACACTGCAGAAGGTATCCCTGGAGACTATCTGCTTCATTGGAGACATCAGAGTGAAGCAGATTACTAAACAGGAAGCCCCGAACATAGATAACGCATAAGGGCGATGGTTATCCCAGGGTAATCAAACAATCTGCTTGCATCAACGGAGCACATAGTATCCCGAGCCGTCTGCATTATGCGTGTCCTATCTGCTCATACCTACCGGGTAAGGATTCTCCATGCACAGGAGGGTCACCGGTATGAGGGTAAGAAGGAACGTTCGAAAGACACCAGTAGTCAGTCACACTGGATGAGATAGAAACTTAATCGAAAGAAAACTATTTTCTTTATTTTCCACCCTCTGAAAATTCGTATTCGATTCAGGAGTCATTATCTCACCACAAAGACACCAAGTTATTTTTAGGTTTTTTCTTCGTGCACCTTCTTGCCTTGGAGGCTTGGTGGTAAAAACACTACTATGTCACCAGGAAACCAAGAAACACCAAAAATAAAGCGTAGTCGAAGTGGCAGTGGATCGCTGTCGCCAGCAGCGAGCACGAAGCCGAGCACATCAAAAACATCTTAGACTGGCGAGAGAATCTAACCAGACAAAAGTAACCCAATCAACTTATAAAAACGCTCAGTTAATCGATCCTACAGAGATGGATAATCCACAGAGAATGGTAAAAACTAGATAATCCTGTCAGGTCTTAACTAGACAACTCCTTTGAGCCGCTTTATTCACCAAGTTCATAAATTATGTTCGAACTATACGGCGCCGGGGACGGCGCCTGGATCATGGAGCTTTATTCACCATGATCACAGGTTACGTTCGAATGCTTACACTGCCGGCTCGAAGGATACGTGAAAATTTACCAGGATCCTATCCCTATCCAACCAGCTTATCAAACTCCTCTATGCTAATTGCAGGCGATGTGGCGAACGAGATTCCCATAAATTTGGTTAATCCTAATGAAGCTTTCATCGCTGCCTCAGAATTTGGGAAATCCGTCACCAAAACCAGGTCTGTTTCACCGAGCAGCGCATAACCCGCCTTGATTTCTCCGCCAGCATCCCCTATCACCTGCACGGCCTTCTTCGACCGTTCAGCGCTAATTCCCTCGATCGATTCTTGCGTATACTTGCCAAACATCAGGTACAACGACATGCCGTTCCTCCTTTCACCGTTCTTGCAGAATAGGGCTCATACTGAGCGGCTCTGTAGAGCTGCTCTGAATGAGCTGCTCTGAATGAGCTGCTCTGAATGAGCTTAACTAAAAAATCTTTCAACAGGTAAGACCTGACAGGGTCCATGGTTCTTTTTTCTGTCGCTAAATGGAAAATCAATATTGCTGCTGCGTGATGGTGTTGTAGGACATTGTTACAAACGCGTTTGAGACTACTTATACTATTATAACCCTACTATGTGTCACAAACCGCAGCCATCTATGATGTTAATAAAGCCCAATTGGCTGGTTATGAATTTGACCCATTCAATTCCCACAACCAACCCGGTTGGTCTACTACCCGATGGGTGCACCCATTGAATGATTCAGGGTTTGACCGGGTGATGAACCAGGATGTAAAGAACAGATTATAATACTTGGGAACGGCTGCGGCTGCCTATATCGGACATTAAGAGATGATTTGCAAATGAGGAAGCAGATCGCGAACATTTTCCAGGAGGAAAAAATTTGGACGAACTCTATAACGTTAAATTCGATTATCGCATACATTTCTGAACATACCTGTTATTAAAAAGGAGCATAACACATGGACATGGAGCTTGAAGAATACCTAAGACCTCCAGAAATAGCTATGGTCCCTTATCCTGCCAAAATGATCACACTGGCTACGGGCGCAAAGTTGATCGTAAGACAGGCAGGGAGAGATGACGTACCAATCCTGCTTGAGGCCATCAAGCCAACCCTGTTGGTGGCGCGTGATTATTATGATATCGTTGGCGTTCGGCTATACGCAGAGCTTCTGGGCTGGCAACGCTACCGGGTGCGGGACGAATTTTGCTTGATCGGTCAAATTGATGGCTTGCTGGTCGGTATTGTCAACAGCCGCATGTACTCTCCACAACTCGGAATCAGTTTTCATACACTCGCCATCGAACGTGGTCTGCGGATCGGAGCGCACTTATTCGCGGCCAAAATGGAGCATCACATCGAACATCTTGGACAGGAGGAAGTGCTGATCACTGCTGAAAGCCCGATAGGGTTCAGGCGATGGATGATCGAATACAACCTTGAGAAACGGGACGGTCAGCACGAGCTGGGCGGCGCGGCACCGTATGCCTTAACCAAGGAACTGTATTACGCCAATAAAGAGCGTCTTGTAGCCGGCGAACGACCCGTCCTTCCAGAACTGATGCAGGTGGCAGAGAAAGAGATCATTGTCGCCAGTGAAGAAGATATCCTCGAGAAGATCATGGGCGTCAAGAGGAGGGTAATCCAATGAGACCCGTCGTTGTATCCGGTGTTGGAATGATCCCCTTCGAGCGAAGGGATGAAGACAGCCTTGTGGACATGCTCGCCATGGCAGGATTGAAGGCTATGGACGACGCAGGTGCAGGCGACAGACCCGTGGGCGCGGTTTATGTTGGGAACATGGCCTCGGGTTTGTTTAACCACCAGGTTTCGGTGGCCAGCGCCCTGGTTGACCGGCTCAACCTATTTCCTGCCGCCGCGGACCGCATAGAAAACGGACCCGCCTCCGGGGGATCGGCCATTAAAAACGGCTTCCTGGCAGTCGCTTCTGGCTTCTACGATGCAGTACTGGTAGTCGGCGGAGAAAAAATGCGCGAGGTTATCGGTCCAAAAGCCACGGACATCGTTGCCTGCATGACCCACCCACAGGCGGAATATATCTATGGAGTGACCCTTCCGGCGATGGCTGGCATGTTCACACACCTTTACATGGAGAAATACGGTGTCACCCGTAAACATTTAGCCCATGTATCGATCAAGAACCAGGACAACGGGCTTTTGAACCCTTATGCGCACATCCAAATGAAGATCACAATGGAGGGTATCCTCACACATCCGCAGGCTCATATCAACAATCCGGTCGTCGCGGAACCGTTGCACCTCTACGACTGCTGTCCTGTAAGCGATGGCGCAGCAGCGGTTTTGTTGACCTCGCTTGAAATGGCGAATGAGCTTAAGAGACCAGATGTGCAGATTGTAGGTATTGGACAGGCTACAGATACCCACACGCTCCAGGAGCGGGCTGATCCAACCGATCTAAAAGCGGTGACCATTGCATCACAGCAGGCGTTCGGTATGGCAGGCATCCAACCTGAAGATATCCATGTAGCTGAATTACATGATGCCTTTACTATTTTGGAAATCGCTGAGAGTGAACACGCGGGCTTCTTCCCCAAAGGTCAAGGCGCGAAGGCGGTCGCCCGCGGTGAAACACGCATTGGCGGAAAATTACCCATCAATCCATCGGGTGGATTGAAGGCTCGCGGCCATCCCGTCGGCGCGACAGGCGTTGCCCAGATCGTGGAGCTGGTATGGCAGCTGAGAGGCGAGGCCGGGGAACGGCAGGTGAAGGACGCTGTTAATGGATTCTCGTTAAATTTTGGAGGATTTGGGAACAACGTGCTCGCTTTTGTTTTGAGGAGGGAAGCATGAATACCATCACAGCATACCAATGCGAGAACTGCGGTCAGGTCATGTACCCGGCGCATCTCCGTTGTTTAAATTGCAACGAACGGGAGTTCAAGGAAATTTCGCCATCCGGAGAAGCCAAACTCTTAACTTATACCGTAGTAAATGAACTGCCATGGGGTATTGACGAACGCGGCAGGATCTTAGGCATCGTCGAGTTTGAGGATGGCGTCAAGGCAATGGGATTGATCAGATCGGAGAAGCTGAAGATTGGCATGAAACTAGATTCCGGTTGGGAAGTCGTCAGAGTCATTGGGGGTGAAAGAGTTTATGGACTGAGCTTCCAGGGCTAACCGCTGGGGTGCAAAAAGCTCCGGGAACGGCATATACTGTTTACCCGGAGCTTTTTTCTTATCCTAATTCACAGGTTGCTGCTTCCACAGGAATTTTTATTTATCCTTCATCTCGCCTTCGATCATAGCAGGAGTCTTCACCACAATTTTCTTGGGTTTGGCTTCCTCAGTCTTGGGCATGAGAAGAGTCAGCACACCTTGATCATAACCAGCTTCGATTGCATCGGTATTGACGGTAGTCGGAAGGGAGATGCTGCAAAGAATCTTTGACAGTTATTCATGGCTGGAGAAGCCGTTCAAAAGGAAAAAATCGCCCAAAGCTTTAGAGTGGACCGAGCGGAGATGATCGAGCTTTCTAAACCGAATTAAACTTTACCTGGAGCGGATCACTGTTCCCATTTGAGCGCCAAGCAGTACTTTTCCCACTGTGCCATGCATCTCCCCCGAGAAGATCAATACTTCTAAACCGGTGTTCTCCTGCGCCATCTCTATGCTCTGCAGCACCTTGGAATACATCCCCCCGGTCACATCTGTAGAAGTTGACCCACCAAGCGCCGTTCTGATGGAGGGCAAATTATCAGGCGTTATTTCAGGCATGATCTCCAAACAGGATGGGTAATCCTCCCACACCCCTTCTTCCAATCCCGCCAGCAGGACACGCTCGGGATGAAGATGAGGCGCCAGATAGCCGAAGATATCTTCCGTGGATAGGATCGTACCGCCCCGAATTTGATCGAACACCACATCCCCGTACACGACGGGCAGCAACCCCGCTTCCAACGCATCCTGCAGCGGCGTGAGATTCCATTTAACTACCTGACCGTCTCGCGCGCTTATACAACTGGATGGAGGGAAAGTGATCACCGGCAGACCCGCCTCATTCAAAACATCGATCACGATGCGGTTTAATGCCGCCGCCTCACGCCAAACTTCAAGAAATCCTCTCCACTGAGCTGCGGTGGAAACGCCATTTCGCGTCCCATGAACCTTGGCTGGCACATGCCCGAAAGAACCAGATCCGTGACCCAGCAGTAGTTTGATGGACGGGTCCTCTTGATAAGCGTTCGTTAATTCCCCGGCGATGCGCTGCAGTACTTCGAAACGAACAGAGTGTGGTTTTGTCTTATCCGTTATCAGAGAGCCGCCCAGCTTGAGGAACTGCAGATGCCAGTTATCCTGGCCAGAAAATTGCCCGCTCATAGCAGAACGATGCCTTTGACCGCGCCAATCCCGCTAGTTGGGGTGAAGCGTCCGGTTTTGTTGGTTGATCTCTTATCTTCTACGATCATGGTGGTCGTCATTCTATCATCCAACGGTCCTGAATATTAGGGTGGGACATACTATCCATAACGAAATCTTGGCATCGGAAAACTTTCCTAAACAACACCATCACTCGGGCTATGGATGCACCCCCACCGTAGTGGCAATCGTACGCTGCGCGCCGCTTTCCAGAAGCGCTTCGGTTACCTGGTCAACGGATTCAGTTCCAACCAGGGCGATCATGTTGCCGCCGCGACCTCCACCGGACATTTTTGCGCCCAATGCTCCAGCGTTCATAGCGGCATCGATAAGCCGGTCCAGTTCTACAGAGGAGACTTCCAATCTGCGCAGCAAATCATGATTTTCTACCATTAAGGGACCTAGATAACCTGGATCACCTGCCTCGATTGCTCTCCTGGCCCGCTCTGAGATGCTCCCTATCTGATCGAAGATGGAATCATAATCATCAGGATCCTCTCGCCAGGCACAACGAACATCACCCACAGTGGTCGAGGTTGGACTCGATATTCCGGTATCCCCGATCACGACGCTGAAGGGCTGCGGCACATCGAGGATGCGGATCGGTTCCCCTCGCAAAAAAAATACCGGTCTATTGTAGGTTATCACGCTGTTATCAATGCCGGAAGGCGTCCCATGGTACAGCGCCTCTACCTGGTATGCAAGTTGATTGACTTCTTCATCAGGTAGTGGACTGCCAAGGAAACCGGAGAATGCGCGCAGGAGGGCAACGCTGACCGCCGCGCCAGACCCCATCCCAGAGGCCACCGGAATAGTTGAAGCTATCCGCAGGACACAGGCAGGCGCCCGACGCGCGCCGATCTTATCCAGTACAAGGTTTATGGCGTAAGCCAACGGATGATCCCCCGGAATTTCACTTAAATCTGCCTCCAGACCGATATCCGGTGCTTGAATGCGCAAGGCGCCAGGTGCCGCGCGCGGGTTCGCCATTACAATCACTCTCGCCGCGACCTGGTTGACCGGGACTGCAATCGCCGGACGACCGTATACAACGGCATGTTCACCGAACAGGATTATCTTACCGGGGGCCGTGGCGGAGATGGCTGGCATATTTGAGGAATTAGTGAGATCCAACGAATAAAGAGTGAATGGGATTGCCTGAACGAGACCAATTCTACTGCAGATATTTACTGCATGTGATGGGATGCTTTATAGGGCAAATGATGTCGCATCCAAAACTGAAATTAATAAACGTAAAAAACGTACAGTACTAACAGGCCCCATAGGAGTATAGTTGCCTGCAAAGGGTGGTCGGAGAAGAGCACTTCTTCTGGTGCGCCGCCGCTGTGTTTAACCTGGATCAACCACAGGTAACGAAATACACCGTAGACAACAAACGGAATGGTCAGCATCATCAGGTGATTGTCAGGGATATTGGGTGCGGAAAATGTGTACAGGCTGTAGGCGATAATGGTTGTGGCAGACACGATGGTGATATATTGATCCAACAATGGGATCGTATACCCATCCAACACGCGGCGGTGGCTGTTCGCATCTCCGGCTAACAGGGCTATCTCGGCACGCCGCTTGCCAAATCCAAGATAGAGCGATCCGAGGGCCATCACCACGTACAGCCACGGGGAGAAGCGGGCTACTTCTACCAGAGCTACGCCGGCAACCACACGCAGCAAGAAGAACCCGGCAATTGTAAAGACGTCAATCAGCGGGATATGTTTCAGCCACTTGGAATAAGCCAGGTTGAGCACAAAATAAGCCAGCGCGACGATAAAGAACTGCGGTGATAACAGGTACGTAAGGGGGAACAGCACGACACCCAGGACGATCACCGCCACTCGGGCAATACGCAGTGGTAAGTCTCCAGAAGCGATAGGCCTGCTGCGTTTTTTAGGATGCACACGGTCTTCTTCCACATCCACGATGTCATTGATGATATAAACGATACCCGACAACAAGCAAAAAATGAAAAAACCCGCCGTCGTGCGCAGAAACGCATCCGGGTTGGTAAGCTGACCATCGAATACCAGAGCCGCGTAAATGACCCCATTCTTGACCCACTGCTTGGGTCGCATGGCTTTGATAAGCGCTCTTATGGTCGATAAGTACATGCTGCTATGATAGCATAAAATGGCTATTTCGTTGCTTTGTTATCAGCGATCATTTACCAGGTAAAATTTACCCTGATTGGTCACCCATATTAGGATTGTGCACTTTTCACGATGATACAATTATCCCATGACAAAAACACGGCTGGACCTTGCTCTGGTTGAACGCGGGTTGGTCGAAAGCCGCTCGCTGGCGCAGCGCCTGGTAATGGCCGGACAGGTGCGAGTTGATGGGCAGGTGGTTATAAAACCAGCCACAAAAATCGTACCAGGCGCACACCTCATTATCGATAAAGGACCACGCTTCGTGTCACGCGGCGGTAATAAGCTGGCCGCGGCTGTGGAAGCTTTCGACATTTCCATCGAGGGGGTAGTCTGTGCCGATGTAGGGTCGTCTACCGGCGGTTTTACCGATTGCCTCTTACAGAATGGCGCCTCCCGCGTATACGCTATTGACGTGGGGCGCGGTATCCTGGACTGGAAACTGCGCAACGACCCGCGCGTGGTTGTGATGGAGCAAACCAACGCCCGCTACGTGAAGCGGCTGCCTGAAACTGTTGCCATAGTGACCATCGATGTCTCGTTTATATCGATAAAAAAAATTTTACCGGTAATCAAAAACTGGTTTCAGCCTCATGGCAAAGAACCAGAAGAAGGAGGTGTGGAAGAGAGCAGGGGTACGGTAATAGCTTTGATCAAACCCCAATTCGAAGCCGGAAGGAGCCAGGTAAAGCGTGGTAAAGGTGTCATCAAGGACCCCGCAGTTCATCGGCTCGTGCTGGAAGACATCCTGTCCTTCTCTATTGATGAGGCATACGCAATAAAAGGCCTGATCCGCTCCCCACTTTCAGGGCCAAAAGGTAACATCGAGTTCCTGGTCCACCTCGAATATCCGCACCTGGATTCAAAGCCTGTGGATCCTCTCATCGCAGAAGTCATGGGAGAAATAATTTCGTAATTCGTCAGCCTATAGTAGTATAAATGATCGTGAGATAATGTAATCCATGAAGAAAAATAAGGTAAAATACTTCGCGCTCATGTAAATGGGACAAGCTACCACAAATTACATCACATCATTAAAATGGGAGCACAAAACATAGACAATACAGGACGAAGAGACTGGAAGCGTATACTACCCGGCCTGGTGATATCCATTGTTTCACTGGCTGTGGTTTTTTATATCGCTGACCTGGGAAGGTTTTTTGACGCATTGCGCCTGGCAGATTATCGCCTTGTTGGGGTTTCGGTCCTGACGACTGTTCTGTGGCTGCTCGTGCGGTCTCAAGCCTGGCGAACCCTATTAAGAGAGCGGGCTACATTCAGCCAGGTTTTCTGGACCGTCAATGAGGGTTACGTGCTGAATAACATCCTGCCTTTCCGGCTGGGGGAAATCGGTCGCGCATTCATATTGAGTCGCAAAGCGGAGATTGGCTTTTGGGAAGTATTCTCGAGTATTCTTATCGAACGTATTCTCGACCTGGGTCTCGCGGTTGGACTGTTGTTCATCACACTCCCCTTCGTGGTGAACGCCGACTGGGCATTTGAAGCTGCATTGAGCGCCGGGATCCTGGTGTTATTGGGCTTCATCTTCCTATACTTACTGGCCCGAAACCGCGACCGGGCGATGGCTCTTTTCACCAGCTTGAGTGAACGATCGTCCATCCTTCAAAAATTTGGAGGAGAACGCGTGGAAGCCTTCTTCAATGGCCTCGCAGTAATCACGGAAGGAAGCCGGTTCCTGCGAGCCGTAGCCTGGATGGTGCTGGACTGGTCCATCGCCATATTTCAATATTACATCATGCTGCTGGCCTTCTTCCCAGAAGCGGAGTTATTGTGGGCCGCATTCATACTGGGGTCTGCCGCCTTCGGTTTAGCCGCGCCATCGTCGCCAGGTGGTGTGGGTGTATTTGAACTGGCAGTGGTGGGAGCGCTTTCGCTGTTCGGTCTCGATCCATCCATATCTTTAGCCTACGCCATCAGCGTACACCTGATCCAATACCTTGTCACCGGCCTTCTGGGCGCCTATGGTTTTATCCGCGACGGCGAATCACTGATAGGAATCTACCGCAGTTCTAAGCAGGTTCCGCAGAACCCACAATAAGCCAATAATTATATTCATGCGCGTTTTGATTGCACTAACTTACTACCGGCCTCACTACTCAGGCTTGACGATTTATGCAGAGCGAGTCGCGCGCGCCCTTGTGGATCGCGGGCACCATGTAACCGTTTTAACATCACGCTATGACAATAAACTCCCCCCCCACGAGGTCCAAAACGGGGTCAAAGTTATCCGGCCTGCGGTCTGGTTCCACATAAGCAAAGGCGTAATCATGCCGGGCATTCTCTATTGGGCCTGGAAAGAGATACGCAAAGCCGATGTCTTGCAGCTGCACGTCCCACAACTGGACGCAGCCCCGATTTCCATGATCAGTCGTTTGCTTGGAAAACCAGTTGTACTAACTTACCATTGTGATCTACTTTTACCCAAGGGTGTCGTCCACTCAATCGCCAACCGGGTATCGGACACGGCCAACAACATAACCGCCCGTAATGCCAGCGTTATCGTCCACAATACCCGCGACTATGCAGAACACTCAGCTTACTTGCGGAAGTACATCGACAAAATCCATCCAGTACCGCCCCCAATTGAGGTGCCCAGCATTACCATAGCGGACATCCGGGCTTTCCGAAATAAATTCAAGCTCCTGCCGGATGAAAGGATCATCGGAATGGCTGCTCGCCTGGCTTCAGAGAAGGGCGTTGAATACCTGGCCAGAGCCTTGCCATCGCTGTTAAAACAGCATCCCCATGCAAGGGTGTTGTTTGTCGGACCTTATCAAAATGTGGTCGGTGAAGAAGCCTACGCAGAAAGATTAACATCCCTCATTGAACCGCTGGGCGAGCACTGGTCTTTCCTGGGTATCCTTTCCCCGGTCGAGATGGCAGCTTTCTTCCACGAATGTGAAGTGACCGTGCTCCCCAGCATCAACAGCACCGAATCTTACGGCATGGTGCAGATAGAATCGATGAGCTGCGGGACACCCGTAGTTACCACAGATCTGCCTGGCGTCCGGATCCCCGTTGAGATGACCCGCATGGGACAGGTCGTTCCCCCGGCTGATCCCGATGAACTCGCCAGGGCATTGATCGAGATCCTCGATCAGCCCGATAAATACGGGGGGCAGCCAGATGTTATCATCCAGCCTTCTACTCCCGATAATGTGGCCGCTGAGTATGAAAAAATATTTGATCAACTCGTCCAACACCCTCCCCGCGGCAAGTTGTGAGAATCCTGGAACCAGCCCTCGAAGATAATCGTCAATTATCGCAAGCAGGTTAAACGTAAGCTTTTACTAAAAAGAAATTAAGCAAAAGAATTTCATGCCCGAAGAGAACCAGAAAGAATTCATCGATTTGCAAGCGGAGCAGAATAAACATCCGGCTGTGCCAATGACCAAAGATTATCTCTGGCCCCACATACGCAGCCTGCCGTACTTCCGTTCGCTGCTGCGCGCAGTCGAGGCGCGCTTCTACCAGGATATTGAGCTGCCTCCCCCCACCCTCGACCTGGGATGCGGTGATGGTCATTTTGCGACGGTCGCATTCGACCGGCAGATTGAAATTGGGCTCGATCCTTCGAGCGCGCCAATTCGCGAAGCAGCCAGCATGGGAGGCTATAAGTATTTGATTCAAGCCAACGGCGACAACATGCCTTTCCCTGGCGGCTACTTTTCCAGCGCAATCAGTAATTCCGTGCTGGAACATATCCCGCAGATTGATGATGTACTGGCTGAGACCTGGCGCGTGCTGCGGCCTGATGCGCCGTTTATTTTTTGCGTACCCAATGATCGCCTTTTACCCAGCCTATCCATAGCTCGTCTCCTGGATAAAGCCAGGCTGCACTCCCTCGCAGATGCCTATAGGAGCTTCTTCAATACGATCTCACGCCATCACCACAGCGATTCACAGGAGGTGTGGGGTGAACGCCTTCAACGTGCTGGTTTTAGTATTGATCGATGGTGGCATTACTTCTCACCCGCGGCTACGGCGGTCATGGAATGGGGACATTATTTCGGATTGCCATCTCTCGTTTGCCGCAAGTTAACCGGTCGCTGGATCCTCTCTCCAACCCGTTGGAACCTTGGCCTGACCGATTTTATGATCAGGCCTTATTACGAGGAAGACCCTCTTCGTGAAGACGGCACTTATACATTTTATGTCGCCCGACGCAACCCTTAGCACGATCAAATGTACAGGTAATGATTGATTGGGGTTTTATTCACTGATCGCTACCCCTCGGATGTTTAACTTCGCTCCGGACTATGAACACAGGGAGTCTGCTCCGGTCAACGATAAAAAAAATTGGGAATTATCCCATTTCCACGCATAGACTGAGGTAGAATTAGTCGTTAACATTTGCCAGACGAGTGCTTGTATTGCCAGGAATTCAGATGAGAGAGCCAAGTGTCCTCGATTATCTAAAATCGAAAATTGCCCCTTGGAAATATCCCGGAGTCGAGATTCCAAAATCTAAAGCCTGGGACATAACGGATTCTGATCTTATTGAAGGCGCGGAGCCCGGAAGCCCAGAACAACCACGGATTCCAGTATCTCTGGAACCGGATTCGTCCACTCAGATTTCTCACCAAGCGATCCAAATACCAGAGACTCAAGCAGCTGAACGGAAAATTGCCTGGCCCTGGTTGTCATTATTTGCACTGGCCCTGGCTTTGATCGCTCAATATACACTTGAACCCGGTCCAAACCGCAGCTGGATACCCGGACTGGTGTTTTATAGTATCGCTTTATTGATTGCGGTCTGGGCTTACCTGCGCGGAGAATGGGAAATTCCGCCTTTCACAAAAGTAGTATTTGCGCAGGAGACACTCACTATCCGAACGTATCCGCTACTATTCGGGATCTTACTCGGGATCCTATCATTTGCAGCCTCCGGCGGAAACCGCTTCACACTTTTAAACATCTTGCTTCTGATCTTATCTCTGGTTTTCTTAGTATGGGCTTTTTGGATTCCAGGTAAGAGATCCCCATCAAATACTGATCACCTGGCAGCGAACTTATCCCGTTCGCAATGGACTCTGAATATTTCCGCGTGGACGGTAGTGATCATCGTTGCGTTTGTTCTGGCCGCCTTTTTCCGTTTCTATAAGTTAAGCCAGGTACCCGCTGAAATGAACAGCGATCACGCCGAAAAAATCCTCGACGTGATAAGGGTCCTGGATGGGCAGACGATGATCTTCTTTCCTACAAACGGTGGTCGCGAAGCTTTGCAGTTCTACCTGGTAGGCGTTTTACATAAAATTTTTGGGATCGACCTGGAATTTATGGCGTTAAAAATAATCACTACCATGACAGGTTATCTGTCCTTGCCATTCATATACCTGCTTGGGAAAGACCTGGTCAACCGGCGTGTAGGTCTGCTGGCAATGCTTTTCGCTGCTGTCGCATATTGGCCGAATGTGGTCTCACGGGTTGGTCTGAGGCTTCCATTCTATATATTTTTTACTGCTGCAACACTTTATTTCCTCCTCAAAGGCATTCGCAGCGGGAAGCGCAACTACTTCATTTTGACCGGAGTTATCCTCGGGATAAGTTTGTATGGCTACAGCGCCGACCGTATCCTTCCCCTGCTGGTGCTCGCTGCAGTGGGGATCTTCTTGATCCACAAAAACACGAAGCGGCATCGCAAACAAGTAATCATCTCGACGATTATCCTGATCATCATTGCAGGTGTCATCTTCCTGCCAATGCTGCGTTATATGGTGGAAGATCCCAACGGCTTCCTCTTCCGTACTCTGTCACGCATGGGCACGGTAGAACGCCCATTACCCGATCCGGCATTGGAGATATTCCTGAAAAACCTGGGGAAGGCGCTGCTGATGTTCTTTTGGAATAACGGTGAGGTCTGGCCGGTCTCCGTCCCTCACCGTCCGGCTCTCGATATTATCAGCGGCGCATTGTTCGCATTGAGCATCGTACTACTGCTGGTACGCTATATCCAGAAGAAGAACTGGCTGGATCTGTTTTGGTTAGTATCAATCCCGATACTGTTATTACCTTCGGTCATGTCCCTGGCTTTCCCTAAAGAAAATCCGAATCTTTACCGTACCGCTGGTGCGATGATTCCGGTTTTCCTGATCCTGGGAATCGCGCTGGATGGGTTAATCCAATCATTATCGTCTCGATTAGGAAAGCAAGGTCCGAAATTAGCCTGGGGGTTGGCGATCATCCTGGTCAGCCTTTCAGCCGCGTTTAGTTACCACCTGGTGTTCGATCAGTACTATAATCAATACAAATTTTCAGCCTGGAACAGCACAGAAATGGGACGTGTGGTACAGGATTTTACAGAAACCGCGGGTGAAGTAGAAAATGTGTGGGTAATGGCTTACCCACACTGGGTAGACACGCGCTTGATCGGAATGATAGCCGGATACCCTTTGAGGAATTTTGTACTCTTCCCCGAAGAACTGGGCAACCTGCCCAACGATCCCGGCGCGAAACTATTTTTAATTAAACCAGAAGACAACACATCCATTTCAATGCTTTTTAATAAGTATCCTGATGGCTGGATGGATGAGTACACCTCGGCAGTAGAAACAAAAAACTTCTTGATGTACTTAGTGCCTCCAGCATCCAATCAATGAAACACGAATCCTCCAGCGATACAAGTCCATCCTTACACTGGTAGCTTTCAACATGACGACCACTACAGAAGTTACGAAAAAATCCAACAAGAAGACTTTTCCTCTCTGGGGATTCGATGTGCTCCTGGTCGTGGTTTTATTGATAGGGGCGTTCCTGCGAGCGACCGGTCTGGATTGGGGCGAATATCAGTACCTGCATCCTGATGAGCGATTCCTGGTCTGGGTTGGAACAGACATCACGCCGATAACGGCTGTAGATCCGGAAACAGGGGAAAAGACCTGGATCAGTGTCTCGGAATATTTCGATACATCCAATTCAAGATTAAATCCCAACAACCGTGGTCACGGTTTTTATGTGTATGGTACTTTACCGATGTTCTTGACACGTATCGTGGTGGAGTGGATCTTCGGGCATTCGGGGTTCGACCCAATGAGCCAGGTGGGACGAGTTTTCTCTGCACTGGTTGACCTGGCGAGTGTCTTACTGGTGTATCTGGTAGCCGCACGTCTGTACAATAAGCGAGTGGCCATCCTGGCTGCAGCATTTTCGGCACTGGTCGTATTCCAGATCCAGCAATCCCACTTCTTCACCATGGACACCTTTGTAAATTTATTCTCTCTCCTGGCGTTATACTTCGCCGTCCGCATACAAACCGGCCAACGTCCATGGCATGCAGAGCCGGAGCAGCTACCAGAAGACAACCTGACATCCCTGGAAGATCTAAACCAGGCAAGCCCAGCGCCTAATAACGGGCCATCACGCCTGGCATCGGGGTTGAGACACATCTTCCGCCACCCCCTATTCCTACCCAGTTTGGGTTTCGGGATCGCATTCGGTATGGCGATGGCTTCCAAAATCAACGCAGCTCCGGTTGCACTGCTCCTTCCCGCAGCCATCTTGCTGCGTATCCTGGCTTCACCAGCGGAAGATCGCAGGCAATACGCTCTGGACGCTGTCGCCTACATGGTCATGGCTGGTGCTGTCAGCTTCCTGGTTTTTCGAATACTGCAGCCGTATGCCTTCTCCGGACCGGGTTTCCTGGGTATGAATCTAAACCCTGCCTGGGTAAATCAACTGCGTGAACTGCGCAGCCAGGCTACGCCAAACGTCGACTTTCCACCAGCCATGCAGTGGGCGCGCCGCTCAGTATTTTTCTCGGCACAAAACCTCATCACCTGGGGCCTTGGACTGCCGCTCGGTATCCTGTCGTGGGCTGGATTTTTATGGGCGGCATGGCGTATGCTGAAGGGAGAATGGCAAACCCATGCCCTGATTTGGGGATGGACCGCAATTTATTTCACCTGGCAATCCCTGGCCATTAATCCGACTATGCGGTACCAATTGCCGATTTACCCTACGCTGGTCATATTTGCCGCCTGGGCTGTGATTCAATTGTACGACCGCGGTAAACGAGTAAAAGACGACCATAAGCCTTCACCCGCTGCTGGTCGGAAATCACGCCTGGTGGCTGTTATTGTTGGCGCAGTAGTACTGCTGCTGACCGCCGCATACGCATTTGGATTTTCCCAGATATACAACCGCCCCATCACCCGTTTGGAAGCCTCGCGGTGGATTATCCAGAACGTCCCTGGAGCGATCAATCTTCAGATCCATACCGAGGATGGTATTTACAACCAGCCCGTTCCTTTTCATTACGACTACGCAATCACCCATCACTCCCCTTTTCTCACTTACTTCGAACCCAAGCAGGATGGCGTGCTGAGCGATGTTTATCTACCTCACGCGATTGATTTGTTTAACGATGGCGTAGAGAGAACTCTATTATTAACGATTTCTGGCACCGGAGAGGAAGAGGGTATCCTGGCGACGGCAAGCCTGAGTGCAGATTTTACCAATACGACCGATGCGCGCGGCGACAGCTATTCACTGATATTAGACCAACCGCTCTCCCTTCATAAAGGTTCGTCTTATAAGTTTGAACTGGACCTGGGTTCGGATGAAGGAGCGATTGTACTTGAGGGGGCAACCCTGGCAAACGAAGGTGAGTGGGATGATGCAATACCTTATCGAGTGGATGGATATGACCCCTTCGGTGGCATCTACCCGACCGATATCAACTTCAACATGTATTGGGACGAAAATCCCGCAAAACTGGAGCGTTTTTTACGTATCCTGGATCAGTCCGATTACATTGCCTTCACCTCCAGTCGCCAATGGGGCAGCCTTCCCCGCATGCCAGAGCGTTTTCCCTTGAGCACGATCTACTATCGCGAATTGCTAGGTTGCCCACCTGAGGAGGATATTGAATGGTGTTACAACGTAGCCAAGCCGGGTACATTTAAGGGAAACCTGGGTTTTGACCTAACAGAAACCTTCGCATCCGACCCTTCGCTCGGTCCAATAAAAATTAACGATCAATTTGCCGAAGAAGCCTTCACGGTCTATGACCATCCCAAAGTATTCATCTTTCAGAAGAACGCTGATTATGACCCCGAAACTGTAGAGAGCATATTAGGAGCCGTGGACTTCTCGCGCATTGTCCGTATGCCGCCCCTGCAGTACGAATCGTATCCAGCAGATTTAAAGCTGCCAGGCGACCGGCTTTTCGATCAAATCCAGGGAGGTACGTGGTCTCAACTCTTCAACACCGAAGGTCTGCTGAACAGCTACCCGTGGTTAGGCGTACTGGGGTGGTACCTGAGTCTGAGCCTGCTGGGTTTTATTGTTTATCCAATCGTACGCCTGGCTCTACCCGGCTTGAACGATCGCGGATATCCTCTGGCCCGTATTGCCGGTCTTTTAATTCTCTCTTACCTGGTATGGATAGCCGGTTCCCTGCAAATCCCTTTCACGCGCCCAACGATCAGCATTACGCTGCTAATACTCCTGGCAGCCGGAGGTTTCCTGGCATACCGCCAACGCGATGAGCTGCGGTTGGAATGGCGTTCTCGTCGCCGATATTTCCTCATCGTTGAAGGACTTGTACTGGGGTTCTTCCTGATTGACCTGCTCATCCGCTTCGGTAACCCGGATCTATGGCATCCATGGAAGGGAGGCGAAAAGCCGATGGATTTCGCCTATCTGAATGCCGTTTTAAAGAGCAGTACTCTCCCCCCATTCGATCCCTGGTTCGCTAGTGGCTACCTTAATTATTATTACTACGGATTCATACTGGTCGGCGTACTGGTCAAATGGCTGGGAATTGTGCCAGCCATTGCCTATAACCTCATCATCCCAACAATTTTCAGCCTGATCGCCATTGGAGCATTTTCAATCGCCTGGAACCTGATCAGCGCCACATTGTCAAAATCAAAAGCCGGAGAACCTGATCCCGCACTAAATGTATCAAAACACAACCCCTTACCCTATGTGGCCGGGGTTGCCGGCGCTTTGGGTATGGCTGTGCTCGGAAACATGGGCAGTGTAAAAATGATTGTGCTCGGTTTTCAAAGACTTGTCGCCCCAGGAGGGGTGCTAGAGGGAGCAGGATTTATTCAACGCTTGGGGTGGACTATCCAAGGGTTCATCGAATCGGCGACCGGGACACCTTTACCATATGGAATAGGAGACTGGTATTGGCTGCCAAGCCGCATCATCCCTGCGCCAGGTGAAATCGAACCCATTACCGAGTTTCCCATCTTTACTGTATTGTACGGCGATCCGCACGCCCATTTGTTCGCCCTGCCAATTGCCCTGCTGGCAATTGCTTTCGCCCTTTCTGTCACCCTGGCACGCGCACGCTGGAAGGGAGTTCTGGCTGCAGTTATTGGGCTTATCTTCGGCGGTATGATCATTGGGGCGCTGCGACCTACAAACACCTGGGATTTCTATACCTATCTCGCTCTGGGAGCCATCGCAGTTGGGTATGCCCTTTATCGCTATTACATACCCCCAATGAGTGTTTTGAATAAAATTCCCGTCCTCCAAAACCTGCCGCCAGGTGTGCTGAAGGTGCTTGCGGCCTCCGGCGGAGTCCTTCTACTGGTCGGGCTGGCATTTTTGCTCTACGAACCATACGCGCAATGGTATGCGCTGGGTTACACAAAAATTGATCTGTGGTTAGGTACACGCACTCCGCTGCACGCTTACTTTTTACATTGGGGGCTGTTCCTCTTTATAATCGTCTCCTGGATGATCTGGGAAACGATTGACTGGATGGCGCGCACACCAGTCTCCGCTTTACGAAAACTCGAACCCTTCCGGGAAATCATCTGGGCGCTTCTTGCCCTCCTGCTGCTGCTTATGATTCTTCTTGGAATAAACCTGCCGGAATTGAAAGGTCTCCCAATCGGCAACGGGGTGAACGTCGCCTGGATTGCACTTCCAATAGCAGCCTGGGCGGGCGTCCTGTTGATCAGACCCGGACAGCCGGATGCCAAACGTTTTGTGCTTTTCCTGGTTGGCACCGGCCTGGTACTGACCCTAGTCGTCGAAATCATCGTCCTAAGAGGCGATGTTGCTCGCATGAACACGGTCTTCAAGTTCTATCTGCAAGTGTGGACACTGCTCGCCGTCAGCGCGGCCGCAGCCCTGGGCTGGACCTTACTAAACTTGCCCAGATGGTCTTTAGGATGGCGCAGTATCTGGCAGGGGGTGCTGATTATTCTGGTAGCAGGCGCCGCGCTATATCCATTCATGGCTGGCCGGGCGAAGATTGAGGACCGCATGGCAACCGAAGCCCCACATACGCTGGACGGGATGGACTACATGCAATACGCAACCTATAATGACGAGTGGGGTGCGATGGATTTAAGCCAGGATTATCGCGCCATTCGATGGTTGCAGGAGAACGTTTCAGGCTCCCCGGTTATCGTTGAAGCAAATTTGCGCAACCTGTATCGTTGGGGGTCACGCATGTCAATATATACCGGTCTGCCAGGCGTTGTTGGCTGGGAGTGGCACCAGCAGCAGCAGCGCGCTATCCTCCCCGGATCCTGGGTAACCGAGCGGATATATGAAGTCGATGAATTCTATACCACCATAGACACACAACGAGCGCGTGATTTCTTGCAGAAATATGGTGTGCGCTATATCATTCTCGGACAGCAGGAGCGCGGTCACTATCCAGGCCCAGGTTTGTCCAAGTTCGATGAACAAAATGGTATATTGTGGGTCGAAGTTTACCGGGACGGTGATACCGTAATCTACGAAGTTCTCTAAAACCGCTGCCCGTTGACTGGCGAATCAAGCTTTTATGATGATTATCGATTCAATAATCTATTTAGCAATCTGGTACCTGCTGATCTCATTGGTCGGTTGGTTGGCATTCCCTTTGGCGTACCGCCTGTTACCAAACCTTCCGGATCGAGGTTACGCTTTCAGCCGTATCCTTGGCCTGCTGCTCTGGGGATTCTTTTTTTGGTTGCTGGCCTCGTTAGGCGTTTTATATAACGACTCTGGCTCCATATTATTCGCACTCGGTTTAGTCGTACTTCTCAGCTTGTGGGCGATACGCAACTTGAAGCGAAGTGAAATCAAGGCCTGGTGGGACTCCCAGCGTGGGATGGTATTTACTGTAGAGATCCTCTTCCTGATTGCATTTATCGTCATGGCTTTCATCCGCGCTGCCAATCCCGAGATAGAAGGTACTGAAAAACCCATGGAACTGGCCTTCATCAACGCAATTTTAGGCTCACCTACCTTCCCCCCGCATGATCCCTGGCTTTCCGGATATGCGATCTCGTATTATTATTTCGGCTACGTACTGGTGGCGATGATGGCCAAATTGACAGGTGTCCCCGGGAACTTTGCGTTCAACCTGGGTATCGCTATGGTATTTGCCCTCAGTGCTGTTGGTTCGTACGGGGTGGTCTACAATCTACTAAAACGTCGTACCCAGGAGGCATCTTCCAAAGCAAAAGCTTACGCCATGCTTGGACCCTTATTCGTACTGATCGTCAGCAATCTGGAAGGTTTCCTGCATTCTTTACACTCTCGCGGCCTGTTCTGGACAAGAAATGCAGTTGGGGAGTTAACTTCCTCATTCTGGAGTTGGATCGACATCAAGGATCTGAACCTGCCGCCCACGGAACCGTTGACCTGGATACCTTCAAAGTTTTGGTGGTGGTGGAGAGCATCGCGCGTCCTGCAGGATTACAACTTTCCTGGTAATCCATTAGAGATTATCAATGAGTTCCCCTTTTTCTCATTCCTGTTAGGTGATTTGCATCCGCACGTAATCGCAATACCATTTGCATTCCTGGTTATTGCACTGGCGTTAAACATCTTCTACAGCAGCGCAGATCAACACACAGATACGCTCCGAATACACATAAACCAGCGCACCTTAGCCTGGATTCTGGTAATTGTGTTGTTCGTCAGCCTTGCACTGCTGATAAATGGCTTACTGGTGTTGAGCATCGGCTCTGTCGCTATCGGCTTGATGGGTTT
>Ga0209013_10000968_pt1 | contig 26491 bp, 19 predicted proteins | sample Cruoilmetagenom2_FD_187291 | JGI IMG/M metagenome (GOLD analysis project Ga0209013, IMG submission 187291) | Oil polluted marine microbial communities from Coal Oil Point, Santa Barbara, California, USA - Sample 2 (SPAdes) (version 2) | ecosystem: Environmental > Aquatic > Marine > Oil seeps ...
GGGATCGACTCCGTGTCCTTCGACCTCCCACTCCCCCTCGAGGTTGTAAAAGGAGACGGTCGGGACCGTCAGCCGCCCTCCGTCGATCAACCCCGGTCGGCCCGAATATCCGATCAGACCGCCCCAGGTGCGGGTGCCGATGAGTGGGCCCAGCCCGGCGGCGCGGAAGTAGTAGGGAAACGCATCACCGCCGGAACCGCTCCACGAGTTGACGAGCATCACCTGTGGCCCGTTGTGAGCGATCGTGGGCGTCTGTCCGTCCCTTCCCGAACGCACCGCCCAGTAGCTGACGATGGGGCGATTCAGGAGCTCGACGAAGCGGTCGGGAATCTGTCCGCCGTTGTTGAAGCGCTCGTCGATGATCAATCCTTCGAGGTCGTACTGAGCTCGGAACATCCGGTAAAGCTCGGTCTGGCCGCCCCTGCCTGTGCTCGGCACGTAGATATACCCGACCCGGCCGTCGCTGGCCTGCTCGACCATCTTGCGGTTGGCCTCGATCCACGCCAGGTTGCGCAGCCGGTTCTCGCTCGAGAGGGTCTCGACCAGCACCTCCTGCGCACCCTCGAGGCTCGGTCGGTCGTTGACCGTGAGGATCACGGTGGTGTCGGCGAGACCCTCGAAGGCCGCCCACGGGTCGGCGGCGGTGTCGATCAGCTGGCCGTTGACCGCCAGCACCCAGTCGCCCTCACTCACCTCGATTCCCGACTCGGCGAGGGGCGAGCGCACCTCGGTGTCCCAGGGGGCCGCGGTGACGATTTTCTTGATGCGGTAGGCTCCCTCGGCGAACTCCCAATCGACGCCCAGCAGACCCACGCCGCGTCGCGCGCCCTGTTGGACGTCGCCGCCGCCGCGATAAGAGTGCGAGGTGTTGAGCTCGCCGATGAGCTCGCCGATGACGAAGTTCACGTCCCACCGTGTGACCGCATCATCGAGGAGGGCCCCATACCGTTCGCGCATGGCCTCCCAATCCACCCCGTGCATGCCCGGGTCGTAGAAGTAGTCACGCTCGAGGCGCCACGAATCGTTGAAGATCTGGCGCCACTCCGCGGCCGGGTCCACCGTCATCTCCATCGACGCTGTGGCGAGGGGTTTGTCCATTTTCTGTTTGGGTCCGACACCAACGATGGCGAACGACCCCTCTTTGATCACCAACATCTTCTTTCCGTCGGCCGAAAGGGCGTAACCGTCGGCTGTGCCGACAATGGTCTTCTCTTCGCGTTCCTCGAGGTCCCAAAAGACGATCGGCGAATTCTCGGTGTCGGAGCCTGTTCGGGGTTGGCGCTGGTAGATCACCTTGCCCTTGACCGCCCCCAGGCCACCGTACTGGCCGGCTTCCGGAGGCAGGACCACCGCCCGGGCCTCGAACCCATCGATGTCGATCTCGACGGGCTTGGTCTTCTCTTTCTCTTTCTCCTCGTCGCCGTTGTCTTCGTCCTTCTTTCCGTTGTCCTTCTTCCCCTTCCCCGTGTCGCCGTCGTTCTCATCGGCTTTCTCGTCGTCCTTCTCGGCCTCCTCGACGTCGTTGCGGGGCGCCAACGGCGATGGGACGTCGTCGCGCAGGGGGACCGCCACAACGGAGGTCGTGTTGGTGTAAATCCAGGTCCGGTCGAGCTCACCATAGATGGGGCTGAAGGAGTTGTCCGAGAGATAGTAGAGATACTCGCCCTCGGGATCGAAGACCGGCGAGTAACACTCCACAAAACCCGAGGTGAGCTGGTGGCGTGAGCCGTCGGCCGTGTCAAACAGGAAGACGGAGTTCTGCCGGTTTTTCAGACCACGAGCGTAGGCGAACCACCGGCTGTCGGCCGACCAGCTCACCTCGAAGCCCAGGAGCGCGCCATGAGTCATCCACAGGGCCTCGTCCACCTCAGTCAGGGAACCGGTGTCGAAATCGTAGAGGCGGATGACCTTGAGGTTATCTATGAAGACCACCTTCTTGCTGTCCGGCGACCACTGGGCCTCGTACCGGTAGCCCGCACCCAGCGACGTGAGCGTGGTCTCTCCGCCAGTGCCGTCAGACGGGCGGACGGTGAGCTCGTACTCACCGCTGCGATCCGAGAAGTACGCGATGAGCTTGCCGTCCGGCGACCACGAGGGGTGGCGTTCCGCGACCCCCGAGGACTGGGTGAGATTGCGCACGACGCCATGCTCGGCGGGAAGGGTGAAGATCTCGCCCCGCGCCTCGAGGACCGCCCTCTTGCCAGACGGTGAAATGTCGCCACCCTCGATCCGGTCGGCCACTTTCACCGGGCGCGGCCGCAGGGTGGCTTTGTCGGTCAGGACCTGCACTTCCACCGGGCGCAACTCCTCGGTGGCGAGGTCCAGCAGGTAGAGCTTCCCGCCGTTCTCGAAGACCATGTCCTCCGGCCCGATAGCCGGGAAATGGATGTCGAAGTCCGCAAAATCGGTTACTTGCCGCACGGCGTCGGTTTCCAGGTCGTAGGCCCAAATGTTGGCCCGCATGTTCTCGTCACGATCGGAGAGGAAATAAAGCGTCGAACCGTGCCACATCGGCTGCCCGTCGTTGGCCTCGTGGTCGGTAAGGTTCTTGGCCTGGTGGTCGGAGAGCCCGAAGAGCCAGATCTCGGGGGCGGTGCCGCCGCGGTAGCGCTTCCAGGTCCTGAAGTCGCGCGACAGCGGCATGTAGGCCAGGGTCGCACCGTCAGGAGAGATCGCACCGAACTCGCCGTATGGCACCGGCAGCTTCTCCGGGAGACCGCCCTCTTTCGAGACCTTGTAGAGCTTCCGGTAGCGCTGCTTTTCGCTGGTCATCGGCGTTGCGTAGAGGATTGATCCACCGTCGGGGTACCAATCGAGCATGCGGTCGGGGCCGGGATGGTGGGTGATCCTATTCGGCAGGCCCCCCGTCGAAGCCATGACGTAGATGTCCTGGTTGCCGTCGTAGTTGCCGGTGAAGCCGATGAGCGATCCGTCGGGAGAGAAACGCGGGAAGCTCTCCTCCCCGTTGGGTGTGCTCAGCCGCTGGGCGACCCCGCCATCCTTGGACATGACCCAGATGTCGCCGGCATAGACGAAGGTGATCTGGGTTGCCGACACATCGGGCTGGCGCAAGAGTCGGGCGTTGATCTGCGCCTGCGCGGGCACGGCGGCGGTGAGAAGAACTCCCAGGACAAGAGCACGGACAGATCGGTACATTGACTGCCTCCTTCGGGGAATGCTCGGACGGACCGCACCCCAGGGGTACGGAGCCCGGATGATTGTACGGAATCATCGTCGGATGGTTCCCAGGTCGCATTGCCGGTTACATTCCCGGCCACCACCCGGGTCCTGCTATTTTTCTACTGAGAGGTGACGATGACGATCAAGAAGCTCGACCTCGACGAACTGCAGCGCATGCTGTGGTCCTATGCCGGCCACCGCGTGATCACGGTCGCAGCCCGGGCTGGAATTCTGCGCTTCCTCGCAGAGCGCGACGCCTCACCCCCTGAGGCCGCCCGTGAGCTCGGTCTCGACCCCCTGGCAACCGGCAAGGTGGTGAGGGCGCTTGCGGCGCTCGGCCTGCTCGAGGCCGAGGGTGCAAGCTACCGGGTTGTCGAGTCCCTCCGCCCGTACTTCCTCCCCGGCGAGGATGACCTGAGCCCGTTCATCGAGCACGCCCACACGATGTACGAAGGGTGGGGCGCCAATCTCGAGCCGTGGCTGCACGGCGGCGAATGGCCGAGCTCCGCGGCCAGCCCCAACCACGCGCGCGCCTTCGGTGCCGCCATGCGCGCCATGGGAGCGAAGATCGCCACCAGGGTGGCCGCTGCCCTCGACCTCGGCGGGGTGGCACGGGTCCTCGACATCGGAGGCGGCTTTGGCCAGTACTCGCGCGCCCTGTGTGCGCGGGACGACCAGCTTCGCGCCACTGTCCTCGACACCCCCGAGGTCGCAGAGCTCGCCGTCGCCAAGCTTGCCGGGGGCCCCTTCGCCGATCGGATCGACTTCCTGCCGGGCGACTACCTCACGACTGACTACGGCACAGGCTACGATCTGGTGCTCTTTGCCAACGTGCTCCACCAGGAGCTTGCCGACGCCGCCGCCGAGATGGTGCGCCGTGCCGCCGCCGCTCTCGCCCCCAGGGGCCGGGTGGTCGTGGTGGATTTCGCGATCGATGATGCGCAGCGCGAGCACGTCTTCGGCGCGCTCTTCGCGATCAACATGCGGTCCTTCGGGGACACCTGGCCCGAACCGACTATTCGTGGTTGGATGGAGGCGGCCGGTCTCGGCGAGATCACTCGCTCTGACGTCGGCCGTGACCGCTGGATCATCAGCGGCCGGAAATCGAAACGTTGAAAAGTCGGAACGTTTCCGCCAACCACCATCGGTTTTGAGTTCTTAATCCTCAATTCTCAATTCCCGCCCGCCCTCCCCGTTCTCACGGGGGGGTTGGCTGGGAATTCAAAATTGAGAATTGAGAACTGAGAATTCAACGTGTTGACATCGAAAACTCCAGCGGCGACGCTTCGGATCAGGCCGCCTCCGGCAAGGCCTCCTCGACGTTCAGCTCCTCGCTTGTATCAGGATAGAGAGCGGTGAAGACGCCGTCGGAGATGACCAGCGCCGATGGACCGCCGCCCTCGTAGACGCTCGACAGCATCCCGGTGTCGATCAGGATCACCTGCCCTCCAAAACGCACCTGGATGCGGCCGGCGTCCTGCACGCTGTGACCTACGACCATCCGCTGAGCATCGACGCCTGCCAGCAGCCCGGCCATCTCCTCCCCGTGCTCCACCTCGTCCCACAGCGCGGCGCCGCGGAACCACACCGGACCGTCGGGAGAGCGAATCAACCAGTGATCGGCGTCCGCCAGACCTGCGAGGGTCGGATCCGGCACCTCCTCCTGCCGATATGCCGCAAGCAGGGACTGGAGCCCTGCCGTCAGCGGGACCATGGAGCGCTCTACCATGTAGGCCCGGGCATGGTCGTACGTCGCCAGCTCGTCGGCGACGCTGCCGTTGATCTGCTCAACGGTCAGGCCCTTCAAAGCGGGGCCCAACCCGCCGTGAATGAAGAGCACTCCATCGATGACGACCGCGACCGGGCGCCCACGCAGCCACGCGCCGTAACGCCCATCGGGACCGAGGGCTTCGTTGTACTCGAGCCATCCCGGCGGAATGGCGGCCATCCACTGGTCCTTCATTTCGGCGGTGATCTCGGGCGCCTCAACTCCCATTGCCTTGGCCTTTGCCCGCCAGTACCTCTTGAAGTCCTTGAACGCGGCCTTTCGCCGTTTCTCCGACTTCTCGTCGACAAAGGTTGCGAAGATCTCCGGGTTGACATCACGGTAGAACCCCGTGAGATTCATGCCCTCGTGGTTGCCGAGCAGGACGATGACCTCGCCGCCGACCGCCTCGGCCTCACTCTCGAGGCGCATCAGGAGGTCGAGCACCGCCGGCACCTGCAATCCCCGGTCGAAGAGGTCACCGGTCTGGACCAGGGTCGTGTCGCCCCCGGTCCAGTGCGCGTCGGCGTCAATCAGCCCCGCACGACCCAGAATCTCCACCAGCCCCTCGTAGCTGCCGTGGACGTCCCCAACCGCCACCACCCGCTCGCCCGCCCCGGCGACGGTGGTGGCAAAGAGAACGACAATCAGAGCAGCCGGCAGCAGCGCAAGTCTTGAAATTCGTGAAATCATTTTTCCCCCGCTCCCGCTAGGCGGCTCGGGCCTGCCCCGGGAGTGTCACTGAGTGTAACCGGGTTGCTCTCCCGCCTCTTCCCCCGGCGTCCGGTCGCCGCGGCGCAGAGCGCCGCCCACGACCATCACGAGAGTGCTGATCACCAGCGCGAACGTAGCCGGCACGGCGGGATTGTTGTGGTAGTGCGTGATTCCGCCGTAGTACATGCCGAAGTGCACTACCAGAGCCGTGGCGGCGGAGGCGAAGGCGAGCCGGGCATCGGCTCGGCGCGAGAAGATCCCGAAGAGCACCGGCGCGAAGGTCGCGGCGAAGAGCCCGTAGATCCCGTTCTGCGCGAAAATCGCCACCGACAACGAAGGCGCCACGATCTGTCGGTAGGCGAGCAACAGGGTGATCGGCGCCAGCACCACCAGGAATATCCGCCCGACTCGCAGCAGCCGGCCCTGCAGCCGGTCGGCGTCCATTCCGGTGGCCCTCGCGATGGTGCCGTAGAAGTCGTTGGCAAATATCGTCGACAGCGCCAGGATCACGCCTTCGAGGGTCGAAAACCCTGCCGCGAGAACTCCGAGCATGATGAAGGCGCGCAAGCCGGGGGCAAAGCCCGAAGTGATGTAGGTGGCCACCACGGTGTCCGGCGTCAGGTCGCCTCCCAGGCTGAGGCGCGCGTAGAGCCCAACCAGGAGGACGGCGGTAAAGACCGTTCCCGCGATCATTGCGGTAATCAGGTAGTGGTTGACGTCGCGCTCCGACCGCAGGTAGAGGGACTTCGAAATTATGTGCGGCTGCATGATGATCGCCAGGCCTATGATGAAGTTGGCGACCACGACCTCGAAGAAGTCCCGGAAGAGGAGGCTCGAGGGGTTGGTCATACTGCCGTAGTGCGGCGCCACGGCGTCAAGCCTGGCAAAGAACCCGCCCAATCCGTCGCCGAAGATCTCGGCGCCCGACGCCACCAGGATGATCGCCACAGCCAGCATGGTCAGCGCCTGCATGCTGTTCGACCACACGTGGAGGCTGGCGCCGCCGAAGAGAATGTAGCCGAAGGTGAAGACCACCACGATGATCAGGGCCGGCCACATGCCGAGGTGGAGGACACTCATCAGGACCAGCACCAGCGCCGTCACGATGAGGACCAGGAATGTGATCTGGAGCATGCTCGCGACAGCGAAGAACACGGTCAGCCGCCGGTCGCCGAATCGCTCCCCGAGCCACTGCGGCACCGTCAGGACGGTGAAGCGATCCCCCACCCGGCGAAACCTCTTGGTAGTGACCACCAGACCGACGAAAATCCCCAGAGGCGCGGCCATCCCGTAGCCGACCACCCCTGCCCAACCGTAAGCATGGATGAGGCCCGGGTTGATGACGAAGGTGGCGACGCTCGTCATGTTGGCGGCGAGCGACAGGCCGACGAAGAACGGCGGCACCCTCCGGCTCCCCACCGAAAAGGACTCGATATTGGTCGACCGCTGACGGTTCCTCCACGCCAGCGCAACGATAACCAACATGTATCCGATGAAGAGCATCCAGGGCAAGAAGGTTTCATTCATCGGACCATCCTAGCGTGTACAGAATTCGGAATTTCGGATGTTCCCGTCCCGCCGGATGCAGGTCGCAAGCTTCAGGTCTCAAGTCTCAGGCTTCAGGTTATAGCAGGCACGGAGGTCGCGAAGGAAAGGTCTAGAAAAGAAATGAAAACGCTTGACATCCAGGAGTCCAGCCAACGATTCTGCTGCGAATTGCGATGTGCGACCTGAGACCTGATCCCTGGGACCTGAAGCCCTCCTACCGCCCCCCATACCACCGCATCAGACTGGAGACCATCTGTCCGCGAACGTTCAGATTGAGGGCCCGGGTGCGGCGCTCCACCATCAGGAGGTCGGCCGCCAGCTGCGCGAGTTCCTCATCATCGGTCTCACCCGCCATCTCCAGCGCCACCGCCGCGGCGACGGCGAAGGGCGGCACCTGCTCGGGCAGCGCGTAGGGCAGGCGAAGAAGCTGTCGAGTCTCGCCCTCGAGACCCGCGGACAGGGCGGCGCGAACCTCCGCCATCGCTTGTCCGAGCCCGTCGCTTGTAAGCGCGGTCGCCGCGAGTTCCGGCGGAAGGGCGTCGTCCACCAGCCGCCGAGCCACCGCGACCGCTCCGGGCAAGCGAAGCTGCTGGCAACGGGAGCGGATGGTGGGCAGCACGGCATCGGGGTTGGCGGCGAGGAGGATGAACCGCGCGTGCGCCGGCGGCTCCTCGAGGGTCTTGAGGAAGGCGTTGGCCGCCTCGGCACCGAGGTGTCCCGCCTCCACGCCGTCGAAGATCCACACCCGGCAGGCGCCCTCAAAGGGTTTGCCGGAGACTACCTTGACCACCTGATCGCGCACCGGATCAATCTTGATCAGCCCACGCGCCCCCTCGGGAAGCATGGCCACCACGTCGGGGTGAAAGCCGCGCCTCACACGCCCGGCACAATTCCCTTCACTCCACGGCTCGCTGGCCTCTTTGCAGACCATAAGCACCGCCGCCTCCACCGCCGCCAGCTCCCGGCCGAGTCCGGGCGGGCCCACCATGAGAAGGGCGTGCGGCAGCCGGTCACGATCCCGGGCGTGGAGGAACCGCTCGAGAGCAGGCTCCACAAGATCCCGCCACCGCGCCCTGTCGAGGACCTCTTCGCTCCACCAGGTGCGCGGCTCGTCGCTCATCTCAGGCCCTCGGGAAGCGCCGCCAGGATGCGCTCGAATACCTCTTCAGGACCGCCGTCCGCTGACACCACCCGAATACGGGCGGGCTCGCGCTCGGCAAGGCTGAGAAAGCCCTCGCGAACGCGGCGGTGGAAGGCAGCCGGCTCGTCGTCGAGACGGCTCTCGCTGCCGTCGCCTTCTGCGTTTCGCGATCGCGCCCTTTCGACACCCGATTCGTGGTCGAGGTCGAGGACGATCGTCAGGTCCGGTTGCAGCCCGCCCGTGGCGATTCGATTGAGCTCGGCCGTAAGCGCCTCGCCGACCCCGCGAACCATTCCCTGGTAGACGATCGAGGAATCGGCGTAACGGTCACAGAGCAACACCTCGCCGCACTCGAGGGCCGGGCGGATTACCGCCTCCACCAGGTCATGGCGTGCAGCCTCGAGCAGGAAGAGCTCGCTCAAACCGTCGGGTTCGAGCCCGGGGTCGAGGAGCACGGCGCGGGCCGCCTCGGCTACCGGCGTCCCACCGGGTTCCCTGGTCACGACCACGACCCTCCCTCGAGCGCGAAGATGCTCGGTGAGAAGCCGGATCTGCGTACTCTTGCCGGTGCCCTCGCCGCCCTCGAAAGTGATGAACCAACCGCGTGGCATGCAAGGAAGTATAAACGCTGCGGGACGATCAGTTGAAGGCGCTCCAGAAAGGAGCGCTATCGTCTATCAATTCTCAATTCTTTATTCTCAATTTTGAATTTCTGCGCATCACCCCAGAGAAACTCCAGGGCAGGTGGAGCAACTGACAATTGAGAATTGAGACTTAAGAATTGAGAACTTTCAGGTAGGCTTCTTCGGCTCGGTACGATGAGCGAACAAAGGGGCCGGCGAAGACCTCGAGGCCGAGAGCGGTGCCCGCTTTTTCGAGCTCGGCGAACTCCTCCGGCGCCCAGTAGCGCTTCACCTCGACCTGCTGTGGGGTGGGCCGCAGGTATTGACCGATAGTCACCGCCTGGCAGCCGGCCTCTCGGAGGTCCTCGAGAACCGCCACCACCTCGTCGCGCGTTTCACCGAGCCCGACCATCATCCCCGACTTGCGGAGAATCGAGGCATCGCGCTCGGCCACCCGGCGCAGCACGTCCATCGCCCATTCGTACCGCCCCGACCGGCGGACCTCGCGGTAGAGCCGCGGGACTGTCTCCACATTGTGGTTGTAGACCTCTGGCCGGGCGTCGATGATCTTGTCGACCTGGGCCATATCGCCGCGGAAATCGGGAGTCAGCACCTCCACGGTGGGCGGATCGTCAAGCTCTCTGAGGCGTTGAACACACTCGACGAAGGCCCCGGCGCCACCGTCCGGCAGATCATCCCGGTCGACGGCGGTGATCACGACGTGCTCGAGCCCCATCTCGACCACTGCCTCCAGCAGCTGGCGCGGCTCTTCGGGATCGAGGACGCCCGGGCGCCCGTGGGCGATCGAGCAGTAGGAGCAGTTTCGGGTGCACACGCGCCCGTTGATCAGGAAGGTGGCGGTGCCGCGGGAGAAGCACTCGGAGCGGTTCGGGCAGCGCGCCTCCTCGCAGACCGTGTGCAGACCTCCTGAACGCATGCGCCTCTTGATCTCGTGCAGCTCGCCGAGCTGCAGCTTGCGCGCGCGAATCCAGGTCGGCAGCGCCGGCCCCGAAAGGCGGCCGCCGAAGCTCACGGCGCAACCACCCAGGCGTCCGAAAAGCCCGCTGCGCTCATGCGCTGGGCGACGCGCTCGGCGGAGGGGCGGTCAGGGAAGGGCCCGACCCGCAGCTTGTAGAGCACGCCACGTCCCGATTCCTGCGTGGTGATCAGCTGCTGGTTCTCGCGCGGGAATCCGAGATCTTCGAGCCTGGCGCGCGCCTCATCCACCGACGATGGGGTCGAGGAGGCCAGAACCTGTACATGGAAGACATCGGGAGCCGGCGTCGGCGTGGCGGTCGGCGTGGGCTCGGGCGGCCGGGGTGTGGAAGTCGGCGCGGGCGGCGCGGTGGAGGTGGGTGCCGCGGTGGCCGTGGGCGCCACGGTCGCAATCACGACCTCGGGGATCTCGGTGGCCGTCGGGAGCACCGCCGCAGCCAGGGCGGAGATCTCAGGCGTTGCCCGCTCCTTCGACAGCACCGACCATGCGGCGCCGTAGCCGAGGGCAAAGGCGAGCACCATCACCAATGCCAGGGCCACCAGCAGCACGGTCAGCCACCGCCTGCTGAGCTCGATGACGTAGTAGCTCGCCCGCATCTCCTCAGTCTTTTCCCTTGCCGAGCATCCCCAGGCCCTCGAGAATGCTCATCGGCATCGGGAAGACGATGGTGGATGCGTTCTCGGTGGAGATTTCGGTGAGCGTCTGCATGTAACGCAGCTGGATGGTGACGGGGTTGGCGGACATGACATCCGCCGCCTCGGCGAGCTTCTTGGACGCTTCCAGCTCACCTCCTGCGTGGATGATCTTGGCTCTTTTCTCGCGCTCCGCCTCGGCCTGCCGGGCCATCGCCCGCTGCATGTCGGGGGGAAGATCGACGTGCTTGACCTCGACCATCGAGACCTTGACCCCCCAGGGATCCGAATGCTGGTCGATGATCGACTGCAGGCGTACGTTGAGCTCCTCGCGCTTGGTCAGCAGATCGTCGAGCTCGACCTCGCCAAGCACCGAACGCAAGGTCGTCTGGGCGAGCTGCGAGGTGGCGTAGACGTAGTTCTCCACCTCAACGACCGACTTGACCGGGCTCATGACGCGGAAGTAGACCACCGCGTTGACCTTGACCGAGACGTTGTCGCGAGTGATCACGTCCTGCGGCGGAATATCGTGCACCACCGTGCGCAGGCTGATCTTGACCATGCGGTCGATCGGCCAGAAGACGAAGACGAAGCCGGGGCCCTTGGGCTCGCGCAGCACCCGCCCGAGGCGGAAGATCACGCCCCGCTCGTACTCGTTGAGGATGTTGATCCACTTGAAGACGATGAAGACGCCGAAGAAGATCGCCAACCCGAGACCAGAACCGAGAATACTACCCATCATGCACTCCCTTCCTCAGTGTCGTCGGAGGCGACGACGTCAATCCTTCGGTCCCCTACTGTCACCACCCGCACCCGACTGCCACCGGGGATCGGAGGCCCAACGGCTCGTGCGTCCCAGTACTCACCGTGGACCGCCACCTTGCCCTCCGGAGCGAGTTCGTCGAGGGCCCTGCCCTCCTCGCCAACGAGCCCCTCGCGGCCGGTCATCGGTCGCTGACGGTGCGCCCACAGAACCCGCGTGAGCAGGAAACCGGTGAGCGTCGCTACCACCACCGCTGTCGGCAGCACGACCCCCATGCTCACCCTCATGGCCGGAATCGGACCTTCAAAGAGCATCAGCGAGCCGAGCACGAAGGAGATCACGCCGCCAACGGTCAGCAACCCATAACTGGTCACCTTCACCTCCAGCACGAAGAGCACCAGGGCCATGAATATCAGAGCCACCCCCGCCCAGCTCACCGGCAGCACCGAAACCGAATACAGGCCCAACAGCAAGAAGATGACACCGACGACGCCGGGGAGAATCCCTCCCGGGTGGGTGATCTCCACGTACAGTCCGAGGGCGCCCAGAGCCATCAGCAGATAGGCAACGTTCGGGTTGGCGAGCACCGAAAACAACCGTTCGGCAAAGCTCGCCTCGATGTCGACAATCGTTGGCGATTCGAGGTCGAGCATCTCGGTCTCGCCGTCGAAACGGGTGACCTCGTAGCCGTCGAGGGTCTCGAGCAGCTCGTTGAAATCGCTCACAACAAAGTCGATCAGTCGCTCCTCCAGCGCCTCCTCGGCGGTGAGCGAAATGCTTTCGACGACCGTCCGCTCCGCGGTCTCCGGGTTGCGACCGCGCTGCTCGGCCAGTGCGCGGACCATCGCCGCCGCATCGTTGGTGATCTTGTCCCGAACGTCCTCGGGGAGGTTCTCCCCCTGGCCGCTCACCGGGTGGGCAGCTCCGGTGTTCGTGCCCGGAGCCATCGCCGCCACGTCCGCCGAAATGAGGATGAAGAACCCTGCTGAGGCCGCCCGCGCCCCGCCCGGAGCGACGAAGACAGCCACCGGCACCGGCGAGGTCGTGATCGCGCTGGTGATGTCGCGGGTTGTGTCCACCAATCCCCCCGGCGTATCCAGCTCCATAACCACAAGCACAGCCTCGCGCGCGGCAGCTTCGTTGAGGACCCGTTCGATGTAGCGCTGCGAGGCGGGTTGGATGGTGTCGTCCACCCGCATCCGCACTACCTCGTCAGCCCAGGCCGGGACTACAATTAACACGACCGCTACGACAACGAGCGGACAAAGAAATCGTCGCATACCGAAGATGATAGGTCGCCCGGAGGCGTGGGACAAGGGAAACCGGCCCGGACACCTCAATTTCGAATTTCGAATTTCGAATTTCGAATTTTCCCCACCTTGCCGGTTTCCCATCGTAGCGTGCATTTTCATCCTCGCTCTCATCCTCATCTACGTCCCGCGAGCAGGCCGATTCCACCTCAAGACGCGGGAGACCGCGGAGAGGAGCCAGGCTCCTCCGAATCTTCGCGCTCAAGCGCGGGCAATGAGTTCAAGTCACCCGATCGCCCCACCGCGCCGGAAAATTCGAAATTCGAAATTCTAAACGGCGTTATCGCCTCATTCTCTGCTTCGCTCGCGCCCACAATCGTCGCGCTCCGGAGCGATCGACCCCTCCTGCGTCCCCACCGGAGTACAGCTCCCGCTCGGCCAGCCAGGCCAGCTCTCCCGCCGCGGCCCCGGCCCCTGGCCAGCGGGCGCGGACATGGTTTGCAATCCAGCGCACCGTGGCGCGCGGCGGAACCTCCATCCCGTCATGCTCCAGGCGGCGCGCCATCCTCGCCATCGCCTCGGCGGCCGGGCCCGACCTTAGAGGGCTCCGCCGCCTCGAAACGGAGCTCAGACGGCGCAACAGCCAGCCGATGGCGCCGGCTGCGACCAGGATCGCCAGAACCCAGAGCACATGCCGCCAGGAAAGCCCGCGAGCCAGGCGGCCGACGCCGTCCCCGGCGGCGGTCAGCAGCTCGATCTGCTCTCCGAGGCCGAATGTGAGCACGTAACGATCCCACCTCGACTCGGTCCACTCCCAGGCCCATCGCAGCCGCTCGCGGGTGTTCGAGCGTTCGAGGGCCGGAATTTCTCCCTCCGGCGTCGGGTCGAAAACCGTCCACGTCTCGTCAGGCCCCACCCACGCCTCCACCCAGGTGTGGGCGTTCATTTCCCGAACCACCGCCTCGTCACCGGCGGCGGACAGGCTTCCGCCGCTGTAGCCGCTGATCATTCGGGCCGGAATTCCGAGATCATTGAGGAGCGCCACCATGGCGCCGGCGAAGTACTCGCAGTGGCCCTCACGCTGATGAAGCAGGAACCACGTCACCGGGTCCGGCCCCATGCGAGTCATCCCGCTCATTGAGTAGCCATAGTTCTCCCGCAGGTAGGCCTCAACCGCCGCCGCCCGGACCTCATCGGAGTCAACGTTGGCCACGATCTCCTGCGCAAGCCGGCGGACCTCCGGAGGCGGGGAAAACCTCCGTGGGCGCCGTAGCGGTCGGTCGGTCGCCCGCGGCGGCGCGCCGCCGGCCACCCACACCGAGTAGCGGAGCGGGCCCCTGACCCGGGAGGCGAGGACCACACCTCCGGCCGGATCGAGCCGCACCCCGACCGGGATCGCAAGGGCCACCGTTCCTTCGGGAAGGAAGAGATAGCGCCGAGGATGCAGCAGCTCCACCTCGAGCTCTACCGTCTCCTCCAGGCTCCGGATCCTGCCGAGCGGCCATATCAGCCCGTCGTGAACCTCGGGGATTTCTTTGGCGCCTTGCGGCGTCCAGGTATCCACGGTGACCCGCTCGAGGGCGGTGGCCCGCAAGCGCATCCACCCGGTCCGGATCGGCTGCCCTGACACCGAGCGCACGATCAACGCAATCTCGTGGGACTGGCGGATGGGGCCGACGCTGGCGAGATCAACCTGGCTGGTAAATCCGGTCACGCTGCTCGGCCCACCCCGGCCCGCAATCCACGGTGAGCGCAGACGCGGCATGGCTAGAAAGAGCGGGATCGCCAGCACCAGCGCCGCGGCTGCGGCAACGGCGGCGTGGCGCGGCCTGACAACGGTGGCTGACGATCCACGGCTCTCGCCGGAGACTCCATCGAGTTGGGTACGCATCCCAGCCCACCACCAGACCCCGGCGGATGCAGCGAAGTAGAGGACCACGCTGAAGTGGGTGGACGAGGCCACCGCCACGACCCACACCAGGAAGACCGGCAGCAGCGCCCGCAGGAACGAGGACCGGTCCTTGACCAATAGCGCGCGCACCGAGGTGAGCAGCAATAAGAGGTGTCCCAACGGGCGCAGCGGGCCGACGCGCAGGCCTCCGGCGATCACCACCGCCACGATGATGCCGACCCCGATCAGGTTGAGCGTCAAGTTGTTGAGCCGAATGTTCATTCCCGGTCGCAGGCAGAGGAGCAGGCCGACCGCCCCTGCCACCATCCAGAAGGGCGGCAGGACGATGTACAGGAATGGCAGCGGAACCAACGCCCAGACCAGGAGGGCGCCGAGCATCAAACGGTACTGCTTAGCCCCCATATCTCACCGCGAAGATGACCGCCCGCCCGGCGCCCGGCGAAGCCGGGGAGGCGCCTTCCATCGCCTGCGGCTCCACCTCAGCCAGAGGCCGCAGCAGGCGCGCAGCCGACCGCTGCGTGCGTACCGCTGGCACAACGAGCGGACCGATGACGAGCCCGACCGGATCCCCGCCCCGGACCCGTTCGACCGCCCCGGTTGCCACCTCCGAGATCATCCTCTCGAACCGCTCCCGCTGCCCGCCGTCAGAGGGGTCTTCGAGGCGGGGATCGACAACGAAGAACACCGGATTTTCTGAGGCCCTCTGTCGGTCCACCACGACCATCCGCTGCTGGCGGGCCGTCTGCTTCCAGTGCACCTGACGCACCTCGTCACCCTCGCGAAAGTCGCGCAGCTGCGTCACATCTCCCTCGCGGCCGCGACCGTCGAAGACCTCAGCCGTGTGCCGCCCGCCATCCCGCCACGTCGATGCTCGAAAGCTCGGCAGCAAGCGCGGATAGACCAGCGACCTCAGCTTCGGAATCAGCTCCTTGGACTTGAGGAAGAACCCGAGGGGCAGCAGTACCTCCAGGCGCCAGGGTCCAACGGGATGCCACCCTCGGTCCCGAAACTCGACCTCGACAGAATGCCTGTGCCGCTCTCGGGTCGACAACAGCGGATCCTGAACAAGGACGCCTCCATCACGGTCCCGCACCGTCAGCCCATAGGCGGGGAAGAATCGAGAATCGTTGTGAAGCTCGACCTCTATCACCGCCGGCCGCTCTGCAAAGACCTCCGCCGGCAGCTTCACTTCCACACCGACCCTGCCGAGCACGTGCCGCGACCAGATCCCGGAGACCACGTAGCTGCCGAGGGCAAGGCCCAGGATGGCCATCAGCGAGTTGTTGCCGGTATTCACAGCCGCCACTCCGAGCACCAAGCAGACCCCCAGATAGACCAGACCCCAGCGGGTGGGGCGCAGGCGGAAGCCGGGGAAGGAGGAAGCAAAAGTCATCGCAGGAGTTCGGAATTCGGATTTCGGAATTCGGAATTTGGAACCCGCAGACGGGAGCGGAATGTGGCCGCAGCCGGGGATCGCCGGCGAGCGGCCACCTGCTCGTGGCGGTGGGTCACGGCGCCCGTCAGGGCGCCAGTAATTCGGAATTCGGAATTTTCGGCGCGTGGGAGCGGTCGGGTTGATCGGAAAAATGTGCCCGCGCTTGGGCGCGGTCGTTCGGAGGTGCCTGGCTCCCGATGTGACGATACCCTCATCGTCACACCGGCGTGCCTGGCATCCTCTCGGGCAGGTTGCTGATAGAAAGCCCGCATTGAAATCGGAAGCGCGCTGCTCGAAATCGGGCTCGGGCACGGGCACGACAAGGGCAGCACCACCATTTCTTCCTCGGTCAGCGCGGCACCGGGATCGACTCCAGAATTGCTCGGATCACGGCTCGTTCCGCGCGGCTCCGTTCCCAACCCTCACCGACCAGGGGGTCGGCGTGCAGCAGCCGATGGGCGAGCACCGACTCGGCCGTGTCCTGGAGATCGTCCGGAATCACGAAACCGCGGCCGCGAACCAGCGCCAAGGCCTGGGCCGAGCGCTGCCACGCGAGACATCCGCGGGTGGAGACGCCGAGGGCCAGCGCCTCGTGGCTTCGAGTGGCCTCGACAACCTCGAGCAGGTAGTCGAGGAGCGTGTCAGTCACGTGGACCTCGGCCACCAGGTCCTGCATTTCCAGGACCTCGTCCGTGTCGAGCACCGGTTCCAGCTGCTCCAGCTCCGGCTCCGCCCCGCCCGAGCGCAGCAGCTCGATCTCCTCGTCGTGCCCCGGATAGCCCATCGAGAGGCGCATCAGGAAACGGTCGAGCTGAGACTCGGGCAACGGGTAGGTCCCCGTGGACTCGACCGGGTTCTGGGTCGCTACCACGAAGAACGGCTCGACAAGCCGGTGGCGGGTCTTCTCCACCGTTACCGCGTGCTCGCTCATGGCTTCGAGCAGGGCAGACTGGGTCCGCGGCGCGGCACGGTTGATCTCGTCGGCGAGCACCACGTTGGCGAAGAGCGGTCCGGGGAGAAACTCGAACTCTCCCTGTTGTTGGCGGTAGACCGATATGCCGATGATGTCCGAGGGCAGGGTATCGGAGGTGAACTGGATGCGGTGGAACTGGAGGTCCAGCGAGCGCGCCAGGGCCTGGGCGAGGGTGGTCTTGCCCACTCCGGGTACGTCCTCGAGCAGAACATGGCCACGGGCCAGGAGGGCGGCAATCAGCGCGTCCACGATCTCGGCCTTGCCGCGGATCACCCGTACGATTGAGGTGTGCAGACGCTCGAGACGCTCGAGGACAGTGTCGGTGACAGGGTTCATAAGGCTCCACGTGGCGGATGAACCGCCTTTCAAACCAGTATACGGAAATGGGGGCTTGGCGTTCAGGACGGGGAGGAAGCTGGGTTGTTGAATTCGGAATTAGGAATTAGGAATTTTCGGCGCGGGGCAGCGAGGACGAATTCTCAATTCTGAATTCTCAATTCTGAATTATCGACGCGTGGAAGCGGTCCGTTATCTCGGAGCGTGACGCCCGCGCTTGGGCGCGATGGCAGAAGGCCGCGCCTGGGCGCGTTACTGGCGCCCCGCGGGCGCCGTGACCCCCCACCGTGAGCGGGTGGCCGCTCGCCGGCGATCCCCGGCTGCGGCCACATCCGCTCCCGTCGGCGGGTTGACCGGACGTGCCGTCCTTGACAATTTTGGGGTCGTGGGCGCTGTGGCGACCATCCCGTTGAGTCCCAAACATTGTCAAGGGGGGCTCTCTCCGGAAGCGCGACGGCAGAAGGTCGCGTCCTCTGTCAGAAGCGCGGACCCGGAGCTCTGGAACGCGCAATGACCGGAGATGTTTGGGCGCGCTGCTTCGGAGTTGCCTGGCATCCTCTCGGGGAGCGCTTGACAGAAGGTCGCGTCTCCTGCCAGCGGCGCTCGAAATCAGAGTACGATGATTACGTGAAGGGCTCGACCGACCACCACATCGAGGAGTACCTCGCCCATCTTGCCGTGGAGCGCAACCTCAGCCCGCGCACCCTCGAGTCATACCGCCGCGATCTCCGCCAGTTCGCCAACTGGCTCGACGAACGCGGCCTCGCGCTTGACCGCGTCGAGAAGGCCGACCTCCGTGACTACCTCGGTGCACGCCGGGACGAGGGTCTCTCCGCACGCTCCGCCGCCAGGGCGCTTTCCGCGCTGCGCGGTTGCTTCCGCTATCTCATCCAAACCGAAAGTCTGGCCCTGGACCCCACCGCCGATCTCCGCTCGCCCTCGCTCTGGCACACGGTGCCCCATGCCCTCTCGGGCGAAGAAATCGATACCCTCCTCGCCTCCCCCGACACCAAAACTACTCTCGGGCTGCGTGACCGCGCGATGATCGAGACCCTCTACGCCACCGGACTCAGAGTCTCCGAGCTGGTGGGTCTGACGGTGGACCGGGTACGCCTCGATCCGGGTTTCGTGCGCGTTCTCGGAAAGGGGCGCAAGGAAAGGCTGGTTCCTCTCGGCGACAGTGCGATCTCGTGGCTCGACAGCTACCTGCATCAGGCTCGCCCCGAGCTCAACCGCCGGCGCCTGCCTGAGCTTTTCCTCAATCACCGCGGCGGAGGACTCACTCGCCAGGGCTTCTGGAAGATCCTCCGCGGCCACGCCGTGCGCGCCGGCATCCGCTCGGATCTCAGCCCGCACGTGCTGCGCCACTCCTTTGCCACCCATCTGGTGGAGAACGGTGCCGATTTGCGCGCGGTGCAGATGATGCTCGGCCACGCCTCCCTCACAACCACCGAGATCTACACCCACGTCGCCCGCGAACGCCTGAGGCGGCTTTATGACGAAAAACACCCGAGGGCGTAGCACGGAATTAGGAATTAGAAATTTGAAATTCTCAGTTCTCAATTCTCAATTCTCAATTCAGCGATTGCAGAGCCATGGGTCGTCGGGAGCACAGTGTTCTTCCGGGCTTAACAAGGGGAAACCACTGAATGACCATGACCAATTGAGAATTAAGAATTCAAAATTGAGAATTATCACCCCCCTTCTCGCTGCGCTCACCGTCCTCTTCGCCTTCTTCCCGATGGTCGCTTCCACCGAGCTGGCGGTTTTCGTCGACGGTCGGGTGCTGAAGGTGGATGACGCCCGTCTCGAAGGCGAGGTCATCGTTCTGGATCTGCCCGGTGGGGGCAGCCTGAGCGTGCCCGCGGTTCGCATCGACCGGGTGATCGCCGACGAGGTGGAGGAGAGCGTCGCAACATCTCCTCTAGGCGAACCCGCCTGTCCATTCGTCTGGTCCGAGGAACCCCTGCCGCAAGACCTCCCCTTCCGCGACTCCATCAACACCGCCGCCCGCGCCGCGAACCTTCATCCGTGGCTGGTCGCCGCCGTGGTGCAGGCGGAGTCGGCCTTCGATCCGTTGGCGATATCACGGGTGGGGGCGGCCGGCCTGATGCAGTTGATGCCCGCGGCCGCCGCCGACCACGACGTGAGCAACGCGTTCGACCCCGACGAGAACCTGCGGGGTGGATCCGAGCACCTGCGTACCATGCTGGACCGGTTCGAGTCGCTCTCCCTGGCCCTGGCGGCCTACAACGCTGGCGCCACCACGGTGGATCGCTACCAGGGCATTCCGCCGTACAAGGAAACCAGGCAATATGTGCGGAGAGTGCTGAAACAGTTTTGCCCGGGCGAGTAGGTAGCTCAAGGTGGCGGTTAGTTTTGAGTTTTGAGTTGGGGTTCCGGCGGGGCGCTCATATTTCCGAGGCGACCTTTTATCGTCGCGCTCCCCGAGAGGATGCCAGGCACCTCCGAAGTAACGCGCCCAAGCGCGGGCACTACGCTCCTACACCCCCGGTCGTTTCCCCGCGCCGGTAACTCAAAACTCAACACTCAAAACTCAACACTCTTTCGACTTGCGCCTCGGGTGCTACACTTCGCCGAGGGAGAAAGACGATGACCAAGCGACATGCGGTGTTGGCCTCGGTGGCAATCTTGGTAGTCATGGTCCTGCTGCCGGCCTGCGGCCCGGAGCCGACCCCTGAGCAACGCCTCGAGCAGGCCCGGTACAACCACGAGATCTTCCCTGTCGGCGCCAAAACCCTGTATGGCGAGGACGGCGAACCGACTCTGCTGGTGGATTTGCAGGTGGCGAACAAGGGCGGCGTGCCCCTCGAGCACCTCACGGTGCTGGTGTTGGTGCGGGGCGGCAACGGCATGGAGAAAGCATCGCGCAGGGTCACTCTCAACCTCGGAGACCTCCGGCCCGGCATCGGGGCGCGGGTGTCCGGGTCGCTGCCCGGCATAGAGCTCGGAGAGGCGGACGAGGTGACTGTCGAGCTGGAGCACAACCTACCTCCCGACGTCCTCCGTGAGTTTCCAGAGTTCGCCGAGGTTAATTGACCGGGCCGGGCGGCAGCTCGGGTAACCCGAAGCGTTCCATGAGGATGCTTCGCATGCGGGGTAGGACGTCGGTTTCGAAGACCCCGAGAGAGGCCGGGGCCATCCGTGCCATCGCCACTCGGGTCGCCTCGATCAGCCTCAGGCCTTCGCAGAGCCGGAGCTCCGGATCGGACTCGAGGGTCCTCCGGGTGACGTCGAGCATCAGCTCGCAGCGGGCATCGAGGTGTGTTTGGAAGTCGTCTTCGATCATCTCGGCACCATTCAACCCTGGTAACGAAGGAGGAAACGGTGGTATTTCAGGACCCTGAAGGATTTATGGCCGAGGTCGAGACGATCGCCCGCCTCGGGGGCGAGAAGCTCATGGCCTATTGGCGCTCTCTCGACCCCAGCGAGGTAACGGAGAAGGCGTGCAACGACCTGGTTTCGGCCGCCGACTTTGCTTCGGAGGAGGCGATTCTCTCGGCCATCCGTGAGCGCTTCCCGGGGCACACGGTTCTTTCGGAGGAGGCCGGCTGGAGCAACGCTGACGGGTCGGGCCCGACCTGGATCGTCGACCCCCTCGACGGCACCACCAACTTCGTCCATGGAATTCCCCAGTTCGCGGTCTCGATCGGGGTCGCGGTTGAAGGGCGAGTCGCCTTCGGAGTCATTCTCGACCCCTGCAAAGGTGACATATTCACCGCCGCCCGCGGACGCGGGGCCCGGTGGAACGGCAGCCAGTGCCGGGTCAGCGACCGACCCGGCCTCGCCGGGGCGCTCCTCGCGACCGGCTTTCCGTTCCGCGCCCATGGCCTCCTCGATGTCTACCTCGCAATATTCCGCGACGTCTTCCTGCGGTGCAAGGCCATCCGCCGGCCCGGGGCAGCGGCCCTCGACCTCGCCTACACCGCCTGCGGCCTCTTCGACGGTTTTTTCGAGTTCAAGCTTTCGGCCTGGGATGTCGCCGCGGGTGCGCTGCTGGTGGAGGAGGCCGGCGGCACGGTCACAGACATGGACGGCGGCGACGGGTATCTCGACAGCGGCGACGTCGTCTGCGGCCCGTCGGGGGTACACCAAGAACTCCTGGAAGCTGTGACCCGGCATCGTGATCAGTGGCAGTGAACCACACCATGAGCGTGTCGAAGATCACTGTCAAAGTATTGTGAAATCCCACAGCCACGTTATACTTCGGCCATGACCGAGCAGCCGCTCAGCCGCGAAGCCTTGCGCGAAAAAGTCCAGGAGGCCATTACCTGGACGCGGGAGGAGCGGTTCATCGAGGCGATCTTGGTTTTCGAGGATCATCTGAGCACTCTCTCCGAAGGCGATCTCCAGGACAAGCGGCTCGCGGCATTCGCTTTCTCCTACTACGGTCTCTGCGTGGCCATGGTCAAGCGAAAGTACGCGGAGGCATTGAAATACTGCAACATCTCCGTCAAGGCCAACTTCATGGAGCCTGAGCACCGCCTCAACCTGGCTCAGGTCTATCTCGAGCGGGACGACCGCAGAAAGGCGATCGAGCACCTCGAGGCGGGCCTCCGTCTGGAACCCTCGAATCGCCGCATCCGCCAGATTTACGAGGAGATCGGCCAGCGCCAGCCGCCAGCCATCTCCTTCCTGTCGCGCACGAACCCAATCAACGTCTGGTTGGGCAGGATGCGGGCGCCCAACAGCGACTGAGCAACCCTTGAGCGCAATCGAGTGGTCTGGTGATTGCCGTTATCAGTAATCGTTCCCCAGCCCCTTGCCAGCGGCGCGGCCGGGGTTTATCCTACGCGTTGTGAATTTGTTCACGTAACCGCCTTTACGTGGCAACCACCATGAGATTTTTCGGGGAGGCCCATTCTGCCCACCCCGCGGAGGACACCCATGACAAACAGACGAACAGTGATGATCGACGGCAACGAGGCCACGTCCTCGGTGGCCCACCGCATTAACGAGGTCTGCGCCATCTACCCGATCACGCCCTCCTCCAACATGGGCGAGTTTGCCGACGAGTGGTCGGCTGAGGGGCGGACCAACATCTGGGGTACCGTTCCCGACGTGGTCGAGATGCAATCCGAGGGCGGCGCCTCGGGGGCGGTCCACGGCTCGCTGCAGGCGGGCGCGCTGACCACCACCTTCACCGCCTCCCAGGGGCTGCTGCTGATGATCCCGAACATGTACAAGATCGCGGGCGAGCTGACGTCGACGGTCTTTCACGTGTCGGCGCGTACGGTGGCCACCCACGCTTTGTCCATCTTCGGCGACCACTCCGACATCAACGCCTGTCGGCAGACCGGCTGGGGAATGATCGCTGCGGGATCGGTCCAGGAGGCGCACGACTTCGCGTGCATCTCCCAGAGGGCCTCCCTCGCCAGCCGCATCCCGTTCGTCCACTTCTTCGACGGCTTCCGGACCTCGCATGAAGTCTCCAAGATCGAGGAGCTGTCGAACGACGACCTGCGGGCGATGATCGACGAGGACAAGGTCTTCGCCCACCGTGAGCGTGCCCTGTCCCCGGACCGTCCGGTGATCCGCGGCACCGCCCAAAACCCCGACACCTTCTTCCAGGCGAGAGAGGCCGTCAACCCGTTCTACGACGCCTGCCCCGGCCACGTGCAGGAGGCGATGGACCGCTTCGCCGAGCTCACCGGCCGTGCCTACAGCCACTTCGATTACGTCGGCGACCCCGAGGCCGAGCGAGTGGTCGTAATCATGGGCTCCGGCGCCGAGGCGGTCCACGAGATGGTGGACTGGCTGGTCGAACGGGACGAGAAGGTCGGCGTTCTCAAGGTCCGCCTCTACCGCCCGTTTGTGGTTTCCGATTTCGTGAATGCGCTGCCCAAGACCACGAAGAAGATTGCGGTTCTCGACCGCACCAAGGAACCCGGCTCGGTCGGCGACCCACTCTACCTCGACGTGCTCACGAGCTTCACCGAGGCCCGGATCATGGGAATCAACCCCTTTGCGCAGGACCCGGTGGTGGTGGCCGGCCGCTACGGCCTCTCGTCCAAGGAGTTCAACTCCGGTATGGTCAAGGCCGTCTTCGACAACCTCAGCCAGGCCCAGCCCAAACACCACTTCACGGTCGGCATCGTCGACGACATCAGCCACACCTCGTTGCCGGTGGACGACGACTTCGACATTGCCAAGGACGACATCTTCCGGGGCGTCTTCTACGGCCTCGGCTCCGACGGCACCGTGGGCGCCAACAAGAACTCGATCAAGATCATCGGCGAGGAGACCGACAACTTCGCCCAGGGCTACTTCGTCTACGACTCGAAGAAAGCCGGCGCAGTGACCATCTCCCACCTGCGATTCGGCCCGCGCCCCATCCGCGCCTCCTACCTGATCAAGAAGGCCAACTTCGTCGCCTGCCACCAGTGGGTCTTTATCGACAAGTACGACATGCTCGAGCAAGCCCAACCCGGGGCGACCTTCCTGGTCAACTCCCCCTTCAGTCCCGACGAGACCTGGGGCCACTTCCCGCGCGAGGTCCAGCAGGCGATCATCGACAAGGGGCTCAAGGTCTACTGCATCGATGCAACCTCGGTGGCCCAGGACACCGGCATGGGCCGGCGCACCAACACCATCATGCAGACCTGCTTCTTCGCCATCTCCGGAATCCTGCCGCGCGACGAGGCGATTGCCAAGATCAAGGGGGCCATCAAGAAGACCTACGGAGTCAAGGGCGACGAGATCGTCCAGCTCAACTTCAACGCGGTCGACGGCACGCTGGCAAACCTCCACGAGGTCAAGATCCCGGCCGAGGTCACCGCCACCCGCATGCGGCCGCCCATCGTCTCCGAGGACGCGCCCGAGCTGGTGCAGAAGGTCACCGCGCTGATGCTCGCCGGCAAGGGCGATCTGCTGCCGGTCAGCGCCTTCCCGCCCGACGGCACCTGGCCGACCGCCACCACCCAATGGGAGAAGCGGAACATCGCCATCGACATCCCCGTGTGGGATGAGGGGCTGTGCATCCAGTGCAACAAGTGCGCGCTGGTCTGCCCCCACGCGGCCATCCGCGTCAAGGTTTACGAGCCTGCCGCCCTCGAGGGAGCGCCGGAGACCTTCAAGGCCGTCGACTACAAGGCCAAGGACTACGCCGACTCAAAGTACACCGTCCAGGTGGCCCCCGAGGACTGCACCGGCTGCGAACTCTGCGTGCGGGTTTGCCCGGCCAAGGACAAGTCCAACCCCAAGCACAAGTCTCTCAACATGGCGCCGCAGATGCCACTCAGAGAGCAGGAGCGCGAGAACTACGCCTTCTTCCTCGATCTGCCCGAAGTGGACCGCACCAAGGTCAAGCTCGACGTCAAGGGCACGCAGTTTCTGCAGCCCCTCTTCGAGTACTCCGGCGCCTGTGAGGGCTGCGGCGAGACACCGTACGTCAAACTCCTCACCCAGCTCTTCGGCGACCGCGCACTGATAGCCAACGCAACAGGGTGCTCGTCGATCTACGGCGGCAACCTGCCCACCACCCCGTACGCGGTCAACGGCGAAGGACGCGGACCGGCCTGGTCCAACTCTTTGTTCGAGGACAACGCTGAGTTTGGGCTCGGTTTCCGCCTCGCCATTGACCAGGCAATAGTCACGGGGCGGCGACTGCTCAAGGACCTTGCGTCCGAGGTTGGCGAGAACCTGGTGGACGAGTTGCTCCAGGCGGACCAGGAGACCGAGGAGGGCATCGCCGCCCAGCGCGAACGGGTGGCAGCCCTCAAAGAAAAGCTGATCACCATCGACAGCACGGAGGCGAGAAGCCTCGGCTTCTATGCCGACTACATGGTCAAAAAGAGCGTGTGGATCGTCGGCGGCGACGGCTGGGCCTATGACATCGGCTTCGGCGGGCTCGACCACACTCTCGCCCTCGGCCGCAACGTCAACCTCCTGGTTCTCGACACCGGCGTCTACTCCAACACTGGGGGCCAGGCCTCGAAGGCGACGCCCCTCGCCGCCATCGCCAAGTTTGCCATGAGCGGCAAGGATGTCCCACCCAAGGACCTGGGCCTGATGGCGATGGCCTACGGCCACGTCTATGTCGCCGGGGTCGCCTTCGGCGCCAAGGACTCGCAGACCGTGCGCGCCTTCCTCGAAGCGGAGTCCTACGACGGGCCCTCGATCATCATTGCCTACTCGCACTGCATCGCCCACGGCTACAATATGTCCGACGCTCTCGACCACCAGAAGGCGGTGGTTGAGTGCGGCGCCTGGCCGATGTACCGCTTCGACCCCCGCCGCACGGCGATGGGCGAGAATCCGCTCAAGCTCGACTCGCGGACGCCCAAGATCTCCTATGAGGAGTTCGCCCTCACCGAGGCTCGCTTCCGGATGCTGATGAAGACCGACCCCGAGCGGTCGAAGAGATTGCTCGAGGAAGGCCAGCGGTCGTCGCGCGCGCGCATCAACATTTACCAGCAGCTTGCCAACTTCCAATTCGGCGCCGACGCCGAGGCCGACACCAACTGAAGGAGAGTTCAATGGACCTCAGCAGCACCTATCTCGGTCTCGAACTGGAGAACCCGATCGTCTGCGGCGCCTGCCCCTTGGGTGCAAATCTCGACACCGTGCGCCACCTCGAGGACGCGGGAGTCGCAGCGGTGGTCCTCCCTTCCCTCTTCGAAGAGGAGATCCTGGGCGCGGTGGAGGCACAGATGGAGATGGAGGCGGCGGGCGCCGGCTTTGCCGAGGCCTCCTCCTATCTCCCCAACCCCGAGGGCTACCACCTCGGACCCGGTCAGTATCTGGAGCACCTGCGGGCGGCCAAGGACGCAGTCTCCATCCCGATCATCGGGTCGCTCAACGGCAGTACCCCGGGCGGCTGGACGAACTACGCCAAGAAGATGGAGGAGGCGGGCGCCGACGCTATAGAGCTCAACACCTACCTCCTGGCCACCGATGCCGGCGAGACCGGCGAAACCGTGGAGCAGCGCACCCTCGACATCGTGCGCTCGGTGACCGAGACGGTTTCCATCCCGGTGGCGGTGAAGATCTCTCCCTTCTTCTCCTCGGTCGCCAACCTCGCAGCCGAGCTCGAGAAGACGGGCGCCAAGGGCCTCGTCCTCTTCAACCGTTTCTACCAGCCCGATCTCGACATCGAGGAGCTGGACGTGGTGCCCAACCTGCGCCTGTCCTCCTCGGACGAGCTGCGGCTGCGGCTGCGCTGGCTGGCGATCCTCTCGGCCCAGGTTGACCTCTCTCTGG
>Ga0209013_10000969_pt1 | contig 26486 bp, 23 predicted proteins | sample Cruoilmetagenom2_FD_187291 | JGI IMG/M metagenome (GOLD analysis project Ga0209013, IMG submission 187291) | Oil polluted marine microbial communities from Coal Oil Point, Santa Barbara, California, USA - Sample 2 (SPAdes) (version 2) | ecosystem: Environmental > Aquatic > Marine > Oil seeps ...
ACGAAAAAGGAGTATTGTGACAAAGCAATATTATTAGCCACTAATCAACAAAAACTCGAGAGCTTAAGGAAGAAAGTAGAAACAAAGGCAAAAAAGTCTGCTCTTTTTGATTCAAGAGGGTTTACCCGTAATTTAGAAAAGGCATATACCACGATGTATCAAAATTATGTGTCAGGTGTTAATCCTCAGAAAATAGTGATAAATTAGGGGGATGGAATACTCGCTATCTTACCACAGGCTTAAATTTTTAGCGGATTTGGGCTTTTCTCCAAGAAGAATACTTGATATTGGTGCATACCATGGGACGTGGACTGAGATGGTAGGGGAGATATTTCCAAGAGCTAAGATATTTATGATAGAAGCAAACCCTGACTTTTCTGAGATCTTATCAAACGTCCCTGAATCAGAAGGGTACGAAATTGCGCTGTTGGGGGATAAAGAAAGAAAGGCAACAAATTATTACGCGGCAAGTATAGGGGAAAGTATGACCGGTAATTCTAGATATAAAGAAAAAACAATCTTTTTCAAAAATGCGATTGTAAAAAAATTACCACTTACTACGCTAGATAGCATTTGTAAAAAAAGAAAGCTAACAAGCATTGATTATATTAAAATTGATACTCAAGGGTCTGAACTGGATATTTTAAAAGGGGCTAAACAAATACTGAAAAAGAAAGTCGAGTTTATTCATTTGGAGGCACAAAACCTTGAATACAACAAAGGGGCACCTCTGTTTCCCGAGGTTATCAAATATATGGATAAAATAGGTTACACCCTTTTTGATATAATAGAGCTTCATTACTTGCCGTCGGGAGAACAATTTCAATCAGACTTACTATTTGCCCGAAATGAATCAAAATTGTTAAGAAAAGGAAAATTAATTCAGAAAGCTGATATGGATATAAAAACATGAAGTTAGGATTTATTGGTTTTTCGGGCCTTAAATACGACGTTTCAACGCCATACGAACAACCCCTTGGCGGCTCGGAATCGGCAATGTGTTATTTATCGGAAGAACTTGCGAAAAGAAAGCATGAGGTTTATCTGTTTACTGCACTTAAGAAAAAGTCTAAGAAGAAAGGTGTAGTAAATATTCCAATGAGTGCGGCATCTGATGAGATTATCAAATCACTAGATGTTTTAGTAGTTCAAAACTCCGTTTCTAATAACCCTTCATTAAAGCAAATGCTTAATAGTAAAACAAAATTTGTTATGTGGACTCAACATGCTCATGACCAACCACCAATGCAGCCACTTATGGAGAAGGAGATGGTTGATATTCTTGACAAAATTGTAGTAATCAGCAATTGGCAAAAAAGTGAGTTTCATAAAACATTTAATATCCCCAGCAATAAAATGGTAGTCATGAGAAATGCGATATCTCCTACCTTTGAAAAGATGTTCAAAAATAAAACTGAATTAGAAAAAGCAAAAAAGCTTCCACCGGTATTAACTTATACAAGCACTCCTTTTAGGGGTTTAAGCTTGCTGATTCAATTTTTCCCGATAATAAACCAACTAACTGGTGCACAACTGATGATATTTTCAAGCATGAAAGTATACCAAGCGCAAGAATCATACGACCAGCTTTACCAACAATGTAAAAATACACTCGATGTTGATTATGTGGGTTCAATCTCCCAGAAAAAATTAGCAAAAGAATTAAAGTCAATTACCATGCTTTCCTATCCTAATACCTTTGCTGAAACATCATGTATTGCTGTTATGGAAGCGCTGGCATCTGGTTGTAAAGTAATAACCAGTGATCTTGGGGCACTATCTGAGACAACCTCAGGTTTTGGTACTCTCATAAAAATTAGGCCGGATTGGAATGAATATGCAAAAGAATTTGTCAATGAAGCTGTAAAATATCTTCAGGATATTCAGGGTCCAAATAGAAAAAAAATGATGAAAAACCTTTATGATCAGGCAATATTTGCCAACAAGAATTTAACTTGGAAAGTCAGAGCAAAAGAATGGGAAGTATGGTTGACAAAGCTAATAAAAACATCCAAATAGGACTTCAGCTTGCTAATAGTGGGAAGTATGACAAAGCCATAAAATACTTTAAAAAGGCTGCTAAAGATACTCCCGATGTACAACCTATTTATTTCATTGGTTTGGGTTATCAAAAGCTAAATAAACTTGATTTAGCAGAGAAATACTTTAAAAAAGCTCAAAAAATAGATAGAAATATCCCACAGCCTCTTAATGGATTGGGACTTATTTATTTTGAAAAAGGTGATTATAAAAAAGCATCAGATTATTTCAAAGCAGCGCTAGTTATTGACCAGTATGACGTTGCTGCAATGAATAATTTAGGTAATACGTACAAACAAATGAAGGAAGCCGAAAAAGCAATTGAGTGCTATAAAAAAGCAATAAATCTCAACCCATCAAAACCAAATCCATACTGTAATTTGGGAACTGTTTATTTTCAGGAGGGAAATTACGACAAAGCCTTAACATATCTAAAAAAAGCCATAAAGATCGATCCAAACTACTCTCAAGCAGAATATCACTTGGCAATTCTTTACAGGAGGCTAAAAGATTATAAAAAAGCTGAAAAGATATTGCTTGATCACATAAGGAAAAATCCAACCCACATAGAAGGATATGGAGTTTTGGGCAACACTTATCTTGACATAGGAGATCCGGTAAATGCAAAGAAATATTTTGATAAGGCCCTAAAATTAAATCCTAAATATGCACAGGTCTACAATGACTTGGGGAATTATTATCGAGCTGACAATAAACATATAGAATCGATAAAAAATTACCATAAAGCACTATTAATTGATCCTAAACTAACCGGTGCTGCAAGCAATCTGGGAATTGCGTATGTAACGATTGAAAAACTAGATCTTGCATTAAAACATTTAAACCGGGCAATAAAACTAGACAAGAATTGCGTAGAAGCCTACTACCATTTAGGAATTGTCTATGAGAAAAAACAAGATTTTAAAAAAGCCTTGTGGTATTTTGAAAAAGCTTTCCAATTAGATCCCAAACTGGAAAATGCACTCCCTTCGTTAGTATATAACTTAATGCAATCTTGTGGTTGGAATAAAATGAAAAAGTACGAAAAAAGATTAAATAGATTAACAAAGATGCAAATAAAAGAAAAAAAAGATGTTAGCGAACCAGCCATGCTTCATATTGCAAGAGTAGAGGACTTGAGCGAAAACCAAAAAGTAGCAAGATCCTGGAGCAGGTTCTTTGAAAGAAAAGTAAAGGAAAGTGGGATCTCTTTTGATTTTTCAAAAAGGAAGATAATTCAAAAAGGTTCAAGACAAAAAAGAATTAAAGTGGGGTATTTATCATATGACTTTTTTAACCATGCAACCGGACATTTGATGCGTACTTTTTTTGAAAATCATAACAAAAATAGGTTCGAAATATATACATATTCATATGGACCGGATGACAGAAGCAGTTACCGAAAGAAGATTATTAAAGACAGCGAACATTTTATTGATATCTCATCGTTTGGGAATATCGAAGCTGCTAAAAAGATATATAGTGATGGAATTGACATTCTGGTTGATCTTAAGGGTCACACCAGATATAGCAGGTTTGAAATACTTGCCTTAAAACCCGCCCCCGTTGCTATTACCTGGCTTGGTTTTCCGGGTACTACTGGGTCGAACTATATCAATTATATTGTAGCTGATAAGGTTTTATTACCTGAAAAAGACAGGAAATACTACAGCGAAGAACCAATTTACCTTCCCTGTTATCAGATAAATGACGATAAACAAAAGTTAAGTAAGGCTCAAGTTAAAAGATCTGATTTTGGATTACCTAAAAGTGGATTTGTTTTTGCATCTTTCAACTATTCCTACAAAATTAGTAAAAAAACATTTAAAAGCTGGATGAATATCTTAAAAAGGGTAGAGGGGAGTGTCTTGTGGGTATTTGTAAGTAATAATCAGGCAGTTTACAATCTTAAAAAACATGCAAAATCTGTAGGTGTTAACCCGAATAGGTTAATTTTTGCTAAAAGCTTACCAAAAGATAAACATTTAAAGAGAATGACTCTTTCTGGTCTCGCACTAGACACTTTTACTTACAACGGTCATACAACAACCTCAGATTGTCTTTGGGCCGGAGTTCCGGTTGTCACCCTTTGTGGTAAACATTTTGCCTCTCGTGTATCTGCTAGTTTACTAGAAGCTGTGGGCTTGCCTGAATTAATAGCAAATACCCCCAAAGCTTTTGAGGATTTAGCAGTTTCTCTTTCTCAGAATCAAACTAAACTGAAGGGGATTAAGAAGAAACTTAGAACAAACCTTAAAAACTCAACCTTGTTTAATACTAATATATTTGTTAAAAACTTAGAGAGAGAATATTTAAAAGTGGCTAGAAAGAAGTAAATATGGAAAAAGACTTTAATAAAGCAGTAGATAATCTAAAAGAAGGAAACTATAAAACTGCTGAAAAACTATTAAAAAAGATTCTATCCAAAAATCCAAAAGATACAAAAGCATTAAATAACCTGGCGTTGGTTTACAAAAATCAACAAAAACATATTGAAGCAGTCGAAACTTTAAAGGGTGTGCTTGAAATAGATAGTGATAACTACGTAGCTCACAACAATCTTGCCAATATATATATAGTACAGCGAAAATTTAAACTAGCAAAAAGGCATTACCTGTTGGCTATTGGAGCAAAGAAGAACTATGCAGATGCTTTGGGGAATTTGGGAGTGTTGCTTCAGACCACAAAAGATTTTCCCCAGGCTGCAAGATATTATAAAAAAGCTCTTAAAATAGATCCAAATCATGTGGATCATCTTTCAAATTTAGCGTCGATATTGGGTGAAAACGGAAATCCAAAAGGCGCACGAGCTTATGCTGAAAAGGCCCTAATAAAGGACTCTAATAATGCATCTGTTCATAATAATTACGCAAACATTCTTCGTGATTTGGGAGAACTTAGTGGTGCTCAAAATCACTATAAAAAAGCAATTAGTCTTGATCCTCGAATGGCAGAGGCCTATGCAAACTTAGTTGAACTTTCCCTTAAATTATGTTCTTGGGAAGATGTACAAAAATATCACACAAAACTTAAAAATATGGGAGGAGAAACACCATTTTTGGCGATAAGACTAAGTCAAGATCTGGCTTATAGCTTAAAGATTGCAAAATCAGAAAGTGATAGGATTCTTGGTGTGTCACAGCGTGCAAATCTAGGGCTTGATTATTGGTTAAGGGAAAGAAGAGAAAGAATAAGGATAGGCTATATCGGCAACATATTCAAAAATCATCCAACGGGGCGGGTGGTTATGCCTATTTTCTCGCATCACAATAGAAATAAGTATGAAATCTTTGCCTTTTCATACGGGGAGAATGATGGGTCTGATGTAAGGGCTCACGTTGAAAAAAAGGTAGAACACTTTGTTGATATTAGAAACTTAAGTGATGCACAAGCTGCTAAAAAAATAAATAAGTATAAAGTAGAAATACTTGTTGATCTGACAGGTCATACAAGAGGAGGAAGAATGGGGATAATGGCCCATCATCCATCACCCTTTCAAATTTCTTGGCTTGGATTCCCGGGAACTTCTGGTGCAATATACAATAGGTATTTAATTGCTGATACAACTATAGTTCCAGAATCTGAAGCTAAACACTATTCTGAGAAGTTAATACACACTCCAAACTGTTATCAGATAAATAGTGGAAATCCTAAGGTTTCAGAGAAAACTTTTAATAGAAGTGAGTATGGGATAAGTAAGGACGCTTTTGTGTTCTGTAGTTTAAGTAGGGCTACAAAAATAGATGAAAGTACTTTTAGAAATTGGATGAAGATACTAAAGAAAGTACCAGACTCTGTATTAGTTTTGGTTTTTGATAATGATATTGCAACAAAGAAGTTATATAAAACTGCAAAAAAACTTGGCGTTGACTCTAAAAGACTTATCTTTGTTCCAAGATTGCCACATGATCAACACTTAAAAAGATTAAGTTTGTTTGATTTGGCACTAGATCCAAGATTTTATTCAGGTGGAGCAACTACTGCAGATATGTTGTTTATGGGCCTTCCAGTAATTACTATTAAGGGTAATACCTACATATCAAGAATGACTGATAGTCACTTAATTGCTTTGGGGATGGGGGAATTAATAACAAAGACAGAAAACCAATATGCGGGCCTTGCAGTTAATTTGGCTAATAACACAAAAAGATTAAAGGCAGTGAAGAATAAATTAATTAAAAATAAAAAAAGCAATACTTTATTTAACCCAAGAGCTTATATGGCTTTTCTTGAAGACGTATATACAAATATAGTAGTGGGTGATTGGGAGAGTCAATAAGTTATTTTAGAGAAGCAAGGGTGGCTTTGAGCTTGGCATCTTTTAAGATTTTTGCTGCTGATGAAGCAGTATCGTGTGGGGTAAGCACTTCATCCCAAACAGCATCTGCAATCTCTGAGGATGAAGCACCACCTGCAGGGGTTTCAATGTAAGTATCGGTTCCACTATCCACTGTTTGGTCGGTTGTATTGTTAACTATCGTATTTCCGTTTCTGACCATAGTTCTATCAACTCCACTTCCAATATCAATTCCATGATCACTATTTTGATAAATAAGGCAGTTATCTATAGTGTTATCGGCAATTGAGGTGCCCGATAAAGCAATTCCGTCGACATTGCTGTATACAATGCAGTTGGCAATCTTGGTTCTAACTGATGAATTACCAAGATTTATACCATTACCAGTGCCGCTCTCACCGGCATCTTCAACTACACAGTTTATAATCTCCGTCCCCTCAGCTGAAGAAATCGTTATCCCATGGCTTCGGACGGTAGTGATCCAACAATCTTTAATCACAGAAAGGTTCCCAGTAAGCGAGAGAGCATCATCAGTACCACTTGTATAGGTAGAGATATAAAGTCCACTTACTTCTACCCCCCCTGCAGTTACAGAGATAGTGTCAGAACCTGAAGCGTTAGGGATAAGTTGAAAGGTATATCCCGGCCCCTTTACCTTAGTGGTTGCTTTTGTGATTGACAGTGTTTCAGTTACGGTTGTTATTCCTGAAGTATGGGTTGAAAGACAAAAGATAATATCGTGATTTCCTGCAGTTACAAGATCATGAGTGGCTGAAAAGGTAGCTTTTGCTGCTGAAGGTGATAGGCCATCATTGGCATTGTCTCCTGAAGTTGGATCCCAGTAATATATGTTTCCAAAACCTTTGTTTGATCCGGTCAGTGATGCCACTAAATAACCGAGATTGGTAGTGTCTGTGGTTGTTGGATATGAAATAGTTCCAGCGGAAGAGGATAAATTCAATACCTGTGTATATGTGGATGGAGCAACAGGGTTGTCATCCAATCCTCCCACAAGATTTCCCCCTGAAATTGTACACTGAACCGTATCAGGGCCTAGTCTTGCCTCAAAACGCACCCTCCAGCTGTCTAAAAGTCTCACCGTAATTGCGGTGTACACGCTACCTCCCAAGTCATCTTTACCCGAAGCATCTGCAATTTTAGCATAGGCTATTCCGGGGTTTAAGTTATCTTCATTGTCTCTTATTTGATTAATAAGATACTGCAGATCAAGAGTTATATCAGGAGCTGGTACCTCAATAATTGAGTTGTAAAAATCAAAAACCAGTGGTAATGCCATGACTTGATTATAGTAACTTAAATAGTAAGTTCCAAGAACTATCTACTCACGAAGGTAAAGTATAAACCAAATTGTAAGAAACCCTGTTTTAAATAACGGTAACAATTGTATCAGAAGTTCGAATGGTAGAAGTAGAATATCCGTTAGACGCAAAGGTAATACCAGTAAGCTCGAAAGGTAAAATTGCGGTTGCTGCATATCTTCTTACTCTAACAATAAGCGTTCTGTCTTCAGTATAAATAACTGTTACTGCTGTTGATGTTTCAGTTGCAACCTGATCAATAAAAGGTACATAGGCGGTATCGTCTGTTTGAGTAAAGGTCCTGCCTAAAGATCCGGATGCGAGTGTGAAAGTTTTTGTATCCCACGAGGAGTAAGTGTATCTTGCTTCTCTGGCTGATGTAGTGTCGCTTATATCAACGACACGAACAACTCCAAGGTTACCATCTTCACCTGATGGAGTATCTGAGGCGATATCTTCAGTGACGACAAAAGTAGTACTTCCTGTGGTATTGTTTGCAGCAGCAGTATAAATCGATTTGTGAATCGTTGTCGTTTGTGTGTCTGACAGTGCTCTGTAAACTGCGACCCTATCTCCTGAGATTGTGTTTCCAATTGTGACTGACTGTTGATTTGGTGGTGTTCGGGGGTCACCGTCAGAGTCGATCAACTGGAAGTTCTGAATGTCTGCGGTGGCCATGCTTTGAATCCACACTCCTTGAGCACCAAAGAATGTACCACCAGCGAAAGTTCCAAAAGGGGAAGCCTTAACTGGAGAAAAAGTGTTTGTCGCTGACGTTTGATTATCCTCGTGGGCCCTAATATATAGCTGACCCTCTTTAGTTGTATAAGCATGTACTGGCCCATCAGTTGACGAAGTTGGAAACATATCAGTGGTGGACCCTAATCTTGTTAGATATTTTAAGTACTCATATACACCACCTAAGGTAAAGGAGTTGCACCCAATAATTACTGAGTAAGGATATGGGGTTCCTTGTTCAAAGGCTTTATCCATTGTATAGGCAACTACCATGTCAGCACCAGCTGATGCGGAATTTGCACCAGCGGTTATGGTTTCAGTATCTACTGGATATTCAGAAGATACGTTTCCTAAAGTCATTGTTCCGGCACCTGATGCAGTTGATTGGGCAAGAAAGATGCCTGATCCACCGGCCCAAGTAACAGTATCAAACTCAGTAAACGATCCGGAAATACCGTCATAAGCAACGGTTCCGTTTACAAATGCAACTGTAATTCCTGAATAGACTGCAACTGCTGTTGCCGCAGTCGTATTGTTAAGATCAACAGAAGTAGCCAAAGGAACAGCGTTACGACCACCTGCATCTAAGTCTATTCCGAAATGATCATAGAGATCTGCATTTCCTGCAGCGGGATAGTTTCGTAAATAAACTGTAACGTCACCGCCATCAATAAATGTATCGGACTCTTTTACCTTAAGAAGGATATCAATATGTCTTGTAGATGAAGCAGCTTTATCTTCTGGCCACCATTCAGCACCTGAAAAGATCCTAGAACCATCTTGTTCAACATAAATTTGCTCCTCACCAGTGCTTTGTTCAATCGTTCCTAGGGTGTAGATATTGGCCCAAAGGTTTTCTCCAGTAGTTGAAACGGCCGTCATTGTTTTAGAGCCAGTTCCGCCAGTTACACTTACACCCTCTGAACCATTATCAAAAAGATCAGCAGAAGTAATCATTCTAATCCACCATTCGTTATTGGTGTTGTCATAATCAAGCAATGTTCCATCGTGGGTGGTTACCGCCCCCTCCACAGGTAATCCAATATCACCAGCATCAGCGTTAGTGCCTCCTACGGCGAGGGGTAATATTCTTATCTCATCGTCTTGTCCGGTAGTGGTAACGGCTCCAGTTTTTAAGTATTCAAAACAGTTTCTGTAATACGATCCACCTTCATTTTCCCGGGCTTCGTTCATAAACCAACCATTAATTAAGGTGTACTCAGTAGGGGTCTGGGCACTCATTGGGACCGGATCATCCATCTGGTCTAGATCATCAAAAGTATTCTGAAGATATGAATACAAAGCATTTACTGTATGTACCTCACCAGATTGGTTAGTAGAGTGAGCTATTCTTTTATTGACGTAATCTATAGTGAAATCGGTCTCTATTGCCATCTTTTATTATCTCCTGAAATTCAGTATATGGATCTTGTTGGTAGCGTGTCAAGAGGAATTATCACTATTACCCAAATTGTTATATTAGTACGCCAAATGATGTAGATAAATTTTCCCAAATAGGAGTTTTAGGAAAGTCTTTCACTATGTTTTCCGTCTTTGCACTCGCAAGTTGCTAATGGATTTCTGTGTCTAGGACATCCAATGGTAGTACAATTTCCGAAATCATTAGTCTCAATTCCACATTTGCCGATACAGACATAATGAAGCTCATTCAGTTTTGATTTTTTAGCTGTTTTCTTTTTTGGTTTTGCCATATTAATCTTTTGTATTTACCCTCGGTCTGAAGGATTGCCTTGAGTAACACGCTGCCCCGCCTCCTCTTCTGCGGTGGGGTCAACAATATTAAAAGGTAATTTGGAAATATCATCTATCCATCTTAAAAAAGAACCTGGAAATGTAACATTATATATAATAGTCATGGCTCGAAGTATTTCATCTGATCCTTTGCCATTAGCGCAGTCTACTTCCATGATGGTTACAATGTTTTTATTAAATACATCCTTGACCTTTTTGTCTTTTTTAAGTTCATTAAGGGGTTTGAATTGCTTTTCTGCATATCCAAAAGCCAGCAAATCTTCAACTGAATAATACCATTCACTTTTGTAAAATCTTCTTACAGTTGACTCTCCATATGGAACAGGGAAGGGGCCTTTGGGGAGAACTTTCTTTTTAGTTGATTTTTTCTTTCCAGCCTTTTTGTCAACTTTTTTTGGAGTTTTAGTTGGTTCTTTTACTTTTTTACTTTCTTCTTTTTTTGATTTGGTCTTCTTATTGGTACTTACAAATTTACCACCTGAATCACGGGGCGGTGCATTTTTAGGTGTATATGCTTCGTCTTTTTCGGTTTGTTTTTTGTTTCCCAGAAAACTAATTGCTACCATATTAACCCCTAATTGTTATACTTTTTTTGTCTTTTTGTCAACTTTTTGTTTTTTAAATTTTTGAAAGCAGGAAGAGTATTTCCCATTATTTTAGGATCATGAATGTTGTGTGAGACGACGTATTGTGAAGTAGAGTTTGGTAAAATTTCCCAGGGTTTATCGATATTAAGGGTACTTTTAGTATTTGAGATAACCGATCTTGTTTGTCCTTCACCAAGCCCTCTTGATATCCATATGGGAAAACCCAAGTAAGCATCCTTTTTCCAGTTTTTTGTTTTGTCAACCAGGGTAGTTTTAGTGGCTTTGGTTACAACTCCCAGGTCATCTGCTGCTAATTTGGGAGCATTTTTGGTTAGGTGTTTTAGAGTTGGATTATTTTTTATAAAATCCGGGATTGGATACCACTCAGTGTGTTTATAGTCTTTTCTTGTTTTTGATGCATAATCCACTTTCATAAAACCAGCAAATTTTGGATCAGGAGCGACGCTTACACAATCACGCTTTTGACCGTTTACGTCAATTATTTTCATATATGCAATTATCGGTTATTTATCGTTTTGTTTCAACCGTCTTTTATGAGCCTTTCTCCAAGTATCATCTGGTCCGTTAACTTTAACAAAAACATTTTGGATCACTTTTATAGTTTTTGGGAAACATATTAAGTTTACTTCAGGGTGAATTCTTGCAAATATGTCCCTTTTGTTTTTAAAAAAATTATTCTCGTTGAAATATTTAAAATAGTGCCAGTAGGGGATATATTTTAGTTTAGTTAGATACGTAATTATTTCTTTCGTAACTTTTCTGTCTTTGGTACTGCATTCAACATATATAAATGGATTATGTTTTTTAATTGTATTTTTTGCACTGTGAAGGACTTTTATCTCATCTCCCTCTACGTCAATTTTGATTAACTTTACGCGTTTGTTTTTGGGGAACTTGATTTTATCAACAGTTGTTGTTTTTATTATTTCCCCCCCCTTCATATTCTTAATTTTAAAGGAGCCAAAATTTTGTTGAATTCTTTGATCCAAAATTAGGCTTTTTACAACCCTTTCTTTGTCTGATATGAACTTATTTATACAAATGATGTTAGTTAAATTATTAAGGGCAATGTTGGTGTGCAAGAAAGAAAGGGCCGTTCTTTGAGCTTCTATTGCATAAACGACACCACCCGGGGAGACTGCTTTCGCAAAAGGAATACTGTGGGTTCCAATATATGCTCCTACATCCAAAACAACATCCCCGGGAGCTAAAAGCGGCGTTAAGACTTCAATTTCATGCTCCGTCCATTCACCATACAGGTCTAACGATTTTCCTACAAAAGAATCATTGGTGTTATAAGCAAAGTATCCGTGGCGACATTTTTTTATTGCAAAATATCCGTTTTGAAAGCTTTTCTTGTTTATCATTTGACTAACTTGCTAATTTATTACTAATTTCCAAGTGTAATTGTCATTGGTTTTTTATTTTCCATGTACCTATCCCACATCAGAATATATAGCTTCTCAAGATTATATACAAATTTATTAGTGTCAAATATTGGATAATTATCGCGGTTTTCTCTTAACTTTTCTTTTATATTTCTTAATTTGCTTGAACTATTTGCCAGTTGTATTGCCAGTTTTTCGTATTCTTTTGGAGATTTAGTAATAAGTTCATTTAGGCCAATAGCTTTTAATAAACTTGCTGACACTCGTGATGCCAAATGGCCTCCTTTTATGGTAATCACCGGCACTCCTACCCATAGAGAATCTGACGTTGTTGTGTGACCATTACAAATAAAAGTATCAAGAGCAAGGTCTGATAAAGATAACCGATTCATATGATTTTTGTAATCTGTTGACGGGGCAAAGATGATTCTATTTCTTGAAATATCTCTTTTATCAAACCATTTGGTTATGTTTTTTTTCATATATTCATTTGTTTGCCAAAGCCATAAAACACTACCATCTACTTTTTTTAATATATTTGTCCACGTATTAAAAACTTTTGGAGTATATTTTACAGGTTGATTAAATGAAGAAAAAACAAAACCCTTAATAGGTAGTCCCATGCTTGATCTTTTTAGTTTTTTGTTTATTGCAATATTTTTGTCAACTTTATAACTATTAACAAAGAAAGTATCTGGCATATAAGCAAACTTCTCAGTGAAGAATTTTTCATCCTTTCTAGGAGTAGCGGTTTTATCGGTTATTATATAATCAATGAAATCTGAACCAGTAGTTCCGGGAAGGCCAATTCTTGATACTTGAATAGGTGCTGGCTTTAATGCGTCGATTGCCATTCGGGATCTAACAGAATAGCAGTTTAGATTTACTAATATATCTACTTGGTCCTGGTTTATCTTTTTTGCGGCATCATAGTTATTGGTTGTACTTAGGTCTATAAAATTGTCACTATCTTTTTCAATTAATTTTCTGTAATAGCTTTTATCATCTGGTCCGTATGAGTAAGTATTAATTGTAAATCTTTTACGGTTGTGTAGTTTAAATATTCCTGACATAAGATAGGAAGTTGGATGGTTAATAAAATTACTTGAAATGTAACCTATTTTAATTTTCTTGCTTTTTTTATATCTATATTCAAATTTTGGCAAATGACTAACCTTTTTGTTTATTTGATCACTCCATTTTTTGGCAACATTTAAATTAGTTTTTTGATTCTCAAATCTATAGATATTAAGAAGGGGGGTGTCGTCTGAATATGATTTTGTGTTTAGGTTTTTCCAATCACATGTTTGCATGTTGGCATAAGTTAATAGACTTTTTGAATAGGTGTGTTTGGGATTGATTTGAGTGCACTTATTAAATACTTTTTTAGCATCATCCCATTTTCCATTCTCTATATGCATAAGACCCAAGGTGTAATATGCATCGGTATTTTTATTGTTTATTTTTAGTGCCTTTTCTAAATGATTTATAGCTTTATATTCATTTCCTAGTTTATTTAATACCATGCCAATATTTGCATGAGCCACATCTAGATCGGGGTCATTTTTAATTGCCTTAGAATAGTTGTCCAATGCCTTTTCATAGTCTTCATTATTTATGTGCGAATTACCATATTCAGTGTAGGCTTTGGCAAGTAGTAACCTTTCCTCATTTGCATCAGGATTCTTGGTCAAATATTTTTGAAGCACTTCTACTGCCTTTTCGTATTCTTTTATTGTCATATAAATTGGACCTAATACTGCATATGACGAGTAATACTCAGGATTAATTTCTAAAGATTTTTTGGCGTAAGTTAGTGCTTTATTAAAGTCTTTTTTCTCAAAGTAAATTTTTGCTAGGTTATTATAAGGTTGAGAAACATTGGGGTTTAGTTTAATTGTCTTTTTATAGTATTCAATTGCTTTTGGTATTTTACCCAATTTTCTATATACATTTCCCAGGTTATTATATGCAGCAAAATTTGAAGGATTAAGGTTAATCGCGTTTCGGAAACTGGCTTCCGCTTGTGCGAGATCTCCTTTGTCAAACTGTTTTGCCCCAGTAAGATTATAGTTTTTAGATTTCTCTTCGGAGGTAATATACATTTATAGCGGCAACATCTTTTATAGTGACAACAGTTTTTGTTTTTGATTTTTCAAATATCCTTTCCACATTTGTTTGTATAGGCTTTCCATGTCTTTGATAAAGGTTGACGTATCAAATAGTGGACAATTCATACGGTTTATGATGAGTTTTTGTTTAATCGTTTTTAATTCTTCAGGATTATTGGCCAGTGAGACTGCGAGGTTTTCATATTCTTTTTCAGTTTTTGTTATAAGCTCGGGAAGCCCTGCTGCCGATAAAATGCTTGTGGCAACACGGGAAGCAAAATGTTTACCCTTAAGTGTAATAACCGGAACACTGGCCCAAAGACTATCTGAGGTCGTTGTATGGCCGTTATATGTAAAAGTATCAAGTCCTAAATTTGAAAGAGAAAGCCTGGCAAGGTGGTTTTCGTTTGCCATATAATTTGCAAAAACCAATCTTTTCGGATTAATCCCAGCCTTTTTTGCGTGCTTGACAAGATTTTTTTCAGGCAATGCACTATTAGACAAAAGCCACAAAACACTATTTGGCACTCTTTTTAAGATCCTAACCCAGCTTTTAAATGTTCTAGGATTAATCTTAGTGGAGTGGTTAAAACAGGAAAAAACAAATGCATTTTCTGGTAGGTTAAAGCTTGCTCTTTGATAGTTAATGTTTGCAATCGGTCTTTTATTATCATTTATTTGATAACAATGTGGCATATATGCAAATTTTTCGGTGTAGTATTTTTGTTGACTTTTTGGGGTTACTATTTTATCGGTGATGACATAATCGATATAATCTGCCCCCAGCGTTCCTGGAAAACCAAGATAGGAGACAATAATGGGGGAGGGTTTAAGTGATGCAATTTCAAGTCTATTTTCTCTAGTGTGGCCTTTAAGATCAATTAAAATATCTATCTCATCGTTATTTATTATTTTTGCAGACTCCACGAAGTCATTATCAATTATATCTCTAAAAACATCCGCATCTTTTTCTAATTTATTTCTGTAGTAACCCTTATCATTGGGTCCATACGAATATGCATACACATCAAAGTTTTTTCGGTTATGGGTTTCAAAAAGAGCTGATATTAAAAATGCAGTTGCGTGATCAAAGTAATCTCTTGAAAGATACCCCAATCTAATTTTTTTATGTTTAACGTTTTTTGAAAAAGAAAAGGGAGGCAATAATCCTTTAACTTTTTCTTCAATTTGTTTATTTTTAGACTTCGCAACCAGCAAATTATATTTCGGATCCATATGAGTTATCACATTTACAAAGGGAGATATTGATATGGACGTCTTACTTCTGATTTCTTTATCAGTAACTTTTTCGATTTGTCCAATTACCTTTTCTGAATTATCCCAATCACAAGTTTGCAAAAGTAGTTGTAAATAAACACTTAAAGCTGGTCCAAATTCAGGGTAAATATTAAACACATTACGAAGTGATTTAACCGATTCTTCAACCTTATTTGTCATCTGATAAGTAAGGCCCAGATGGTAGTGAGACCTTGGATCTTGGGGGTTGAGTTTGATTGACCTTTTTAAATAACTAACAGCTTTTGGAAATTGTCTACTGTTTAAATAGGCCACACCAATGTTTCCATAAATACTTGCATTTTTTGGCTCCAAAGTTAGCGCTTTTTCAAAGTACGTAATCGCTTTTTTATTTTGACCTTTATCTAAAAAATAAACACCAAGGTTATTTAGCGGATCTACTAGTTTGGGATTTAAACGAAATGATTTTAACCAATACTTTTCAGCCAAAGTTGGTTTATTTAGGCTTTTATATAAAGTTCCTAAATTGTTATATGCAAGTGCGTTTTTGGGATCAAGCTTTACCGCACTGGTTAGTAACTTAGCTGAATCTTTATATTGTTTTTCATCTGATAAATACACTCCAAGATTGTTTTTGCTCATTGAAAGTGATTTCTTGCTAATTGCGGATTTAATCGAAATCGCTGCTGGATCAAGTCCTTTTTGGTATCTTTCGTAAACTTTTGAAAAGGATGTTTCTAAATCCTTTGTAAATTTATTGGTATCAAAAAGAGGAAAAGTTTGTCTATTTGCTAGTAATTTATATTTGATCATTTTTAGTTTACCAAGATCTTTAGCCAAACTAATAGCTAATTTTTCATAAGAAGATAAGTTCTTTGTAACCATTTCAGACAAATCAATTGCTGATAGAATACTTTCAGAAACGCGAGATGCAAAATGATTACCCTTTATACTTATCACGGGGACTCCGGCCCAAAGTGAATCTGAGGTTGTTGTATGACCGTTGCACGGATTCGTGTCCAAAGCCAGGTCACATAGTGACACTCTGGCTAAGTGTTTTTCTTCTGGTAAGGAGGGGCAAAATACAATTCTTTTTTTGTCAACACCAGCCTTTTTAGCTTGAGAATGTAAATATTTAACCTGATTTTTATTTTGTTTAAGAAGGATAAGATAACTTCCCGGTACCTTATTTAGTATATTCATCCAGGAAGAAAAGACGTCTTGTGTAATTTTATATGCACTTCCGAAATTGCAAAAGAGAAATCCATTTTGTGGAAGTTTAAAATCTTTCTTTTCTAGGTCTTTTTGTATTTGTTGTTGGTTATCTGTTGGTTGGTAAGTAAAAGGCATAAAAATTGGTTTTTCGCTGTAGTATTTAAGATCACTTTTTTTGGTGATAACCTTATCAGTTATAATGTAGTCAACAAGGTAAGATCCTGTTGTTCCTGGGAAACCAAGCCAGGAAATAATAATTGGGGCTGGTTTCAAGCAAATTATTTCAAACTTTGATCCTTGGGTTTGACCCTTAAGATCAACCAAAATATCTATCTTGTCAGAATTAATCCTATCTGCAGCTTTTTGGGGACTTAAGGCCTTAATATCAACAAATATTGTTAATTTTTCGATCATTTTTCGATAGAAGCTCTTATCGTTTACTCCATACGAATAGGCATAAATATCATACTTTTCCTTGTTATGAGCAGCAAGGACTCCAAGAAGTAAATGTGAAGTTGCATGATTGTTAAAATCAGATGAAAGGTATCCAATTTTTATTTTTTTGTTTTTGGTGATTTTATTGGGGTAGGGCTCAAATTGCACTCTGCTTTGCATATAGGTTGACCAAATACGGGCAATTTTAAAATTTTCTTTTAAGTTATTTTGATAGATTGCTGATGAAAAGGCGGTGTGGGGGGGGAGGATTCCGCGCTCAATGTGTTCATCGGTTCTAATTTTCATTTCTTTGGCAACAGCCTTTGCATTTTTCCAATCACAGTTACTTCTTAACTGGTGGTAATAATGTGTCCATGAAGGACCGTAATCGGGATTTAATTTAACTGCTTTTTTAAAGTGATAAAGTGCTTTTTTATCGCCCAAATGCAGTAAGCATATTCCTAAACTATAATTAACATCTGCAATGTCGGGATTAATTTTATTTGCTTTATTAAAGTAGTTTAATGCTTTTTTTGGATTAAGATTAAGATAATACCCACCAATGTTGGTAAGGGCCAGTAAATTTGTTTTATCTTTTTTAAGTGCTTTTCTAAAATAGTATTGTGCTTTTTTAATTTCACCCATATATTGATAAGTCACTCCGATATTATTAAGTGTCATTGTGTTCTGGGGGGATAGTGAAAGAGTTTTTCTATATGATTTTAAAGCTTTGTCATATTCACCTCGAGCCATGAGACAAACTCCTAGATTATAATGACTTTGGGGAAGTAGTGGATTTGCTTCAATTGCTTTTTCAAAGTATTGATAGGCCGTATCGATTTGCCCTTGTGTCATGGCTTCATGGCCAAGAAAATTTAGTCTGTCTGCATCCATAGTTAGTTATGGCTATTATACAAAACAAAATAGGGATTATGGTGTGAAGTTTGGGTCGGTTTGCCAGACGGCAGTTACTGTTAAACCAGAGGATGTTATTGTAGCACTTGCCTCAAAAGGGAGATATCCATTGTATCTTGCTCTTACTATAACAGCAACATCTCCTGTGTATTTATATGTAGTAGACGCTTTGTAATATCCTTCTGCACCGTATGATGTTGTAGCCTGGGTATTCATGATAGTTGACTCGTCACTTGCTTTATGGATTCTTACCCTTACATAGTTAGCTGGTTCGTCACCTGTTTTTACGCCCTGGATAACCAAATCAACAGTTGACTCAGGGCTAAAGGCGGCACCCGCATTATCAGTAAAGGATGAAACTGCACCTAAATCGGATAAGCCTGAAACGGCCCAACCGCGAGTTAGGGCAACGTTTCTTATGGTTTTAAAGGTGTTTGGAGATCCCAGCGATACACCTTGGATAGGATTTGCATATTCTGCTCTTCCTTCTAAAGCCACATCATCCCAACCGTCTGTGGCGTCAAGAGTTGCTTCACCCAATTTTGCTTGAAAGTGATCATATAGTTGTTGCATGTTTCGAGCCGTTCCTGAAATTGTTCCGGCTTGAATTATCCAGTGGAATCTTTGTTCCGCATGGGTGACTGATTCGGTTGCTGATCCTCCTGAGGTGGAATCGTTTATTATTTCTCCATCTGAATTGAAAGCATTTCCGTTTCTACCATCAAGAAGCAGGGTTGCATCAGTTCCGATTGATCCATCTCCTTCGAGAATGTCTTCAATAACACCACTTGCTGTGGATATGGCACCTGTTACTGTATCTCCAATTGAAAATGCGGCGGTTGCAATTGATGTTACTTTAATTATTGAATGCTCTTCGGTTGCTTCATTAAAGGTTACTTTTAAAGTTCCATCAGCAACAGCTGTTGCTTCGACTGCTTCCACTTGATAATCGTCATCAAGAAGGGTGACACCTTTAGAAACTGCAGCATCTATTGTTGCCGAGGAAACGGTGGGTATATAGCCATATCGATATGCTTTATAGGCAGCTGGGGTATGGATTGTGGTAGTAATTGTTGTGGTACCACTTGGTACATAATTTGCACGAAGATATGTTGATGAGGCATCGCCTGTTGCATCACTTGAATCCTGATTGGCAATAGCAACAGAAGGTGCAGTTTCAATGATTTTTACCCTTGCGTTTAGAATATCTGTTCCATCAGGCTCTTCCACTTTCCAGGTAACAATGAAATTCTCATTCACACTTCCAACCCACGGAGATCCTGTATCATCAAAAGCAAACTCATCTTGGTTAGATCCCACTGTGATTCTACTTCCAGCCCCATCACCAACATTATTAAGGTTAAAAGTTTGGGTTGAATCAGTAATTGATAAATAAGGTTTGTTGGCAGTGGTGTTGGGAAATGCTTCGCCTGTTATTGATATTGTGGTTGCGCCTCCGGCTGAATCTTCATACCCTGCACCTTCAATTATTGACCACTCATCTGAAGTTGTTGCTATGCCGTCATAAAGATCCATTGAACCCCTGGCATCATTCGCCGAAACGATTTTGTTTCTAAGTGGCGTTATTGTTGCTGAACTTGAGATATTTCTGAATACTTGTGTTGGATTAGAAAAGGAATTATCAACTAAATTTACCGTAGTCCCCGCTGAGCCGAGGATAGTTGAGCTAGTTCCAAGATATACGTTTGAAGTGTTAATAAAAGAATTACCGTAGAGAAACAACTCATCAACATCCACATTAGCGGCAGTGAAAGAATAGGGGAGAGAAGCATTTACTGATTTGATAATTATTCCATCGCTTCCAACCATTAAGGAGCCACTTCCAGTAACAGATCCAAATTGAACACTATTTGTTCCAGTTGAGTTTCCGACAACATTAATTGCGTAATGTGTTGAACTGACTAGTGCGTCGGCAAAAAGAACAATCTCATTTGAGTCACTAAAATATGTTGTAGTTGCTCCAGAACTATCTCCAAAAGTAATTGGACCCTGGGCGACAAATGCGCCAAACTTCTTGGCTAGAACACCATAGGCAGGAGTTACATCAGCTGCAATTATTTCGTCAAATGTACCCTTATCTCCAGATGTACCACCTTTAACCAGTAATCCATCACCATAATAAAGAATATCCACCCAACAGTTGTTTTCACCAACAACAGTTTTACTTGTTATTTTGAAATAGATTGTGATGTAGCGTATTTCATTGTGAATAAGGCTTCCACTGGAATCGTCAGGAGTTGTACCCGTGTAACAAACATAATTCTGAAATCCGCCGTAGTAATTATCATATCCTCCTACCCACCATTCTTCATAATTGCCGCCGCTGTCAGTCAAACGAAGCCGAAGTCCACCGTTAGCCCATGTATCAAAAGTTCCTGCTGTTTGTGCCCAGAAGTAGATATGAGTTTCACCCGCTATATCAAGATAGGTATTAGAGTGGTCTGTGTAATAATCATACTGAGCATAACTCATTTCCTGCGATACTTTTTCAATACCAACCGATCCTGCACCTTCACGATAGATTCCAGTATCGACAGCAGTGGCTTCGTTACTGGTCCAGTTGTCTATTACATCACAATCATCAATTTCGGTTAAGTCAGCTGTTAATGTAACTGCCATGTTATTTTTGTTTTATAGACCTGTCGTAAAGGGCAAGACTTGTTGCCACTACGGTCCAAAGAATATATTTTGACACTTCGATAGTAATTATTTTATCATTTTTTCCAAGCTTAATATTTGAAAAATTAAGCCCTTTGATGTCACTACCGAATATATATAAACAGTCCGATTTGGGGTGTTTGAGTTTTTCTAAAGTGGTATATTTCTTTTCAGATAGGGCATTGGAGTGTTCGAAATATAATTTTGTAAATTTTGAATATTTTTTTAGAGCTTCAGGTAAGCTTTTATAGGTTTCGCATTTGATATCAAGGCTGTTGTGTTTATGAACCATTCCTTTTTCTGTTTGATCAATAATAATAAAAATATCTGCATTAAGTGCCTTTATTGTTTCCGTATAAAGCTGCATAATATCAATGTCTCTATCTGATTGGGTATAATTCCAATAATCATCAAGGTGAACAACTACTCCTACCTTTCCTGTTTTTTTAGACATCTTTAAATATTATCTTAACTGGCAATACGGTTTTGTTCAATTGCCTATTCTTGCTTGTGTTGTATTGAAGAATTTTGTTTATTTATGATACTATTGGTCTATTAAACGGAAAAAAGGAGGTAATTTTGTATAACCATATTTTATACTTTTTGTATTGGTTTTTTAACACTCTAGTTTTGTATGTATTTTACGTAATTTTTCCGGATAGTGTAGTGTTGGGGAACTATCGATTTAGTGCCGTAGAATCGGCTATATATGCAGGATTTTGGGTAACATTTTTTGTCTGGGTGTTTTGGGATTTTGCAATTGCTAGGGGACTTAAATTTGATACCCACATCGTAACGATTGGATATTTTTGGTTGGTTAATGCATTTGCCTTTTGGTTAGTTGCCAGATTTTCTCATGTTGCCGGATTTGGGATAATTAATTTCTATTGGGTATTTGCTGTAGCTCTTGCTGCCTTTATCTTTCAAAGAATGGTTTGGTGGGTTGTTGTTGTAAGAAGGGCAAAAAAGTAAAGAAAGGCAATAAGAATAAGGGATAATTAAGATAAGTATACTATTCTTCTTCTTCCTCTTCGTTTTCTTTCTCCTTCTCCTTTTTCTCTTTCGCCTTTTGATTACTTGAAAGACCGGAGTAGAGCAAGGTGATAATTCCCTTTATAAGGTAGTAAATAGTTGGAATTACAAGGAGAGCGCCTGTGTAAGCAATTGCCAAAGTCCATTGTATTGGTGTCGTTCTTGCACCGGTTGCCGTTTGTTGAATGGCGTAAAGCTGGGCAGTAAATGCCAAAAGAAAAGTAATGATTGCCTTTTTGAAATACGCTTTTTCTATAAATGAGAGAAGAAGAACAATGGTTATAAAAAGACCTGCGACTTTTAAAGCAATTGCAAAAGAAGTAAATGGATATTGTAAGTAGATGGCATGAAAAATAAACTGGTTTGGACTTGTGACAACGATTGAAACAGCCCCAGACAGTTTATCGATAACATATGAAACAAAAAAGAAGAGTGCTGCGGCAACTAACGAGTATTCCTTTTTCATAATTTTTCCTTTTCTTTTTTACCAGTAACGGTACTATATGTACTACTTGATATTATAACAACAACCCAAATAGCTACAAGAAGATATAAAAGTATAATAATTTATTTGCCTTAAAACTTTAGAACATTTCGTAATATTCACCATAAGTGGGTCCTGTTGGGGGACTTTGGTCTCGGTTGCTCCAGTTGCTGTCAAAACCGGATGATCCAACTGCATAAGTATAATTTCCTGACGCATCTTCTTTCATGATAAACCAGGCAGCGTCTTTGTTTGTAAAACCATAATAAGCTGGTACTGAATCATCCAGTCGGCTTATCCTGTATCCATCGGTGGGGTGTTTTACTGCAGGATCGATTTGTGTTCCCGTTGTATCCTTAATTGATACGGTTCCGGGTCCGGGAACGCTTCCAAAGAATGCCGCTTCTGCTTTTTTAGTAAATATTGAAAAGAGAAACAAACTGGCCCCAGCTGAGCCGATTAGTTTCAAAAACATTCTTCTGTCAATGTCAACCTTTTCCTTTTTTAATTTTATAACTTCAGTTGATTTTTCTGTCTTTTTTCTTTTCGGTTTTGACTTTATTACTTTTGCCTTTCGCATCTCTTGGGCTGGCAATATTATTGCTTTATTTCTTTTGGGGAAAACCTTTAAACCAAAATAGATAAAAAGAGGATAGAAAAGCATTGAAGAAACCAGATGTGAGTATGTTTCAGCGGAAATAAAGCTGGATATTATTAAAAGTGAAATGATAATAAAGTTGTAATATATCAGTATTTTTTTCATTTATTTTCTATTTCAATATAATCTTCAAAGATATAACCGACTTCTTCATCATTTATTTTTATCTCATACCACCCGTTAATTTTTTGAGTATATTCATAAACCTCTCCATTTTGTGCTTTTCCTATAACGTCAGAATAAACCGAGGCTTTTTCTACAATATTTACTGAAGGTGAGCCATCTTTGATAACAACAATTAGTTTTAGATTTGGTTCATGGAGTGCATTTGAGCCATCTTGATTTGCCGGATAAACAAGTGGTGATGAGGACTGCGGGTCTTGCAATGGTGCGGTTTGGTTATCATTTTGGGCTTTTATGTTGACATTAACGATTCCAAAAACAAAAAGGATAATAAAAATGGCGATAATTGTTGTGATTTGCTTTTTCGAAAGAGAAGGTGTGTTTTCTTCTGATGCGGGCTTTTTCCTTATTCTTGCAAGAGTTTCAATTGCAAAATAAGCAACAACAGGCAGGAAAAGAATTTGGAATACCACTGATCCCACAGTTCTTGCTGTAAATGCCCCGCTTATTGTTAGAAATAGCGAGGCAATAACACAGTAGGTGAAAAATAGTATTGATAATATTTTTCTTTTCATTACTTTAGTTTATTTGACAGCCTCGACATTGTTGGCACTGACCCAGCCGGGAAGGGAGTTGTCAAATATTATTTTATACCAGTTTCCTGCTCTTTCTGTGAACGGGTACTCACTTTCCTTTTTTAATTCACCGATTTTTTCTGAAGCAATAACTGCATCTTCATAAACATAAACTATACTTTGGATTGAGGGAACAACTCTAATATTTCCTTGTATTTCTTCATCAGCCTCTGATAAGACACCAGATAGGCTTTCACTTTTAATGTTTGAGTCAGTGATTTCTTGTTCAAGCTTTACCTTGATGAGTTCTTCCTTCGTTTGATCTAGTTCCTGGAAGCATTTCTCAGCATTTTCTTTGCAATCATCGAGTTCTGAGCTTTTTTGGGTGAGTTCGTCTGAGCGAGCTGACAACTCATTTTCAAATTCAGTCTTGTCTGCTTTGTCTTTAGTTAAAGAAAGAAAATATGTATAAACAGCAAGGGCAGAAATGAGAACGATTATAATTAACAGTCGAATAGACCATTTAGAAAGATCTACTTCTTGGGCACTTGTGAGCTTTAGCCAGAAATAAAGAAAAATAGGGAGGATTAAGATTCCTGATATAAAGTTTTGCGGAGTAGGGGAAAGAAACGCAGAAGTTAGAAAAAAGACGGTAACTGCGATTGCGCTGTAGATAAAAATGTATTTTTCAAACTTTCTCATATTTTCCACTCAAAGTATAAGGTAATTTGTAATTTGTTCATTACCACTAATTTAGCATACAAGCCCTGCTCGAACTTGACAAGTTTGGACGTTATTAAAATTATAAGTGGCTTATTTGAAGACGGTTTATGAGCCAATAATTACCCATTTCTGAAAGAAAATAATTAATCGTCTCAAACCATTGGTTGTTGCTAAATTGCAAAATCAAATAGGGTAAGTACCAAGTTGGTGTAAGATAATTTATGGATTTATTCCTAGACCTTTGTAAATATACTGCTTTATAAGGGTTTGATAGGGCATATCGATTTTATTGGCTCTTATTTTAACTCTCTCAATAATAGACTCCGGTATTCTAATTGTAATTGGTTTTGAAGTTAGTTTAAGATTGGGAAAAGTCCACTTCTCAAGGTTGGAGTAGTCAACATACTCGGTTGAATCTACTTTTTGCCAGAACTCACGTTCTTCCTTCTCTGTTTTAAATTTAGGTATTTTTTTTAGCTTTTTCATATTTTTCCACCTCCTTTTTATGCATTTTTCTCGCTGAGATTATTCTGATTTTTTTACCTCGAAGGGCAAATATGACAAATAATCTTTTTCCCTCCTGTGTTTTTCCTAGGGCGATATGCCTTTTCTCAGATTGCGAGTGTTTCTTGTCGGGAAGAACGAATAGTTCTTCACTTACAAAAATCTCCTCAGTTTCTTTGAGTGATATACCGTGTTTCTCATAGCTTTTATCGATATTTCCCTTATCCCAATCAAAAACTAATACTTTAGGCAATCTCACTGTACATATCTTATATGTACTATTCGTTTTCGTCAAGGAGTAAAGCAGTTGGTAAACCCTGTCAGATTTTGATATAAAGCTAAGTAAGTGTTATAGAACATCTTGACAAAGCGTACGTATTCTGGTACGGTATTATTATGAATAATACTACAACTTACAGTGCTAGTGAAGCCAGAAAAAACCTTTATTCTCTAATTAAATCAGCCAGTAAAGGCTTAAAGGCAGTTGAGATTAATCTTCGGGGAAGTGAACCGGTGGTAATAATCAGTAAAGCTGAGCTTGAATCGTGGCTTGAAACTCTTGATATGCTGTCAAACCCGGAGGAAGCAAGGGTAGTAAGAAAAGCCAGGAATGAAAAAAAAGTGGTAAGTCATAACAAACTACTCAAGGAGATCGGACTTAAATGAAGCTTTATTATAAACCCCAGGTTGTTAAACAATTAAAGAAATTCCCCAAAAGTGAGAAAAGAAAATTAGTTAACAAACTCGAAAAGCTAAAAGAAGATCCCAATACAGGGAAAAAGTTAAAAGGAGAATTGGAAGGTTTGAGATCGCTTAGGGTATGGCCTTACCGAGTAACATATGAACTTAAAGGAAACAAAATAATTATCTATTCAATAGCTTAACAAGCAAAGAGCATATAAATAAAACTTACCAGAGAGCAGTCCAGTAAATAGTTCTATTCTCAGAAGGAGCAGTATCAACAAGGATGGTAAATCCATTGCTATCAAGGTCAACAAAAAGTTAGTTAGATAGTCGGGGGTAAGAGTAACGCTTACAGGAACTTCATCTCAAACTTTTTCGATAGAGACACGATCTTTATCTGTCGGGAGAGTAATACTACTTACAAAGTTATCATTCCCCAAGATTTTACCTTTTTTAAGTTTAATAAATCTTTTTTTATATGGTAAGGTTGTATATAGTTAGAATTATTGATGAAAAAGAAGCTATTTATAATAATTCCAATTGTCGTGTTTGTTATTGCCATCTTTGCTGGCGCTTATATCATCAAGCAGCCAACATTCTTGTTTCCTAGTGCACAAGGATACAATATCTCCGGAACATGGAATATAGCCGCCAGTATTACTTCACCAATGGCAATAGAGATGACATTACCAGCTGATTTTGTTCAACACAATGATGGTACTGTTACTGGTGTGGTAATTGACCCGGATACAGGAGATGAAAGATCGGCAACAGGACGAATTGAGGGCAATCAGCTTTCTATTAATGATCTTCATGAGAGTGGAACGCAATCAGGTATTTCATACGAAGTTGTAATAAGTTTTAGGGGAACAGTCTCTGAAGATAATAATCGAATTGATGGTACCATTTCGGGGCGAGTTATTAAGCC
>Ga0209013_10000970_pt1 | contig 26478 bp, 24 predicted proteins | sample Cruoilmetagenom2_FD_187291 | JGI IMG/M metagenome (GOLD analysis project Ga0209013, IMG submission 187291) | Oil polluted marine microbial communities from Coal Oil Point, Santa Barbara, California, USA - Sample 2 (SPAdes) (version 2) | ecosystem: Environmental > Aquatic > Marine > Oil seeps ...
TGACTAATATGTGTTAAATAAGCCTTTTTCGGCTTTACTTCATCTATAATATCAAGTGCTTCTTTTAAGTTTAAATGTGTAGGATGTGTATCAATTCTTAAGGCGTTTATAACTAAAACATCTAAATCTAATAGTTTTTTTAATTCTTTTTTTGAAATAGTCTTAGCATCTGTTATATAGGCTAAATTCTTAAATCGAAATCCAAATATTTTCAATTTACCATGATTTACTTCAACAGGAATAACTTGCAAATTTCCTATAACTAACGGCCTATTTTCAATTTCATGTAATTGCACATTCGGTGCTCCTAAGTATTTATTCTTTGTAGTAAATATATAATCAAACCTCTCCTTTAAATTTTCAATTACTTGTTTTTGAGCATAGAAAGGTACCTGTCCGTTTTTTTGTGAAAAGGGTCTAATGTCATCCAAACCTGCCGTATGATCTGCATGATAATGAGAAAATAATATTCCATTGATATCTTTAACATTCGCAGCTAACATTTGCTGTCTAAAATCTGGTCCACAATCAATTACGCAAGCATAATTATCCCATTCTATCAAAACAGAAGAACGCAAACGTTTATCCCTATAATCATCAGACACACATACTTTGTCATTACATCCAATAACCGGAATCCCTTGAGATGTACCAGTTCCTAAAAAGGTAAGTTTCATTTTTTAATTGTATTTAGTAAAAGTATAAAATGTATTAAAAGAGCACATTAATATTTCTAAAAATAATCATTTTCTTTATTATATAAATAATTTCTATCTGCGAATTTTAACTTTAATAATAATTGTAATAATAAATTAATTGACACAGTGAATCCTTTGAACAAATTATATCTGTTACCTATGTTACTATAATAATTCTATAATACGTATAAATCATCGTATTTATTTTAATATCAATATTTTATATTATTTTATTTAAACTTGTAATTCACACTTTAAATGAAGCCTAAAGGTGATTAAAATCATATATTAAAGTGTTTTATTAAGATATTTTTGTCATGAAATTTTCAACAGAAATATAATGAATGCTAAAACTAATATACCTATACTAAAACGCAAATCAACGCTTGGTAAATTTTTGTATACTTTTATTATAATGTTTATCCTTTGGATTGGATTTACCACTTCTTTTGAAACAACTGAATTAATAGTAGGTGTAATTGTTAGTTTAATTATCGCACTTTTTACAGATAGAATTTTTTCTTGCTGTGGGTTAAAGGTTTTAAAGCCTCATAAGATCATTTATTTTATTCAATACTTCATTATATTTCTTATCGCTTTGATCAAATCAAATTTTGATGTTGCAAAAAGAGTTATTTCGCCTAAACTTCCAATAAATCCTGGAATAGTAAAATTTAAAACCAAATTAACCAATGGTTTTGCTAGAATGGTTTTAGCAAATAGCATCACTTTAACGCCTGGCACATTAACTATTGATTCTATTGGCGATACATTTTACGTACATTGGATAGATGTAACTTCCGATGATCCTAAAATTGTTTATAAAGAAATTGCCGAGAGTTTTGAAAAAATATTAATTAAAATTTATGAAGACTAAATAACTGAATATGAATATTATATATATCATAGTTTTTACACTTATGGCAATCGGAATTATATTTAGTATGATCCGATTTGTAAAAGGTTCGCGTTCGGGAGATAGAGCCTTAGCACTTGATACTCTTTCAATTATTATAACAGCAGCAATGGTTCTTTTAGCGCATGTTTTTGAAAGGTATATATATATTGATGTGGCATTGATCTATGCTGTATTAGGTTTTGTTGGAGTAATAGTAATCGCAAGATATATAGAAGGAGCATTATGACAGAAATATTAGAATATATAGGAATAGCATTAATCTTAATTGGAGGAGTTTTTCTTTTTTTAGGAGCCTTGGGAATTTACAGAATGCCAGATATTTACACAAGACTACAAGCTGGAACAAAATCTTCTACTTTAGGGGCAATGAGTGTTATTTTAGGTGTTGGTTTCCTACACCCTGACTGGTTCTTAAAAATTGCATTAATCGTTATTTTTATTGGAGTTGCGAATCCGTTAAGTTCACATGCTTTAGCACGAGCTTCTTACAGAAAAGGAGTTACCCCCTATTCAAAAAGTGGTATTGATAAGTATAAAAAAGGAGTTAAAAAACAAATTAAAAAATTAAACTCATGATATTCATAATCCTTTTAATAGTTATGGCTGTGCTTCTTTTGGCTGCAGCAATCTACTCCATAGTTAATAGAGACCTTCTCTTTGCCGTGATGGGAACAGGTATTGTTAGTGTAATTCTATCCTTGTTTTTTTATCTATTACAGGCGCCTGATGTTGCCTTAACCGAAGCCGCAATGGGAATTGCATTAACAACAATTATCTTTATTATTACCATAAGAAATACAACGAGAGATGAGAATGAAATAATAGATAAAGAAGAAGAAATGAAAATGAAAACCGATAAAGAATCTTAAGTATGAAGCAAGTTTTTATCATCATCTTATTAATAATAATTGGTTATTTCTTAGCCAATACTTTCGTCGAAATACCATTTGGTGGAAATAGAATTGGAAATGTAGAATCCAACGAAACCGTTGCAGGATATTACTTGAGCAACACCGCTAAAAAAACTGGTGTAGCTAACGTGATAACTGCTATTGTTGTCAATTATAGAGGTTTGGATACTTTAGGTGAAGTAACTGTATTATTTTTAGCAACTACGGGTTTAGCAAGTATACTTTATAGAAGAAAAGAAGAAGAGGAAGATACAGAAAGGCTGAACCTACCTTCCTCTAGAATTATGCGTTCTGGTGTTAGAGTTCTTTTCCCTGCTATAGTTTTATTAGGTATTTATGTATTTATTCATGGACACTTAACTCCAGGAGGTGGTTTTCAAGGAGGAACAATTGTAGCAACTGGATTTTTACTAATGTTGATTTCATATAAAGGTTTCAACACGGACCATAACAGAATGGTTTGGATAGAAAGTTTAGCTGGGTTGAGTTTCGTAGGAATTGGTATTTGGGGTTTATTATCGGGTAATACCTTTTTAGAAAACACAACCAATATTGGTGTGGTAAACTCATTAATTAGTGGAGGTTTAATCCCAATAATATACATAGTTGTAGGTTTTAAAGTTGCCGTAGAACTGACAGGAATCCTAGATATTTTATTAAAAATAAAACCTAAAAAGTAATGCAAGAACAGTTTAATGAAATATTTATAAAATATCATGAAATAATCACCATTGGTGTTTATGGTACTGCTATAGCCTTAATGCTTATAGGCTTATATGCCATATTAATGAAAAAGAATTTGGTAAAAATTGTAATCGGACTTACTATTTTAGATGCTGGTATTCACTTACTTTTTGTAGGCATAGGATATATTCAAAATGGTACAGCTCCAATTTTTTCACCAGGTTATGAAAATAGCGCTGACAGAATGGTTGATCCCGTTCCTCAAGCTTTGGTTTTAACTGCAATTATTATTGGGTTTGCAGTTACAGCTGTAGCGCTTTCTTTGGTAATCCGATTATATAAACATCACAATACAGCTAAAATTGATCAAATAAAACATTTAAAATGGTAATATCACCAATACATTATATATTCGTACCACTTGTAGCTGCATTTGCTATCCCCTTGTTATCTAAACTTAATAAGGAGTTACCAAGAATTATTCCTGGAATTGTTTTGTTTTACAACATTATAATTTCCTTTGTTTTAATGCAAGAAGTAAATGAAGTTGGTTATATTTCAGAGGTTATCGCAGGTTGGAGAGCTCCAATTGGAATAAATTTAATCATCACACCTTTTAGTGGATTTTTAGTAAGTTTAATTTCTGTACTTGGGTTTTTAATCTGGTTATATGGTTTTAGGTTTAAAAAGGTAATTGACGATGGAGAATTAAGATCCTATAACATTTTACAAATGATGATGATTACCGGAGCCATCGGAATAATTATTACCGGAGACATATTTAATCTTTTCGTATTCTTAGAAATTGTTGCAATAACAGCAGTTTCTTTAACCTCATTTTACAGAGGAAGAGATGGTGCCGAAGCTGGTTTTAAATACTTACTTATTGGAGGGTTTGCATCTGCAATGATATTACTTGCAATTTTAATTTTATATACGCAAGTTGGCACCTTAAATATGGCTGAAATAGCCGAAAGAATGCACACAGTACCAACTGGAATAAAATCAACCATACTCATTCTTTTTATCGTTGGTTTTGGTATTGAGGCAGAATTATTTCCGTTGAACGGATGGGCTCCAGATGCCTACTCACAGGCACCAGGCCCAACAAGTACAGCCTTTGCAGGCATTGTTGTAAAAGCCGGAGTTTACGGATTGATAAGAATTATTTTTACTCTTTTCGATATTGAAGGTGCTTATGACTTTTTAATAATTGCTGGTTTGATTACCATGATTATTGCCGAAGCTGCAGCTTTAAAACAAACCAACCTAAAACGAATGTTAGCCTACTCAAGTATTGGTCAAATGGGCTTGGCATTAATTGCATTTGGTATTGGTACAAAAGAAGCCGTTTTTGCGGCAATGTTCTTATTGTTGAATCATGCAATTATTAAGAGCTTACTTTTTATGACTGGTAGTATTTTAATGTATAATTCAAAAGAGAAAACCATTTCATCGTTACATGGAATTGCTAAAAGATTACCTTTTATTTCTATACTTTTTGCAATAGGTGCTTTTGCCATTGTAGGCTTGCCACCTTTCTCAGGATTTTGGAGTAAACTATACATATTGTCAGCTGCTGCAGATAAAGAAATGATATTTTTAATTGTTACAATTCTAGCTGTAAGTGTAATTGAAATCATTTACTATTTTAGAGTTGTTAGTAAACTATATTTTGCCGAAGGAACCACCAATGTTGAAGTTTATAAACCAAAAATAAATGCTAAAATATCTATGCTAATTCTAGGTATTGCAATATTTGTTATTGGATTTTATCCTGATTTGGTTACTGGATATTTACACAATGCAGCCGATATTTTATTAGATAAAGCAAGCTATATACAGTATGTTTTAAACACTGATTCGACAATTCAATAAATTAAAAACATAAAGATGAATATTTTCTTTTTACTTATAATAATCTTATTTTCAGGAGCTTTACTCTCTTTTGTCTCAAATAGAATTGTTCCAAAAATTAGTGGGATTATATCTTTTCTAATAATTTCTTTAGTTAGCATTCTGTTCTTTTCACAAGTAAATATCGGTGAAACCTTTCAATTTATTTTAGGTGAAATTCCAATGCAATATGGAGTTACACCATACACCTATATATTTGCAATAATTGTTTTAGGTTTAGGCACTTTGGCTGCCATGTATTCCATAGAGTACATGAAAGACAAGGATAGATTAGGATATTTCTATTCTAATTTCCTTTTGACTATATTAGGAATGTTGGGTATTGTATTTAGTCAGGATTTTATTAGTCTATTTATTTTTTGGGAAATTATGACTTGGTCATCTTATCTCTTAGTAATTTACAATGGTTATAATTCTCGAAATGTTGGCATGAAATATATGATATTTAGTGCCATAGGCGCATACGCAATGCTAACCGCAATTGTTTCAATTAAAGCAAATTATGGAACCTATACTATTGCAGAGGCAATTCAAAATGGTGCTTTCAATTTTTCAGAACATATGTATATTCCAATTATGTTATTGGTTGGTTTTGCTGTAAAAGCAGCCTTAATGCCTTTACATGTTTGGGCCCCAAATGCTTATTCAAAATCACCTATGTCATTTACTTCAATCTTTTCAGGTGCAATGTCAAAAATGGGAATTTTAGGAATTGGTTTGGTTTTGGCAAGTGCATATTCTTATTCAAATAATGATGATACAACAAACTATATTACCGCATTGAGATATACTCTTGGTTGGCTAGGTGGCATTACTGCTGTTATGGCAACTATTTATGCACTAATTCAAACAGATGCAAAAAAATTATTGGCATATTCTTCAGTGGCACAATTAGGTTATATAATTGTTGGTTTATCAACAGGAACAGAATTAGGTGTAATGGCTGCCTTATTTTTAGCCGTTGTACACGGAATTTTTAAAGGCGCTTTATTTATGGTAGTTGGGGCAATTGAAAAACAAGTGGGAACAACTGATATGACTAAAATATCAGGCTTAATTAGGAAAATGCCTTTTACCTTCTTTGTTGCTTTAGTTTCAATTATTGCTTTGGCAGGTGTTCCTCCCTTAGGTGGTTTTGTTGGAAAATGGATGTTATACGAAGCACTAATAACAGAATCAAATAATTACTTTTTAATAATCGTAATTTTCTTTTCAAGTACTGCTGCATTCTTATATAGTTATCGATTCTTATTTGGATTATTCTTAGGTCAAGAAGAAAAAGAAACCGAGCATGTAACAGAAGCTCCAATAACAATGATTATTCCTATGATGATATTAGCAATTTTATTAATTGTTACTGGCGCATTTCCTGGTATTTTATTTGAACCCATTTCTCATGGTATGCATAATCTAGGTTTTAGCGATGTAAACTGGAGTATGTCTGTATTGGTAAATGTTTGGGGGGAAGAATCAAATATGACCTATATAAATTTATCCATAGGAATTGTATTTGTAGTAATCTTTGCTTTTTTAACGATTAAAGGCTATAAAGGAACCAAAAATGTTGGAACCAAAGATATATCTACCGGTGGTGAGATACCAACTGAAAATGAAAATCTAACTTTTCAACTAGATTTTTTTAAACCTTTTGAAAGAGCTGCAGCCCCACTCTATAAAAGAAGTATGGATAAAATATGGAATGATTTAGGTAATGCAATAGATTCTTTATCTGATTTTATGAGAAAAATATATTCCGGAAACGGTCAAACATATGCCCTATTTGTAGTAATATTTTTAGTGATTTTGTTGCTTTTTAAAGATACTTTATTCGCTAATTGATAAAACAAAATTGTACTAAAGAAATTTAGATTAAAAATGGAAGATTTAGGATTAAAAATATTTGGAGCAATTTTAACCACCTTTATGGCATTTGCTGTTGGCATGACCTATGGTGGTATTGTTAGGAAGTTAACTGCAAGAGTGCAAAATAGATATGGACCACCAGTCTATCAAAACTTTTTAGATCTATTAAAATTACAAAGTAAAAAAACAAATATTGCCCATGGTTTTATGGGGCATATGGCTCCGGTTTGGATAATTATTGCTGCAGTAACTGTATTAATGTTTATACCAATATTGAATGGGAATTTATGGTTTCCAAACTTATCTTTTCACGGTGACCTGATATTTTTACTTTACATGATGGTTTTTGGGTCTTTGGGTATGGCATTAGGTGCCGGTCAAACAGGAAATCCAAATTCAGCTATTGGTGTAACCAGAGGATTAAGTCAAATGGTTGGTTATGAAATTCCTTTTGTTTTAGCTCTTGTCGCTTTAATGATTCAGTACGAAACAACTTCGGTTCAAGATCTTACACAGATCCAGCATGAAACAGGTGTTTGGAACGCCTTTGCAAATCCTTTTGCATTTTTAGCCGCATTATTTGCTTCATTGGGAATGTTTAGATATTCACCATTTGACATTGTTGGTGCTCCTGCCGAATTGGCTTCGGGCCCTGTATCAGAATTCGGCGGAAAATATTTAGGAACCATGATGAGTGGTGGAGCTGTTTTTGCTTTTATCAAACTTACCTTATATGTTCACTTATTTTTTGGTGGCGCAGGAAACCCTGATAATTCTGGTATTTGGGCTACTTTGGCTGGAATAGGAATTTTACTAATAAAAACATTTTTGCTCTATATGATTCCTGTTTTTTATGGTTGGATCAATCCGAGATACAGAACAGAACAAGCAATTAGATATTTTTGGGGATGGCCTACAGCTTTAGGAATTTTAGGTGTGCTTTGGGCAGTTTATATATATTAAAAAGAAGAAGAAAATGGAAAACGATAAAAACTCACAAAAGATTGTAGATTATATTCAAAACTTTTCAAGAAAGCATTCTTTATTTGTTTTGGCATATGGTACAGGTTGTGGTGCTATTGAAATTCCAGCAACCATGACATCGCGTTATGATGCTGAGAGATTCGGAATTAGAGGTGCTGCCACTCCACGTCAGGCTGATGTATTGTTAATTACAGGATATCTTTCAACTAAAACCTTAAAACGTGTAATTCGGGTTTATGAACAAATGCAAGAACCTAAATATGTAATTGGTTTTGGTTCTTGCACTATTAATGGTGGAATGTATTATGATAGTTATAATACCATAAACGGTTTAGATCAATACTTACCTGTTGATGTTTATATTAATGGATGTATGCCGAGACCTGAATCTGTAATTTCTGGTTTTGTAAAATTACAGGAACTCATTCAAGATGGTAAAGCAAATAATGGTGAAAAATATCGTGAAAATTTAGAGCATTATCGTACCAATCAAAAAAAGATTATTAAAAACTGGAAAATGCCAGATTATAATTGGTAAAACAAATAATTATGACAGATTTAGTTAAAGAAAATAAATTGCTCGATGCCGTATCGCAAGCCTTTAAAATTAAAGGGAAAGTAATAAGAAATCGTCGTGTTGAAGTTTATGCCGATAAAAATATGGTTTCAAGTATTTTACTTTTTGCAAAAAAGCAATTGGGGTATATTCATATGGCGCATATGACTTGTGTAGATTGGATAGATCAAGGTGAATTTGAATTGGTATATACTATATATTCTCCGATTGAAAAAATTACATTGTTTGTTAAAACAAGGATTGACAGAGAAAATCCAGAAATGGAAAATATTGATAGTATATGGGACCAAGCTAATACTTACGAACGTGAGATGCGTGAAATGTTTGGAATAGAATTCCCAGGATTAGTTGGTGAACATGATTTTATTTTAGAAGACTGGGATCAAATTCCTCCAATGAGAAAAGAGTTTGATACTCATAAATATTCAGCCGAAACATTTTTCTCACGACCAGGAAGAGAAGATGCTAAAGAAGTTAGAGATGAATTAAGCAAAAGAAGTGGCACCATTGTGCCTGATTTTGCTAAAAAATATTCAAGAGAATAGTTATGGTAAGAGAAAAAGAAACAACATTATATTTAGGTCCTCAGCACCCTGGAATTACCGGAAATATGATGGTTAAATTAAAAGTTCAAGGAGATACCGTTGTAAGCGCATCAACTCATGTTGGATATTTACATCGAGCTTTTGAAAAATTAATTGAAAGACGCAACTGGATTCAAGCCTTTACTCTACTCTGCCGTTTTTGCGTACCAGAACCTGATCCAATGGAACTTACCTATGCAAGAGCCGTAGAAGATCTAGATAATAGAGAAGTTCCAGAAAGAGCAAAATACATTCGAGTAATTGTAATGGAGTTGGCAAGAATGCAATCTTTTATGCTATGGTATGCAGGTCAAGCCGGATCAGCTGGCTTATATATGATACCACAATGGTCGGTTGGAGATAGAAACTATATACTGGATTTATTTGAAGACCTAACCGGTGGTAGAATCTATCATATGTACATTTGGCCAGGAGGTGTAAGAAGAGATATTCCTGAAGGTTGGGCTGATAAAACTCTTCGTACTATGGATTACATAGAAAAAAGATTGGATGAATACAACAAAGTGTTATTTGACAATACTATTTTTCAAAAACGTGCACAAGGGGTGGGAATTGTACCAAAAGATAAAGCAATTGAATGGGGAGTTGTTGGTCCGGTTTTAAGAGGAACTGGTATCAAATCAGATGTGAGAATAGATGAACCTTATGAAGTCTATGATAAAATAGATTTTGATATTCCAACACAAGAAGGTGGTGATATTTGGGCAAGAGCACTGGTTAGAAAAGAAGAGATTAGACAATCTATAAGAATTATTCGTCAAGCAATAACCCATATGCCTGGAGGAGCTTATTACAACAAAGTTTCTAATCCAATGAAATGGACAGTTCCCGCAGGGCAAGCATGGGCAAGAACGGAAAGTGTTCGTGGTGAAATTGGATTTCATGTCACCAGTGATGGAGGCAATAAACCATACAGAGTACATGTAAAAGGTGCTGCTTATACACATGGTGTAACTGTTCTTGAAAAAATATTACCTGGGCAAAATATCGCTGATGTTTCATTTATTTTGAATTCTTTAGGGGTTTGTCCTCCAGAAATTGAAAGATAGGTGACTGAAAGAGAGTATGATAGAATGATTGAATAAAAATTTAGATTTAATAATTGCTGATAAGATAGTCCCTTTATGGGATTCTGGAGCAAAAAGATAAACAATATGAGCTTTATCAACTTAAAAGGAATATTACAACCACTAAGTGCTATCAAGCAGTTAGCTAAAAAACCACATACGATACAGTTTCCTTATGAAAAAACGGAGGCTTCTGATAATTATCGCGGTTTACATTTTAATGATCTAGATCAATGTATTGGGTGCGGAAACTGCTCAACAATTTGTCAAAATGATGCCATTGACATGATCTCTCTAGAAAATATTGAAGGTAGTATTGGAGATAGTGGTTTACGCCCAAGAATTGATAATGGACGTTGTTGTTGGTGTGCACTATGTGTAGATGTTTGTCCAACAGGATCTTTAAATCTTACCAAAGATTATATTTTTGTTTCTGACAATCCAAATGATTTTTTATTAACTCCGGGATTAGATAATCCTGAAGCAAAAGACAAATTATCGTATACATCTGATGTAAATACTTCTCTTTCTTTATATGACAGAGTTCCAATGCGAGAATTAGAAGGAGCTGAACGTGTTAAATCTTTTGCAGAAGTTGTTTTAGGTTATTCTGAAGAAGAAGCTCGTGCTGAAGCAGATCGTTGTATCTCTTGCGGATTATGTACAGAAGCTTGTCCTGAAAACATGCATATTCCTGAATATATCAATGCTATTGCCAAAGGAGCTGATAACGATGCTTTAAAAATTATTTACGATAACAACCCTCTTCCTGAAATGTGTGGTAAGGTTTGTACAAGAAAATGTGAAGATGTTTGTGCCATGCAGGTTCGTGGCGATGCGGTAGCAATTAGATGGTTAAAACGATATGCTACAGAAACTGCACCTACTGTTGAGATGATTAAAGAAATTGTTGATCCTAAAATTGAAGAACCAAATGGTTTTTCTGTTGGTATTATTGGTGCTGGTCCTGCAGGATTAACTGCTGCATATTACTTAGCATTAAAAGGCTATGATGTTACTATTTACGAAGCTCAAGCTCATGCCGGTGGTATGATCATGTATGGTATCCCAAAATATCGATTCCCTCTTGAAAGTATTGATAAGCAAATCCAATATATGGAAAGTATTGGTGTTAAAATAAAATATAACACCAGAGTTGGAAAGGATATCTCATTTGATGAAATATATAACAATAATGATGCTGTATTTATAGGAATAGGTTTGCAAAAACCATGGAATATTGGTATTAAAAATGAAGATAGCCCTGGAGTTATTCCGGCGATAGATTATTTAAAAATTATCAATAGTGATGAGAAATATGATGTTGGTAAAAAAGTAGCCGTAATTGGCGGTGGTAATGTTGCAATTGATGGGGCACGTGTGGCTGCGAGATTTGATTCCGAAGTTACCATTTTATACCGTCGTAGAATTGAAGATATGCCTGCAGATTGGGAAGAAATTGAAGGAGCTGAACATGAAGGCGTTAAAATTGTACCACAAGCAATTCCAACTAGAATTCTTAGAGATGATAATGGAAAGGTTAAAGGAATTGAATATGTGATGGCTGAAATGGTAGAACAAGATGGTGGAAGACCAAGACCTGTAGCCATTAAGGGAAGTGAAACTATTTACGAATGTGATACCGTAATCGGAGCAATTGGACAACAAGCTGATTTTACTTGGCTCCCAGAAAATTATAAAGAAGAAATCTCAATTGAAAGAGGTAAAATACAAGTAAATGATCTACGCCAAACCGGAAATTCAAAAATATTTGCTGGTGGTGACTCAGTAAAATATGGAAATTCAGATGCAATTTCTGCAATTGCCGATGGGTTTAATGCTGTAAAAGGAATTGATCAATTGTTGTTGAAATAAACTATTATTAGTTAGTTCAATTAATCTTTTAAAAATTAAAAATAAATTAAGGGTTTGACTACATTCTTTGTAAGAATTAGTCAGATCCTTTTTATTTTTCACATTTAAATTTGCATAATTTTATCCTAATAATTTGTTGTTTTTTAGCTTTTTAAATGACTAAAATCAGACTTTTTACTATTATAATAATTTATATTTACTTAGCTTTAACAAAAAATAAAAACTATGGTAATAGGTATAATAAATGAGGTAAAAAAAGGTGAAAGAAGAGTAGCCATTACACCTTCAATTGTAAAATCATTTATCGAAAAAGGCTTTGATTGTCTTATTGAAAAAGATGCTGGTGAAGCGGCACAATTTAAAAACTCTGATTATAAAAAAGCAGGAGGTCAAATTAAAAATCAAAATGAAGTTTTTGATCAAGCTGATATAATTGTTAAAATTAATCCATTAAAAAAAGATGAAATTGAATTGCTAAAAAAAGGTCAAATAGTCATTTCTAAACTATACCATTTATCTAATCCAGATAAAATTGAGGCATTAGCAGCTAAAGGCGTTTCTGCATTTTCAATGGATGCGATGCCAAGAATTTCAAGAGCGCAAGATATGGATGTATTAAGTTCTCAAAACAACTTAGCTGGTTATAAAGCTGTTATTCGTGGTGCTTACGAAATGACAAAAATATTTCCTTTAATGATGACCGCAGCCGGAACAATAACTCCTTCAAGAGTTTTAATTTTTGGTGTTGGTGTAGCTGGTTTACAAGCCATTGCTACCGCTAAAAGACTTGGTGCGATAGTGGAAGCTACAGATATAAGGTCAGAAACCAAAGAACAAGTAGAATCTCTTGGTGCAAAATTTATCTCAGTTGATAATAAAGGAGAAGAAAGTAAAGGTGGTTACGCTAAGGAAGCTTCAAAAGAATATGAAGAAAAACAAAAAGCTGCTGTAACAGAATCATTAATAAAAGCTGATTTGGTTATAACCACAGCATTAATACCAGGTAGAAAAGCACCAACTTTAATTACTAAAGATCAAGTTGACCAAATGAAATCAGGAGCTGTTATTATTGATCTTGCAGCGGGACAAGGAGGAAATTGTGAGTATAGCAAACTAAATCAAATTGTAGATGTTAATGGTGTTAAAGTTATTGGAACTATAATGTCACCAGAAAGTGTTTCCACTAATGCAAGTGAATTATTTGGTAAAAATATTTATAATTTTTTAACCCATCTTGTAGACGAAAATGGGTTTAAATGGGAATTGGATGAAGAAATAACAGATGGAACTTTAATAATTCACGAAGGTAAAATAAGACATAATTAAAATATTTAAAAATGAATAAAAATGAATGAATTGATAGATTTTATTAGTAATAATCTCCAAATGATATATATCGTTGTTTTAATGATATTTGTTGGAGTTGAAGTAATTGGTCATGTACCAGCAGTATTGCATACTCCGCTAATGTCAGGAGCTAATGCAATTCATGGAGTAGTAATTATTGGTGCAATTTTAGTGATGTTAGGTTCTGACCCTGACAATATCTTAGCACTTTCCTTAGGTTTTGTTGCTGTTTTATTAGGTACACTGAATGTGGTTGGTGGATTTGTTGTAACCGACCGTATGTTAGAAATGTTTAAAAAGAAAAGATAATGGAATATACACTTAGTCTAGAAATAATCTATTTAATAGCATCTGTTACCTATATCCTAGGATTAAAGATGCTTGGACATCCTGAAACGGCAAGAAAAGGAAATTTAATAGCAGCCGGTGGTATGACATTGGCAATAATTGGTACCATCTTTTTATATAAAGGAGAAGTTACAAGTACAATTTATTTTTTAATTGGTTTGGCCATTTTAATTGGAACGATAATAGGATGGTTGGTTGCCAAAAAAGTAGATATGACAAAAATGCCAGAATTGGTATCTATTTTTAATGGTATGGGTGGTGCAAGTGCTGCTTTAATAGGGTTGATTGAATTTCATCACTATGTTGGAGATCAATTATCAATTTTTACAATTGTTGCAGGAATGATTATTGGAAGCGTTTCCTTTTCAGGAAGTATGATTGCCTGGGCCAAATTAAATGGAACTTTAAACCAACCTATTCGTCTACCTAAATACAATCTCCTTAACAATATTTTTCTAGTTGCAATTATAGCTTTTGCTGTATACATTATTTGGAGTGGTACAGACAATCAGTTTTACCTATATCTTCTATTTTTTGCAGCTTTAGCCTATGGTATTTTATTTGTATTACCAATTGGTGGAGCGGATATGCCGGTTGTGATTTCATTATTAAACTCATTTACTGGTTTAGCAGCTGCTTTTGGTGGTTTCTTATACGGAAATATGGTAATGCTTACAGGAGGTATTTTAGTTGGTTCAGCGGGTACTATTTTAACACTTGCCATGTGTAAAGCCATGAACAGACCTTTGTCCAATGTAATATTTGGTGCATTTGGAGAAGACAGTGGTTCTATAGAAGGTTCTGGCACCAAGATTTCTGGCAGTATAAAAGAAGCTTCACCTAGTGATGTTGCTATTTTAATGAATTATTCTCAAAAAGTTATTATTGTACCTGGTTATGGTTTAGCAGTTGCACAAGCACAACATATTATTCATGAACTAGAACAAATACTAGACAGTAAAGGAATTGATGTTAAATATGCCATTCATCCTGTTGCTGGTCGTATGCCAGGGCATATGAATGTTCTTTTAGCCGAAACAAATGTTGAATATGACAAATTAGCTGAAATGGAAGATGTAAATCCAGAATTTCAAAGTACAGATGTTGTATTTGTTGTTGGTGCAAATGATGTAGTAAACCCTGCTGCTCATAATGATCCTTCAAGTCCAATTTACGGAATGCCTATTTTAGATGTTGAAAATGCTAAGCATATCATTGTTAATAAGAGAAGTATGAAACCTGGTTATGCCGGAATTGAAAATGAGTTATTCTATAATCAAAAAACATCAATGCTTTTTGGTGATGCTAAAGAAGCTTTAACTAAATTAGTAAATGAATTAAAAAATATGTAAAAATAAAATTAATTTTAATAGAAAAAGATTATTGATTATCACTTCAATAATCTTTTTTCGTTTTTTACATAAATTTCAAAAAAACATACCAATAATTTATGAGTTTCAAAAAGTTAAGTAACTTTGCAAAAAACTAAAAAAATGGCTTTATTAAAAGGTGATACTCATTTAGAACATGTTCCTTCAATTAAACAGAAAGCACTTCGCATAAATTTAAATAAACACACTTACGGTACTTTTGCCGAAATAGGTGCTGGCCAAGAAACAGTTCGTCATTTTTTTCGAGCTGGTGGAGCCTCAGGAACCATTGCTAAAGCTATGTCTGCTTACGACAAAGATTTTTCTGATGCCATATATGGAATAGAGACTGACAATCGATATGTTACGGAATCAAGGTTAAGAAAAATGTTATCGCATGAAATAGATTTAATGGAAGAAAGATTAAATCGAGATAAACACCCTGACAAATTGTTTTTCACTTACGCAAACACTGTGACTACTATAGATTTTGCCAAAAACTTTAAGGGGCATGGATGGGTTGGTATAAAATTTCAAATGGATCCTTTAGAAGATTATAATGAAATTGTATTGCATGTTAGGTTTAAACAAAATGATTCAAAGTTACAACAAGAAACATTAGGTATTTTAGGTGCAAACTTGATTTATGGAGCCTTTTATTTGAATGATAACCCCAAAGACCTACTTAAATCTTTTTATGATAATATCGATCAAGATACTATTGAAGTAGATATGGTAGACTTTTCGGGTCCGCGTTTTATGTACGTAGATAACCGACTAATGAGTTTACATTTGGTTAAAAATGGTATGACTGATGCAGTAATGTTTGGACCTGATGGCAACAATCTTTTACCTGCTCAGCAATTATATAAAAAAAATATTTTAGCTCTTCGGGGTAGTTATCGACCGGTTACCCGTGTGAATATGGAAATCTACGAAGAATCTAAAAAGATGTTTTTGGCAGAAAAGAAAGTAAAAGAAGAAAATACTTATATTATTTTTGAAATAACACTTGCAAATTTACGATCTGAAGGAAAAATTAATGAACGTGACTTTTTAGATCGAGCCGAATTATTATGCTCTCTTGGTCAAACTGTTATGATAACTAATTTTCAAGAATATTATAAATTAGTCGATTATTTTTCAGAATACACCAAAGCTAGAATGGGTCTAGCAATGGGTGTTTATAATTTGATACAGGTTTTTGACGAAAAATATTATAGGAATATGAGTGGAGGTGTACTTGAAGCTTTTGGAAAATTATTCTATAAAGATCTAAAAATCTATTTATACCCCTTAAAAGATTTAGAAACAGGGCAAATTATTACAAGTTCCAACTTAAAAGTTCATCCAAGAATGAAAGAGTTGTACAAATATTTTAAATTTAACGGAAAAATTAATGATCTAGAACATTTCGATGATGAGATTCTAGAAATTTTTTCTAGAAAAGTATATAAAATGATTTCTAAAGGAGAAAATGGATGGGAATCAATGTTACCTGAAGGAGTTTCTCAAATTATAAAAGATAAAAGACTTTTCGGGTACTCAAAAAGAAAACACGAAAAAAATGTAAAATAAATTTATTATAACACCTTATTTTTCTATTCTTTAATCCTATTTAAAATAAAATATCCCTTTATAAACCTATTCCAATATCTGCTCAGTATGCGATTTGGTTTTAACTTTTGTAATTATATTTTCGATCAATCCGTTTTCATCAATAATAAAAGTAGTTCTATGGATACCTTCATAATCTCTTCCCATAAATTTTTTAGGCCCCCAAACTTCGTAAGAATTAATAACTTCTTTTTTTTCGTCAGCTAGTAAATTATAAGGTAATTCATTTTTACTGCTAAAATTTAATTGTCTCTTTTCTGAGTCTGCACTGACACCAATTACTTCAAAACCCTTGTCAATCAATTCTTTATAATTATCTCTTAAATTTTTAGCTTCCATAGTACATCCCGGCGTACTTGCTTTTGGATAAAAAAATAAAATTACTTTTTTACCTCTATAATCTTTTAATTCTACCAATTCACCTTTTTGATTTTTTACTGTAAAATTTGGTGCTTTATCACCTATTTTTAATGTAGTCATTTTTTAAAATTTTTAATCTTAAAGTTAAAAAGTAAAATTACATATAAAAAATTAAACAATAAACTTTGTATTTTTATCCTTATAAAAAAAATACATTAAACTAAATCATGAATAAAAAAGAGAGAGTTCAATTTGTAATTGATAATTTAGAAGAATTATACCCATCACCTCCTATTCCATTAAAACATAAAGATCCCTATACCCTCCTAATTTCTGTTCTGTTATCCGCGCAAAGCACAGATGCACGAGTTAATTTAATCACGCCTATATTATTCAAAAAAGCTGATAATCCATATGATATGGTCAAACTATCGGTTGAAGAAATTAAAGAAATTATTAAACCTGTAGGTTTATCACCAATGAAATCAAAAGGAATTTATGGTTTATCAAAAATATTAATAGATAAACATCATGGTTTGGTTCCTCAAAGTTTTGAAGATCTTGAAGAATTACCTGCTGTTGGACACAAAACGGCTTCCGTTGTTATGAGTCAAGCTTTTAATATTCCTGCTTTTCCTGTAGACACTCATATTCATAGATTGATGTATCGTTGGAATTTAAGCAATGGTAAAAATGTAGTTCAAACAGAAAAGGATGCAAAAAGGCTTTTTCCAAAAGAGTTATGGAATAAACTTCATCTACAAATCATTTATTACGGTAGAGAATATTCACCAGCAAGAGGATGGGATCTTAAAAATGATATAATTTTCAATAAAATTGGAAGAAAAAGTTTGATAAATAAAACCTAAAAAACGTATCTCGTTTTAAAAACAAAATAAGCATTATTTTTATTAATTCTTATAAAAAGAAAAAGCTCTTAAAAAATATTTAAGAGCTTTTCCCGATTAATTCAAATGAAACATTAAGCTTTCTTTTTTAGTCTTAATGGACTTAATCGATTTTGAATAGTTCAACAGAAAATTTACAGTTTCTGTTTTAGGATCCAATTTTTCTTTGAAAAATCTTTCAGTGTAAAGTTTTGCCATAAATCTTTTTTTATTTTAGGGATTAATAAGATAACGCAAGATTTTAAACTTTATTGTAAAAGAATTAAAAAATATTTAATTATTTATTAATTTGTTAATATAATATTATTATTATCAATCATTTTTCTTAGGTTTATCAACGCATAACGCATTCTTCCTAAGGCTGTATTAATACTAACATCTGTTTGATCAGAAATCTCTTTAAAGCTCATTCCTTTAAATATTCTCATCATTAAAACCTCTCTTTGATCATTTGGTAATTCATCTACCAATTTTCTTACATCTGAATGAATCTGATTTTTTATCAATTCATTTTCTGCACTTAATGTTTGATCACTTAATACAGAAAAAATATCAAATTCATCTGTATTTTGAAAAGTTGGCATTCTATTTCCTTTTCTAAAGAAATCAATTACCAGATTATGAGCAATTCTCATAGTCCATGGTAAAAATTTACCCTCTTCATTATATTTACCCAATTTTAAAGTATTAATAACTTTGATAAAAGTATCTTGAAAAATATCATCAGCGACATCTCTATCTTGTACTTTCGAATAAATAAAACTGAAAATTCTTTGTTTGTGGCGTAGAATTAAGATTTCTAATGATCTCTCGTTGCCTTCAATGTAACTACTAACTAAGACGCTATCGTCTAATTTCTTTGTATGCATAATTCCCCTTTTTTATTGAAACCATTTACTAGTTGGTTTCGATTATTATTGTTATGAAAAGTAGAACTATACTATAAGCGAAATTTTAAGTTAATATTAATTTAGGGGAGACTAGTTTCTTTTTCAAAGTCTCGGGACAAATATAAATACATTTATTTCATATAAACAAATTTTTTTACAATTTATTTTGTTTTTTTTAACATTTATACCATTTTTATTAACAAAATTAACTTAGTATATTTGCCAATCTTAAACCAATTTACTCTGTTAAGCCTTGAAAAATAACGAATTTAAAGAAAACATCATCATTACTGGAGCTTCGCTTCACAATTTAAAAAATATTGACGTAAAAATACCAAGAAATAAGCTTGTTGTCATCACAGGACTATCAGGTTCTGGCAAATCAAGCCTTGCTTTTGACACATTATATGCAGAAGGACAACGAAGATATGTGGAAAGTTTATCGTCGTATGCTAGACAATTTCTCGGTAAATTAAACAAACCAAAAGTTACTTCAATCAAAGGTATATCTCCAGCAATTGCTATTGAGCAAAAAGTAAATAGTACAAATCCTAGATCTACTGTTGGAACTTCAACGGAAATTTACGATTATTTAAAATTACTATTCGCTCGTATTGGCATAACCTACTCCCCTATTTCAGGTGAACAAGTAAAAAAAGATACGGTTAATAATGTAACTAGTTACATTAAACAATTTGAGGTAAATACAAAACTATTGCTTCTTTCTCCAATAACTATTGAAAAAGATAAAAAATTAGAAATTGTTATAAATATCCTAAAACAACAAGGTTTTTCTAGATTAAAAGTAAAAGATCAAATTATAAGAATTGAAGAATTCGATCAAAAAACGGATAAAGATCTATATTTAGTCGTCGATAGAATTGTAGTTCAAAATGATGAGGATTCTATGAATCGATTGGCCGATTCTATTCAAACAGCTTTTTATGAAGGTGTAGGAACATGTATTATTCAAGATATTTCTAATAACACAACTAAGACATTTAGTAATAAATTTGAGTTAGATAACATTTCATTTCTAGAACCCAATGCTCACCTGTTTAGTTTTAATAATCCATATGGAGCTTGTCCAAAATGCGATGGATATGGCAATATTATTGGTATAGACGAAGACCTGGTAACACCTAATACCTCCTTATCTATATATGAAGATGCAATTGTACCTTGGAAAAGTGATTCTTTTAACAGTTATAAAGAAGATCTTATTATTAATGCCTATAAATTTAATTTTCCAATTCATAAACCTTATTTTGAATTAACTCCTGACCAAAAAAAAACCCTTTGGAATGGTAACGAATACTTTGATGGGTTAACCAAATTTTTCAAACATTTAGAAGAAAAAAGTTACAAAATTCAATATCGCGTAATGCTTTCACGTTATCGTGGAAAAACTAAATGTAAAAGTTGTCAAGGAAAACGTTTAAGAAAGGAAGCTTCTTATGTAAAAATCAATAACCATAGTATTACACAATTGGTCGACCTACCCATTGATGAAGTTCTTGTTATTTTTAATGAGTTAAAGTTGAACAAACACGACATAACCATATCAAAAAGGCTAATAAAAGAAATTATAACTCGGTTGCAATTTTTGAGCGATGTTGGTTTAAATTACCTTTCTTTAAACAGAAATTCGAACACATTGTCAGGTGGCGAAAGTCAACGTATTAATCTAGCCACTTCATTAGGTAGTAGTCTGGTTGGTTCTATGTATATTTTGGACGAACCCAGCATTGGCCTACATTCAAACGATACAGAAAAATTAATCAAAGTATTAAATAATTTACGTGACCTTGGAAACACAGTTATCGTTGTTGAACATGATGAAGACATAATGAAAGTTGCTGATTACATAATAGATATTGGACCAGAAGCAGGTAGTTATGGAGGTGAATTGGTTGCTGAAGGAACCTTTAAAGAAATATTAAAATCAGATTCATTAACATCAAAATATTTAAATGGAACGATAAAAATTGAAGTTCCAAAAAAACGTAGATCATCTAAAAATTATATAGAAATAATTGGAGCTCGTGAACACAATTTAAAAAATATAGATGTAAAAATTCCTCTTCATTCATTAACGGTTATTACTGGAGTGTCGGGCAGTGGTAAAAGCACTTTAATAAGAAATATATTATATCCGGCGCTTCAAAAAAAGATTAATAATTATGGTGAGAAAGCTGGTCAATTCACCGATATTAAAGGAGATTTTAAAAGTATAAAAAATATTGAATTTGTAAATCAAAATCCAATAGGCAGATCAAGCAGGTCTAATCCAGTAACCTATATAAAAGCTTATGATGACATTCGAGGTCTTTTTTGTATTCAAAAATTAGCAAAAATAAGAGGGTATAAAGCCAAACACTTTTCTTTTAATGTAGATGGAGGTAGATGTGAAACATGTAAAGGTGACGGTGAGGTTACTATTGAAATGCAATTTATGGCCGATGTTCATTTAGAATGTGAAACCTGTAAAGGAAAACGATTTAAAAAAGAGGTTCTAGAAGTTACCTTTGAAGGAAAATCCATAAATGATATTTTACAAACTACCGTTGATGAGGCCATTTTATTTTTTGAAGAACATCAACAAAATAAAATTGTAAATAAATTAAAACCTCTTCAAGATGTTGGACTAGGATACGTACAATTAGGCCAAGCCTCTTCTACTCTTTCAGGAGGTGAAGCGCAAAGAATAAAACTAGCTTCTTTTTTAGTAAAAGGATCTTCTAAAGATAAAGCACTGTTTATTTTTGATGAACCAACAACTGGATTACATTTTCATGATATTAAAAAACTTTTAGCTTCGTTTGACGCCTTGATTGAAAAAGGGCATTCCATTATAGTTATAGAACACAACCTTGAGTTAATTAAATGTGCTGATTATATTATTGATCTTGGTAAAGAAGGAGGTAAAAAAGGAGGGGATCTGATTGCACAGGGAACTCCAGAAGAATTGGTTAAGAATAAAAATTCTTATACTGCTAAATATTTAAAAGAAAAATTGTAATCCTTAATTTACAATAAGGCTTTAAAATATTGATCTGTATTTATTGTAATAGTTACTTTAACCATTTTCCAGTTATTCTGTGTTTGATTTAAGGTAAAGAATCAATATAACAAATGATGTTTAGAGGTTAACTTCCTGTAATTTCTCATTTAAAAAACTCATGCAAAACCTTATTATATTCCTCTGCGGCATTAATATATGGAAAATGACCTTCGTTATGGAAAGTATATACTTTAGCATCAGGATAAAGTTGTTTTATTTCGGTTCTTAAAACCAATGGAATAAGTGGGTCATTATCCGATTCAATTATTAATTTTGGAATTCTTTTTATACTAAATTCCTCAGGAGTCGCAGTAAATTTATCGACAACAACTTCATATCTATTTTTAAACTGTTTTTTATCTGAAGGTAAACTTGATAAAAAATCTTTCAATAATTTAGAATTTTTTGCTGCAGGTATTAGCTCTTCATTTAATTTTTTTTCTCCTAGTTTTGAGAACACTATTTCTGGCAATAATGGAATAATACTACTTTGTTTTTTATTTTGCCTGGCTAAAAGATCATTAGGAGGAAAAGTATTTCCAAAAACTACTTTTTCAATCTTGTTGGGAATTATTTTTACGAGATATTGAGCAATATAACCTCCCATTGATGTGCCAACAATGTAAAATTGATTTACTCCTTCTTTTTCTAAAATTTTAAGCAATCCTTCTGAAGCCTTTTTGAGCGAATTTATTTCTTTTGGTAAAGTGTAGCTAATCACATTGTAATCATTTTCAAATTCGGTTATTTGTTGCCACCATAGATTATATGCTCCTCCCATTCCATGTAAAAAGAGAATTGTTTTGTTTCCATTTCCACCCGTATAATATTTCCAACGAATCCCATCAACTTCAATCTCATTTGTTGGCATGGATTGAAACTTTTTTAGACTTATGGATGCTTTATCTTTAATTGTGTAACTATCAAAAAAATTAGAAGGATAGGTAGGTATCAAATAAATAACAATAGTAAGCAGTAACAGAAATAAAAATAATCTTTTTATAAACCTCATTCTCTTTTGAATTATAACTTCCGAATTTAAATATAATTTGTTAAAATAAGCTAATGATAAAAAGATTTATATATTTATACAAATAATTTTTTTCTGATGAAAGGTACATTTGATTACGATTATGTTATAATTGGATCGGGTTTTGGTGGCTCTGTTTCTGCATTACGATTATCTGAAAAAGGGTATAAAGTTTTAGTAATAGAAAAAGGAAAGTGGTATAAAGCAAAAGATTTTCCTAAAACCAATTGGAATTTTAAAAAATGGTTGTGGTTACCAACTTTTAAATTTTTTGGTATTTTAAAGCTAACCCTTTTTAGGCACGTTACTATTTTAAACGGAGTTGGCGTAGGTGGTGGTTCATTGGTTTATGCCAATACATTACCAAGACCCAATAGTAACTTTTACACAAGTGGCAATTGGGCCAATCAAACAGATTGGGAAAATGAATTAAAACCTCATTACGAAGTTGCCGAAATAATGCTTGGTGCTACTAAGAACATAAAGTTTTACGATTCAGATATCGCTTTACAAAATGTTGCAAAAAAAATGGGGCGATCTGATGAATTTGCAGCGCCTAATGTTTCGGTTTATTTTGGAAAAGCCAATGTAGAAACAAAAGATCCCTTTTTTAATGGAGAAGGACCCGATAGAAAAGGTTGTACTTTTTGCGGACAATGCATGACAGGTTGCCCTCATAATGCAAAAAATTCATTAGATAAAAATTATTTATATCTGGCTCAAAAAAAAGGTGCTAAAATTATTGCAGAAAAAATAGTAACAACTGTCAAGCCAATGAAAGATGATATTGATGGACGAGGAGGTTATTTAATTGATTATAAAAACTCTACTAGTTACTTTAATAAAAATAAAAAGCAAATAAGGTCAAAAGGAGTAATCTTTTCAGGAGGAGTTTTGGGAACTGTACGTTTATTATTAGATATGAAAGCTAAAAAACACCTACCAAATCTTTCTGATGAAGTTGGTAATCATATTAGAACCAATAATGAGAATTTATCTTTAATTACTTCAAATAATAAGGAATTAGACCTTTCAAAAGGAGTTTCTATTGGTTCAATTTTTGCACCTGATGAACATGGTCATGTTGAAGCATGTAGGTATGGTGAAGGTTCTAATTTTTGGAAATTATTGATGGTACCTATGGTATATGGGAGTAATATTTTTGTAAGATTGTTTAAATTACTAAAGGAATTAGTATTTCATCCAATAGATTGGATAGGCTTATATTTTAAAAAAGATTATGCAAAAAAAACGGTAATTTTATTATTTATGCAGCATCTTGATAGCACCATAAAACTCAAAAGAGGATGGTTTAATTTATCTTCTAAAGTTACTTCTGGGCCTAAACCTACTCCTTTTATTCCTATGGCAAAAACTATTGCCGACAATGTGGCTAAAGAAATTAACGGAAAAGCTTTTATGATGTCTAACGATATTATTGCTGGTGTACCATCAACTGCACATATATTAGGAGGATCGGTAATTGGAAAAAATAAATCAAAGGGAGTTATTGATATAAAACAAAAAGTTTTTGGATATGAAAATATGTATGTATGTGATGGTTCGGCTATGTCTGCAAATCCAGGTGTAAACCCTTCATTAACGATTACTGCAATGAGTGAAAGAGCTATGAGTTTTATCCCGAAAAAATAAATTACATATTATTTAAATTAGGTCTAGTTAAACATTTTTAATCTGATTATTCACCTCCCTGATTTTGATATTCATGCTTAAAAGGTTCTAAATCAATATTTTTATTTTCTGCATTTTAGAAATATTTCATATATTTAGAAATAAATACTAACTAAAAACAATTATCATAATGGAAGGTTTAATGATGAATACACCCCTAACTACCAATGAGATATTAGAATATGGGAATCGGGTTTATCCTTATAAAAAAATTATTACTAAAAATCCAGATGGTTCCATGCATCAATATACATATAATGATTTGTATCATCGATGTATGAAATTGGCAAATGCTTTGGTAAATAAATTAGGTATAAAACAAGGAGATAGGGTAGCTACATTTGCATGGAATCATTACCAACACATTGAATTATATTATGGTATTCCTGCTATGGGAGGAGTTTGTCATCCACTAAATTTACGTTTATCAGTAGAGCAAATTACGTTTATAATTAATCATGCCGAAGATCGAGTTGTTTTTGTTGATGCAACACTTCTGCCTTTATTTGAAAAAGTAGCACATAATATTATTCATGTAGAAAAGTATGTTTTATTAAATGCTCCCAGAGATTTAAAAACTACTTTAACCAATTATATTTTTTATGAAGATTTAATAGCCGATGAAAAAACCACATTTACTTACCCGGAAATTGATGAAAACTCAGCAATGGGAATGTGCTATACCAGCGGTACAACTGGTGATCCTAAAGGAGCTTTGTATAGCCACAGATCAACTTATTTACATGCGCAGGCCTTAACCGTTCCCAATGCAATGGGAATTAGTTCAAATGATACAGTATTGTTAATTGTTCCTCAATTTCATGTAATGGCTTGGGGTTTTCCATTTAGTTGTGTGATTTCAGGATCTAATATGGTACTTCCCGGTCCTCACTTAAATCCAAAAGCTCTGGTAGATATTGTTGATAAAACTAAAGTAACCATTGCAAATGGAGTGCCAACAATTTGGATGGGAGTTTATGAAGAGTTAAAAAATAATCCACGTAAATTACCATTTTTCAAAACATTAGCCGTAGGTGGTTCTGCTATGCCAAAATCTTTAATAATAGGGTATATGAAAGAATTAGGCATAGAAGTATTACACGCTTGGGGAATGACAGAAACCTCTCCTTTAGGAACTGGTTCTAGGCTGCAAAATAAACATAAGGAATTATCTGAAGAAGAACAATTTGGAATCCTGTCAAAGCAGGGAATCGAAATTGCAGGTATCGAGGTTAGAATTGTTGATGAAGATGATAAGGTAGCCCCGAGAGATGGAAAGGCCATAGGTGAAATTCAGGTGAGAGGGAATTGGGTTATTCGAGAATACTACAAGATAGAAACAGATAGCTTTACAGATGATGGTTGGTTTAAAACAGGAGATGTTGGTCATATAAATGAAGACGGCTATATGACCATAACTGATAGGACCAAAGATTTAATTAAAAGTGGAGGAGAGTGGATTTCAAGTTTAGATCTTGAAAATGCAATTATGGCGCACCCGTTAGTTAAAGAAGCAGCTGTAATAGCAATACCTGATAAAAAATGGTCAGAACGCCCATTAGCTGTAGTGGTTACAAGAGGTAAAGAGCGCCCAAATATTGAAGAATTAAAAGAAGCAATGGGTCATGCATTTGCAAAGTATCAAATTCCGGATCAATTTATTTTTATTGATGAAGTTCCAAAAACCAGTGTAGGTAAATTTGATAAAAAGAGATTAAGAAAAATGTTTGCTGATGGGGAATTGAAATAATT